>Ga0163154_10006247_pt1 | contig 14670 bp, 12 predicted proteins | sample OliLakLV19MP9P1_FD_148649 | JGI IMG/M metagenome (GOLD analysis project Ga0163154, IMG submission 148649) | Freshwater microbial mat bacterial communities from Lake Vanda, McMurdo Dry Valleys, Antarctica - Oligotrophic Lake LV.19.MP9.P1 | ecosystem: Environmental > Aquatic > Freshwater > Lake >... | reverse complement strand
GCCTTGCTGATTCTGTGAGCCTTGCTGATTCTGTGAGCCTTGCTGATTCTGTGAGCCTTGCTGATTCTGTGAGCCTTGCTTTTGGTTCAAGTTCTCGAGCTTTTGTTTTACAAAATCAAGGTTGTGCTTCGCATCTGAATCATCAGGTTTTAAAGCCAAAGCATTTTCGAAGTTAGATAAAGCATTCTTCCAGTGTGTTATGGTTTGGTCGGGTGAAGTTTTTTCGAGCTGTTCGCCAAGTCGAAACAAGGCGTTTCCACTATTGTAGTATGAACGATGATGAAGTTCAGGTTTGTCTGACTGCAACACGTGGTTGAAGGCCGCCGCCGCATCCCCGTACTTTCCTGACCGCATCAGGGCATTCCCATAATTAAAAAATAGTTCCGGGCGTGCCCCTGGCTTCGCGAGAGTTTTGTATTCAGAGGCTGATTCTTCATATTTTCCATTATCATAATCCCTACGGGCTGTGGCATCAGGAGACAATACTCCCGCATTAACCGAACCTCCGGCGAGAGTAATAAGAAAAAGTGATAAGCCAGCCATACTCTTTACTAACCCACTAGAACCGGATTTCTCGCGTTTTCTCTCATTAATAAAAAGCTCTAACATAATTAAAATTAACCCGATTGCCAGCGGCCACATGAACTTTTCGTAGGGAACTTTTGCAATTTTTGTTTTTGATTTATCCTTTTTAAGGGTCTGCACACCTTTCATTATAATTTGATCGAGGCCATTTGAATCACGGTTGAGCGCCGCATAAAAACCAGAACCTAACTCCGCGACCGACTTCAAAAAATCTTCGTTAAGGGCCGATTTTACATTGTTGCCATTAGCGTCTCGAAGCAGGATCGTAGACCCATCTTCGTTTTGAATAGGAATAAATTCCCCCGCTGGAGTGCCCACTCCCAAAGTGAAAATAGCAATCCCCTTGGATTTCGCTTCGCGGGCAGTCATAATCGCGTTGCCTGCATTTTCTTCCCCGTCAGTAATAAGGATCAGAACTTTAGATTGTTTAGTCGACACAGAATAGACTCTCATCGCCTCGTGAATGGCTGCACTGATGTCTGTCCCTCCGCGGGGAATAGCCTTCTCGTCCAGGGCAAGCAATGATTGCCGGAATGCTTCGTGATCTACAGTTAATGGGCATTGGAGAAAAGCCCCGCCGGAAAATCCGATCAGACCCACGCGGTCGCCCTCTAGGTGTTCGGTGGCTTCCAGGATCGCTATCTTTGCGCGCTCAAGTCTCGAAGGACTCATGTCTCGAGCGAGCATGCTTTTTGAAGTATCTACCGCAAACAGAACATCCACACTTGTGGTTGTTATTTCCTCTAATACGAACCCGTATTGAGGGCGGGCCAAGGCTACGAAAATAAAAAATAGGCCGGTAAGTAATAGACACCGCTTCAGAAAGCGTTTCACGAATGAAATGCTGTCTACCAACTGGGCGAAATGGGCCGGGGAAAGGCTCTTAACGAGTTGTTGCGTTCCAGATTTTTGCCGAAAAATAATCAAGGCTCCGCAAAGGATTGTAACGATGAATGCTACATACACCCAATAAATCTCGACCCATTCCATTAGGGCAACCTCCGCCAAATGGTGAAACGAAGCAAGATTTCAAGTGTGATTAAAAGGCATGCCGGAATAACAAACCAAAAAAAGAGTTCATCGAAATGTTCCCTTTTTTTGACTTTTATTGCTGTTTTTTCCATTTTATCGATCTGATTATAAACCGCTTGGAGCGCCTTGGTGTTCGACGCTCTGAAATACAGCCCCCCTGTTAATTCAGATATTTTTTTCAACGCTTCTTCATCAAAGTCGGGGGGCAGTCTGGTTAAAAGTGGTCGGCCATCCATTATGACAATCGCACCATTCTTATCGCGGACAGGACGTACGGTCATTTTATCTGTCCCTGCACATATTGTATAAACTTTTATCCCGAGTGCCTGCGCTGCTTCAGCGGCAGTTGAGGGACTAACACTTCCTCTGTTGCTTGCCCCATCAGAGAGAAGAATGACAATCTTTGTTTTTGATTTCTCTGAGCGAAGTCTATTAACGGCGGCCATTAATCCAGATCCTATGGCGGTCCCGTTTTCTTGGACCACTCCAATTTGCAGGCGCTCGAGATTCAGGTGAAGCCAGTCATGGTCGAGCGTGATAGGGCTTACGAGGTACGGAGCGCCGGCGAATGCAACAATACCGATCCTGTCGGAAGGCCTGTTTTTTATAAACTCAGTAATCACACTTTGTACGGCTTCGAACCTGGATGCCTGACGCCCTCCTAAATCCATGTCGAGCCCGTCCATCGAAAGGGAAATATCGATGCAAAGCACGATATCAATTCCACTGGCTTCAATTTCTTGTGAGCCCTTGCCCAATTGCGGTCGCGCTAAACCAACAATACCAAGCGCGAGTGCCAATAGGCGTAGAGCCAACAAAATGTGTCCCGGACTGAACTTTGAAGATGTTTTATGGGCATCAAACAAAGACAATGAAGAATACCGAATGGCTGGTCCTTTGCTGCGCTTTCCCAACAAGAGGGCAATTATCGGGATTAACGCCAGTAGCCAAAGGAGTTGCGGATAAAGGAATCTCATGAGCGCACCTTCCTAGGCAAAGGCGGTGGCGGAGGGGCCGCACTTTTTGTTACGAAGAGCACAGCTGATTCCATCATTTCTTCCATTTCAATTGGAAGAAGGGAAGCTCGAGCAAACTTGACCAAGTCGCAGGAGGTCAGAAACGCTTTAAGTTCCTCAGCAAATGGTAGCAGCGGCGAGTTTGATTTGCGTAGCTCGTTGAGAATAAATTCCTCTGTCGTTTGGTGCGCAGCATGCATTCCGAATTGGTGCTCGATGTAGTTGCGAACGGCATTTGATATCGCGACGGAAAATTTTTGCATTGTCTCCGGTTGAGCCAAAACGCGAGCTCTTTTTAGTTCCTCTAGAGCCATATCCCTTGGGGAAACTAATTTGGGTGGCACTATTCTATTGCCCATACGTTTCCATAAGTACCAAGCCAACCACGGTAGGACTATAATTAGGAGGCAGAGGATTATCGCGCAAGCTACGCGCCAAGGATCAGCCGGAAGATCAAGCATGGGTTTAATGTCTTTGATATCACCCAATTCCTGGCCTGTTTGAACCAAGGCGAAGAACACCTTGCCTGCGATTGAAGATTTCATGTCGCAGATGCTGAAAGGAAAGTAAAGTACCAGAGGCCCTGTCATTTTCTTCTCAACATTCTTTTTTCGAAAAGTTGAATGAGCCGAAGTAAGTAAGATTCTCCAGTTTTTAAACTCACCAAATCAACACCCGCGGTTTGGAACGTTGCTTTAAGGTGGGCATTCCTGTCAGTAATCCTTTTGGTCCACTGTTTTTGGAATCGATGACTTGAAGAGTTGACCTCGATTTGACCTCCGGTTTCTAAATCTTCAAATGTAATCAATCCTAGTGCCGGGATTTTATTCTCCCACGGGTCGGTTATATTGACTCCGATGAGATCATGTTGGCGGCCTAGCTGTTTTAGAGGTTTAGAGAAGTCGGCGCAGAGAAAGTCGGATACTATAAAAACAACCGCTTTCCGATTTAATATACGGCGCGCAAAGGCTAACGCTCCCGAGACGTCAGTATGTTTGCCCACAGGTTCAAAAAACAGAATTTCACGGATGACGCGCAACACATGCTTACGGCCTTTGCGCGGCGGGATAAACTTTTCTACGGACTCCGTGAAAAGAAGAAGTCCGACTCTGTCGTTATTTTTGATCGCAGAAAATGCAAGAACGGCAGCGACTTCGGCAGCTAATTCCTTTTTACTTTCTGACTGGGAACCAAAAAAATGGGAAGCACTCACGTCTACACATAAGAGGAGCGTCATTTCCCGTTCTTCAGTAAACCTTTTGACGAATGGGGTTCCCGCGCGCGCAGTGACATTCCAATCTATTGTGCGGACTTCATCACCTGGAACGTACTCTCGCACATCCTCAAAGTTCATTCCACGCCCTTTAAAAACAGAATGATACTGGCCAGACACAGCGTCTGTGACCAATTGCCGCGTCCTAATTTCAATTTGCCTGACCTTCTTAAGTATTTGTTTTGTGTCCATTGCGTGCGCTATTGCAACTCAAGGTACGGGTACAGTTTCGATAATTTTTTTGATGATATCCTCACTCGTCAGATCTTCAGCCTCGGCTTCATAAGTCACGATCACCCGGTGCCTCATAACGTCCATCGCGATAGTTTTTATGTCCTGGGGAGTCACATATCCGCGACCATTCATGAAGGCCCATGCTTTAGAGGCTAGGGTCAGACTGATCGTGGCTCGTGGACTTGCGCCGTATTGAATATAAGGTTCCAAAGGAAGATTATAATCTTTGGGCTTCCGAGTCGCTGACACGAGATCGACGATGTAGTCCTTCACTTTGTCGTCCATGTAAATGGAGTTGACCACCTGCCGAGCGTTAAGGATATCTGTGGTGTTGATGACCGGTTGCACACTTGCCATTTCGGATGTGGTTCCCATGAGGTCCAGAATCGCTCTTTCCTCTGTCTTTGAGGGATAACTTATTTTCAGCTTGAACATGAACCGATCAACTTGTGCTTCGGGGAGGGCGTAGGTTCCTTCCTGTTCGATAGGATTCTGCGTAGCTAAAACCAAGAAAGGTTTGGGAAGTAGATACGACTCCTGACCGATCGTGACCTGACTTTCTTGCATGGCCTCAAGGAGGGCGCTTTGAACTTTAGCCGGAGCCCGATTGATTTCGTCTGCTAACACGAGGTTCGAGAAAATAGGCCCCAATTTCGGAGTAAAATTTCCATCGCGCGGGTTGTAAATCAAAGTGCCGATTATGTCCGCAGGTAACATGTCAGGCGTAAACTGAATCCTTTGAAATTTGGCGTCCACCGCTTGGGCGAGGGTTTTCATGGAGAGCGTCTTAGCCAAACCCGGGACCCCCTCGAGGAGAATGTGCCCATTAGCTATGAGTCCAACCACAAGCCGATCGATCAAATACTTCTGACCAATGATGATGCGTCCGATTTCCATCTGCAAAGGTCGAATCCATGCTGAAGCTTGTTGGACATTTTCGTTAATGGCTTGAATACTTGAATTCATATAAATTTTTCAAACAGGTTTAATGGCAAAAAGTTTCAAAATGAGCTCGCCTAATATACGAGGCATTACTTACGGCCTGCTTAATGTAACAGAAATCAAAACCAGTGATCTAGAATTTTCAGGCATTTGCCCTAAAGGCATTGGGACTCATGTGACGCAGAGGACGAATGACTGGCATTGGTCCCATTAGTCCCATTTTTAGCTTTTGGCATCACCGATGGGTTATTTTCTGAATAATGCCAAGTATTGATGAAAGGCGAAAAGCCGGTCGCGTTGGCGTCCGGTCACCTCTACTAGCACATTTTGAGTGACCAATTCAGTGATGAGCGAGGAGGCGGTATTAACCGTTCCGCCAATGATTTTCGCCGCCCGTCTCACGTTCACGAAGGGTTGCGCATAGAGGGAGCGGATCAATGCCCTTGCTTTTTCCAATCTGGCCACACTGAATCGTGGGAGTACTTCCCCTTCGATTCGATGCTTGATCTCCAGAATGGCACGGAAAACAGACGCGGAACCGTGGGCTGTTTCCTCGACTCCGTGAAGAAAAAAAACCAGCCACTCCCTCAGATGATTTCCTTCCCGCACCGCCATCAAATGATCCATATACGCGGTCTTGTTTCTTTCGAAGTAATCCGACAAATACAATGCGGGCTTTCCCAGCAAACCTGTAGCAGCGAGATAAAGGGAAATCATCAGCCGCCCCAACCGCCCATTGCCATCGAGAAACGGATGGATCGTCTCGAATTGATAATGGGCAATGGCGATGCGCACGAGCGGATGCACGAAAAAATCGGCTGTGTGCAGCAGTTTTTCTAGATCGCCCATTAGTTCTGGCACATGCTCATTGTGCGGCGGTACGAAAGCAGCGTTCCTGAGACTCACACCGATCCAGTTCTGGCTGACCCGGAATTCCCCAGGCTGTTTGTGCTTCCCTCGCACACCCGCCATCAGCACCGCATGGGTCTCGCAGAGCAGCCGGTTGGAGAGTGGCAGCTTGTGGAGAGAGCCGATCGCGAAGTTGATCGCATGGATGTAATTTTGCACCTCTGCCCAGTCATCGCGCTCCTCCGGCTTCAAATCATTCGCGTCCTTAAAGGCATCTTCGATATTGGTCTGCGTGCCTTCGATACGGCTCGATTGGGCGGCTTCCTTGGCGACGTAAGCGCGGATAACAAAATCAATGTCTGGGATCAACTGTGAGTACGCATTCAATTCCCCTAATGCCCTGTCCGCCCGTCCCAGCAGATCGGTAAGTTCAGCATCCGCGATGTCCCATTCATGGCAGATGAGTTCCGGCACAAAGGCCCTATATTCTAGCCGTTGCTCGTATTTTCCAGATTTGAAGGAGTTAATGTTCATAATGTCAAAAAAACGTTAATTTTTGATATAGTGCTATCTTTAATGGCAAAAATGATTGGTTTTTTGATATGGTGAAGCCGCTTATTTTAGAAACTAGCCAACGTTCTTGTACTTTGCCTACTAAATGAGCAGCTCAATGAACCTTCCCATCTCCTTCTCATATCGCGAGTTTGCGGAGAGAGACTGAGCAGGATTTGTATGCCGGTTGACGTGAGTGAGGGTCAACGACCCAAAGAGTAAGCTGGTTGGTCTGCTTCGAGTGCATGGCCAAAAATACGGATCCGGGTTGTACGGTGGAAGTAGGGTGAGCAATAGCGGTTATTGAACCACGCAGGGATTCTAGAATAACTTTATTGCCAGGTTTAATGCCCAGGTTGAGAGCATCATCGGTGTTAATTTCGACGATCAATTCGTGTGGATGAAGCTGATTAAGTATTTTTGATTTCCCCGTTCTTGTTTCAGTGTGCCATTGGGAAGAGCTACCACGCCCGGTGTTGAGGTGGAAAGGAAAGGCGCTTGATGGAGGTTCAGGAATTGGAGCCGGGTCCGAGAAAATGAACTTGGCCTTCTGGTTCTCATGATAAAAACGACCATCTTCAAACAATCGTCGTTCTTTATGGAGTACCGCATGAGTCATAGGGGCAGGCCACTGTACACCGCCTTCACGGTCGAGCATTTCGTAATCGATTATTCCTGTAATATCGCATGGTTGTCCTTGGGATGTGGCCTTCATTTTATTAAACACAGATTGAGGCGAATCCCATTCCTTAAACAGGTCGCCGCATCCCCAGTAATGAGAAATCAATTTGAAGATATTAAAATCAGCTAACGCATCCCCCGGTGCTTTTCGGACTTTCTTTGTGATCCCAAAACGTCGTTCCGAGTTTATAAAAGTGCCTTCCTTTTCCCCCCATCCCCCAGCGGGTAAATAGAGATGTGCGCATCGTGCGGTATCAGTAGTTGGGTACATATCTTGAACTACTAAAAATTCCAATTTTCGCAGAATACCCTCAGTCCTAGCTTGGCTCATCCAAGAATGTGCTGTGTTTGTGGCAATAATCCACAGCGCCCGAATTTCACCCGACTCAATAGCATTCATGATCTGGTCGTAAGCGTAGCTGTGCCTATCTGGGATTCGCTCAAGGGGAATACCCAAGGCATCCGAAACCTTCTGACGGTGTAGTGGATTTGTGAAATCGTGTCCGCCCATCAGATTGGTGGTGTTACTAAAAAGACGTGATCCCATGGCGTTGCACTGTCCCGTAATGGAATTTGCCCCCGTACCAGGACGCCCGATATTCCCGGTCATCAGCGCGAGATTGATAATCGCCTGCGCTGTGCGTGTTCCTTCGTGGCTTTGATTCACCCCCATGGTCCACCAGAAAGAGACAGCGGATCCTTTAAAAATTGTGCGTGCTAGAGAAAGCAACGTTTCAGAATCGATGCCCGTCTCGCTTGAGACACGCGCGGGAGTAAATGCTTCAACATGCCGTGAAAAATCATGAAAACCTTCCGTGTGAGCTTCAATAAACTCCCGTTTAATCCATCCGTTTCGGATTAAAATATGCGCTAAGCCGTAAAATAACGTGAGATCCGACTTTGGTTTTAAACCCACGTGATCCGATGCCGCCATAGCTGTTTCGGTTCGGCGCGGATCGATGACAATGACCCGTGGTTTCTTTCGGTTCATCAGGATGCGTTGCCACAGAATAGGGTGCGCAATGCATAGATTTGAGCCCACGAGAAAAATAACATCAGACTCTTCGAAGTCTTTATAAGTGTAAGGAGGCGCGTCGAATCCGAATGATTGTTTATAAGCCGCCACCGCAGTGGCCATGCATTGACGAGTGTTGCCGTCACCATGAACCATACCCATTCCAAATTTGGCCAGAGCTCCCAAGAACGCCATTTCTTCCGTGACCATTTGGCCCGTAGAAATAAAGGCGGCAGAGGCAGGACGATATTTGGATTGGATTGATTTTATCCGGTCACAGAATAGGGAGAGGGCGGTATCCCATGAAGCAGGCTTCATTTCCCCAGAAGCTGAACGTATGAGAGGCGTGGTACCACGATCGGAAGCTTCGAGCGGAGAAAGGGCTTCCCAACCTTTTGGGCAGGCCATACCCAAGTTGACCGGGTAAGAGAAATCTGCCGACAAGTTTATGGCATGGTTGTTTTTGAGATGAACTTTAAGACCGCACCCCGTTGAGCAATAACCACAAACTGAAGTCGTCGCCGCGTCCGGCTCAATTCTATACGGGACCTTTCCAAGACCAAACTGGGCAGGAGTAAGGACCAGATCATTGGTGAGGGGCCCCGACCTTTGTTTAAGTTGCAGGAGGTCAGTTGATAAGTCACCGATGACGAATTGATATTTGGTCATCTGACCCCCGGCATTCTATTGGGTGCAACCGTTCTAAAAAAGAGGAAGCGGTCAGTCAATTCGACCAGGGCCACAAGCGCAATTAAACCCGCAGACAAATATAATTTATGTAGGGAACCAGCGTAAATCAGGAGCACAGGTAAAAATAAATACCCTGCACGTCGGGCTCTGGCGAGCATCGGATAATAAGTATTTTCGGAGAAAACAGCATGGGCGTCTTCATCGGAGGTGCCCGGTTTGTCTATGGTCGAGAAGGCAAGCTCTTGGAGCCCGCGTGCCAGGAGTACGACAATGAACCCGACCCAACCCACCGCTCTCATGAATGGGTCGCCCGTGAGTAGGAGGCATGACAAACACGCCAACGCCACTGACCCGAAAAATTTTCCTGCCGTCCGGGAGAACCGCCAGGAATTGCGTCCTGTTGCAGAGTAAACAAAAATTGAACACACGACAGCGATAAGCATCGTCCCAGACATAATGAAATGGAGTGTTGGAACGAGCGCAGGCATGAATTTCCATGAAATGAGACACCCCATCAGGAGGGGGAGACATGCGTTAAAGGCAAGAATTTCGCGACTGAGCCATGACGTTTTTAATCCTAGGAAAAAACGCCACGCTTTCATTGGTCTTCCCAAGTGAAAAAAACTGGCCATCAGACCCGCTGTAAATGTGAGTGATGCAAGTAGTGTTGCAATAAAAGTCGGCCCGGTTGCGGTGAAAGTCACGATACCCATTGCAATCCATAATCCAGCAGACCCTTGAGTCAGAAGAAGCATCAGAATGAGGGGCCAATGAGCAGGTTGAAGAATAGGTTTAAAGTGATCCGCCGCTCGAAATCCCGCGGTATCCAACTGCGTTTTGTAAACGGTCGTGGGTTTGGTATGACGTGGATCCGGAGTGTCGGACAGAAAGGTTCCTTCTGCGGCGCGTTCTGTGACTTGAGCCTTCGTCACTACACGAATTGCTATGGCTTCATTAGGGCAAGCTTGAACGCATGCGGGAGCTTCCGCACCGGTAATTCTCTGATAACACATGTCACATTTTCGGACAATCCCAAGCGAAGGCAGATAAACCGGCACATCGTAGGGGCAGGTCATCGAACAATATTGGCACCCGATACACTGGTCATCCAGGTGTCGGACAATACCTGTGGCCGTGTCTTTTTCATAAGCACCAACGGGACATCCATTCAGGCAACCTGGATCCACACAATGATGACAGGCTGTGGTAACCGTACGTAATTCGGGTTTCAACGGCGAACCTCCAACAAGCGTTCCAACACGCCGCCAAGATTCGTTATCGGTCAGACCATTAAGGTTATGACACGCCGTGACACAGGCCTTGCAGCTTGAACAACGATCAAGGTCGACCTCAAATGCGTATTGTTCGCCTTTAGCCGGGATGGTGACGGGGAGAAGCGTTGAGTATCGTTTAGAGAGAGAACTCGGCTGATTCTCGTGGATGAGTGTAAATCGTTCCACCGCAGTCAGGTCTTGTTGATCCTTCAAAGTGCGAAATACCAGGTCTTGGAACGATTCCAAGTTGTGAGGGGAAGGGGGCAGACTCATGACTGAGCTGGGGTTAAGCAGCGTAAGTGCCATAAGTCGCCATTGAGCATGATGAATAGAATGAAAAGAATACTAACAGTTAATGAAATCTATTCATTTAGTTTTGCGGAGCCATTAGCTGGCCTATCAATCCTTTGTTTCCTCACGTCAAATAAGAGTTCGCGCTAACTTTCTCCCTCCGAAAAGAAAAGTTTTCTGGCGGAAGGAGATCGGACTTCAACTTAGTAAATCCACACGTCGTGGTTAAATTTGTGCATCGTTTTATCCAAATTGGTCGGAATTGATCTGCTCCATTCAAACCGGCGGACATGACGGGATAATATCTTTTCCATGCCTCGAAATGTAAAAGCCCCATCTACGGATAAAATAAACAGGCCTTTCAGCCATGCGTATCCGAGCAGTGTGCAATTGAATGAATCGAATTCATGAATAACCATCAAAGAATTCAGCAGGCTAATGAGTAATAATTTCTTTCTATGGCATTGTCACTGCTTAAGCCGCTGTCGAATAAAACCAGAGTACCCCTATGATTAAGACCCTCGAAAAAGAACGATTGATAGTGATTGGCAATGGAATGGCCGGCGCGCGCGTAGTTGAAGAAATCCTTAAACGTGCCCCTGACCGTTTCGAAATCGTGATGTTTGGTGCAGAACCCTACGGCAACTATAATCGGATATTGCTCAGCAACGTGCTCAATGGAACCCAGCGGGCGGATCAGATTTTTATGAATCCATTGGCCTGGTACAAGGAGCATAAGATTACACTTCACGCGGGGATAAAAGTTCACAAAATTGATCGTGAACGAAAAGTGGTCATTGGTGTGCCCATGACAAAAGAAGGCATGCCTTATTCCGCCGGTATGGATGGGACTCAAGGGGAACCACTCGAAGAACGTTACGATTATATCATTGTCGCCACAGGATCGCGCCCGTTTGTGCCGCCCATGGAAGGGTTTGGTCAAGAGGGTACTTTTCTTTTCAGGACAATTGATGACTGTGATCGAATTGCCGAGTTTGCTAAGCGCTCCAAGAAAGCCGTAGTCATTGGCGGGGGCTTGCTTGGATTGGAAGCGGCGAGGGGATTGATGACTCACGGAGTTCAGGTGACTGTGGTTGAAGCGGGGCCTCATTTAATGGGTGCTCAGCTAGATCCAGAAGCTGCGGCGTTGTTGCAGGAGACCCTGCACCAGATGAATATCGATGTGCTATGCAACAAAATTACTGCACGAATCGTCACTGAACAGGGCCGCATCACACGCCTTGACTTTACAGACGGTACAGTTCTCAAGACCGACATGGTCGTGGTGAGCGCAGGGATCCGACCTATTTGTGACGTGGCAGTGGTCTCGGGCTTGACCGTTAAAAAAGGAATCGTAGTCGACGACCAAATGCGGACGAGTGACCGGAACATTTTTTCGGTTGGTGAGTGCGTGGAGCATCGGGGCAAAATTTATGGGCTCGTAGATCCAATCTGGGAGCAGGCAAACGTTTTGGCCGATGTTCTCACTGAATTTAACCAAAGTTCCGCGTACCTTGGCTCAAAACTTGGGACTAAACTTAAAGTGATGGGCGTGGAGCTTGCATCGATGGGCGAAACAAAACCAGCTTTGCCCGACGATGAAGTGGTCATTTATCGTGAACCTTCCCGTGGTGTGTATAAAAAGTTGATCATACGTGGAAATAAATTGGCAGGGGCTATTCTGCTTGGAGAAACCGATACAGCAGGAGTGCTGATGCAGATGTTTATGGGGAACACGGCCGTACCTTCGCGCCGGGCCGATCTGCTGTTTGGTTCATCATCGGGAGCACCGGTATTGAGTGTATTTGATTTGCCGGATCATGCTCAGATTTGTAATTGCAACGGCGTGAGTAAGGGCGCCATTAAGGAGGCCATTCAAATCGGTAAATGCGGTAGCGTGAGTAAGGTGGGAGCGTGCACCAAAGCGGGGATGGGTTGCGGGTCCTGCAAATCTCTCGTGGCTCAGTTGATAGAAGCGTATGCAGGCGAAGTTCAAAACGATCCGGCCGAACATTTCTACGTCCAAGGCATTCCTTTTGAGAAAGCCGACTTAGTTGAAGAGATTAAGAAGCGCGGTTTAAAATCGGTGAGTTCCGTTTTCAGGGAACTGGCAGGGGGCGCTGAAGATTCTGGAAGTAAAGCAGGACTTGCGTCGTTACTCAAAACCATATGGTCGGGTGAGTACGAAGATGAACGTGACGCTCGGTATATCAATGACCGCGTTCATGCCAATATTCAAAAAGATGGAACGTACTCGGTCATACCTAGAATTTATGGGGGCGTAACTTCAGCAGATGAGCTCATGCGCATTGCTCAGGTCGCCGTGAAGTACAATGTGCCTATGGTTAAGTTCACAGGCGGGCAACGTATTGATTTACTTGGAGTTAAAAAGGAAGACCTCCCGAAAGTTTGGCAGGAATTGGGAATGCCGAGTGGGCACGCCTATACCAAGGGATTCCGCACGTGCAAAAGTTGCGTGGGAACCGATTTTTGTCGATACGGGTTGGGCGATTCCATTGCGCTAGCCCAAAAGATTGAGCACCGGTTTCAGGGAATTGAATCACCGCACAAGATGAAATTAGCCACAGCTGGATGTCCCCGAAATTGCTCAGAAGCTTACGTTAAAGATTTGGGCGCGGTGGCTGTCGAAGGTGGAAAATGGGAGATTTATATCGGTGGAGCCGCAGGAAGCAAAGTACGGAAAGGCGACTTGCTGTGTGTGGTGGATACCCATGATGATGTGCTGAAAATGATGGGCCGGTTTATGCAATATTACCGCGAGCACGGCAAGTACTTGGAACGGACATTTGATTTCGTTGAGCGCGTAGGAATGGATGTTGTGAGAGCTATTGTAGTAGATGATTCGCAGGGGATCGCGGCCAGATTAGATGCAGATATTCAAAAGGCTGTTGACGCTTACAAGGACCCATGGAAGGAAGCGGTTGAACCGATGTACCCCGCACAGTTTGTGGAGCAGGAATTGGTTACGGCTCTTGCCCAAGTTTAAATAAATCAAAGGAGGAATGTTATATGCCCGACGTTGAGACTTTATATGATGTGTGTGCAACCGACTTTATTCCACCGGGGCAGGGGGTTTCCTTTCGCCTTGGCACGGTAGAGATGGCAGTATTTTTGAGTAGGGAAGGCCGGTTTTTTGCCATCGAAAATCGATGTCCGCATCGGCAGGGTCCCCTCTCTGAAGGTATTGTGGGCGGAGGCAAGGTTGTCTGTCCGCTGCACTCCCACAAGTTTGATTTACAGACCGGCGAGGGAAGTGAGAAGCCGGAATGCGTAAAATCCTTTCCGCTCGAAATAAAAGGCGGACGTATTCTGGTGGCGGTAAGGGAATAACCATTCTCGACTTCGATGTGTCTTTAGTGGAACAATGTTTGATCATGTCGTTTCAAGAGAAAGTTTCTGATCAGGCCCGTTTTGCTAAAGCTATTGAGACTTTTGACCAAGAAAATCGGAAGGATCATCATACGATTGAGCGCGCAGGTCAGCAGGTGCCTAAAGAGCTTTTTCATGCTCAAAAGGTGTTTGGTTGGGTCACTCGATTAAATTCTGAAGCCAGTGAGTCGCTCCTCCTCGCTGCGCGGTGTCAGCACCTCTGCCGCTGGGAAGTTCCGCGTGGGACATATCCAATGAGTCGCCCGGGATACCTCAAGTGGCGCGCGGATCTAAAACAATTCCATGCTCAAAAGGCCGGAGAGATTTTAAAGGGCTGCGGATATACGGATGACCTGATTCAACAGGTACAGGCGCTCAATTTAAAAAAACATCTTGGCAAAGATCCTGATATGCAAACCTTGGAAGACGCACTTTGTTTGGAGTTCTTAGAAAACGGTCTTGATGAGTTGGTTGAAAAAACTGAGAACCACAAAATGATTGGGATTATTCGTAAAACGTGGAAAAAAATGTCTCATCAAGGCCACGCTGAAGCTCAAAAAATGGTGTTTTCTGAAGGATCCAAAATCATGATTGAGCGAGCGCTCGCTTTATAATTGAGGAGTTGGCCAAAAATGGTTGTAAAAAAATGGGCGACGTAGGATTTTTTAAATAAAAATTCGCAATGTAGGAGTCATAAAACACCTGTTAAATGAGGCGATTTCTATTTTTTCACATTTTTATAAAAAAGATATTGCAAAGAAAAAAAGAATGGGTAAGTTTCTCGTCCCTTCAACGAAATAGGCAACTACAGAGTTGAAGGTCTCCACGGTAGGAGATCGGGTATAA
>Ga0163154_10006242_pt1 | contig 14676 bp, 9 predicted proteins | sample OliLakLV19MP9P1_FD_148649 | JGI IMG/M metagenome (GOLD analysis project Ga0163154, IMG submission 148649) | Freshwater microbial mat bacterial communities from Lake Vanda, McMurdo Dry Valleys, Antarctica - Oligotrophic Lake LV.19.MP9.P1 | ecosystem: Environmental > Aquatic > Freshwater > Lake >... | reverse complement strand
TGAACCGATCAGCGCGACGATTGAGCGGGCATTGTGCGCGTTCATTGCGGGGGAAGTGGGCGCGGCAGACGCGATCTTGTTCTCCGACTACGACGGCGGCGTGATCACCGTGCCGCTGCTCAATGCTGTGCGTGACATGCCAAAGGGTCTGCTGATGACCGCTGATGCACAGGGGCAGTTTGATAAATACGCGGGTTTCGACCTGATCAAGTGCAATGCCGATGATGCGCGGGCGACCTTGCGGCGCGATCTCCGCACGGATGCGGATTTTGAGCGTGCGGCACGTGACTTATGCGAATCGCTGCATTTGAAGCGCGGCATGGTGATCACACGCGGCGGGGACGGCGCGACAGTTTGTATGGCTGATGGCACGGTAGCGCAATGCCCGACGCCCGCCATCACCGATGTGTATGATACGGTGGGCGCGGGCGATACGTCGATTGCGGTACTCACGCTGGCATTAGCGGCGGGATCGTCGCTGGTGGACGCCGCAATGCTGGCAAACATCGCCAGCGGGATCGTCGTGCGGCGTGTGGGCAATTACGCCCCAACGCCAGCCGAACTCGAAGGGGCGATTCAAACCTGATCGCCCCTCTATGTGATTTAGGGGAACAGTATTTCGGCTTCGCCAATCAGAGACGGCGCGATAGCCGATGTCCAATTGCGAATCGTTTCCCAATCGCGGAAGTCGCCAATCGGTATTTTGTTCACTTTGACCATCAAGCGCGGGAAAAAGTCGAGGTTAGTCGGGTCAACTGTGCCTGCAAACAAGCCAATCGACACGGGTGTGATTTCCGGTACGGCTTGCATCACCGGATCAAAATAATGCAGCACGGTTTCGCGGTTTTCTGGCGTGTCCTCGCTCATGGTGATGCAAGAGACGAAATATGCCATCGGAACCTTTTTCAGGACAGCGCGGTTCTTCTCTAAGAACTCGACGGCTTCGGGCAGCAAATGCCCGATACGAATGGCACTCCCCACAATCACAGCGTCGTAATATTCAACTTCGATTCGCTCGTGGGTAGAACGTACTTCGACAATTGCCCCCCATTCGCGCAGCACTTTGGCGATTTCTTCTGCAATATCAATCGTTGACCCCATACGAGTAGCATAGGCAACAAGAATTTTTTTCAACATGATTCACCTTTCGGTGGCTATTCTTCAACATAGCTTGAGTCTACGCTTAATGCGAACGCCCGGTTAGTGAGGAGTAACATGAGGAGATTGCGCCGAATGTCACAATGTGAGCAGTGATGACGCTGTCACGGATCGAGGTTAGGCATCAGCTTCACCAGCGATTGATCGATGCGACACAAGATATTGTTCACCTCAGCATAACTTTTCACAGAGCGGAAGGGTTGTTTGGTGATGTTGGACGCCAACGCACCAAAAAAATTGAGTACCGGACTATGCGTTAACATGAAGCTCCAGCCCATTGTCGGTTCGTGGCGAAACTTCTCTATTTCGACCAGCAGAGGACGAAAAATACTGGGGAAATTAGTGAGTTCGCTTGAATCTACGATGAGATGGACAGGGGACGCCCCGGTACGCATCATCGAAAGAATTTGCTGACTTCCCTCGCAAATCTGGTCGAGCGTGTACACACCGCTCACCACGTTTAGGATGACCCGATCCGGGATATACCACTCTACAGTTGAAGCCATCGCTTAGACTCCTTTACTTTGAAGATAGCTGCCACAAAATTATTGTAAAGCAATGTGCCGACAATAAGTATTAATCTTGTGCGGTGTGCCACATGCGCCACGCAGACGGGACACTATGGTAAAATAGAGGTTCGTTTAGCCTAGTGTGACCGTGATGAGCCGTAAAAATACGATTGACCTTGAGCAGCACCGCCAACCGCTGATCGCCTTACTGCGCGAACTTCTTACGCTGCAAGACCGTGACGCTATTGATAAGCTGGTGCGGGCGCACGCCAAGAAAAACCATGAAGCCAAAATGTACAGCCGCGATGAGTTGATCGCCGCCTATCGTCAATGGGCGGGGGCAGATGGACTCCCCGTGTTTGACCCAAAGATCATCGAGCGACTGCGACTGAAGCCCGTCCGCACGAGTTCGGGCGTCACCCCCGTGACCGTACTTACCAAGCCGTTCCCGTGTCCCGGTGAGTGTATTTTTTGCCCGAACGATGTACGGATGCCCAAAAGCTATCTCTCTGATGAGCCGGGAGCGCAGCGGGCAGAACAAAACAGCTTTGACCCCTACCTGCAAACTATGACCCGCCTTAAAACCTACTACCTGACCGGACATCCGACGGACAAAATCGAGGTGATCATTTTAGGCGGCACATGGTCGTTTTACCCCGAAACGTTCCAAATCTGGTTCATCAAGCGCATTTTTGACGCGCTGCACGACTTCGGCGCGGGCATCGATCACACTGAGGAAGTGGAAGCCGCGATCAAAGCAGGATCACAGCTTCACCCGCTCAATAACACGGTCAATGTCACTGTTCACGGTGACGACATGGTGCAAAGCTATAATCAGGTGGTGCAGAACGTCTATGCCGCCGAAATGCGCCGATCCCGCGAGTTGAATCACAAAATCGAGGGGGGCGAACGCTCACCGATTGATGAGTGGGCGACGTGGGAAGAACTCGAAGCCGCGCATCGCTTCAACGAGGATGCGCCGTGCCACTGTGTCGGTTTGGTGATCGAAACACGACCCGATCACATCAGCGAGGAAGAAGTGCTGCGCGTGCGGCGTTTGGGCTGTACCAAAGTGCAAATCGGTTTTCAGAGCCTCAATGACACCGTGTTACGCATGAATCGGCGCGGGCATACCGTCGCAGCGACTCGTCGGGCGGTCAAACTGCTGCGTCAAGCCGGATTCAAGATTCATGCTCACTGGATGCCTAACCTCTACGGATCATCACCGGACGAGGACATCGAAGATTACCGCAAGATGTTCGCTGATCCCGACTTTCGACCCGATGAACTCAAGGTCTACCCCTGTTCGTTGATCGAGAGCGCGGCGCTGATGAAGAATTATCAGGATGGCTCGTGGCGACCTTATACGCAGGATGAACTGCTGCGCGTGCTGGTCGAGTGTTTCCGCATGACGCCTGAATACACCCGCCTCACCCGCGTGATTCGTGACATTCCCGGCACGGATATTGTCGTGGGTAACAAAGTCACGAATTTTCGTCAACTGGTCGAAAATGAGCTGGCGCGGCGTGGGGATCGTCCGACGGATATACGCGGACGTGAAATTCGTCACAGTAACGTCACGATGGATCAGGTGCATTTAGATGAGCAGGTGTACGATTCGTCGTGGGGTGATGAGATGTTCTTGCAGTACATCACCGAAGATCGTCAGATTGCGGGGTTCTTGCGTTTATCGCTCCCCCCGCGTGACCAAGCGGCGCTCACTGACGAATTGGCAGACGCGGCGATGATCCGCGAAGTGCATGTGTATGGTCAAGCGGTGGATATTGGCGAAACGTCTACCGGACGCGCTCAACATGCCGGACTCGGCACGCGCTTAATCGAACGCGCTGTAGAGATCGCCAAAGAACGCGGATACTCGCGCCTTGCCGTGATCTCAGCAGTGGGGACGCGAGGTTACTATCGCAAACGCGGTTTTGTTGACGGGCAGTTGTACCAACTACGGGAGATTAGCAGTGGCAGAGAATTATCGTGAGGATCATAAGGCGGCGCTCGATGAATTGTTGGGCGTCATTCCGGGCGTGAAGATCAGTCGGGCGTTCGGCTATCCGGCGTATAAAATCGGCAGGAAAATCTTCTGTTGGGTCGGGCAAAACGGTGTGACGATCAAATTGCCGCGCCCTCGCGTCGAAGCATTGATCGCCAGCAGCGATGATATGCATCCATTTGGTCCGACCAAAGAGACGATCTGGCGCGAATGGCTGCAAATTGACCGCGAAAATTCGGACGAATACGAGAACGATCTATCGTTGTTTGAAGAATCAATTTCTTATGTGAGCGGCGCGTAGGGACTTGATCTCGTTTGTCGTGGGGCGGCGCGGTATCATAGCCCCGTTTTCTGTACGTGGGAGTTTCTATGAATGATCTTCTAGCTGCTGAACGGGGACGGCGTAATTTACGAGTCGCTCTGTTCGTCATCATCGTCGCCACGCTGCCGTTTTACTGTTTCGGGATTATCTTATTGACGAATCCGGCGTCGCGTTCAGCGATCAATGCGCCGCTTGCTACCAATACGCGGGCAGCCGAGGCGAACACGGCACGACCTTTCGCCAGCGTAACCCCGCTTCCCCGTCAGGATAATCTCCCAACGCTTGTCCCCACGCCGGATCAATTTTTCCCGACCATTGTCCGCTTTATCACATCGACATTCGTATTTCCAACCTTTGAGCCGACGGCGTTCATTTTCCCAACAGATACCATTGCGCCAAGTCTGACACAGTTCCCAAGCATCACACCGTTTCCAACCGTGACAAACACGACGATTCCGCTGCCCACGGACACCGCGATCCCGCTGCCTACGGAAACGATAAAGCCGGACTTTAGCGAAACGCCAACCGAAACGCCGACTGTGTTCCCCCCATAGGAGAAAATCTTTTGTTTGACGTAAAAGCACACTTAAAAACGTTGACCGAAACGCACGCGCCCTCTGGACATGAAGCGCCGATCCGCGAAGTGCTGCGCTTCGAGTGGGCGGACATCGTAGACACGATGGAAACCGACAAGTTGGGCAGTTTGATCGGCATCAAACGGGCGACTCACCCCGTAGACCCGCCGCGCAAGATCATGCTGGCGGCGCACATGGACGAGATCGGCTTGATGGTGCGGCAGATCGTGGATGGTTTTATTTTCGTCCACCGAATTAGCGGGGTGGATAACCGCATTATGCCCGCTATGCCTGTGATTGTGCATGGAAGGCGTGCGCTCCCCGGCATTGTGGCGACAACGCCGCCGCATTTGCTGAACGGGGCGCAAAATCGCTACCTGACGTTTGACGAACTGGTGATCGATGTGGGCTTGCCCGCCGCCGAAGTCAACGAACTGGTGCGCTTAGGCGACTTGATCACGCCGGACGCGCCGATGATCGAACTACAAGGGAACAAAGTTGCGGGCAAGGCGATGGATGACCGCGCTTGTGTTGCCGCTGTGACGGCGTGCTTACACGAACTGCAAAACTTACATCATCGGTGGGACGTGTACGCGACGGCTACCGTACAGGAAGAAACAGGTTTGATCGGCGCGATGACCGCCGCTTATCACATCAAACCCGATATTGCGATTGCGCTGGATGTGACGTTCGCGCCGCAGCCGGGAGTCGATGTAGACAACACCCGCGAAATGAACGGTGGACCTGCGCTCGGTGTCGGGGCGAATTTTCATCCCGGCTTGAACGAGAAAATCCGCGAGACAGCGCGTCGAGCAGAAATCAAGATGCAGGAAGAAATTGTCCCGGCTGGCAGCGGCACGGATGCATGGTCGATTCAAGTGGCGCTGCAAGGGATTCCAACGGCGCTGTTTAGTATTCCTATTCGCAACATGCATTCGCCTGTTGAAACCGTTGATCTGCGGGATATTACGCGCACAGGTCGGCTGATGGCACAGTTCATCGCTGACCTAGACGCAGATTTTTTGAGCGCGATTGAATGGTCTGACCTCAAAGTTGACGCCACGTAGCATCCTCAAAAGGGACGATCTTGCAGATCGTCCCCTTCTTAAACAACCCCAAATTAAAAAACAACTATACTGATTTGTAAGACGGGTTGTGCATTCTTAGATTCACAGGAGAATTGCAGCATCATGGTTCGCCAACGCCTTAAACTAGTTTTTCTTTTGTGCCTGTTTGTCTTATTCCCTCTGGTTGTTTCTGCACAAGACGACCTCCCTATTGATGAAAATTATACGATCTCGCTTCCAAAGAGTTGGGATTGGGAAAGCGCAGACCCTAGTCTCGGTTATTTTGTCACCGGGGATATTTACGCGCTGCTTATTGTTGATCCCGTCGAGTTAAGCGAGTTTGTGCTGGTCTCCCCGAATGACTCGATAGAGACGATTCTTATTGAAGCCTATTCTGTGCTGTACGATGGCACTATGCCGCGTGCGGCGGATATTGAGCCGCTCAATGTGGATGGACGCACGGGGGCAGCGTGGAGCTATGTCCTCGAAGAAGACGACCTCGTGGGATTGTTCATTTTGCTTGAAATGAGCGACGGTACGTATGGCGTCATGGATATTTATGCCTATACGGACAGCTTTGATGATCCTGAATCCGAACTTGAGGATGTGATCAGTTCTTTTGATGCTGTGAACGCAGTCAGCGGCAATCAGCAGCCCGCGACGGGGGAAGCCTGTTTAGTCGCCACCGATCAGGCGCGAACCATCGCCTTGCGCGTTGGACCCGGCGAGAATCGAACGTCGGTTGCGTTCCTGCCGGTAGGGGTTGAAGTCGAAGTGACAGGCGTCTTTGTCGAGGATGATGGCACGGAATGGTTCCAACTTAACAAGGATCAAGCCGCGCCGCAGTCTGCCGCCGCTGAATTGTGGATGGAGCGCGGGGACGCAGACGAAACCGGCGATTGTGACGCGGTTGGAAATGCCTCCGCGCCGCCGATTGTGCCGATTGCTGTTGTGCCGCCGACGGCTGCACCGGGCGGCGGGGGTGCCGCACAGCCACCCGCTGCCGGGACGATCACACCGACAGGCGGCGAATGGACGCTGACTCTCAACCCGACGACGAACGCCTCTTGTCTGGGGGGACCCAATGTGCCAATACCCTCGAACGAGCTTTTTAGCCAGATGGTGTATTACTCCTTCGTGGTGAACGTCACGGGCGGCATCACAATGGAAGGCGATTTCCTAGCACGCACGCCGGGGTCGAATTTCTTTCAAGGCTCATTCACTTTCGATGATGGCAGTAACAGTCAACTTCGGTTGACCTTCAGCAGCGCGACCTTTGCGTCGGGTTCGCTGACTACAAACTTCACCATCGACGGTACTGCGTGCAGCGGTACTACAACGTTCAATTTCAATCGGTAAATGCAGCGATTGTCAGGGAGGAGCAGCCTCCTCCCTGAAACAAGAATTATTAAAATGACATATACTTAATTAAGCTAGGTGTTCGGTGTGAACGCGCTGAGGGGGAAATTTCGTGAGTTTTATGCGGGAGAACATGATGTTGACTCCTCTACGTAAGCTGATAACGCCTCCTTTTTTTCAGGATGAAGAAAAAACGCGGGTTGGACATTTGCTGTACTGGCTGGTGCTGGCACTTGTCCTGATTATATTTCTGGAAGCTGTGCTGCTGTGGGTTGCCGCTCCAGAAACGGTTTCTACCTTCTGGATCAACGGCATCATTATTCTCGTTGGCATCTTTCTGCTGTGGATGACGCGGCGGGGACGGGTGCGGGAATCTGCGCTCATTTTATGCGTGATGCTCTGGTTGCTTACCGCGTATTATCTTTCGGTCAGCGGTGGGTTAGAGTCGCCCATTCTGGGGGTTTTGGGGGCGCTCGTGCTGGTCGGTGCAACCCTGTTTGGCATATGGGGGGCTGTCGTTTCTACCGGATTAACCGTTGTGCTGCTTGGCACTTTGCTCTGGGCAGAGCGTGCTAACTTAGTGGAATGGCATTACGCAGCCCCCGCGCAGACAAACATGCTGGTGATGAACGGCGCGATGTTCAGTTTTCTCGGTTTTCTCGCCGCGATTGGCAGTTACAGCATGAGTAACGCGCTGGGTCGCGCAAGACGCAGCGAACAGCGTTTAGCAGAGCGTAACCTTGCATTGGAACGCGAGATTGCGGAACGTAAACAGGCAGAACGGGCGCTGCGCGAAAATCAGGAACGGCTCAATTTAGCGATTATGACTGCCGGGCTTGGCATCTGGGAATGGGATTTGCTCACCGACCAAACCAAATGGTACGGGGAAATGTTTAAGATTTACGGGATCAAAAAAGCGGACTTCACGGGTAAAGGGTCAGACTATATCAACTTCACCCGCAGCGATTATCAAGAAACACAGCGCGAAAACATTCAAAAAGTGCTTGACCAAGGAATCACTCAGGAAGATTTGTTAGTAGGCAAGCGGTTCTCATTTGACCCGAAAGAACTGTGTATCGTGCGCCCCGATGGGAGCGAGGTCTTTACTATGGGGGATGCGATCACCATTGTCGATCAAAGCGGAACCCCGCTTCGTATGCTTGGGGTGACGCTGGACATCAGCGAACGCAAGCAGGCAGAAGAAGCGCTGCGCGAACACGAGCGTTTACAAAGTGCGCTCGAACGAGAACAAGAGATCAACACGGTCAGAACGCAGATCATGCGAACCGTTTCACACGAGTTTCGTACTCCGCTCACCATTATCAGCATGGCGAGCGACCTGCTCAACCAATATTTTGATCAACTACAAGTGGAACAACGTAAAGATAAACTGAACACCATTCATACTCAGGTTAATGTATTGAATGTCATGGTTTCAGAAATTTCGAGCGCGGTCTATGAATTGTTCAACCAAACGGGTTTCAAACCCGAAGAGGCTAACTTAACGACAGTCTGCCAATCGGTGATCAAGGAATTGCAAACGACCCTAGGTGAAAAGCATCGGCTTAAATTCGTCTCTGAACCGCCGACGGTCAAGGCAACCGTTGATTTACGGCTGATGAACCGCATTTTGATCAATCTGCTGGCAAACGCGATCAAGTATTCGCCAGAAGGCAGCGAAATTTGCCTCCGTCTCTCGGTTGAAGGCGGGCAGACGGTGATCAAGGTTCAAGATCACGGGATTGGGATTGCCGCTGAGGATCAAAAGAAGTTATTCGAGCTGTTTTTTCGAGCAGGGAATGTGGCTGAAATCAGCGGGACGGGCTTAGGGCTAAACATCGTCCGCGATTGTGTAGCGATGCACGGCGGAACCATTACCGTAGACAGCGAACTCAACAACGGCAGCACGTTCTGGGTACGACTGCCTACGCTGTCAAGTTAAGGGGCTTCACCCCGCCCGCCAAGCATAAAAAAAGACGCCTCACAGGGATGGCGTCCTTTCAAAGCAATGCATTATGGGGCGATCCAACCGGATCGCCCCATTTTGTTTATTAGCTGCCTTCGACTGTCCCCTCAGGAGTGGGGATGTCAGGCACAACCGGGGCTTCGGGTTCTTCACCCTCGTCCGGGATTGGCGCGTTCACCGAGTAGTTCATCGGACCGCTCCAAACGCTGTAACCACCTGCGGGACCCCACGCTTGCACCCACCAGCGATACGCGCCAATGTCGTTCATTGCGACACCGGTCATCGCCGTGCAGAAGCCGCCAGCGCAGATTGAGTCGGAGAACCACATATCGAGGACGTGACCATTCGGTCCGCTCACCCACACGTAGTACCAATCCGCTCCCGCAACCGGGTTGAAGATGAAGGTCGGAACATCGCCGGGGTTCAGGCTGCCGTTGGGCGCAACTTGCGTTGGCGCGGCGGGCGGTGTATTGACGGTGAAGTTCGTGCCAGCAGTCCAGGCGCTAAAGCCGCCGAAGGAGCTGTACGACTGCACCCACCACACATAGTAGCCTGTGTTCAGAACAAACGGTAGGTTGACCGTGCAGATGCTGCTCATATCGCAGATCACACTGTCTTGGTACCACTGATTCCAGACCGTGCCGTCTTCACCAGCAATCCACAGGTAATGCCATTCGGCAGTGCTGTCGCTTGCCCATGTAAACGGTGTGTTGCCACTGACTGCACCCATCGGTGTGTAAGGTGTCGGCGTCACTGGCGGAATTGCCACAGTGAAGTTCGTGCCAACTGACCATACGCTGTAACCACCGGTGTCGCTCCACGCTTGTACCCACCACGTGTATTGACCACCCATGAGGCTTAAGCCGAGGTCAGCGAAGCAGTTGTAACCGTCGCAGATGACAGCATCGTCGAACCACATATCAGCGATGTGTGTGCCGCCACCGGGTCCGCTGGTCATATCTACCCACAGGTAGTATTCGTCAGCGCCGGGTGCGTCTGTCCACTGGAAGGCGGGGTTCGTGCTGGTCGTGCTGCCCATCGGGTTGATTGGCGTGGGCGTGGGGGTTTGCGTCGCAACGGTAAAGACTGTTGGGATGCTCCACACGCTGTAGCCGCCCTGAGCGTGCCACGAACGGATGTAATACAGGTACGAGCCTGTCGGCAGGTTGAGCGTGGGCGTTACAGCGCAGTCATTACCCGCGCACACCAAGCCGCTGTCATACCACTGGCTGAAGAATTCAACCGGGGTTCCGCCATTATTGGTGAGGATACGGAGTTCGTACCACTGTCCACCTACCACGGGATCCCATTCAAACGTCGGGTTACCGGTGAATACATCGCCGATGGGCGCTTGGGGTGTCGGGGGCATGGGCGGTACTGGAACGGTGTCTGTATCGGTGTTATTCGACCAATCCGGGTCAACAATGCTGCCTTCATCCGCAGTCGTAGCGGTCAACGTTAACAGCCCAACAAAGTTCGGGTCAACGTTGAGGTCGAAGTGTGCCGAGAGCATGAAGCCCGATAGCAAGTAGTTCGGGAAGTCGCATTCGACTGAGCCGCCGACAGGTTCGCCAGAGTGCGTACAAACAGCGTCACCACCGATATACGATACCGAGTCGGGCAGTTCTACGAAGATGTCCGGTACGGCGGGGTCATTGCCAAGATTCTCGACGCTGACATCCACGCCCACATCGCGGCTGTACCAGAAGTCTGGATCAACAGGCGTGGCGTTGATTTCTACAGCGAGGTCTGCCGTATCGAAGTCGAGGCGGACAGTTTCGGCGCGGCGGAAGTTTGCACCGTCGGCGTTCTGCACGCTTTCTTCGTTGTGGTGATGGATGAGCAGGAGCTGTGGCGTAGGATCGCCCGCTTGCCAGTTGCTCACGTCATAGTCGAAATTGATGCTGTTACCGGGCAGGTCATTCACGGCGGGTAGGGCGCTTACGCCCGCGCCATCGGGAACGGTGTCGATGATCGGGTTCGCCAGATCGTAGTACATGATCGGCGTGGTATCGACCACACCCCAACTGCGATGGAATGTTTCGACGTAGAAATTGAAGTCGGTATCGCCCACCGGGAGGATTCGGGTGTTACCGCCGCCATAGCTGGCAGTCGCACCGGGGAGCATGGGCAGGACGATCACGTTGTTGTGATACAGGTTGGTTTCAATTTGCGTGGGTGAGAACCAATTCGGGAACCCATGCCCAAAACCACTGCCAGAGCCGGAATAGCGCCAGAAGTTGTTGAAAATGTCCGACACCGTAGCGTTCGATGTGGTGGACTGCGAGAAGCTGATGAAGTTATCCACCTGCGAGCCGAAGCCGTTACCCAACGTATCGACGTAGATACGGAACGACAATTCGTTTAGCGTGTCCCATTCAGCCGCCGTCGTAATTGCAAACGAGACGAGCGTGCTGCTGTTGGCGCTGCCAGCCGTATTGCCGCCCGCTTGGTCAAAGTTCGAGGCGACACCGACATATTGAAGGTCGGCTTCGGACAAACCAATATAGTCACCATCACCAACCGCGTCTACGCCTGTCAGTTGATACGCGCTCACGAGCGATTGCACGTCAAACGGTAATGCAGCACCCGTGTTGACGCCTGTTCCGCTCAATCCTACCGACCCGCTGCCCGTCTCGCCGGATACATCGACTTCCGTCGAGGAGGCGTGCATTTCGCTGGCTGCATCAAGCGCAGCATACAGTGACAGACGCAGCGGCGTTGTTGCGCCCGCCGTGGGGGTCAGTTCGAGCAGTGCGCCTTCTTCTGTAATCCAGAAGCGAGCGAGCAACGTTCCTGCCGCGTTTGGTTGAGCCGTTTGCTGCGTGACATCGGAACGATTGTGCGGCTGAACCCCCGTCGCGGGCATGTTCATCGTCAGCGTGACCGTCACATCTTCAGAGTCCATCGGCGCAACCGTAATGCTTGACGGGCTGACGGTGAAGACAGCGCCATTCGCATCCGTGATCGTGTCAATCGACAGGTTGTAGGTGACTGATACCGCGCTGCGGTTAGCAATCGTCACATCCTTCGTCAGTGTAGACATCACGCCGGGCATGTATTCGACATTCCCGAACGAGACGCTGACGACATCAGGACGATAGGTGTTGTAGGCAATCACTTGATTGCTGAACGCATCCACTACATCTACACGACCTGTTCCCATACGCTGCGGTCCCACACGCGGGCTTCCGGTCACGTTGAAGGTCACGTCGTTGTTGGCGGTGTTCATCATCAACGCCTTGATTTGCAGCGTTGTCCAGCTTGCATAGGTCGGGTTGCTCATCAACAGTGCGGCGACGCCCGCGACATGCGGTGCTGACATCGATGTACCGCCAAGAACCTGTCCGAGTGTCCCCGTGCCAGAGCGTGTGCTGAGAATGGAACCGCCGGGACCAGAGAGGTCTGGCTTGATACCATTTTCGCCATCACGCCCAACACCACGCGAGGAGAACGACGAAATCGCATCCGCAAACGTGGCATCGATGCCTTGCAGGTTGGGGTTAAATGTGACTGTTGCCGTCGCAATATTCGCGGCAAGCAGGTCGCCCAACGTGCTGGTGATCGAAACGCACGGGATATACGGCGTGACTGCCGTACAGGAGAGGTTCTGGAAATCGCCGGGGGAGTTACTGACGACGAGCAAACCAAGCGGCTTGTTCGGGGTTGCTCCACCTGCGGCTGCCATCAACCCGACAGAACCGCACACGCCTGTGAATGTCACCATAGCGATACGGTTTGCGGGCCAGTTGGCATAATTGGCTGCTGTACAACCTACGCCAGTCGGAATGGTGATCCCGTAAGGACCAACAATAGCGTTCGGCGGCGCACCAATCGAATTACGTACCGCGTAGTTGCCATTGGCTGTCGTACCGGCTACCGTGATTTGCGGGAAGTCACCGTCAGAGACGCTGGCAACCGCTATACCGGCGGGCGTTGAACCGGGCGAACCAGAGATGAAGTGCGTATCAGAGCTGTTACCGGTAGACATGACGACCAGTGTCCCAGCCGCAGTCGCGTTTTGAATGGCGACGATGTACGGGTTGAGGAACGGATCATCACCGTTTGAGCCGGTGTGCGAACCCAGCGACATATTGACGACATCAACAACCGGAGAGTGAGTCCCTGCCACCGCATCATCGAGCGCCGCCAGTGCAAAGCCTGTCGCACCGTAGCAGCCGAACACGCGCAGCGCGACCAATTGAGCTTCCGGTGCAACGCCGGGACCAATACGCATTGCGCCGAAATTCACAGCGGCATAGCCGCTCGTGTAGGTTGTGCCATCCATGTTGACGCCGTAGCCCGCCGCCGTACCCGCGACATGCGAACCGTGACCCGTCGCTACCGCGTTCGGCACGACGCCGAAGGTCGCGGCAAGGTCTGCCGGAATGGTCGTACAGTCAATCGGGTCGGCATCAGGGGTCGGTAAATCCACTGCGGGAACGTTGGTTGCGCCGCCAGCCGTGCTGCCGCCATTATAGAGATCGCCTACATAGTCCCAACCGCCAACGACCTTCGGTCCGGGGTAGTTGGTTTCATCGCCCACGCCGCCGACTGCATTACGCAGATTCGGGTCAGTGGGCCATGTGCCGTCACCGCCGAAGTTGCGATGACTATAGTCGATACCGCTGTCGATAATCCCAATGACCACGCCTTGACCCGTGTACGCGCCACCAAACGTGCCATCCCATGCGGCAGGAGCGCCGATGAAGGGAACGCTGGTCTGGTGTTCACGTTCAAACAGAGCCACAGGGTAGACGTTGCGAACGTCAGGACGCGCACGCAGGACAGCAACATCGCTGTCTGCAATAGCAACCATGAGTGTGTTGATCACGGTGTCGGTTTGTTCGAGGACTTGGAGATTGATCCCCGCCGCCGCGATGTTCGACAGGAACGAGAATTGTTCCGATTGAACGATTTGGCTCTGCGAAGACTTCATTGCGTCGGCAGTAGCGCCGCCATTTTCGCCGCCCGAACGTGCATATGTCACTGCTGCGGCTTCTGCTTGCAGTTCGATATAAACGAGAAGGCGACCATCTTCCATACGTGCCGCGTCTTCAATGATGGTGCGGTCAATACCTTCTTGAGCAAGCACCGATTCGTCTGGCGTAAATTGAAGAAGTTCTGGTTGCGCGTCTTGCGCGAACCCCGTTGCGCTTACGCCCAATAAAAAGACCAGTAATAGCGCAAAAAAAAGTTGGAGACGCTGAAAACGTCTATTCATAGAAACGAATCTCCTTCTACGTACTGCTTGAGAGAATCCGAAAAAACAGGGAGGGAATGTCCCTGTTGATTCCAAATGGAGAAGTGTAGTGGTAGTTCTGTCACAGTGATGAACATAACACTAAGTGCGCTCACGTATTCTTAAGATTATACGGGAAATTTGGTAATCTTCAAAATTTTTACAAATTTCACATTAGCCAAAATAGTCTTTAATACGAATAAGCGAGACGACAAAACTCAAAAAGACCAGTTTTGTCCCCAAGACCAGCACCAGTAAACCCACAATCAATGTACTGAGATTGCCCGCTCCTAATGCGGCGACAATGCCCCCAATCCCCAACACGACAATGAGGCTGCCCAAAATTAAGCCTGTGTCCAGACTCATGCGGTCAGCGAGTGTTTCCCAGAACGGTGTCGTGTTAAGCAAGCCCATTTTGCTGGCGTACAAACGCGAAAGTACGCCGAAAATGACGATCTGTGTTCCGATCAAGA
>Ga0163154_10006241_pt1 | contig 14677 bp, 12 predicted proteins | sample OliLakLV19MP9P1_FD_148649 | JGI IMG/M metagenome (GOLD analysis project Ga0163154, IMG submission 148649) | Freshwater microbial mat bacterial communities from Lake Vanda, McMurdo Dry Valleys, Antarctica - Oligotrophic Lake LV.19.MP9.P1 | ecosystem: Environmental > Aquatic > Freshwater > Lake >... | reverse complement strand
CCGAAAAAGTTCTCCGTGGAACCAGAACGGTCTTCCGTGGAACCGAAGTGACCTTCCATGAAACCGAGATGATCCTTCGTGGAACCAAAATGCCTTTCCATGAAACCGAGATGATCCTTCGTGGAACCAAAATGCCTTTCCATGAAACCGAGATGATCCTTCATGGAACCGTGAAGGCTCCTCATGGGACCGGAAACAACTGCTGCGGACGGCGGGGAGTCATGGCGGGGAGGAGGGGGACCGGGAACATCCGCGTTGGCGCGCGATTTCGGCATCGAAGATGATTCGCCCTCATGCGCGGTCGCGGATCAGCCGACTCTTGCTGATGGCCTCCCGGATGCAGCGCGTGCTGCAGCTGCGATGGGGCGAGACGACGATTTTTCGAAAGAGGTGCTGCATGGCTGTTCCCATCTATCCGCCCGGCCGCGAGGCTGATCTGCTCGCCTGGAGCAGTCAGTTCTCACAAAAAATTACCGATACACCGACGGTGTTCGGACTTTTGCCCGCGCAATCGGTCCAGTACGCATCGTTGCATGCCGGCTTCGCGAGTCTCTATGCCGTCGCGATCGATCCCGACACGAACTCCAAGACCGCGATCGCGGCGAAGAATCTCGCCAAGGAGGCGCTCACCAACGGACCGGGCGGCGCGCGGACGCTGGTGAACATCATCCAGGAGTTCCCCGGCACCACCGATACGATGCGGGCCGATCTGGCGATCCGCGTGCGCGATGCGAGTCCCACGCCGCAGCCCGTGCCGCCCATCGCGCCGGTGCTGTCGATCGTGTCGCAGGTGGGGCGCGTGGTGCAGGTGAAGCTGATCGACTCGAAGGATTCCGAGAAGCGCGGCCGGCCGGAGGATGTGGCGGGCGCGACGATCCTGCTGTACGTGGGCGCGGAGGCGCCCTTGGATCCGGCGTTGTGGACGTTCTGCACGAACACCACGAAGGTGGTGGTGGACATTGAATTGGTGCCGTCGATCGCGGCGGGCGCGAAGGTGTGGCTGATCGCGTTCTGGCGGAACCGCAAGGACGAGACCGGGCCGACCTCGGTGCCGGTGAGCTTCCGCGCGGGCGACACGATGTCGATGGTGGGGTAAGGCCGCAAGCAAGATTCACCGCAGAGGCGCCGAGGAATCGGCGTCTCTGCCTTCGACAGCGCACGATTGGCGGAGACTTTCGGGGTAGCATTGGCGTCATGGCTTCCGCCGACCGCGCTTCATCCGCCCGTGACATCCGCTCCGCGCGGTTGAAGATCGGCATGGAGATTCACATCGAGTTGGCGACGCGCTCGAAGATGTTCAGCCGCGTGGCGAACGGGGCGCATCCGGATCAGTACGACGCGCTGCCGAATTCTCTGGTCGATCCGGTGGTGATGGCGCTGCCGGGGGCGCTGCCGGTGCTGAACAAGGCGGCGATCGAGATGAGCATGATGGTGGGCCTCGCGCTGAACTGCCGCATTGCGAAGGAAACGAAGTGGGACCGCAAGAATTATTTCTATCCTGATCTGCCCAAGGGGTATCAGATCAGCCAGTACGATCTGCCCTTGTGCTTCGATGGCGAGGTGGATGTGAAGCGGCCGGACGGGACGGGTTTCAAAGTCGGAATCATCCGCGCGCACCTGGAGGAGGACACGGGGAAGTTGAGTCACGAACTGCCGGGCGGCGGGCATTACGAGGGGTCGTTGATTGATTTGAATCGTGCGGGCACGCCGCTGTTGGAGATCGTGACGCAGCCGGATTTGGGGAGTGCGGAGGATGCGGTGCTGTTCGCGCGGGAGTTGCACACGCTGTGCGTGTTTCTGGAGGTGACGGGCGGCATCATGCAGCGGGGGCACATGCGGTTCGAGCCGAACGTGAACGTGATCATCGAGACGGTTGATGGGAGGGAACACGCGACACCCATCGTGGAGGTGAAGAACCTCAACTCGTTCAAGTCGGTGAAAGGCGCGATCGAGTATGAGTACACGCGGCAGATCGAACAGTGGAAGACCGATGGCTTGACGCAAGGGCCGGGGATGAAGAGCACTCGCGGTTGGGATGATGCGGGCAATTGCACAGTGCTTCAGCGCGAGAAGGAGGATGCGCATGATTACCGGTATTTCCCGGAGCCGGATTTGCCGCCGGTGGTGATCAGCGAATCGTGGAAGGAGGAGGTGGCGCAGCGGGTGCCGGAACTGCCGATGGCAAGGCGAGCGCGGTATATGAAGGAGTACGGCCTGTCGGAGGTGGAGGCGCAGACGCTGACGGGCGAGGCCGACCTGTGCTTGTTCTACGAATCCTGCATCGAGGCGTTGCGGACGATCAAGGCGTCGGACGTGCAGACCACGGCCTCGAACGGGGGGGCGGGAGCGTCATGTGCGAAGTGGTTGCTCAACGCGGGCGCGAAACGGGCCAACGAGCGCGGCGTCGGCATTCATGAACTGGGCATCTCAGAGCGGCAGATCGCGCAGATCATCGACCTGCGCGATCGGAATCAGATCGGCTCGAACGCAGCGGATGAATTGTTCGGCCTCTTGTGCGAGACCGATGAGGAGGCGATGGCGGTGGCGACGGCCAGGGGCATGATCCAGATGCGTGATGATGCGGCGCTCGATCGCTGGGTGGAGGAGGCGATTGCCGCCAAGCCGCAGGCGGCGGCGGACTTCAAAGCGGGCAAGGATGCGGCGGCAGGCCAACTGGTCGGCCACGCCATGAAACTAAGTTCGGGCAAGGCGGATGCGAAGTCCATCGCGGAAAAACTGCGGGCGCGGCTGCGGGGTTGAACGTCGGGAAACAAACGGGGCGACCGGCCGCTTCCAGCGAATACACTCCCTTGCATGTTCAGGCGATGGCGCTGGTGGCGCTTCATCTTGGGTGTGATGATCGTGCTCGCGGCAACCGCGGCGGTGATCTGGCGCATGACGCAGTTGCCGCCCGCGTGGTATGCCCCGCCCTCGGTTTCCAACGAGGAAACGGTCGCGCTGGCGGAGGAAGTCGAATACCGACTGCTGGAGCAGGTGCAGAAATTCCGCGGGTCTGCCGAGCCATCCTGGACGCGCCGCGTCCGACAAGAGCAGATCAACGCCTGGTTGGCCACGCGCTTGCGGCCGTGGATCGAACACGAACGCGGCGACCAGTGGCCGGCCGAATTGGGCACGCCGCAGGTACGCGTGCAGGAAGGCCGCATCACCCTCGCGCTGCCGATCACCGATGGGGGAACGGTGCGGATGATCGTGGCGGGATTGATCCCTGAAATCACCGATCGCGGCTTGACGCTGCGGCTGGTGGAAGTCTCGCTGGGGCGCCTCACGCTGCCGGGCGATCCCTTGGTGGCGTTGGCGGGTCGCTTGTCGCATCTCGCGGCGGAGGGCGGGAACAATCCGCGCCTCGATGAAGCATTGGAGGTGCTGTCGGGCCGCCGGGCGATTGACCCGGTGTTTGAACTCGCCGATGGTCGGCAGGTGCGCCTGGTGTCGTTGCGCCCCCATGAAGGCTTCATCGACATCGAGATGCGCACCAGCGAAGTTGATTGACGTTCCGCATCCCCGGCTGATTCGCGCGAAGCAAGCCGCTACAGTAGTGGCTCATGCCGTTGCGTCGCGAATGGATGGATTGGAAGCGTCCGCTGCTGAAGGCGGCGGCGGACTGGCTGCTTGATTGGCCGACGCAGGCGGGGTGTGAGGATGGCCGTTGCGATCTCAGCCAGGTTCTGGGCGTGGTTTCCGGCCGCCGCGCCGGTCGCATTCTGTTGACGAATCTGTTGCGCGGTGCGCAGGAACGGGCGATCTCGCTCATTCCGCCGGTGGTGGTCACGCCGGGTTTGTTGGTCGAGCGGCTCTTGCTTCATCAGAGTGGCGAAGCGGTGGCGAATCCCGCAGAATCGCAGTTGGCGTGGATGGCCGCGCTGCGGGAGCTTGATGATCGCGATCTGCGCGTGCTCGCGCCGCGTCGCCTGTCCGCCGATGATCTAGGCGCTTGGCGCACCCTCGCCGACACCGCGGCAAGGCTCCACTCGGAATTGGCCGGCCAGCAGTTGAACTTCGAGCATGTCGCGGAGCAGGCGGAGCGATTGGAAATGACGGGCGAAGGCGATCGCTGGCGGGCGCTGCGCCGAGCCGAGCTGCGTTATCACCAATTGTTGCACAAGCATTCGATCAGCGATGTTCACCGGGCCGCCAATGAGGCGTTGCGGAACGAAAAGCGTGAAGCGCCGTTCGAGGCCATCGTGCTGATGGGCGTCGTGGACTTGAACGCGACGCAGCGGCTGGCGCTCGCGCCGTTCATCGATCGCACCATCGCGCTCGTGCATGCGCCCCCCAGCCTGACCGAGCGCTTTGACGACTTTGGTTGCGTGAACACCGATGCCTGGCAGGATTGCGAATCGCCACTGCGCGATGACGGGATCATGGTGGCGGAGCGGCCGGGCGACCAGGCGCAGGCGGTGATGCGCGTGATCGCCGGGTACGCGGGGAAATACGCGCCCTCGCAAATCACGATCGGCATGGGCGATCCCGCGTTGGTTCCGGTGGTGAGCGGCCATGCCCAGTGGGCCGGCGTCGCGGTGCGGGCCGTGGGCATCATCACGCATGGCGACACGGGGCCGCACCGATTTCTAGCCGCCGTGGCCGATTGGTTGGAGGAGCGGCGTTTCGCGGACTTCACCGCGCTGCTGCGCCATCCCGATGTCGATCGCTGGCTGGGGGTTCACTGTTTTCCTGGCGATGATCTCACGCGAGCCTCAACCGCCCGGGCCAGGTGGCTGACGTTGCTTGATGATTATTTCAGCGAACATCTGCAGGAACGATTGGACGGCGCATGGCTGGGGTCGGGGCCACAGCACGATGATCTCAAGCACATTCATCAGGCGGTCAGCAACCTGTTGCAGCCGCTGGCAGCCATCAAGCGGCAGAGCGATCTTCCGCTAGGCCTATGGGATTCATCCATCTTGAAGGTGTTGGGCACGCTGTACGAAGATCTGGAAAACGCGGCGGAAGTTCCCGCGGTCACTCGACGGCGGGATGCGTGTTTCATGCTTCGCGATGCGCTCGCTCCGATCGCCGCCGCCCCGATCGAGTTGCAGCCGACGGTGGACGCGTCATCGGCGATTCGGCATGTGCTGGCGGCCGTGGCGGAGGAACCGGTGACGGAGTCGATTGATCCCTCGCATGTGGAGATGCTGGGCTGGCTGGAATTGCATGCCGACGCCGCTCCCGCGCTCATCATCACGGGCTTCAACGAGGGATTCATCCCCGAATCGGTGTCGGCCGACGCCTTCCTGCCCGACTCGCTCCGTGCGATGCTGGGCTTGCCCTGCAATGCCCGGCGATACGCACGCGACATGTACCTGCTGCACGCGATCCTGGCGAGCCGACCCGACGTGACCGTGATTGCCGGCCGCGCGACCGCGGAAGGCGACCCGTTGACGCCCAGCCGCCTGTTGCTGGCCTGCGATGATGCGACACTGGTGCGGCGCGTGCGGCAAGTAAGTCATTCGTCGGATGCGGCGGAATCGCCCGCGCCCGCTCCTCCGACGGGATTGCCGTGGCCACCCGTCGATCAGGTTTCGAGTTTCGTCATTCCCACCTTGCCGGGATTCGAGATTCCCACAAGTCTGCGGGTGACCGATTTCCGGTCATACCTGGCATGCCCGTTCCGATTCGCCCTGCAACGGATCGTCGGTTTGAACCCGTGCGGTGAAGCGGCCGCTGAACTTGATGCCATGCAGTTCGGCAACCTCGCCCACGAAGTCCTGCAATCATTCAGCGAGGATCCCGAACTCGCGCGCAGCGAGGTGGTCCACGACATCGATCGCTTTCTGGCGGCGGAGGTGGAGCGTCGGGTAAAGCAGCGTTTCGGACGCCGACCGCCCCCCGCACTACAGGTGCAGGCGGCGCAGTTGAAGGCGCGGCTGCGGGGATTCTCGGTGTGGCAAGCCGGCCATGCCGCGCAGGGCTGGCGCATCATGCACTGCGAGCATGCGTTGGATGATTCGTCGCTTCTTCATTTCAACGAACCGAATAGTCCTCCCATGCCCTTGCGCGGCAAGATTGATCGCATCGATCGAAATGAGAGGACCGGCGAGTGGTTGGTCGTTGATTACAAAACCGGCGATACGGGGCGCTCTCCCCACCAATCCCATCACGGATGCGAGCGACCCAAGGAACCGCTAGACACCGAATGGATCGACCTCCAACTCCCGCTTTATGATTATCTCGCCCGGCAATCGGGTCTGGGCATCGCGGGAATGGTGTCGCTGGGCTACGTCGTCTTGCCCAAACAGACCGATGGAGCGACGCTTCTGCTGGCCGACTGGACGACGGATCACATCAACCATGCGATCGACGCGGCGCGCGAAGTGGTAATTTCCATCCGGGCGGGCCGCTTTGAGATCAATCCGCATTTCGACTCGGCGTTCGATTCGTTCAGCCGAATCTGCCAAACCGAAGTGTTCAGAGGCGATGATGATGCGGACGCCGACGCGGGGCAGGCTGAACCATGAGTGATTTCGCGCCTTTGCCCATTGATCTTGATCGTTTGGAGCACACCGCGATCCTGGCGTCGGCCGGTTCCGGCAAGACGCATCAGTTGGTCAATCGATATGTGCGGCTGCTGGCGGCGGGCGCGCCGCCTTCCAGCGTGGTGGCCAGCACGTTCACGCGATTGGCGGCGGGGCAGATTCGTGATCGCGTGCTGCGCCGTCTGGCGAACGCGGTGGACAATGCAAAGGCGCGAAACGAGCTTGCCGCCGACTTGGGATTGAAGCGATTGACCCCGGAAGAGGCAACGCGACTTCTCATTCGCCTGTCCCGCCAGATGCACACCGTGCAGATCCGCACGCTCGACAGCTTCTTCGCCTCGATCGTCCGCTGCTTTGCCATCGAGCTTGAGGTGCCCGCCGATGCGCGGACCGTGGATGAGCATGAAGCCGGCGAACTCCGTTTGGAAGCGATGCGGCGAATGCTCGACGAGCAAGAGCCGCAGCGATTGGTCGAAATGCTTCGGCAGTTGACGCAGGGCGATGTCAACCGAAGCGTGCTGGACGCCATCGACGGCGTCGTGACCCAGTTGGCGGCAGTCGCGGGCGATGCACCGGACGCGGCCTGGGAGTGCGTGCCGGAAGCCACCGGCTGCCTGACGCCGGGGCTTTTGGAGGCCGCGATCGATGCGATCTCCGACCTTGATGTTCCCGAAGCAAAGCCGCAACTCTTCCGCGCCTGGGCCACCGATCGCCAGCGCCTGCACTGCCGCGAATGGAAAGCCGTCGCCACGCAAGGCATCGGCTCGTGTGTCCTGCAGGGAAAGGATAAGTACGGCCAGTCGAAACTTTCGCCCGAGGTGATGGACGCCTATCTCCCCGTGGCCCGTCACGCCCGGGCCGAGTTGATCAATCGGTGGCGATTGCAAACGATCGCCACGCGTGACTTGTTGCGTCTATTCCAGCAGCATCACGAGACCGTGAAGCGAAACGCCGGGACGGTCACGTTTGATGATCTCACCAAGGCCATGGAGCGTGCCCGCGAATTGGGCACCGCCTCGAAGATTGGCTTTCGCCTTGATTCCAAGCTTCATCACCTGTTGCTCGATGAGTTCCAGGACACTTCGCTGGGCCAGTGGCGGGCGTTGGAGCCGATGGTGCAAGAACTGGTGAGCAACGCCGCGCCGGAGCGCACGTTCTTCTGCGTGGGCGACGTGAAGCAATCGATTTATGGTTGGCGGAACGCCGCGCCGCAGGTGTTGGGTCAATTGCCACGGCAACTGCCGGGCGTGCAGGTCGAGCGATTGTCGCGGAGCTATCGGTCTTCGCCGATCATCATGGATTTGATGAACACTGTTTTTGAAGGCTTGCTGCGGAATCAGGCATTGCAAGGTTGCGATGAGCCCGTGCGGGAATGGCTGACGGGGTTTGATCGGCACGAAACCGAGAAGCGCGATCGGCCGGGATACGTTGAACTCCGCACTCTCCGACGTGCGGAGGACGAGGAAGACAAGGGCGTCATTCGGTTTGCGGCGGCCGCGGATGCTGTCGCGACGCTGCATCGAGCGCGGCCGGACTTGACCATCGCCGTCCTCACGCGGAGCAACAAAGCGGTCGCGCGGATGTTCTTCGAGTTGGGGCCGGGTCGGCACAATATTTCCGCGAGCGGGCGGGGTGGCGGACCGTTGACCGACGCGCCTGCGGTGAACGCGATTCTCGATCTTCTGCAACTGGCGGATTATCCCGACGACACCGTCGCGGCATTCCACCTCGCCAACTCGCCCTTCGGCCCGCTGATCGGGTTGACCGATGCTCATCACGCCGAGGCGCGTCATGCGGCCGCGCGGAACATCCGCGCGCAGCTTCTTGAAAGTGGCTATCGCGCGGTGATCTCGGGTTGGGCCGCCCAGGTCAGCGCGCGCTGCGATGCCCGCGAGGCGCGGCGGTTGCTGCACCTGGTTGATCTGGCCGGGCTGCATGATGCCCGTGCCACGCTGCGGCCGAGCGATTTCATTCGCATGGTGGAGGCCACCCGTGTCGCCGACATCATGCCCGCCGCCGTGCAGGTCATGACCATCCATCAGGCCAAGGGCCTTGAGTTCGATTGCGTGATCCTGCCCGAGCTGGACACCGCCTTCACGGCCAACAGCCGATCGCTGGTGGCGTTCGAGCGCGAGGACCCCTTGGGACCGGTGACCCGCATTTGCCGACACGTCAGCCGCGAGGTGAGGGCGCTCGTTCCCGAAATGCAATCAGTGTTCACCGCGCATGAGGATCGCCTGATTCGGGAACAATTGAGCCTGTTGTACGTTGCCTTGAGCCGGGCGAAGCACGCGATGGTGGCGTTGATCGATCCCTCGTCGGAGCGGGAGCGCACCATGCCGCGCTCGCCGGCGGGAGTCTTGCGCAGCGCCCTCGCCATCAATGGCGAGGCTCCACCGGCGACGGTTCTTCACTCGCAGGGCGACCCACGATGGTTTGATGGAATTCCTGCGACCGTCAACTCGGCCGAGACATCGAGTCCCGTTCCCCAAGTCGTGCTCGCCGCGCCGCTTCCGGTGGAGTTGGCCATGGCCGCTCGCGGGTTGACGGCGGCTTCGGCATCAGCGGAGGAAGACCACGGCCGCTCGTTCGCCGATGACTTGGCGATCGGCCATTCCGACGCGCGCGATCGCGGCAAGGCCCTGCATGTTTTATTCGAACAAGTCAGTTGGATCGATGCATTCTTTGCCGACGATCCCTTGCTGGCCGCGACCGTGCGCCGCGTGGTTCCGCGCCGATCCGTCTCTTGGATATCCGATCGCGTCAGCGATTTCCGGCGGGCGATCGCGAAACCCGGCATTCGCGCCGCCTTGTCGATGCCCACGCCCCGGGACGCGACCGTGGAGTTGCATCGAGAGCTGCCCTTTGCCCGCATGGTGAACGGGCGCGTGCAGTCAGGCTTCATCGATCGCCTGGTGCTGCATCGCGATGCGGATGGCCAGCTTTCTCACGCGGATCTCATCGATTTCAAAACCGATGAGATCGAACCCGTCGAGGTTCAAACGCGCCGCGCGGCGTACCGATCGCAGCTCGAGACCTATCGCGCCGCTGTGTCGGAGATGTTCGGGCTGTCGGCGGACAACGTGCGGATGACGTTGCTGTTCGTGGTGCCGGACGTCAATTGTCGGTTGGAATGAGAACGCAACGGCCAAGTCAAGGGGCGTGGGAAGGGGGATCAGGAATCGCCTCGCTTTGCGGGAGCGCGGAAACGCCCGTGACCTCGCGGCCGGCCAGGAAATCGGCGACGGCGTCGTCGAATTCAGCCGGCCGATCATCCATGATGAAATGGCGGGTGTCCTCGAAGACCGCGATCTTGGCCAGCGGCGCGCCGGCCATCATCGTCACCCAGTTGTCGCGGATCTGCTGCGCCATGTCCGGGGTGAGGTCGCGGGTGGCGACGGCGGGCATGGCCAGCACGGGAATCGTGATCCGACCGAGATCGGCGCGGATGTCGGCCGAGAATAAATCACTCATGTATTGCAGGGTGGTTTCGCGGGGAACCTTCGCGCTCATGTCGCCCAGCGCCAGGCCGCGCTTCGGGTCCGTGACCATGCGCGAAAAAAAGAGCCGCATGGAATCAGCGTACTGGTCCGGCGGCAGGGAGCGGTACATGTCGGTCATCTGGTCGGCCATGCCGATGCGTGCGATGGCGTCCATGTTGGCGGGGCCGAACTGAAACGCCGGCGCGCCATCGACGGTGATGATCGCGCGCAGATCCTTGGCATGAGCCGTGCCCAGCCGCAACGCCAAGTGCCCGCCCATAGAGTGCCCCATGATGACGGGATTGCCGATGTTGCGGTCCTGAATGACCCGCCACACTGCGATGACGGCGTTCTCCAGCCACGTTCCATAAATGTCGGGCGGGGCCTTGTCCGGCGGCGCGGTGCCGCCGAACCCCGGCAAGGTCACCGCGTGCATCGTGTATTTGTCGGCATTGCGCGACATGAACTCATCCCACACGGATCCATCGCACGCCAAGCCGGGGATGAGCACGACGTTGATGGGGCCTTGCCCCTTGGTGGTGACCTGCGTGATGGGCTTGAACGGCACGCTGTCGGTCGCAGCGTTTTCGGCGGGCGAAGTCTGGGCTGCTTGAGTGGAGGCCGGTTGCGGAGGCGGGATCGATTGGCCGTGGGCAATCGCGAAAGTCGCCAGGATGCTCGCAAAAACCAGAGCGCGGATGGGCAGTGATTTCATGGTGTTATCGTAGTCCGGACGCCCCGTTCGAAAGACCTCACCCCGATCACTTCGTTTTCTTCTCGCGGCGGAAAAGAAAATCGTGTTCGTGCCGTTGGTCGCCTTGTTCGAGCGAGAGGTGCAGGCGAACGTCGCCTCGTGGCCAATCGTAGTAGGGGGGATCGTCGCCGCCGGAATAGTAATCGTGGTCAAGACCGCTGCCGACGCCGACGCCGCCGAACGTGCCGCCGGAGCCGCCTCCCACCCCGAGGCCGAAACCGACTCCCCCGCCGCCGCGCGGGCGGCGCGGCGGCATGGTGAGGGCGATGAAGCTGCCCGAAGCGATGGTCTGGTTGCGCAGGGCGTGCGATTGCTGGTTGTAGTCGACGAGGTAGCTGTCGCCGCCGATGATTTTGATGGGCGTGTCGCCGTGGTTGTTCGCGTACATGCGGAGGCGGCCGTTCTCGACGAAGAGCTGATAGTCGATGGGCGGCCGTTGGATGAAGGTGTGCTGAAGGTCAACCGTGCGGCCGAACTCGGTCGGCTCGACGACGACGTACTGCGATTGCGAGCAGCCGGCAAGGAGAAGGAACGCGACGAGGAGGAAGTGGGGTCGGCTCAACATGCAAGGATGATAGAACGATCAGCGAGCCGCCGCGTCCCTACGATCACAACTCGCGCATGACGGCAGCTTTCATGAGCGGCAGATGTTCGCCGACCACCGACCACACCAGATCGCGGTCGATCTCGAAATATTGATGGACGAGGATGTGCCGCATGCCGACCACTTGGCGCCACGGCACATCTCCGAGTCGTTCCTTCTTGGCGTCACTGAGGCCGCGAGCCGCTTCGCCGTTAATCTGGAGGTGATGCACCACCCAAACCTGAATCCAGTCCTCGCGGTCAAACGCCTCGCGGCCCCCCATGGTGTATTTTTCGATCTTCTCGATCGCGTCAGCGATGTCACGAAGTCGTTGAAGGTCGTCCCTCACAGCGGCCGCGCCTCGCGCAGCACGCGCTCGCGCATGGATGGCCGAAGGCTCTTTTCCGTCACCACGTCGACGTTGACCCCCAGAAGATCTCGCAGGTCCATGACCATGCCGCCAAGATCAAGCAGGCTGCGTCCGGGTTCCATATCGACGAGGAAATCGATATCGCTCTGATCGGTCGCATCGCCCCGCGCCAGCGAACCGAACAGCCGCATGTTTCGTGCGCCGTGCCTCTGGGCAAGGTTGAGAATCGCTTCACGCGACTTTTGAAGATGGTCGAGCGACAATCGCATCACATTGAGTTTATCCCAATCGTTTGAATTGCAGTGTGCGGGGCGGCCAGTTTGCGATCCGGCATTCTGGCGTCTTCTGTACTGCGGTCATGCCGATCATGATGCCGAAGGGCGAAGTATCGGACTTCATCGTGATGATGCCGCCCAGGAGGCTTTCCCCATTCAATTGTGGTTCGATACCAGGACGAAAAACTCCCAGATGGATGATGAACGGTTCGACATTCTCCGGTAAATGAAGGTGGATGTCGCGCCTATTGTCCACATCGCCTTTGAGGGGTACGAGATTATCGGGGCGCACGGGCGCAACGGCCAGTAGCCAGAGCTGTTCGCGAATCGTATCGAAGGGGATGCCGTCTTGTCGGTTATGGTACACGTCATCGCGGCTCTTGGAATGAATCTTCCCACTCGCGTGAAAACTGACGTGCGCCTCTTGATATTCGGCTGGCTCGAACGCATCGAAATCAATCGGGGTCTCAATCCCTGGCTTGATTGTCATGGGGTTTACGCATGGCGGATCGCCCGGCTTGCGATACAGCTGGAAGATGAACGAGCCATCGCCGCAAGCAAACTTGTAGTACAAAAGTTTGTACTGCTTGCCTTGGTAACCCATGATCAATCGAGTCGGTTTCCCCGCCATGGTTCATTCCTTACGCCGCCACCGCGACATCCACGGGGAGCGTCTCGACGATGTTCTGCAGCACCGTGTCGGTCTTGATACCCTCGGCTTCGCCCTCGAAGTTCAGCAGGCAGCGGTGCCGCATCGCCGGCAGCGCTGAGCCGCGGATGTCGTCGATCGAGACGTTCGCGCGGCCATCGAGCAGCGCCTTCACCTTGCCCGCCAGCACCAAAGCCTGGGCGGCGCGGGGCGACGCGCCGAAGCGCAGGAACTGATTCACCTGCGGCGTCGAGAGTTCGCCCTGCGGGTGCGTCGCCAGCACCAGCCGCACCGCGTAATCCTGCACATGCGGGGCGATCACCACGCGGCGGACCAGTTGCTGATGCTCCATGATCGAGTTCGCGTCCAGCACGCGCTCGAGCTTCGGTGTGAGACCCGTCGTCGTGCGGTTGAGGATCTCCGACAAATCTTTGCGGCTGGAATAACCAACCTCCAACTTGAAGAAGAAGCGATCCAACTGGGCTTCGGGCAGCGGATAGGTGCCTTCCTGCTCGATGGGGTTCTGCGTGGCCATCACGAAGAACGGCTTATCGAGCTGATGCGACACGCCGCCGACGGTGACGGATTTTTCCTGCATCGCCTCCAGCAGCGATGACTGCGTCTTGGGCGTGGCGCGGTTGATTTCGTCGGCAAGGACGATCTGCGCGAAAATCGGCCCGCGGCGGAACTGGAAGTCGCGGCCGTGCTCGGTCTCCACCACGATGGTGGTGCCGGTGACGTCGGCGGGCATGAGGTCGGGCGTGAACTGGATGCGGCTGAACTGGAGGTGCAAGGCTTCGGAGAGCGAGCGGATGAGCAGGGTTTTTCCCAGGCCGGGCACGCCTTCCAGCAGCGCGTGGCCGCCGGCGAAGAGGCAGGTGAGCACGCCGTCGATGATTTCCTCGTGGCCCACGACGGCCATCTGGATTTGCTGGCGGGTCTTGAGATAATCGTCGCGGAACTTCTGGGCGGCGGCTTCAACGTGCGCGACATTCAACGTTCCGGGGGTGGCGGCCATGCGGGTCTCCAAAGGTTGCGGGTATGGTAGCCGGGTGATGCCGCGATGAAGCGCCAAGGCGCGCATGGACAGTGGAGGGTTCAGGAAACCGAATATGAAGGAAATGGGTGCGGGGTCGGATCGAACTCGCGGCGCTCGTCTCATAAAATCACGGCGGGGGCACCTTTGAAGCGATTTTTTTGCACCTCGTTCAAGATTGGAAACCCTCCGGTCGATGGATACAATTTCCCCCGCAAGTCAGGGCATGCACGTCACATCTCTGCTCGGTTCGGCTGTTCGGTTCATGATCGGCCAATCGGAAGTCTGACGAAAAAAGGGCCAATCATGGCAACTGGTACAGTCGCGAAGTTCTGGGACGAGAAGGGTTTCGGATTCATCACTCCCGAAGACGGAGGCAAGGACATCTTCGTCCATCACTCCGACATCAAGATGGACGGCTTCAAAAGCTTGAAGCCCGGTCAGCGCGTGTCGTTCGACGTGGCGCAAGAGGCCAAAGGCCCCAAGGCCAGCAACGTCAAGCCGGCGTGACGCTGTTCGAGACCTGATCGAACGATCGATGCACAAAATCATGTCGCCGCGAAGCCCTGCTTCGCGGCGATTATTTTTGGCGTGCACCGGTCGTGCTACACTCGGATGCATGAGTTCCGCGTCCTGGGATCGTCGGCATTTGCTTCAGTTGGAAGGCCTTTCCGCGTCGGATTTGATGTCGATCCTTGATGATGCGGAATCATTGCGGGAAGTCGCGGCGGGTCGCGCTCCGAGATTGAACATGTTGGCTGGGCGGAACGTCGCGAACCTTTTTTTCGAGGATTCAACGCGCACTCGGTGCAGCTTCACCCTCGCGGCAAGGCGGTTGGGGGCGGACGTGATCGACCTCACCTCGGCCGGTTCCAGCGTCAGCAAGGGCGAGACCATCGTCGACACCGCGCTCAACCTCCAAGCCATGGGGGTGGATGCCTTCGTGGTGCGCTGCGCCGCGGCGGGTGGTGCGCACTTGATCGCCAAGTCAGTGAAGGTGCCGGTGATCAATGCCGGCGACGGCCGGCATGAGC
>Ga0163154_10006240_pt1 | contig 14677 bp, 14 predicted proteins | sample OliLakLV19MP9P1_FD_148649 | JGI IMG/M metagenome (GOLD analysis project Ga0163154, IMG submission 148649) | Freshwater microbial mat bacterial communities from Lake Vanda, McMurdo Dry Valleys, Antarctica - Oligotrophic Lake LV.19.MP9.P1 | ecosystem: Environmental > Aquatic > Freshwater > Lake >... | reverse complement strand
GAGAAAGATGAAAACGAATGTGCAAAAAGCAAAACTTCAGAATGTTGAAAGGTATTCTAAATTATCAGGACGTCAGTCTGCGGTCATTTCTCAACCTGTTTCCACATCTGCAGACTTCCACCCTTCTCCTCTCCTTTGATCCATCCATTGCGCTCATAGGCGCGGATCGCCTGCACATTATCCGCCAGCACAGAGAGCTGCAACTTCCGGACGCCATACACCTCCACAGCCTGGCGCTCAAATTCCTCTAGGAGCAGGGATCCATAACCCTTGCCCTGGTATGACGGATCTACACCGATCACCACGAGACCGGCACGTGGGTCACTTGCCATGCGTTGCTGCTGCACAGCAGAAAAATGAACTCGATTGCGGAGACCTAACTTCACAAGGATATTTTTCCAGAGCAAGGGCCACTTGGCCCGTACCTCCGGATGAATAAATACCCAGGGATGCGTGGCAAAGGCCCATACCGCCGCACGGAAACTATACTGCGCCATCCCACTCGCCGAACCGGTACCCAACGTGCCATCACTGATCATACCCCCGCAATAGCCAGCACAGCGGCCCTGCTCATCCTCAATATGAAAAATAAAGGTCTTCTCCGAAGAGAGATACCAGGAGAGCATATGCGCCACATAGGCTGTACCTAATGCGGATGCCAGGGAGGAAGGGAAGGCCCTGATATGACAAGAAGCCACACTATTAAGATCTGAAACTGATGTGTTAATTATCACTATTTATGATTTCGCCATTTCCACAATCCCATAATAAATCCGGAACCATATGCAATATGCAAAACAGGAAACACTATCAAACTTCGCACCTTCACATTCCAGGATTGGGGACTATTTAAACTAAAATAAATATCCATAACCAAGTACATAATTAATGGCAACATCCAAAAAGGCCACCACAAAACTAATAAGAAAGACAAAAGATATAAAACAAAAAAGGCGGGAACCAAGTGCCGCCATTTCATTCCAGAAAATACCTTCTTAAATACTAGTGGTTTATAAAGTCCATACTGATAATACTGTATAAATAATGCTTTTAATGAATCACGAACATAATAGATAACCTCCAGCTCCGGCAGCATCAATATGCGAAAGCCGGCCTCATTTAGCCTATAATGAAACTCATCATCCTGATTACGCACCAGCTCTTCATCCAACAGGCCAACCTTATCAAACACTTTTCGATCATAAACTGCAAAGGCGACACTATCCACATACATTCGCTTCTGCGTCGTTCGGAAGGGTGTATCACCTACGCCAAACCTTGAACTCATAACCTGCGCAATGGCATGACCCATGGGTGTTTTACCTTTTTGAATTAGAAAGCCACCTGCTGCATCACATTCACCAGATGCTATAGCTTCAATGCAATGTGAAAAATAATTCTTAGGATATTGAGCGTGGGCACCTACTAATGATATGTAATTACCCTTTGCATTTTTAAAAGCTTTGTTAAAGCCTTGGCTAACATAACGCTCCGGATTTTCTAATAGGTGAATTCGAGAATTACTATACTCAAGTTGACGTACAATTTCAGTAGTACTATCAGAAGATCCTCCATCTGTGATTAGTATTTCTTTATTAATAGAGTCATTATCATCAAAAGATCTAATCAGATTCTCAATGTGCGATTGCTCATTGAGAGTGGGAATAACAATGGATAGTACCACCATATTACTGCTAGATTAAATTTAGAACTTAGTTTTGTTAAATACCTCCTCAATTAGGTAGAATTCTCATTTCTCTCAATTGATTTAACAACTTTCGAAACTTTGTCTCCAAATGATGATTATTAGGATAATCCAAAATAGATTTTACAGGAGCGGACATAATCTGATCAAATTCTAAATTTGTAATGCCCAATTTTTTGACGACATAATCCTTGTCGTCCTTCATCAATTTTAAATCTGCTGGAGGTTGGTTAAGGGCCACCAAAGCTTGATCCCTTGTGACTTCGCCTGTAGAAATTATCAAACAGGTCAGATGGGCCTTCCTTTTGTCAATGTTGAACTTATTGGGCAAAATATAGGATTGGTAAAATCGGGTGTAAATGGATTCATAGTGTTTACCACCATAGTTTTGCCAATCTAATTCCTTTTGAATAATTTCCGTAGCTGACTCCTTTTTGAAATCTAAATAGTTAAGAATGGAAATAACTCTAATTTTCCTAACAAGATTGTAATATAAAAATTTAAAAATGGTAAAATGTGGAAATGTTTTTAGGCTTTGCGTTCCGAATAATTTTTGTACAGATCTAATGTATTTCCAATCCAAATGGCCACGTGCCCATGATGGTGGCATCATCCCCTCACTACGAGAGTTCATGCCACTCATGACATATTTAATTCCGTATTTTGATGCAATCTGATATAACAGGGCAGTAATAGCATGATCTGTTGGTATTTCTCCATCAGGAGTTGAAGCTCTTAGAAAAGACAATTGCAAATCCTTAAACATCTCCCATTCAAGTACCTCAGTATATAAATCTATTCCTAATTTATTAAGAATATTTTCTATATTTTTTACTGCTAGTTCAGAATTCCAACCATTGTCTAGGTGAACCGCCAGAGGCCGCAACCCTAATTGTTTGACGAGCCAGGCAACATAGGTACTGTCCACGCCTCCACTGACTCCAATAATGCAGTCATAAGGCTTTCCTTTCCCTTCTGCTTTTATCTTCTTTACAATCCTGCCTAATTGAATTTTAGCCAGCTCCGTTTTAGGTACTCTTATTTTCAATTTTGCACTAAACTCATAATAATAATTGCATACACCATCATGATCAAACGTAATGGCGGGATCGCCAATGGTATCCATAACTGTTTTTGTGCAAACTTGATAAGGTCTTTCAGTCATAATTAAGCGAATAATTGTTTAAGTTTCTTCTGGGAAGGATAATTAATCAGTACTGCCTTGTGAGGTCCATGATAAATAAACAAACTCCCTGCTGCTACTCCGGAAGCACCTGCATTAACAGCCTTTTTCAAGTCGGCAAGACTGCCAGCACCACCGCATGCAACAACCGGTATGAGAGTAGAAGATGACACCTTCTGAATTAACTCCAAATCATAGCCTTGCATCATTCCATCGCAATCTACAGCATTGATGATCAATTCCCCTGCACCCGCCTGTTGAGCATTTTTAATATACTCCATCAAATCTAGGCGATGGTGCTTGATGCCTGTATGATCATAGATCTGATGTTTGCCCCAAATATTTTTTTTAATGTCTACACTTACTACGATGCTCTGATCACCAAAAACTGCAGAAGCTTTGGAAATCAAATCCAGATTTTCCAAGGATGCCGAGTTAATGATTACCTTCTCGACACCAATTGCAAATAATGCTGCTATATCATCAAATTCAGTAATTCCACCGCCATAGCCCAGTGGCATAAAACATTCAGAAGCTATATTTTTGATTAGGGCGAAATCAGGTTTTCTTTTTGCCTTGGCAGCATCAATATCCAAAAAGACTAATTCGTCCACCTCCTTATCGTTAAAAAGTTTAACTGCATTGATGGGATCTCCAATATATTTGGACTTGTCGAAACGGACGGTTTTCACCAATCCTTTGTTTCTCAATAAAAGCACCGGAATAACCCTTGTTTGCAGCATTAGGCCAATTCGATGAAATTTTGGAGCAATTGCATTCCAAACTTATGGCTCTTTTCCGGGTGAAACTGAACCCCATAAATACAATCTTTGTTTACCACAGAGGTAAAAGCTCCTCCATAGTGAGTCTGCCCCTTTATATATTGCTCCTCATCACACGCATAATAATAGGAATGAACAAAATAAAAGCGTACCTCCTCAAAGCGTTCAAAACCCTTAAACATTACTGATGTCGGGTCGTATTCAACGGTATTCCAACCCATGTGAGGTATTTTATATTCCTGAGGAAGTTCAAATTTCTTTACTCGTCCGGGCACCAAACCCAGCCCGGGCATAACACCCTCTTTGCTACCAGATGCTAAGAGTTGCATTCCCAGGCAAATGCCAAGCAAAGGTATTTTGGAATCCGCTTTTTGTTGGATAAGCTCAATCAAACCGAGGTTGTCAAGATTAGACATGGCCCTGTCAAAAGAACCTACACCTGGCAATATAATTTTTGTTGCGTTACCAATAACCTCCGCATCGGCTGTGATAACAGCCTCCCCTCCAATCTTTTTAATCATACTGTAGATGGAACCAAGATTGCCCATGCCGTAGTCAATGATGGTGATCATTTTACCTTGTTTCTAGATACATGAGATATAACGGCCTTGAACTTGCCATTGGGACCTCTGGGAATGGTGTCAACTACATGTATGTCCAAATCAATATTACCAAGTTGAGCAAACATTCTTTGTTTAATTATCAACAACTCATCCATAGTCGGAGTACTAAATACTACAAGATTTATTTCAAACCTAATAATATCATGTTGAATAATTTGTCCTTCAACAACAGATTGAATATTAGTGAAGATTCGATTAAATCTTCTCATCTCACGACCATCAGGTCCAATAACTAAATCTTCGATTCTTCCTGTGATTTCATCAATTATTAACATTTTTCGCCCACAAGGACATATTTGATCTCTACTCAATTTAACTAAGTCGCCAATTTTATACCGTATTAAAGGCTGGTCAAAATTTAAAAGGCCGGTGGAAATCAACTCGCCAGTTTCACCTGGTTTGCATGGTTTACCCTTTATATTGAGAACCTCTACTATACCCACATCCGGCACAACATGTAAGCGATGATGCTCACATTCAGAAATAAGATTACAAATATCTACTCCATTATATGAATCAAATGCATCACACTGAAATACTCTTTTGTATGTCTCCCGCATTTCCTGTGTCATCTTATCTGTAGATCCCAATATGGCCTTCAATTTTGGAACTTTAAGACCTGATTCTTCTATAAATCGAGCCAAAAAATATATGGAACTAGAGTATCCTTCTAAATAATCAACTTTGTATTTATTGAGTCCCTCTAGGTAGTCTTTCACAGTATCCTTAGAAATATGATACGCTGAAAAATAAACTTGCTTTTCTATTTGATTATACCTATAATATGGACCAATTGAAATGCCATTCCTTAAAATTCGTCTACCTCCAAACACACCTCTACTCATATTCATATCTATTCCCGCCCAATTACGAACATTAGCCTCGTATATGCCAAAGTATTTTTGATGCATTCTTCTAGAGTATTTTATCCTTAACGGCGTACCTGAACTGCCACTTGTGAAAAGATAAACTCCATTAGGTTCCTGATTTTTTGATAATAATTCCGTTCCGCCATATTTTCTAAAAATACTTTTTTCCAATATTGGTAATTGTGTGATATTTGATAATTTAAATAATTTAAGCTTTTGTATATCTAATCCAATTCCATCAAACAATTTAGTGTAATAGGGACTTGTGGTGTAGGCATGAACCAATAATTTCTGTAATTCCTTTTCTTGCCATTTATGCCACTGGTCAGTGCTAAAGTATTGGCGTTCTTTGCATCTTTGTAATTCAGATTTGAAGACTCCACCATAACGTCTTATGTGCCAATAAATACCGAAAATACTTATGGCGATATTTTGGATTGGAACAGGAAGTAAATGATAAAGTCGTTCTTTTAATTTTTCCATAAAATTTAACTCAATAATTTAATCCATTCTGACTTTACGTCCTCCCATTTAAATGTTTCAGCCTTTATCCGGGCATTGCAAGATAGCGATTCAGCTAGCACAGGTGAGCTAAGAATTTGTTGAACCGCATTAGCCATATTAGACGCATCCGCATTTTCTACCAGCAACATCTCCTTCCCATGCTCCCATAACAAAGGCAATTCTCCTACTGCCGTACTGACTACCGGAATACCACAGGCAGCAGCTTCCAATACAGCAACCCCAAAACTTTCGTAAGATGTGGTGTTCATGAATACTTCATGCGTTTGGTAGTATTTGTATAACTCCCTGTTGGGCACAGGACCAGTGATCTGTATATAAGGTTCAAGTCTATGGTACCTAATCAAATCAAAAGCCTCTTGAAGTGAACCTTTGTCAGGCCCTACCATAGTAAGTGTTGTTTCCGGGTATTTTTCCCTTAACTTTATGAGCGTTTGAATGGCAAGTTGCGGATTGTAAATGGGATCAAATGCCCGTACCCATAAGAGCGTAAAAGGACGTACTGAACTTCTGTTGAAAGGAAAGTGCTCTAGCTCCACAGAATTACGAATATAACGGATATCAAAACCTTTGTCATTAAAAAAAAGCAGGAGCATTTTGGAAGGTGTGGTAATCAGATCAGCTCTATTGAAGGCTCTGTGAATTCTCTTTCTATGATTTGGATAAAAATCCGGTAGTGCACCGCCATGCAGAGTGAAGATGATTTTTTTGCTAAGCATTTTGCCAAGGAGTGATGCTACTTCTGTGATGATAAAAGCTTGGCCACTATACACGTCAATGTGAATACATTTAGCATTAGAAATAAATATTTTAAATATGATATCAATTATCCTGATAAGTCTATTTCGAAATCTTGAAACCAACTGAGCATTATAGCCAAGATCATTTAGATTTACGGCCAGTTTCTCGGAGACACATAGGCTGCCTTTGTACTTAGATAAGTAGCTGCTTACAAAAAGAATATCCGTTCTATCATTTATCGAACTCAATCTTTAATTGCTTTGCGTATTATATAGGTCTCCATTACTAAAATGTCAATGCGATCTTCTTCTAAAGCTTTAAATGCAGAAGCGGGTGTTGATACAATTGGCTCCTCATGCACATTAAAACTGGTATTCACAATAGCCCCACATCCTGTCAACTTATGGAACTCATTAATGATATCATAATAGTAAGGATTCGTATCCCGCCTTACAATTTGAGGTCTGGCAGTCCCATCCACATGGACAACTGCCTGTAACAAATCATGGAATTGGGGATCTACGTCATAAGTAATGGTCATATATTCGGCAGCTATATCTGACTCCTTATAGGAAGGCATATAGGTTTTTGCCATGAAGTCAATGACAGAAGGAGCAAATGGCATAAACTCTGTTCTGTTAAGGCGCTTATTCAAAGTCACGTTTACCTTTCGGTCGAAAGTATTCAGAATCATCGAACGGTTACCTAAGGCACGTGGTCCCCACTCCATAGAACCTTGCCAAAATCCGATGATACCATTATCGCTTATAAGTTGCGCAATCTGAGAAGGTGCATCTGTCCCATAGTCGTCAATTTCATATAGATGCCGATTTAAACCATCTATAAAATATTTTAATTCATTAGAATAATGAGGGCCGAGATAGGTATCCTTGAATTGGTATTGATTGGTCAATCGCACGCCATGAAAATTTACATCAGTCAGAATCGCAGCACCAAGCGCTAAGCCCGAATCACCCATCGCAGGTTGAACAAAAACATTGGCAACAGCCGGATGTTCAAATATTATCTGGTTCACACGAACATTGGCAAACACGCCACCTGCCAACCCCACTTTAATGGATTTTCCAGCAAATTTTTCCTGAATAACCGCATCTAACAATCCGTACATCACTTCTTCCGTAACCTTTTGACAGGAATAGGCAATATCTTCTTTTGAATAACCCTTAGTTTCTTCTTCTAGCCATGAGTCAAGTATTAAAGCGTTTTTTGCATAATTTCTTCCCACTGATGACTCGCTGAAAAGGTTAATCCTCTCTTTTAATCCAGTTTTAATATCCAAATTATACTTCTCCCATAGAGTATCCTGTCGGCCGTAAGGAAATCTCAATAATTCCATTCTGGAAAGCGAAAACAATTCTCTAAACTTATCCAGTAGAGCACCTGGTTTACCGTAAGCTGCTAATCCGGTGATTTTGCCTTCGTGGCGATTGGGCCTAAAGCCCAGCAATTTGGTGATTTCACTATAAAACTGTCCGACGGATACTTCATGTCCGTAAGATTTGACCAATTTTAAACCCAAATTAGCATCCGGTTCGTAGAAAGTAATACTTTCTCCGTCTCCATGACCATCGGCAGTAAAAATCAAGTCGCAGAAATAGGGCGCTGCATACCATGCACTTGCTGCATGAGATAAATGGTGGTTATAAAACTTTACCTCGGCATTGACGAAACCTGCTTTGTACAATTCCTTTTTAAAAACATCAATATTTTTTTCACAGTTCGAAATATAATTTATTCCCAAAAAAGCCAACATCCTGTCAGTAATCTCTCGAAATTTTAAAGATTTACTTCGATTGAATCGATATCGAATTTCGTTTCGATTGATGCTGGAGTAGAAATTACTTCCAAAAGCAATAACACTGATATCTGCTGGAGTAAGCTGATGTTCATTTAACAAGCGTTGCACCGCTTTTCTAGGCCAACCAAAATCCTGTTTTACTCGACTAATCTTTTCTTCCTCTATCGAAGCAACAAGTCTCCCATCCATGATTAGGGTACATGCTGCATCGTGACTAAAGTTAACACCTAATATATTCATAATTAAATTAGCTATTATTCTTCAAAATTTCAACAAGTAGTTTAGTTTGAATTTCAAGAGTAGTTTCCTTTGCAAGTCTAAAGCCTTCTTTTATTAAAATTTGTCTCAACTTGCTATCGCCAATCAAAGCTATAACTGCTTTAGCAATCGCAATACTACTTCTAGGGGGTATTAGCAATGCATTCCTCTCGCTTTCCAAAATATAAGGTATTCCTCCCACTGCTGTCGCAATAACAGGTAGACAATTGGCCATTGCTTCCCAAATGGTACGTGGAAAACCTTCATGATGCGACGGCATCACATAAATATCTGCCATTCTATACATTTCATTTAACTCTGCTCCTACAGTTTTTTTCCCATGGAATATTATGTACTCCTCTATCAACATCTCCTTTGCCTTAAGCAATAATGCTTGCTCTACTGGCTTATGGGAATTTTCCTCCCACCCAACAAAATGCAGAACTACTGGCATTTTTCCATCAACAAGAAATTTTAATGCATCAATCAATTCAAAAAGTCCTTTGGCAGGTGTAAAAGACCCTGTATAAAGCAAGTGTATAGTTTCGCCTAAGCAAGTATCATTACGCCAATAAAGGTCCGATGCAGAAAGAGTTGTTGTCCGTATTAGGAACACCTTTTCATTAACTTCATTATATTTCTCAAACAAAGATTGTGAATTTACCAAAATAGGATTTACTTTAACTTGTCTCTGGAAAAAGTAATCATTAATATGAAGATAGTAGTAAATTAATCTATTCCTTAAACCTGTTTTCTTTAAATGGTCAATAGCCTCTAAATAATCTCCTACTATCATAAACCAAATCTGTGTTTTTAAAACATAGCTATGAAAATGCGCTGCGAGTGGAGTTGGAGATCTTACGATAAAAACGTCAACATCTTCAATTTCCCTTAATTTTGATTTAAGCAATTTCTTATGAAATATTTCTCGATGCCAAGCTGGCGTTTTAATACCCAGAGTTACCCAAGAGATATTGGACTCATTTAATTGATAATCGGCTTCTTCTACGTCGCTGCTGCCAGGCCTGGATTCATGCATCAGCAAATACAAAGACTCCACTTCCTTTGCCAATGAAGTGATAAATACACCTAGATAGCCTGGTATATAGAGACCACCCTCCTTGATCGTGATGGGGATATGGTAATAAAAGGCAATTTTCATTTTCTATACATCGAAGCAATTGCAAGTCCTAATAAATACCAGGCAAACACATTTAATATTGCTGAAATAAAATACAAATGTATCATCATTCCAACAACTCCAACAAATATTGGGAGGCTATTCTCAGAAATTGAATTAAAATGAGTACATAAGTAAAATACTATAATCAGTAATAAAAAAATAAATGGGATTAATAACAATAATCCACCTTCGCCTAGCAATGAAACGTACGAATTATGTGCACTAGTTTCGTTTATGTTTTTCTGCCCCAAAATCAGGTGTGATCCTTCAAAATTTGCGTTGATTTCAGCATTAAAATTAGAAAAATTATTTAGACCTACTCCTGTCCATGGTCGCTCTTTGTATATACTTAGACCCTTATTTAGCATAGCTACTCTGGTGAGATAGGATTGGTCATATTTTCTAATTTCAGTAGTTTTGTAGATCAACCCATAAATTCTTTCATTCGATTTTTCGAAAGTATTCTCAACCACTTTGAGAGATAAAATTGAAGGAATCGATGTAATTGTCAATATTATTATTGCAAATTGTTTAAAATTAATTTTTTGTATGTACAATACGATAAAACCTCCTACTAATACTAAAACAAACCCTGCACGTCGTCCCTCCATAAGTTGAATCAAACTTAATAATGTCAGAAGTAACAACGCATATTTTCTACCCTTCTTATCATTTAGATATGTAATGGCAAGGGGCGCAAAACAGATCATGTTGAATGAATACCCATTAGGTGAGGCATTGACGAAAATTGGCAGATCTGGAAGATAGCTTTGTATGTAGTAATAGATAGTGATAATAATTACCCCCCAGAAACTCGCTCTTGCGATCAACCTAAAATCCAGATTTGCACTGTGGGAAGACAGGAATATAATGAGAAATCCCCAATAGATATAATTTGGAAATACTTGCAACGAACTCTGTACATTGACACTATTAATGGTAGATAAAACAGCACCCAACATGAAAGCAATAGCAGGTATGTGGACCAGAGGTCTAAACTTAAAATAATATCCGAAAGCTCTTTTAAAACGATATAATAGCACCGGGAAAAGGTATAAGGTTATATTGAATACTACAACTATGATAGGCGCCGCCATAAACAATGTGAACCAATGTAGTATCTTACCAGTATATGCCGACCTGGAAACTAAAGCCACTTTGGAGAATGGTGATTATTCAACAATGGAATAATTTTTTTTAAAAGGACGAATTAACAATTTGCTCATCTTCCCCATCTTCAATAGCGGACAAAGTAACCATGTATATTTACTCTTCCGCATTTCCTGTGGATAAGCTGCCCAGCCAAAATTATATATTCTTCTGGCCATTGTGAGCTGACCCTGCTTGATGAAGCTGAAGGTATTTTTTTGAATTATATTATAAATGAACGAAGCCTTTATCTCATTAGCACCTATACCGGCTTTCTCCAGCATCGGCTTATCCACCTCAAAGCTGCTCCGATACTCATCCATTAAGTACTTCAATGCACCACTTTCCATTTGAAGGGCAGCCTGATTGGCAGAATGCCAACGGTAACTGAACAGCGGTTGATCTATGAAATAGACAAAGTCTGTATGAACTAACAAGCGCCAATGAAGCCATTTGTCAGGATTATACATTCGACTTCCGCCATATCCGCCGGCACAATGATATTCGATAGCTCGATAACAGGTCGAAACAAAATTAAACGGACCGTAAAAGGACAACAGACATCGCTTCAACATCTCACCGGATGCGACTTTATAGATATTGCATCTAAATTGCTCCGATAGTGCATGATCTAAATCTGTTTTTTTCCACAAGGCATTCCTGGCTCCGTCGCTGCCGATGGGTTTGCTTTCTGCATCTATCCGCATGGTGGATGAACTGAACGCGGCTTTAGCATCCCCAATGCTCTCCAAAAACCGTGCATAAAAAGCCAGTGCTCCCGGATTCATCATGTCATCGGAAGATACCAGCAAGTGGTAGTCACCGATCGCTTGGGAAGACACGGCATCCAGATTGCCGGCAAATCCCAGGTTGGCAGCATTTTGCCATGCTTTGATCCTTGAGTCATTTGCTGCATAATGCTGAATGACTTCCCAGGAATTATCGGTGCTTTTATTGTCAGCTATTAGTATTTCGAAATCACCATAATCTTGATCCAATACACTTTGAATGGTTTGTCCAATGTATTGGTCATAGTTGTAGTTGGGTATGCAGATTGAAAACTTTATCATTTTTTCAGATGCTGTTCAAATGCCGTTTTAGCCTCCGGCGTGCCCATGTCCCACATTTCAATGGCTTTGCTGATGCCTATCCAATGGCCTGCTTCGATCATTTTTTGATAGACGGGGATCACATAGTATTCGCCTTGGGTTTTTTCCTGATTGTTGAGGATTTGAAGGGCGTATTTCCTAAACAAATCGCACCGACTGAAAAAATATATCCCTGTACTGGCATAGTCTGAGATGCGTATTTTTTCAGCTACTTCTGTCACTTTCCCAGCTTCATCGGTCTTGGCGAAACTCCAACGATCTCCGGGCAAGGCAGCCACAGAAATTATCCCTGAACTATCCGCTGGTTGAGCTTGGATATCCTGAAACAGATGCCCGGTCACCAAGGTATCACTGGCTGCGATGATAATTGGTTGGTCATCTTCGAAATACTTTTCAGCGGCCATTACCGTGCATAGTTGCCCCTCGGTGATGTCGGTCAACCAAACAAAATCCAGGGGAGCCTGACTAGAAATATACTTGCGGAACAATGCCTCCAATCCGTAATTTAGTTCATGTTCCAACAGAGCTACTACGACAATACGACTGATTGGCAAGTCTGCCAGCGACTGCAAAGCCCATGCGAACATAGGCTTTCCGGCTACTTCGATCAAAGGCTTGGGGGTTTCGAAGCCCCGATCAGCATACCGGCGGCCTCTTCCCGCCATAGGCAATATGGCGATCATTTTTCACGGGCTAATTGCTCCAATGTTTCCTCATCAATCTGACTCCAGGACTCAAAGCGCAGTGCCCTGTCGTCAATGTAGAGGTGAGCATTGGGTTTGCCAAAATGGATTTCATCGTAGGGAATCTGATACTTATCTAACCAGTCTAAGGTGGTCTTGCCGATGTTTTTCATCACTTTGCCGAGGTTGGCCTCCTGGGTGGCCATATTCCGTGCGGTCATGATGATCAGATAGTGGCCGGCCGCCTTGAGCTGCTTTAGTTTCTCTATGGCTCCTGGCAATGGTTCCAGTTCACTGTAATGCTGATGTGTTTGCTTGATGGGACAAATAGTTCCGTCCAAGTCTATCACTATTCTCATAATTCATTAAATGATTGATTAATTGAATCCCTTTGAGGTACATCGTGAATTGTCTTTTAGGCTTTCCTACGTGGTAGGGAACCATAGAAAGGAATAACAGTGCCTCGATCAGGATGATCTCATGGAGTTGATAGCCATTTTCCACCATCAGCTCATCGAGATAAAGAGAAAGTGTCTCTTGTTTTTCAGGCGTATGCACCTGTAGGGTGAAGTTATTTATTCCTGATAATTTTTCCAGATGGAAAAAGTCAGCAATGATGAAGTCGTACAAACCACTGACACTGTGTCGTAGCTTGGCCATATCGTATCTGGGATCGCCGAATACCCCTTTGCGTCCGAAACTACCCCGTGGGTCGATCAGCCGTACTACTTGCGAATGCAGGTCATACAGGATATTAGAAAAGCAATAATCGCCATGAATGACCGCCCCGGTTGTATACTGTATCAGACTTTCAATTCGTTGATCTATTTCCCCGGTAAGTGCAGGGAGATTAGTCAGTGTTTCGCCGTTGAGAATGATTTCATCTGCTTGTAGCAATACCACCCAATCCTGCTGAGTATGCATTTCGTTTAGCCTATGGAATGTCTTGTGCCGATACATTTCCTCTAGGTCGTTTTTTTCGAGTATGCACGAAAATGTTTTAAACTGGAGATGCACGTCCATCAATTGTTGCAAGGCAATTTTCCAGACACTGAGGTCTAAATCACCAAATACAAATAACTCCGCTAAATTGGGGTAGCCATAAAATTCCTGAACGATCTCTATTGATCCGTCCGTTGCTGGATTGGTGAGTATTCTGGGCGTAAATATTTTTAAGGTTTCAGGGAGGTCATGGTACCAATTGAGTTCATCCTGAAGTTTTTCTGTTTTTTCACTTTTTTTCGTGAGGGTACCTTTTACCGGATCTATTGAGAGGGAATTAAAATAGCGGCTTTGCAGCAATGTAAGTTTGGCCCGATTGAAACCTCCAATATGACCAAAATCAAACCAATGCGCTGCGGGGACGATTCGGAGCGGGATCACCTCATTGTAGTTTTCCAATGCGGCGCTCAACTCTTTTCCTTGTGCTTGTATTTGTCGCACCACAATATTCCTCAAGATATCTGCACGGCTCAGTGCATATCCGCCAGCTAGTGCTGATAAATCGCCCACCCTTACCGGCATTTTGTCATAGAACTTTGAAAGAAAGCCATTAACGTCTGCTTCTGCCAGGCACCAGTTTTCCGGTTCGTCATATGGACCTGTAAAAAGGAAATCGCTGCAAGACGGTAGGTCATCTGCTATGAGCGTATCCCCTAAAACGATATATACCCCTTTGTGGGGCATAACCCAAGAAAGCCCGGCCAATAAGGAATGTAAAATACTACCTCCGGGCTGCACATAAGCATAATGCAAATCAAAGTGGTCTGAGTAAGTCCACTGCAGATAATTATACAGTTTGTGATTGTCAAATGGCAATACCACCACAGCATCCTTAAAGCCTTTGCGTTCCAGATCATCGAAAATCCACCCAATAACTGGCTTGCCATTCACAGGTATCATGGCGTTGGATCGGCTGGTACCTATGGGCAGGTGGCTGTAGTTGATGTCGCCGCCGCAGAGGATGATGGGGGTGTTAGACTTCGGTTCCATGAGTCTTTATTCCAGAAATTGTAATGTCTGTTAAATTCTGGTAAAGTTCAATGACTTTA
>Ga0163154_10006239_pt1 | contig 14679 bp, 8 predicted proteins | sample OliLakLV19MP9P1_FD_148649 | JGI IMG/M metagenome (GOLD analysis project Ga0163154, IMG submission 148649) | Freshwater microbial mat bacterial communities from Lake Vanda, McMurdo Dry Valleys, Antarctica - Oligotrophic Lake LV.19.MP9.P1 | ecosystem: Environmental > Aquatic > Freshwater > Lake >... | reverse complement strand
AGTGACGGGTGGCTGCCCCGACCACGGACCACGGACCATGGACCACGGACCATGGACCACGGACCACGGACCACGGACCACGGACCACGGACCCACCACCGCACCCCACTGGACCTCCGCCCGGTGCAGCGGATGCTGCCCGCCCATGCGCCTGCGCCAGCTCCTCGTCCTGCTCCTCGTCCCGCTCTGCGTCCTCGCCTTCGACGGCTGCCGCCGACGCGGCGCCAAGAGCGAGAAGAAGGACTACACCCGTCAGCTCGAAGCCGGCCAGCGCGCTCTGGTCGAGGTCGACGCCAGCCGGCTGCCCGCGCTGGTGCTGACGCCCGCCGATCGCGAACACGTCCGCCGCGCGCTTGAGCGGAGCCTAGCATTCATCGCCAAGCCGGGCTCTGCCCGCTTCTATCCCATCGGTGGCATCACCCGCGATCAGGTGCAGGCGAGCGTCACCGCGCTGCGTGATCTGCTGGCGACGCCGATCAGCGATGCCGAACTCAATGCCACCATCCACACCCGCTTCCGCGTGCTGATGAGCGTCGGCTGCGACGATCGGGGCACCGTCCTGTTCACCGGGTACTGCACCCCCATCTACGAGGGTCGCCTGGCGCGCGACGCGCGCTTCCGCTTCCCGCTTTATAAGCGTCCGGCCGATCTCGTCTCGGGCACCGGCGATCAGATCGCCCAGCGGCGCCTACCCGACGGTTCGCTGGTCCCTTACCCCGCCACCGACGAGCTGCTGCGCAGCAGCGTGCTCAACGGGCAAGAGCTGGTGTGGTTCAGTGACCCGTTCGAGGCCTACATCGTCCAGGTCCAGGGCTCGGGCAAGGTCCGCCTCGCCAGCGGCGAGATCATCGACGTCGGCTACGACGGCACCAACAACCACAAATACCATTCGATCGCCGAAGAGATGATCGCCTCAGGGAAGATCAAGCGCGAGGAGCTGTCGCTCGCCACCATGCGCGCCTACTTCCGCAGCCATCCCGACGAAGTGCCGGTCTACGCGGCGAAGAATCCACGCTTCATCTTCTTCACCCGCACCAAGGGCGGACCCTTCGGCAGCCTCGGCCAACCGGTGACCGCCGACGTCACCATCGCCACCGACAAGACCATCTTCCCGCCTGCGGCACCAGTCATCGTGCAGACCTCGACGTACGATCTCAGCGGAGCGCAAAGCGCCTACGCCGCCCTGCGCGTCGATCAAGACAGCGGCGGCGCCATCCGCGCGCCGGGCCGCTGCGACCTCTATACCGGCGAGGGCGACGCCGCCGAGCGGCGCGCCGGCTTCCAGCTCGCCGAGGGCAAGCTGTTCTACCTCATCCTGCGCGAGTAGATGCCAGAACGGGTCGGCCCAGCGCACCCTCGCGCCTGGCGTTGCGCCGGTGATGCTGTCCGACCACGGACCACGGACCACGGACCACGGACAGCCTCATGTACCGCGTGAAATCCATCTTCGGTCCAACCCTGCAAGGCGAGGGCCTGCACGCCGGCATGCCCTGCGTTTTCCTGCGCCTGGCCGGCTGTAACGCCTGGGATGGCCGGCCGGAAACGCGCGCCGCCTCGGCGTGCCCATACTGCGACACCGACTTCCGCGGCGGCGAGAACCTCGACTGGGCGGCGATCGACGCGCGCTTCACCGCGCTGTTATCGGGTATCGAAGGACGCGCCGCGCGCGGCTACGGCTGCGTCCTGACCGGCGGCGAGCCCCTGCTGCAGGCCGACACCGCACTGTTCCAACACTTGGCGTGGCGCTTCGCTTGGGTCGACATCGAAACCAACGGCACCCGTCCCTGTCCGCCGCGTCCAGCCAACGTCTTCCTCAGCTGCAGCCCGAAGGTGATCCGCGCCACCACGATCGAGGTCGAGCCCGACTGGTGGAAGATCCTCATCCCCGATCAGGATATCTTCCTCGATCGCGCCCTGGCCAACGGCAAGCCCGTCTTCGTCCAGCCGACCTGCCCGGACAGCGGCCCACACGGCGCCATCTACGAGGCCAATGCCAAGCTGTGCCTCGATCTCTGCTACGCACGCGGCTGCCGGATGAGCATCCAGCTGCACAAGTACCTCGGCATCGAGTGACCTGAAAATCGGCGAGAGCGCCCACAGGCTCGGCGCTGGTAGGTCGGCCGTGATGACTCTAGCATGTCGCCATGGCAACCCTGCGTATCATCGATGGACATGGAAAAGGCAAGGCGTTCGCGCTGAGCGGGCAACGGGTGACGATCGGCCGCGATGCCACCAATCTGATCCAGGTCGGGGATCCCAAGTCGAGCCGCTACCATGCTGAACTGGTGCTGGGCAAGGCAGGTTATGAATTGCACGACCTGGGCAGCTCGAACGGCACCTGGAACGAACAGGGCCGCATCGACGTCCAGGCGATGATACCCGGCTCCATCTTCCGCATCGGCAAGACCTACCTGCGCTTCGAGGACGAGGCAGCCGCCAAGGCGCCAGCCGCGGAAGCGACGCTGGCCGGCGCCGAGGACGAGGGCTGGGCCGATCCCGCCAACATCCAGGGCATCGATCCCGAGCAGCCCGAGCTGCTGCGCCATCGCGAGATGGCGGATCCGCGAATCCTCGAGCGCGCCAACGTCTACCTCGTCCTCCTCCATCAGCTCGTGCTGCGCACGACCGAGGCCCGCAATCGCGACCAGCTGTTCGAACTGCTCGACGACGCCGCCGCCGACGCCCTCGAAGGCGATCGCTGCGCGGTATTCCTGCCAGCTCCGGATGGCTGGTCGCTGTGGCCGACGCACGAACGACGCCTGCGTGCGCGTTTCGGTGCCACCCCCTTCGCGCGCACGCTGCTCGCCGAGGTACGCCGGCGCAAGGAACCGCTGTTGTGCACCAGCGATGGCGATCTCGACCCGACCCACTCGATGGTCCAGGCCGGCGTTCGCAGCGCGATGGCAGCTCCGCTACGCATCGGCGAAGAGATCCACGCGCTGCTCTACGTCGACCGCCTGAGCGGCGCGCATGGCTTCTCGCGCACCGACCTCGAATTCCTCGCCGCGGTGGCCAACCAGCTCGCGGTGCAGCTGCACAACATGTCGCACGTGGCCGAACTCGAGGCCGAGGTCGAGCGCTTGCAGACCGAGCCCAAGCAGGCGCCGATCAACCTCATCGGCGACGATCCCGGGGTGCGCGCGGTGCTGTCGTTCATCCGCAAGGCGGCGCCCACCACCGCGCCGGTGCTCATCCTCGGCGAGAGCGGCACCGGCAAGGAGCTGGTCGCCCGCGCCATCCACCAGCACTCCACCCGCGCCGAGCGACCCCTGCAGATCGTCAACTGCGCCGCGCTCGCCGAGTCGCTCGTCGAATCAACGCTGTTCGGCCACGTCAAAGGCGCGTTCACCGGCGCCGACGAGACGCGGCCCGGTCTCTTCGAGCTGGCCGACCAGGGCACCCTCTTCCTCGACGAGGTCGGCGAGCTGCCATTGCTTGTGCAGTCCAAGCTGCTGCGCGCGCTCGAGCAGGGCGAAGTCCAGCGCGTCGGCGACGGCGCCGTGCGCAAGGTCAACGTGCGCCTGATCGCCGCCACCAACCGCGATCTCGCCGATGAGGTCAAGAAGGGCGGCTTCCGCGAGGATCTCTTCCACCGCCTTGATGTGCTGGCCGTGACCCTGCCGCCCCTGCGCGCACGGCCGACCGACATCGACGTGCTCATCGACCACTTCCTGCAAGAAAACGCCCGCCGCCTGGTCCAGCCGCTCAAGCGCCTGAGCCCCGAATCGAGGGCGTTGCTCTTGCGCTATGGCTGGCCGGGCAACGTCCGCCAACTGCGCAACACCATCGAACGCGCCTGCATCATGGCGTCCGACAAGATCATCCAGCCAGGTGATCTGCCCGAAGGCATCCGTGGCGCCGAGACCACCACCTTCTCGACCCCCCTGGTCAGCCTCGGGCAAGTCGAGAAGGCACATATCCTGCGCGTCCTCGAACACTGCGGGGGCAACAAAAAGGCGGCGGCGGAGCTGCTCGAGATCGATCGATCGACGCTCTATGCGAAGCTGCGCCAATATGGTGCTATCTAGGCATATGGTCCCTGCTGTTTGACCCTCTCCGCAAGCACATCCACGCTTTGCATCGAGCCGTGGAACAATCTCCCGAATCCTGACCTTCTTCCCGTTCTCGATTCCGATCCCTGACCCCTACCCCTCCCTGAGGGCGGAGCCTCCTATGAAGATCACCGAACTTTTCCAGCTGATGGCCAAGCACAACGCCAGCGACCTGCACATCAAAGCCGGAGAGCCGCCCGTCTTCCGCGTCGCCGGCCAGCTCGCGCGCATGCAGAACGTTCCTCAGTTGACGCCCAAGGACACCGAGGACCTGCTCTTGCCGTTGATGGACGACCGCCAGCGCGCCGTGCTGGCCGATCAGGGCTATGAGGACTTCGCCTATTACATCGAAGGAACCGGACGCTTTCGCTGCAACATCTTCCGCCAGCTCGGCATGCTCTCGGCGGCCGTGCGCCGGGTGAACAACAGGATTCCCACTTACGACGAACTTCGCCTACCGCCGCAGGTCGCGCGCTGCGCCGAATTCGAACAGGGCCTGATCCTGGTCGGCGGGGTCACCGGTTCGGGCAAATCGACGACCATCGCTTCGATCCTCAATGACATCAACGCCAAGCGCCGCTGCCACATCCTCACCATCGAGGACCCGGTCGAGTTCGTCTTCAAGGACGACAAGGCGATCATCAACCAACGCGAGATCCACATCGACGTCAAGGACTTCAAGAACGCCCTGCGTTCGGCGGTGCGTGAAGATCCGGACGTGATGCTAGTCGGCGAGATGCGCGACGCCGAGACCTTCGAAACCGCGCTGACCGCGGCCGAGACCGGCCACCTAGTCTTCGGCACCATCCATTCGTCCGGCGCGGCGCAGACCATCGGCCGCATCCTCGACCTGTTTCCCGAGGGCAAACGCGACCAGATCCGCACCTCGATGGCGTTCAACCTGCGCTGCGTCATGAACCAGAAGCTGCTCAAGGGTCCGTCGAAGGAGATCCCGCGGGTACCCGCGACCGAGATCATGTTCATCACCCCGATCATCAAGAAGCTGCTGCTCGAGGGTGAAGACACCAAAATCGCCGACGCCCTGGCGCGCGACACCGAGAACGGCTGCGAGAACTACAACCGCGCGTTGATCCGGCTCTACCGCGAGAAGAAGATCAGCATGGATGCCGCGCTGAAGGCGGCGCCAAATCCGGAAGAACTGAGGATGTCGATGAGCGGGATCACGGTGTCGGATGGGGAATCGTGTAGGGAGCTGAGGCGCTCGCCGCACGAAGTCAGCACTTCAGCGATTCCGACCTCCACGCTCAGCTGACGGACCAAGCGTTGCACAAAAAAACCCAGCCGAACGGCTGGGTTTTTTCTTCGACGAACGCAGATCGCCTTAGGCGAAGTGCGCGAACGCCTTGTTGGCCTCGGCCATGCGATGCGTGTTCTCACGCTTCTGGATGGTGGTGCCGGTCTTGTTGTAGCAGTCGGTCAGCTCCTGGGCGAGCTTCTCGGCCATCGGGCGGCCCTTGCGGCCACGAACGGCTTCGAGGATCCAGCGTATGGCGAGGGTCTGCTGACGCTTCTTGGTGACTTCGACCGGCACCTGGTAGTTGGCGCCGCCGATGCGCTTCGAGCGGACCTCGACCAGCGGCCTGGCATTCGCCAGGGCCTGCTCGAAGACGGGCAGCGGGTCGGCCTTGAGCTTGTTCGCGATCTGTTCCATCGCGTCGTAGAACAGGGTCTCGGCGGTGCTCTTCTTGCCATCGTACATCAGGCAGTTGATGAATTTGGAAACCAGCAGGTTGCCATAACGGGCATCTGGCTTGATCTCGATGCCGACCCAGTTGGTCGCGGCCGGCGCAGCCTGGACGATGCCGCTCTCGGCGATCGTGATCGATCCGTCCTCATTGACGGTGATCTGCGGCGCCATGGGCGGCGCGCCGCCTTCGCCAGCGGCGGCATCGGGCTTCTGGTCGTCGTCGTTGTTCTTGAACTTGCTCATATCTGTTTCCCTGTTCCCGGTCAGGTGACCGGAGGTACTCCCGCGTAAGCGGGTGGTGATGGTGGACAAACGGCCGGGAAACCCGGCCGTTTTTCTTACTTCTTCTTGGGCCGCTTGGCGCCGTACATCGAACGGCTCTGCATGCGGCCTTGGACGCCCTGGCAGTCGAGCTTGCCGCGGACGATATGGTAGCGCACGCCCGGGAGATCGTGGACGCGACCGCCGCGCACCAGCACGAGCGAGTGCTCCTGCAGGTTGTGCTTCTCGCCACCGATGTAGGCGGTGATCTCCTTGCCGTTCGACAGGCGCACACGCGCGATCTTGCGCAGCGCCGAGTTCGGCTTCTTCGGGGTCATCGTCTTGACCTGCAGGCAGACGCCGCGCTTGAACGGATTGTTCTCGAGCTGCGGGCTCTTGCTCTTGGTGCGCTTATCGTGGCGCCCCTGCTTGATCAGTTGATTAATCGTTGGCACTGACGGACTCCTGAACGGGGGCGGGGATGCTAGCGGGCAGAGCCGCGAGTTCAATGGGCTGGCCCAACTTCTCGATCTGCAGCCCACGGTAGGCGACGTGACCCGTGCCGCAGGGGATGAGGTGACCGAGGATCACGTTTTCCTTGAGGCCGTTCAGGCCGTCCTTGCGGCCGGCGAGGGCGGCATCGGCCAGCACCTTGGTCGTCTCCTGGAAGGAGGCGGCCGAGATGAAGGATTCGGACTGCAGCGCGGCGCGGGTGATGCCCATCAGCTTTGGCTCAAAGGTCGCGGGCTTCTTGCCCTCGGCCAGCGAGCGCTGATTCTCGTCGCGGATGCGGATCTTGTCGACGATCTGGCCCTGGAGGTAGGGCAGGTCGCCGGCGTCGAGCACCTCGACCTTGCGCAGCATCTGGCGGATGATGATTTCGATGTGCTTGTCGTCGATGCGCACGTTCTGCGCGCGATAGACCGCCTGGATCTCGCCGAGCAGGTAGTCCTGCAGCGCTTCTTCGCCGCAAATGCGCAGCAGGTCCTTGGGAACCAGCACGCCGTCGACCAGCGGATCGCCGGCCTTGACGCGGTCGCCGCGGTGCACGCGGTAGTGCTTGCCCTGCGGGATCGAGTGCTCGACCTCGGTGCCCGAATCGCCTTTGAGGACGATCGTGCGCTTGCCGCGCTTGCGCTCGCCGAACTCGACCATGCCGTCGATCTCGGCCATCACCGCCGGGTCCTTCGGCGGCCGGGCTTCGAACAGCTCGGTGACGCGCGGCAGACCGCCGGTGATGTCATGGGTACCGGCGATCTCGCGCGGCGTCGACGCCAGCAGGTGGCCGCCGATGATCTTCTGGCCCTCGGTGACGCGCAGCGTCGCCTTTTCCGGGATCGGATAGTGGGCGACGGGGTGACCCTTATCGTCTTCAAGCACGACCTGCGGATGGAGGTCGCCCTTACCCTCGAGGATCACCTTATTGATGATGCCGGTCGCCGGGTCGCGCTCCTCGCGCATGGTGACTTCGGGGATGATGTGCTCGAAGCGCACCGTGCCGCCGACGTCGGACAGGATGGGGATGGTCGCCGCTTCCCACTCGGCCAGAACCGCGCCCTTCTCGATCGGGGCGTTGTCCTTCTGCATAAGCGCCGAACCGACCGGCACCTTGAAGCGGTCGATGACGCGGGCGTTCTTGTCGGTGATGACCAGTTCGCCGTTCCGATTGAGCACGACGAGCTGACCGGCGCCGTTAACGACCGTGCGCAGGTTCTCGTAGACGAGGATGCCGGCGCGCTTGGCCTTGTGGCTGGTGTCTTCCGACTTGGTGTTGGCCACGCCACCGATGTGGAAGGTACGCATCGTCAGCTGGGTACCGGGTTCGCCGATCGACTGCGCCGCGATGATGCCGACCGCGACGCCCATCTCGACGCACAGCCCACGGCTGAGATCCATGCCGTAGCACTTCTGGCAGATGCCCGCCTTCGACTCGCAGGTCAGCGGCGAACGGACGCGGATCTTCTCGAAACCGAGGGTCTCGATCGCACGTGCCTTGTCGCTGGTGATGATCTCGTTCTCCTGAACGATCACATCGTCGGTGATGATGTCGACGATGGTGTCGCGCGCGGTGCGGCCCTTGACCGCTTCGGCGAGCGAGACCTTGATCACGTCGCCATCGTAGACCACCGCCTTGGTGACGCCGCCGACCGTGCCGCAGTCGACCTCGGCGATGATCACGTCCTGGCCGACGTCGACCAGTTTGCGCGTCAGGTAACCCGAGTCCGCGGTCTTGAGCGCGGTATCGGCCAAGCCTTTGCGCGCGCCGTGCGTTGAGGTGAAGTACTCGAGCACCTTGAGGCCTTCGCGGAAGTTCGCGCGGATCGGGGTCTCGATGATTTCGCCGTTGGGCTTGGCCATCAGGCCGCGCATGCCGCAGAGCTGGCGGATCTGGTTGGTCGAACCGCGCGCGCCCGACGTCGCCATGACGTACACGGGGTTGATGTAGTCGGTGCCGAAACGGGTGTCGTTCTTGAGGCGCTCCATCAGCGCCTTCGACAGCTCTTCACCGGCGTGGGCCCAGGCTTCGACCACGTTGCGATGCTTTTCCGACGCGGTGATCAGACCGCGCTGGTAGGCCTTGTGATACTTCGCCGCGCGCTTGTCCGCCTCGGCGACGATGCTGCCCTTCTCTTCGGGGACGTAGAGGTCGGCGGCGCCGAACGACATGCCCGAACGGGTCGAATAGGTGAAGCCGAGCTCCTTGATCGAGTCGAGGACCTCGATGGTCGAGCGGCGGTCAAGGTACTGGAAGCAGTCCGCGATCACGCGGCGCAGGCCGCCCTTGTCCTGGCCCTTATTGTAGAAGGGCATGCCCTTGGGCAGCGCTTCATTGAAGATGACGCGGCCGGGGGTGGTCTCGATCAGCTGGGTCGCGGCGAGGGTCTTCTTCACCGGACCGCCGTCATCGAGCATGGTGCCCTTGACCATCTCGATCTTGATCAGCGAGTGCAGGGTCACCACGCCGTGATCGAGCGCCATCAGCACCTCGTTGGTGCCGGTGAAGCGCTTGCCTTCGCCCGGCTGGCCTTCCTTGGCCAGCGAGAGGAAGTAGCAGCCGAGGACGATGTCCTGGTCAGCCGAGATGATCGGATTGCCGTTCGACGGCGAGAAGATGTTGTTGGTCGACAGCATCAGCACGCGGGCTTCGGTCTGCGCCTCGATCGAGAGCGGCAGATGGACGGCCATCTGGTCGCCATCGAAGTCGGCGTTGAAGCCGGCGCAGACCAGCGGGTGCAGCTGAATGGCGCTGCCGTCGATCATCACCGGCTCGAAGGCCTGGATGCCCATGCGGTGCAGCGTCGGCGCGCGGTTGAGCATCACCACGCGGCCCTTGATCACGTCGTCGAGGACTTCCCAGACCTCTTCGTCGCGACGCTCGAGCTTGCGCTTGGCGGCCTTGACCGTCTCGGCATAGCCACGCTCCTTGAGCGCGCGGATAATGAAGGGCTGGAACAGTTCGAGGATGATCGCCTTCGGCAGGCCGCACTGGTGCAGCTTGAGGCGCGGGCCGACGACGATGACCGAGCGCGCCGAGTAGTCGACGCGCTTGCCGAGCAGGTTTTCGCGGAAGCGGCCCTGCTTACCCTTGATCATGTCGGTCAGCGACTTGAGCGGACGGTTGCCCGAGCCGAACACCGCGCGCTGGCAGCGACCGTTGTCGAACAATGCGTCGACCGCCTGCTGCAGCATCCGCTTCTCGTTGCGGATGATGATGCCAGGAGCGTTGAGCTCGAGCAGCTTCTTGAGGCGATTGTTGCGGTAGATGACGCGACGGTACAGATCGTTGAGATCCGAGGTGGCGAAGTTGCCGTTCTCGAGCGGCACCAGCGGACGCAGGTCAGGCGGGATGACCGGCACGGTGGTCATCACCATCCACTGCGGATCGTTGCCCGAGCCCCGGATCTCTTCCGAGATCTTGAGGCGCTTGATGATCTTCTCGATCTTCTGCTTGGCCTTAGTACCCGAGAGTTCTTCGCGCAGGTCGGCGATCAGCTTGTCGAGGTCGAGGTGGCGGATCAGCTCCTGGATCGCCTCGGCGCCCATCATCGCCTTGAAATCGTCGCCGTACTTGTCCTGGGCCTTGCGGTACTGCTCTTCGGTAAGCACTTCCATGTACTCGAGCGGAGTCGTGCCAGGGTCGGTAACGATATACTTCTGGAAGTAGACGACCTGCTGCAGGTTGGTCGACTTCATGCCGAGCAGGGTGCCCAGGCGCGACGGCATGGTCTTGAAGAACCAGATGTGCGCGACCGGCGACACCAGGTTGATATGGCCCATGCGCTCACGACGGACGCGGGAATGGGTGACCAGCACGCCGCACTTCTCGCAAACGATGCCCTTGTACTTCACGCCCGAGTACTTGCCGCAGAAGCACTCCCAGTCCTTGGTCGGCCCGAAGATCTTCTCGCAGAAGAGGCCGTCGCGCTCCGCTTTGTAGTTGCGGTAGTTGATGGTCTCAGGGCGCTTGACTTCGCCCTGGCTCCACGAGCGGATGACCTCGGGAGAGGCCAGACGGATGGAGACGGCGTTGTAGTCGGGGCTCTGGATGGCGGCGGCTTGGTCGGCGACGAGGTCGATCATGGGATCCTGTTCCGGAGCAGAAGGAGAGAAAAAGAGGAAGGCGGGCGGACGCGCTGACGTTCAATCGTCAATCGTCGTCGCCCCCCTTGTCCTCGGCCGGTTCAGCGACGAATTCCATATCCGGCAGCGCGGCGTCGGCGCCGGGCAGCATGGGGATGGGCTGCGCGATCGGGGCGCCGAAGTCGAGCGACGACGGAGCGCCATCGAACGACATGTCCATCGGCCGGTGCAGGCGGATGTCGAGGCCGAGGCCGCGGATCTCATTCATGAGCACCTCGAAGGCCATCGGAGTGCCGTAGGTGAGCGAGCCGTCGCCCTTGACCATCGACTCGTAGATGCGCGTGCGCCCATCGACGTCGTCCGACTTCACGGTCAGGATCTCCTGCAGCACATTGGCGCAGCCGTAGGCCTCGAGGGCCCACACTTCCATTTCACCGAAGCGCTGGCCGCCGAAGCGGGCCTTGCCGCCGAGCGGCTGCTGGGTGATCAGCGAGTACGAGCCGGTGGCGCGCGCGTGCAGCTTGTCTTCCACCAAGTGGTGGAGCTTGAGCATGTACATGATGCCGACCGTGGTCTTCTGATTCAGACGTTCGCCGGTGCGGCCGTCGTGCAGATGCACCTTGCCGGTCGGGGGCAGCTTGGCCTCGTCGAGCATGTTCTTGATGTCGACTTCGCTGGCACCATCGAACACCGGGGTGACGACCTGCAGACCCAGGACGCGGGCAGCCCAGCCGATGTGGGTCTCGAGCACCTGACCGACGTTCATACGCGACGGCACGCCCAGCGGATTGAGTATGATGTCGACGGTCTCGCCGCTCTCGAGGAACGGCATGTTCTCTTCGGGCACGATCGTCGAGATCACGCCCTTGTTGCCGTGGCGGCCCGCCATCTTGTCGCCGACCTTGAGGGTCAGTTTGCGGGCGACGAAGACCTTGACCATCTCGAGCACGCCAGTGGGCAGATCGTCACCGCGCTTGGCGTTGAGGACCTCCTTCTCGGAGTCGCGCTTGAGCTCGTCGATCTTGGGATCGAACTCGTCGTAGACCGAACGCGCCTTGCGACGCTTCGAGCCGACGAAGTTGAGCGAGGTGACCGGCAGCTCCTTGTGCAGCTTGAGGACCTCGTCGTCGTTCATCGCGGGCGAATACTCGACGACCTCACCGGTCTCGATATTGACCACGTTGGCGCCGGCGACGTCCCAGATCTGGTTGAACTTGTCGCGTGCCAGGGCCGCCATCTGCGCCTTGTAGCGGTCGTCGATGACCTTGATGCGCGCGTTCTCTTCCTTGCGGTCCTTCTCGGTCAGGGCGGCGCGGCGCTGGAAGCGCTTGCAGGCCACGACCACACCGCGGATGCCCGGCTTCATGACCAGGGAATCGTCGCGCACGTCTTCGCCAGCGCGGCCGAAGATCGCGTGCAGCAGCTTCTCCTCGGGGGAGAGCTCGGACTTGTTCTTGGGCGTGACCTTGCCGACCAGGACGTCGCCTGGCCGGACCGAGGTACCGACGCGGACGAAGCCGCGTTCGTCGAGGTTGCGCAGGGATTCCTCGCTGCGGCCGGGGATCTCGCGGGTGAACTCCTCCTTGCCGAGCTTGGTCTCGCGGATCTCGACCTTGAACTCCTCGATATGGATTGAGGTGAAGCGATCCTCGGCGAGCAGGCGCTCGTTGACGACAATGGCGTCTTCGAAATTGAAGCCGTCGAAGGGCATGAACGCCACGAGGATGTTCTTGCCCAGCGCGAGTTGGCCACGATCGGTGCCGCCGCCGTCGGCGATGATCTGACCGGCTTTCACGTCCTGGCCGAGGGTGACGATCGGCGCCTGGTTGAGGCAGGTGCGCTCGTTGAGGCCGTGGAACTTGCGCAGCTCGTATTTCTTCGGGCCGATCGTGATCTGCTTGGCATCGACCGAGGTGACGGTGCCGTCCTCATCGCTGATGACGACCATCGACGACGACTTGGGGACCTCCATCTCCATGCCGGTGCCGACCAGAGGCGCTTCGCTGACCAGCAGCGGAACGGCCTGACGCATCATGTTGGCGCCCATCAGGGCGCGGTTGGCGTCGTCGTGCTCGAGGAAGGGGATGAGCGCGGCGGAGACGCCGATCATCTGCTTCGCCGAAACGTCGAGCAGCTCGATCTCGGTCGGAGGCACCTCGGTGAACTGGCCGCGCCAGCGGATCTGGCAGATCTCCTGCTGGATGCGACCCTTCTCGTCGGCCTCGACGGTGGCCTGGCCGATCTTGACGTCCGACTCCTCGTCAGCCATCAGGTAGACGATGTCGTTGGAGATCTTGCCGTCCTTGACCTTGCGGTAGGGCGTGACCAGGAAGCCGTATTCGTTGACCGCCGAGTAGATGGCGAGCGAGACGATCAGGCCGATGTTGGCGCCTTCCGGCGTCTCGATTGGGCAGATGCGGCCGTAGTGCGAGGTGTGCACGTCGCGCACTTCGAAGCCGGCGCGCTTGCGATTGAGACCGCCAGGTCCAAGGGCGGACAGGCGACGCTCGTGGGTCAGCTGCGAGAGCAGATTCGACTGGTCGACGACCTGCGACAGTTCGCCGCGCTGGAAGAAGTTCTGGATCGCGCTGTCAACGGCCTGGTTGTTGAACAGGTTGCGCGGCGCGAGCGCGGCGGCGATGTCCTCTTGCTGAAGATCGCGCGAGAGCTTTTCCTTCACCGCGCGGCGCAGCTTGAGCATGGCGGCGCGCAGCTCGTCGCTGAGCAGGTCGGCGATCGGCCGCACGCGGCGATTGCCAAGGTGATCGATATCGTCGAGCTCGCCCTGGGCCGAGCTGGTGCGGATCAGGCCGAGCAGGTACTTCAGCGTCGCCAGGTAGTCATGCACAGTGAGGACGCGCGAGGTGCCCTCGATCTTGAGCTTGCGATTGAAGCGGAAGCGGCCGACCGAGCCGAGGTTGTAACGCTGCTCGTTGAGGAAGCGGTCGGTGAAGAACTCCTGGACCTTGACCTCGTCGGTCGGGTTGCCCGGCCGCAGACGGCGGTAGATGCGCAGCAGCGCTTCCTTGTGCGTGGTCGCCTCGTCCTCGCGCAGGGTGTTGAGGAAGATGTCGTCGGGCTTCACCGTGTCGGTGATGACTGCGATCTTCTCGACGCCGAGACCCTTGAAATTCTCGAACTGGCTCTCGGTGAGGACTTCGCAGGCCTTGCCGAGGGGTTCGTCGTTGTCCTTCACCAGCACGTCGCGGGCGAGGATCTTGCCGATGACCTTCTCTTTGACCGCGCGCGACTGAACCGAGTACTCTTCGACGTTGAAGAAGTGGCCGATGATCTGCTCAGTGGTGCCGAAGTCGGGCGACAGGGCGCGCAGGAAGCAAGTCGCGACGACCTTGGCCGACTTGTCGATCTTGATCTGAAGGATGTCCTTCGAGGTCATCTCGACCTGGATCCACGAGCCGCGCTCGGGGATGATGCGGCACGAGAAGACGCGTCGGCCGTTGGGCGAGGTATCGGACGAGAAGTCGACACCGGGCGAACGCTGGATCTGGGTGACGATCGTGCGTTCGGCGCCGTTGATGACGAACTCGCCGCCGCCGATGCGGATCGGGAAGTAGCCGATGTGGACGTCCTCTTCGAGGACCTCCGGGATGTTGGCGCCCGAGACGCGGATCTTGACCTTCAGCCCACGCTGGAAGGTTAGCCCGAGGTCGCGGCACTCGTCGATGGTGTGCTGCGGCGGCGAGAAGACGTAACCGTGGTACGAAACCTGGACCTGGTCGTCGTAGCCGGTGATCGGAAAGAACTCGCGGAGGATCGATTCGAGCCCCTTGGCGGGGTCTCGCTTGTCGGCGGCGATCTCGCTATCGAGAAACTCGTCGTAGGACTTGCTTTGGAGGTTCACCAGGCTGGGGACGGGGATGATATCCTTGGTCTTGCCGAAGTGACGAATCTCCATGAAACCTCCGGGGTTTGCGTGCGGCGTCGACCGGGGGTCGACGGCGCTACGCGTTCCGCTATGGGAAAATGGGCTGAAAAACTAGCCGCGGTGGGAGACGAGGCAAGCCCGGTGGCCGGATGGCCGCCAGGCATGGGTCGAAGGCGGGGTGTCGCTGCCGG
>Ga0163154_10006235_pt1 | contig 14691 bp, 11 predicted proteins | sample OliLakLV19MP9P1_FD_148649 | JGI IMG/M metagenome (GOLD analysis project Ga0163154, IMG submission 148649) | Freshwater microbial mat bacterial communities from Lake Vanda, McMurdo Dry Valleys, Antarctica - Oligotrophic Lake LV.19.MP9.P1 | ecosystem: Environmental > Aquatic > Freshwater > Lake >... | reverse complement strand
ATCACGGCCAGCGCGTGGCGGCGCTGACCAGCCTATCGAACGACGGCACGATCATGGCCGAGTACATCAGCCGCATCGGCCTGCGCGCGATCCGCGGCTCGTCTAGCCGGGGTGGGCTCAAGGCGGCGCGCGAACTGATGAAGGCGGTCAGCGAGGGTTGGCACGCGGCGATCACCGTCGATGGCCCGCGCGGGCCCTACAAGGAAGTGAAACCCGGCCCGTTCGAGATCAGCCGTCGCACCGGGGCGCCGATCGTGCCAGTGGCGGTGCGCGCCTCGCGCGAGATGTCGTTCAAGCGCGCCTGGGACCATTTCCGTCTGCCGCTCCCTGGCGCACGGGTCGCGCTGGTCTATGGTCAGCCCATGGTGCTGCCGAGCGAATACCCGGATAGCGCGCAGGTTTTCGCCCGCCGAGTCGACCTTGCGCGGCGGCTGCACGATCTCGAGGCCTACGCCGGCGCGCTGGTCGGTCGCGCTGGCGAGGGTCCGGTGCGGACCTGCCTGGGCTGGATGCAGGGCGGCCGCGGCACCGCGGCGACAGAGGACTGATGGGCAGCATCGCGGTCGCGGCCTTGATGCAGGCGGCCCTGCGCCGACGGCTGGTCACCACTGATCGCGCACGCGAACTGGCAGCCGAACTGGCCGAGTGCGCGGACACGGCCGCGCTCAGCGCGCGCCTTGCCGTCCATCACTCGCCCGAATCGATCGTGCTGCGCGAATTGCTGCCCGGCGGCAGCATGCCCGGTACCAGCGACTACCGGCCGCTGGCCTGCCTCGGCCAGGGCCGCGCCGCCAGCACGTGGCTGGGCGTCGGCCCAGACGGCACCAAGGCGGTCGTGCTCAAGCTGTACCACCCCTCGCGGCTCGCGCCTGGTTCAGACGTCGAACTCTTCCTGCGCGATGTCGCGCCGCTGCTCGGCCAGGAACACCGCTACCTGGTCAGCTACCTCGCCGCCTTCCCCGCCGATGACGGCCGCGCCGTGCTGGTGCAGCAGTACGTGCCGGGCAGCGACCTCGCCGCGCGCAGCGTCATCAAGGGCGCGATGCCCGAGGCCAAGGCGCTGACCGTGCTGCGCCAGGCGGCCAAGGGGCTGATCGAACTTGAGCGCCTCGGCGCGGTCCACGGCATGCTTCACCCCGGCAATGTGCTGATCGACAGCGACCACCGCGCGCGGCTTACCGATCACGGCTTGGCATTCGGACGCACCCTGCAGTCGGTGCGCCAGGGCTGGGACGCGCGCAGCCTGATGCTGCACGCCTGGGCCGCGCCCGAGGCGTTCGCCACCCCGCCGCGCATGATCAACGCCAGCGACGTCTACGCCTTCGGCTGCATCGCCTTCTGGCTGCTCGCCGGCAAGCCCCCCTTCCCGGGCACGCCCGACCAGCAGGCGCTCCAGCACGTCCATGCCTCGCGGCCCGATGTGCGCCAGCACACGCCAAGCGTCAGCGAGATCACCGCCAAGACCCTGCTCAAGGCGATGCAGGCGGAGCCGGTGCAGCGCTATGCGCGCGCGATCGACCTCACCGCCAGCGTGCAGCGCAACCTCGAACGCCTGCACGGCGCCCCGCCCGAGACCTCGGTGCCGTCGAATACCTTGCGCCAGACCGCGCGGGTGACGCTGACGGACGAGAAACCGACCCTCGAATTGGAGTAAGGCGCGGGCCATAGCGCGATCTGACCCTCGTGACCCAGGCTCGCATTCCGCGCCACCGTCCTACCCTTCGCGACCATGCCCGAACACTTCGACCTCATCGTCCGCGGCGGCTCCGTCTGGGCTGCCTCCGCCATCGGCAACGACGTGCGCGCCGACGTCGGCATCCGCGGCGGGCGCTTCGCCGCGCTCGGCGACCTGCGCGGCGCCAGCGCCGACGCCGAGATCGACGCCACGCACCTCGCCGTGCTGCCCGGGGTGATCGACAGCCAGGTGCACTTCCGCGAGCCCGGACTCGAACACAAAGAAGACCTCGAGCGCGGCACCGCCGGCGCGGCGCTGGGCGGCGTCACCGCGGTGTTCGAGATGCCGAACACCAAGCCCAACACCGACACCGCCGAAGCCCTGGCCGACAAGCTGGCGCGCGCTCGCGGTCGGGCCTGGGTCGATCACGCCTTCTATGTCGGCGCCACCGCCGATAACGCCGACCGCCTCGGCGAGTTGGAAAACCTGCCCGGTGCCGCCGGCATCAAGGTGTTCATGGGCTCGTCGACCGGCAGCCTGCTGGTCGCCGACGACGCCACCCTGGAGCGCGTGCTGGCGCACGGCCGCCGCCGCGTCGCCGTGCATTGCGAGGACGAGCAGCGCCTGATCGAACGGCGCTCCCTGATCCCCGCCCAGGGCGCGCATGTGCGCATGCACCCGTTGTGGCGCGACGAAGAGACCGCCCTGCGCGCGACCACCCGCCTGCTGCGCGCCGCGCGCGCAACCGGGCGCCGGGTGCACGCGCTGCACATCACCACCGCGGACGAAATGGCACTGCTGCGCCAGCACAAGGATCTCGCCACGGTCGAGGTCTTGCCCCAGCACCTCACCCTGGTTGCGCCCGACTGCTACGACCGCCTCGGCACCTATGCGCAGATGAATCCGCCGATCCGCGACGCGCGCCACCAGGCCGCGCTGTGGGCGGCGGTTCGTGACGGCACCGTCGACGTGCTCGGCAGCGATCACGCGCCGCACACCCGCGCCGAGAAGGACAAGCCGTACCCGGCATCGCCCTCGGGCATGACCGGGGTGCAGACGCTGCTGCCGCTCATGCTCGACCACGTCGCGCACGGCCGGCTGACCCTCGAACGCCTGGTCGATCTCACCAGCGCCGGTCAGCAACGCGTGTTCGGCCTGGTCAACAAGGGTCGCATCGCCATCGGCTACGACGCCGACCTCACCCTGGTCGATCGCGCCGCCAAGCGCACCATCGAGGAGAAGTGGATCGCCAGCCGCTGCGGCTGGTCGCCCTTCACCGGCATGACCGTCACCGGCTGGCCGGTGGCGACCATCGTTCGCGGGCGCGCCGTCATGCGCGACGATCAACTGATCGGCACCCCAGCCGGCGAGCCGATCCGCTTCGATGAGGCGCTGCGCGCCTGAGCGAGCGACTTCACGCGGCTTCCCTGGGCACAGGTGATCAGCCCCATGACCGACGACCAACGCCGCAGATGAGCCGCTCTCGCCGGATCAAGGGTCAGCCGCGGTAATCGCCGCGAAATGCCGCCGGCGTCTGGCCGGTGACCTGCTTGAACTGACGACTGACGAAGTACTGGTCGCACCAGCCAAGGCGGTCGGCGATCTCGGCGAGCGCCTGATGCGCTTCTTCAGCGACTTCCTCGGTGGCCCGGCGCTGACCTACGACTTCCCGTGGCTGCGCCTGGTCGACCACGAGGAATCGACGTGCGCGCACTACGACATCGTCTCCGTGGGCCATGGCACCGCCGACGTCCTCACCTGCTGGACGCCGCCGCTCGGCGCCGTCGGCTACGACCAGGGTCCACTCGCGATCTGCGTCGGCTCGCATCGCGAGGAAGGCTTCGCCATGGTGCGCGCGACCTACGGGCGCATGGACGTCGACCGCGACCGGGTCGCCGGCTGGTTCACCACCGATCCGGTCGAGATCGTCGACCGCTTCGGCGGCCGCTGGGCAACCAGCGAGTTTCAACCCGGGGATGCGCTCATCTTCGGCATGTACACCAGGCACGCCTCGCTGGTCAACGTCAGCGATCGCTTCCGCCTGACGTCAGACACCCGCTACCAACTCGCCAGCGAAGTGGTCGACGAGCGCCGGATCGGCAGGGCGGCCCCATCCGGCGCTGTGCCTCGCGTTCTGAATCAGGCCAAACGCTGCAGCGCCGCCACCAGCTCGGCCGGCAGCGCGGTGCTCGCCTTGGTCGCGAGATCGAGGCAGGCGTGCACGTGCGTCACCGTCGCCACCCTGACCTCGCCGTGGCTCAGCGTGCAGGTCAGGGTGAAGCTGCGTCCGCCGATGCGCGCACAGGCGACGGCGATGGTGACGGTGTCGCCGTAGCGCAGCGGGTTGCGGTAGTCGGCTTCGGCGTGCACCATGGGCAACGCGTGACGGCCGGCGGCGAGCAGCGCGGCGAGGTCGAAGCCGGCTGACAGCAGCGCCTGCTCGTAGGCTTGGTGGGCGTAGACGAAATAGTTGGCGTAGAAGACCACGCCAGCGGCGTCGACCTCCTGCAATTGGACGCGGTGCTGGCGAGATGGCGCCATCAGTCGAGACCGAACAGGCGGCGGGCGTTGCCGGCGAACAGCGCGCTGGTCACTTCCGTATCCAAGCCGAGCTTGTCGCACGCGGCGACCTGCCGCGCATGGACGTCGTCGCGCCAGCCACGCGGGAAGCCGCCCGAGTCGGTGCCGAAGAGGATGCGGCGATGGCCGAAGCAGGCGAGCGCGCGCGACAGCGCCTGCTCGAAATCGATGCCAATCGCGGCCAGCCAGCCATTGCCGCCGGCGGTGTCGGTCCACACGTTGGCGCAGGCGCGGCCGAGCAGCAGGCATTCGTCGAGAAGGCCGGCGCCAAGATGCGGGACGACGAAGGTGATGCGCGGATGCGCCTGCGCGCAGGCGACCAGGTCGAGCGGCCGGCCAAAACGTGGATCGGCGACGCGCGGCAGGCCGAAATGCGTGCGCAGCGGCACCTCGAGCAGCCCGCATTGCACGATCAGCACGAGATCCCGGCTGGCGGCGTAGTCGAGCAGCCAGCGCTGGTCGCGCAGGTGGTAGCCGTGCAGGGTGGGCAGCAGCAGCAGGATGCGCAGCCCCAGCCGCTCGACGATCTGCGGGATGCGCGTAGTGGCGTCGGCGGCGAGCGGGTTGACCAGGCTGGCGCCGACGAATCGCCGGCCCGCCGCAGCCACCATCGCCGCGACGTGATCGGCCTCGGCGGGATGGCTGGCGATGACGCAGGCGCCGTCGACGCCATTGCGCTCGAGCTCTTTCAGCCAGGCGCGCGCGTGCACGACGGGATCCTCGTCAGGGAGTTCGAGCCGCAGGCGTTCGAGGACGGCAGGCAGTTCAAGCGTGCCCGGGATCGCCGCCGCCTCGTTAGCGAGCGCGGCGAAGAAGGGGCGCCCGAAGGCGTGGAGATGCGCGTCGAACAGCATGGTTGTTCCTGGCCGCGGCGGCGGGCACGGCATGCGCCGGATGGATCGCGCCGCCACGTGATTGCAAGGTCTATAGCGGTGACGATCGCGAGGTCCATGTGGTGCGCTGAAGACGGCCGTCAGACGCGGCAGCACGGTCTTGCACTCAGAGTCTGCGGACTACTCTCGGCCCCCCCGCCCAGCAGGACCCGCTCATGGATCACCGCCAGCTCTGCGCCCATGCCGCCACCGCGCTCGCCGCCATTCCAGCCGACCACCGTCCGCAGGTGATGGTCGGCTTCGACGGCTTCATCGACCACATCATCGCCGTGGTCGCCAAGCGCGCGACGGCGACCAGCTACACCGCGATGGCAACGATCGCCGAGTTCGGCGCGCGAGTGACCGAGGCCGCCGGCAAGAGCGCCAACTTCGAGCTGGTAGTCAAGCAGAGCAAGATCGGCGGCAACGGTCCGATCATGGCCAACGCGCTGTGTGGCTACGGCCACCGGGTCACCGCCATCGGCCTGCTCGGCGACGGCGCCATCGATCCGGTGTTCGCTCCGCTCGCGGCGCGCGCGGAAGAGGCCATCAGCCTTGGCGCGGCCGCCTCGACCGACGCGCTCGAATTCGCCGACGGCAAGCTCATGCTCGGCAAACTGCTGCCGATGGATCAGGTGACCTACGCCACCCTGCTCGCCAAGCTCGGTGCCGATCGCCTGCGCGCCGTGCTCAAGCGCTCGGCCGCCATCGCCACCGTCAACTGGACCATGACCCTCGGCATGACCGAGATCTGGGAACGCCTCGCCGCCGAGGTGCTGCCCGGGCTGCGCGCCGACCGTCCGCTGTTCTTCGTCGACCTCGCCGACCCGGCCAAGCGCACCCTCGAGGACCAGCGTCGCGGCCTCTCGACGCTGACTACCCTCCAGCGCCACGTCGACATCGTGCTCGGCATGAACGAGATGGAGCTGCGCCAGGTGCTGACGGCCCTCGGCGTCGACTGGCAAGACGGTGGCAGCGAGTTCGAGCAGGCGCGCAAGGGCTGTGAGATCGTGCGCGACAAGCTCGGCGTCACCTACGCGATGTGCCACTTGGTCAAGTCGGCGGCGGTGGCGTGGAACCGCGCCGGCGAGAAGGCCTCGGCCTGCGCCGACGGCTTCTTCGAGCCCAAGCCCAAGATCACCACCGGCGCCGGCGACCATTTCAACGCCGGGTTCCTCGCCGCGCTGCTCGCGGGCATCGCGCCGCTGCACGCGATCCAGATCGGCGGCGCGACCTCTGGCTTCTACGTGCGCAACGCCGCCTCGCCGACGCGCGCCGACGTGGTCGGCTTCCTGCGCGGACCCGCGACGTGAGGTACCGCTGGCTGGTGACCAGCGACGAGCAGGCAGCGACGCTTGGCGTGTCGTTCGCGTGCGTGACGTCCAGCGGATTCCCGTTCCTGCCGTGGGCGGGATCGCACACCGGTGCATCAGTCGAGCACCATCTTGAGCGCGGCCCCGCCGCGCGTACAGATGGCATGCTCGCTCGCCGGAACCGTCGCATGCGCCCCGCTGGGCCGACGACGACCGGACGGGGAAAGGGTTGACCGTGGTACCATCGCAACTGATCGCGCTCAACCAGGCCTGGCCAGCGATGCTGACCCGGCTGCGCACCCCCGAGAACGAACAGGGCGTGCGCACCTGGCTGGCGTCGCCGAAGGTGCGACCGGTGTCGCTGGCGGGTGGCGTGCTCACCCTCGAATGCCCGACCACGCTCTTCCAGTACACCATCCGCGACCGCTACGCGCGCCCGCTGGCGGCGATCGCCGCCGAGGTCCTCGGCGAACCGGTGCGCGAGGTCGCCTGCCGCGTCTCGGGCAGCGCCCTGCGCGACCACGAGCAACAGGTCGCCGCGGTCGCTGGCAGCGCCCCGGCCGGCGCAGCCGCCGCGCCGCGCCACCATGGCGGGCGCAGCTGGGGCCACGGCTTCAAGCTGCTCGAGGATTTCGTCGTCGGCTCGTGCAACCGCATGGCCTTCGATGCGGTCAGCCGCATCCTGGAAAACCCGCGCAACCCGGTGAATCCGCTGTTCATCCATGGCGCCTCGGGCCTGGGTAAGACCCACCTCGAACAGGGCCTGGCGTTGGCGTTCAAGGAACGCCACCCCAAGGGCAAGGTCCAGTACATCCGCTGCGAACAGTTCACCAACGACTACATCTCGGCCTGCGAAGGCGGCCCGGCGGGCATCCAGGCCTTCCGCGTCAAGATGCGCCATCCGGATCTGCTTCTCATCGACGACATCCACTTCCTCAGCCGCGGCCAGATGGTGAAGACGAAGGAAGAGCTTTTCGCCACCCTCAACGAGTTGACCGACCAGGGCAAGCGCGTCGTCATCACCTCGGACGCGCATCCCGCCGACATCAAGTACCTGGAAGAGCGCTTCATCCAGCGCTTCGCCGGCGGCCTGGTGGTCTCGCTCGAGAAGCCTGATTCCAAGGTGCGCCGCGACGTAGTCTGCGCCAAGGCCAAGGTGCACGGCGTGGATCTCAGCGACGAGGTCCTCGACTACGTCACCGACCACATCACCGACAACATCCGCGAGCTCGAAGGCGCGGTAAACAAGCTGGTCGCCTTCGCCGCCAGCTTCAACCGCCGCATCGACATGGCCCTGGCCCGCCAGGCCCTGGCCGACATCGTCGACCGCGGCGCCGGCGAGCCTCGCCTGAAGCTGATCACCCGCGCGGTGGCCGACTACTTCGAGGTCACCGTCGACGATCTGCTCGGCAAGAGCCGCAGCGGCCCGCGCGCCACCGCCCGCCACGTCGCGATGTACGTGCTCAAGGTCTCGGGCTCGGACACCTACAGCGCGATCGCCCAGGCCTTCGACGTGAAGAGCCATTCGAGCGTCGCCTACGCCTGCGAACAGGTCGCCCAGGCGCGCGCGCGCGACCAGGCGCTCGATCGCTTCGTCAACGATCTCATGCTGCGCGTTAAGCGGGTCTAGATCGTCGCGGGCCCTGCCCGCGGGTGATCGGTTGGCGTGGCGGGGTGCCCGCACCCCGGCAGACAGGCACCCACCACCGTACGTGGCGGTCTGGGCGCCAGCGCAAATCAGCCGGTGATTACCCGCCCGCTGGGCCAGATCACCGCGCTCAGGGGACGATGGCGCTGACCGCCGCTGGTATCGCAAAGGATGCGCTCAGGCGCAATGTGCACGTGTTCGAGTGGGGTATGCCCGCTGACGATGCAGATGTCGCTCGGCAGGTCGTGCGGCACCTGGAACGCGCGCGGCTTGTGGTAGAGCGCCGGCGGCAGGTCGGCGTCGGGGTCACGCAGCCACGCACCAGGGTTGCGCAGCGCCGGCAGTTGCGGGCCGACCGCCTCATCGGAGAGGCCGGCATGCACGGCCAGCCAACGACCGGCCGTGGTCTGGCCCGCGAGCAGCCACGGTAAGCCAGCGAGCCAGGGCAGGTGGCTGCCGAGTCGCTCGCGCAGAGTCTCTGGGTCCCAGTCGCGCACGTCGTAGGCCGCGAGCACCGCCGCGCCGCCATAGCGCTGCGCCCAGGCGGCGTACAGCTCGGGCTGCGCCGGGATGCCCAGCTCGGGCACGCCCAGGCCGCGGATCAGCGCGTACTCGTGGTTGCCCATCACGCAGTGGGCGGTGCCGGCAGCGCAGCGGGCATGCACGCGATCGAGCACGCCGGGCGAGTCGGGGCCGCGATCGATCAGATCGCCGAGGAAGACCACCATGCCTTCGGCCTGGGCTAGCACGCGGTCGAGGCGGTCGCTCCAGCCGTGCACATCGCCGACGAAGGTGACCACCTCGGCTCGGATCGGTTCACCTGAGGCCAGCGCAGGCATGGGGCGCCACGGTGGATGCGCTGCCGGCGTGGGCAAGGCTTCACTCACCGGGCGGGCCGGGGAATGCCCGCCGACCCGGCCGACTACTTGATGCCGACCAGCTCGACCTCGAAGACGAGGATCTGGTTGGCGCCGATCTTGGGCGGTGATCCCGCCTCGCCGTACCCCAGCTCGGGCGGGATGAACAGGCGATACTTGTCACCCGGGTGCATCAGCTTGAGCGCCTCGGTCCAGCCCTTGATCACGCCGGTAACGCCGAACTCGGCGGGCGTGCCCTTCGACGCATCGAACTCGGTGCCGTCGACCAGGGTGCCCTTGTAATTGACCTGCACCTGATCGGTGTCGGTCGGCTGCTTGCCGCCATCCGGACCACGGCTGATGACTTCGTATTGGAGACCGCTGGCGGTGGTGGAGACGCCGGGCTTCTTGCCGTTCTCCTCCAGCCACTGCTTGACGGTCTTGCCTGTGGTGCCGGCCATGGGCTCGGCCGGCTTGGCCTCGAACAGCTTGTCAGCGCCGGGGCGAAGATTGTCGAAGGTGCCATTGCTGACGACATAGAAGTACGCCAGGAAGCGAGTGTTGCGCTTGGCGGCTGTCTTGGCGTGTTCGGCGGCGAGATCGGTCTTGGGCTTGGCTGGCTCGCCCTCCTTCGCCGGTTCGGCCGGCTTGGCCGCCGCGGCCTTGGCATCCTCATCAAGGGCGGGGTCATGGCTGACGAAGACCACCATATAGCGATTGTGGCCGGTCTCCTTCTTAGCGTCAGCGGGCGGGGCATCCGCCTTCGCATCCTCGGGCTTGGCGGCATCCTCGGGCTTGGACTCGGGCTTGGACTCGTCTTCGGGCTTCTTCTTCGAGCCGGCCTCCTTGTCCTCGTCATCACCGAGCGCGATCTCGCCGAACAGGAGGTGGTAGTTCAGCCCGTCCTTGGTGGTGACGTTCATTTCGCCTTCGTTGCCGATCAGCGCCATGGTGCGACCGCCGCCGGCATCGACCACGACCGCGCCCTTGCGCGTCATCAGAGTCGGCGCGTCGGACAGGAAGAATCCACGTTCCTGCAGCCATTCAGGCCGGAAGGGACGGATGCCGACCAGGCGCAGGCCGGTGATCTCGCCAAGTAGTCCATCGACGCCGGCCTTGGCGACCTGCTTGTCGGCGGGCACCTGGGGCGAGGTCCAATCGGCCTCGGCGCTGGATCGCACCAGCTCGGTATCCGAGCGTGGTTTGATCGAGCGGTTGACCTCGTCCACGGAGTAATCGCGGACGGCGAGGGTGCGGATGTCTTCGCGCTTGAGCTTCAGTAGATCGGGTTCGACCCAGTCAATGAACGCGGTGCTGAGATCGAGATCCATCTTCGCAGTGTAGACCTCGCTGCTGTCGGCTTCGCGAACGAAGTATCCGCCGCCGCCATCCTGGTCCATTTTGCCGATCACGACGTCAACCAGCGCCCGGCCCGACTCGTCCTTGAGCGTGACGCGCTTGCCGCGCTCCTTGGCCCCGGCCGCAATCTGCTCGTTGGTGGGATCGATCACGCCGAGTTCTTCATGCAGCTTGGTGTCGTCGGTGACGAACTTGCCGCGCTTGACGTTGAGCAGGCCGGCGGTTCGCCCGACGCGGGTGGCGCCATCGGCGGGGTAATCGAAGTGGCTGGGGATGACCCAGCGGCCGGATTTCTTCTGTACGCGGAATTCGGATACCTGGCTGCCCGTGTCGTTCCAGGTCGCGACACGGATGTCGGCGACATCAGCAGGGTCTGCCTTCTCGACGCCGATCACCGTGTTCTCTTTGACCAGGGCGGTCGAGCGGTCGGCCTCGCGCTGGAACCAGGCGAAATAGGCGGTGATGAGGGCGAGCACCCCGAGAGTGATGGTGAGCGGTTTCATGCGTTGCTCCTGGCGCGCGCCACTGGGACGTTGGTGCGCTCGCGAATCCCCTTGCGAATGAAGATCATCAGCGCCAGGGACGACAAGATGAGGAAGGGCGTCATCAGAGCGAGGATGCGGATGCGGACGTGACGCGATTCGATCTCGCTGCGCTGGACGCTGCGCGCGCGCTGGACGGCGATCTCGGCCTTCTGGGCGATGGCGTTGCTGTCGACCTCGAGCCGGCGCTCGAGCACCTTGCGCTTGGCCTCCTTGAGGTTGGCCTTGGTGACTTCGTCCAGGCTTTGGTCCTGGTCGATCTTGGCCACGGCGTCCTCGAGCTCGGCCTTCTTGCCGGCCAGCTCGCGCTCGGCCTCGTCGCGCGCCTCGTTCTCGGCGATGCCCTTCTGCTTCTGGGCGGCGGTCTGCACATCGTCGAGCAGCTTGAGCGAGCGCGGCGGCGGCAGCTTGTTGCGGATGCCGACCAGCTGATTCTCGCCGAGGAGCGCATCAACCGCATTCATGGCGAACTGCACGTTGCGCAGGTCCTTGAGGAAGCCGAGGTCATCACCCTTGTAGCGGCCACCGATGTTCCGGTAGATGTTGTAGACGGCGTCGTGGGCGAAGTCGGTATCGGCGATAACCACCACATGGATCTTCTTGGGGCTGGGAACGCCGGTGCGCTCCTCGGCGGCGGGCGTCATCTCGCCAGGCTTGGCCTCGCTCGGCTTGGCGCCCGGATCGGCCTTGGGATAGGCGCTCGGCATGGTGCCGGTGATCTCCACCGCCACCGCGGGCAACTCGCCGCTCGACGGCAGCCAGCGCTTGGGCTCCTTCGGTTGCAGCGGGCCGAAGCCCTGCTCGACGAGTTCGCCGAAGTTATGCCAGCCCCAGTTAGCCGTGGCGCTGGGCCGGATCAGGGGCAGGACCGTCAGATCCTTCGCCTTGTGCGCGGCCACTTCGATCCGCCCTGGGAAGGGGAAAAGGATGGATTCGAAACCCTTGGTGATCGGACTCGCGCCGAAGCTGGGGGATTCGCCTTGGTCGCCCTCGCGGCGGATGAAGACGAAGTTCCGGGGGATCTGGCCACGCAAGGTGTTGCTTGGGCTGAAATCCGACCAGACCACCGCATCGAGGTTGAAGCTGATGCCCAACGACTTCAGCAGCGGAGCAAGGTCGCCCTTCTTGGGCCCACTCTCATCCGGTTGCCCATACGGGTTGGCGGACTTCTTGGGCTGGCTCGCGGCCAGGTTCGGACCTGACCAGACCGGGAACGGATCTTCCATGATCAGCGTCGGTCCGCCGCCCCAGATGTAGTCGTGCAGGTTCTTCAACTGGGCGTCACTCAGGCCCGACGGCTGCGGCACGACCAGGGCCTCCACATCGCTGGCTACCGGTGCGTCGAGGTTGACCTCACGCACGTCATAAAGCTTCTTCCATTCCTCGGTGATCTGCCACGCCGGACGCATCTGCTGGGCGCGGAAGTCGAAGCCCGCCGACATCTCCAGGTCAGTGGTGGCGAGGCCGAGCACGCGCTTCTTCTCGGCCGAGACCGCGCGCACCGCGCGCACCAGTTCGTATTCGACCGACAGGCCGGGATCGAAGTAATCGATGACCTGGGTGCGTCCGCCGCTGGTGACCGCGGCGCCGAGGAAGATGTCCTCGGGCTCACGGCCGGTGACGCGCTCGACCACTTCCTTGCGCGGCTTGAGGTTGAAGTTCTGCGAGGCGAGCAGGGCCTTCTCGTCGAGGCTGTCCTTGGGATAGTACAGCTTGAGGGTGACCATCTGGCCGCCGAGGCGGGCGATCGCCTTGACGCGATCCTCGATCTCCTTGCGCTTGACCAGCAGGTGGTCGGGCGTGTCGGCCGAGATGAAGGTCGAGATGGTGACCTGGCGTTTGAGGTCTTTGAGGATGGCGGCGCTCTCGGGGGCGAGCGACGAGATGCCATCGCCGCTAACGTCGACGTCGATCCCGCGCTGACCAGCGATGCGCGCGATGTTGACGGCGAGGATGAGGGCGAACACCAGGCTGAGGATCTGGTAGACGATCTTCTCTTCGGCGCCGGCGCGCCACCGGCGGCTGGCGAGCAGCATCAGCGCGATGGAGATGCCGAGGCCAGCGAGGCTGAGCGCGGTGATGATCTGCGCGATGGAGATGAGACCGCGGCTGGAGGCATCGAAGAAGTCGAAACGCCAGCCCAGGCACAGGAGGACACCGCAGAACAGGGCGCCGAGCACGAAGGCGATCGCCGGCATCGCTACCAGCACGCTGGCGACCAGGCTCCAGGCGGCGAACACCAGCACGGCGAACCACCAGCCAACGTAGTTGGCGAACACCAGACCGGCATCGGGATCGCCGAGGTAGGCGAGCACGCCGACGTTCGACAGGCTGCAGAGCAGGGCGATGGTGAGGTAGGAGACCACCGCCAGGTACTTGCCCAACACCGCATCGAGCAGGCTGAGCGGCATCGTCAGCAGCAGCTCTTCGGTGCCGCTCTCGCGCTCGCTCGCCCAACTGCCCATAGCCAGGGCCGGGACCAGCACCGCGAGCAGCACCGCCATCGACGGCACGCCGTTGTAGGACAGCAGCCCGCCGAGATCGGTGATGTTGCGCGCGAAGAAGCTCTTGGGCAGGAACAGCACGCCGGCCGAGACCAGAACGAAGAAGAGGATGAAGATGTAGCCGAGCGGATTGCCGAGCAGGCTGCTAAGCTGCCGCCGCCACACTGCCGTCAGGGCTGGGCCGTTGATCAGGCTGCTCATGCCGCCACTCCCTTGGTCAATTCGTGGAAACGCTGTTCGATGGTCTTGTCGCCGGCCAGTTCGCTGGGAGTGCCCTGGAAGACCACGCTTCCTTCATTGATCAGCACCACGCGGTCGGCCATGGCGCCGACCTCCTGCAGGATGTGGGTCGACAGCAACACCGTCTTGTCCTTGGCCAACGAGCGCACGAGGTCGCGCACGAGCAGGATCTGGTTGGGGTCGAGGCCAGAGGTCGGCTCGTCGAGGATGAGCACGCGCGGATCGTGAAGGATGGCCTGGGCCAGACCGACGCGCTGGCGGAAGCCCTTTGAGAGTTTGCGGATGGTCTTGTGCCAGACCTCGCCGACGCGGCAGCTGTCGGCGACCTTGTCCATCGCCGAACGCAGCGCAGCGCCGGACATGCCGCGCAGACGACCCGAATACTCGAGGTATTCCGCCGGGGTCATGTCGGTGTAGAGCGGGCCGTTCTCGGGCAGGTAACCGAGCATGCGGCTGGCGGCGATTCGGTCGACATCGACGTCGATGCCGGCGATGCGCGCGGTGCCACTGCTCGGCGCGAGAAAGCCGGTCAGGACCTTCATCGTCGTCGACTTGCCGGCACCGTTGGGGCCAAGGAAGGCGGTGATCGAACCGCGAGCGACGCTGAAGCTGACGTTTTTGATCGCGGTGAAGTTGCCGTAATATTTGCTGAGGCCGACGGCCTCGATCAACGGCTGATCCGATTCGGTCATGAGCTGTCCTTCGCGTTGGCGCAAAACCTGGTTCTACGTGCGGCCATTGACGCAGGGCGGCGGGGAACCTTACCGGCTCCTTTCCGGCCTGCGAGCCGAGGCGGCGCATCCTGGGGCGCCCTTCGGAGGCGTCCACTGCCAAGCCCGCCGTCGACGGCCGGGCGGGTTGCCATGGACGAGGCCTCCGCTACCGTCCGCCCTTCGCGCGACCGGCCGGCCGCGCCCACCGTCAAGGACGACCATGACCGACGCGCCCACCTTCGATATCAGCCGCGATTTCCTCGACGGTATCGTCCTCCAGCAGCCGCCGCCCGCCCGCGACGGCAAGGGCGAAATCCGCGCGAATGGCCAGCTCCATTTCCTGCCTTCGAGCCCGGACGGCACCATGCACACCGCCGTAGTGTCGTTC
>Ga0163154_10006234_pt1 | contig 14698 bp, 13 predicted proteins | sample OliLakLV19MP9P1_FD_148649 | JGI IMG/M metagenome (GOLD analysis project Ga0163154, IMG submission 148649) | Freshwater microbial mat bacterial communities from Lake Vanda, McMurdo Dry Valleys, Antarctica - Oligotrophic Lake LV.19.MP9.P1 | ecosystem: Environmental > Aquatic > Freshwater > Lake >... | reverse complement strand
CAATGTCAGATAGGTCGCTTCCAGCTGGGGAATTTGGGGCATGGATTGGAGTGCACCCATGCTGTCGGAGCCTCGAAGGGCTGCTGGACCCAATTCGGGCGCGGTCCGGGCAACTTCGGCAAAGGCTTCGACAACGCTTGCTGCATCATTCAGTGCGCGGTTTGCTGCTGGCGTGTCCGTGTAGAGTTTGCGCAGACTGTCGAGCGTGCGCGCGGATTCCATCGCATGGCGGGTCATTTGCTCGCGCATCACGATATCGCCGGTCGCACGGTACGAGCGATAGGCTTTGAGATAGCCGTCATAGCCCAGCGTCTGTTCGACGGCCGCAATTTGCGTTGCCACCTGCAGGCTGGCTGACGCAGGGTCGCTGAGGCCGCGTTGAACTTCACTGACAAAGCCAATGAAATAGCTGCCACCAACAATCAGTATGACCGCAACAAGTGCGGCTGCCGCGGCAAAGGCGCGGCTGATCCATGAAAGCGTGCGCACTGTTTTCCCCCTGGAGCGGCCGAGCCGCTCGCGCATGCTGCGATTCGTTACCCTAGTGTAAGGGACACAGCTGCCACAGAGGAGAGAAACAACAATTCGTTAACGGCGATTGCGCTCGATGCGCTCCAGAATTGAGTCCATCCGCTTGAGGATGGTGGCAAGGCTTACGACGGCTGTTTCGTGCGCGGTAACCCAAGCGGCGACATGGCGTTTGAGACCGGCATGGAGCGCGTCAAGTTCTCTCGCTTCTGAGACGAGGCCTTCGGTGGCCGAATGTGGAGATGGAACTGACGTCGATTGCGTCGCGTGCGCGGTGGTCATTTCTTTTGTCTTGCTCCCGCCAAACGGCGCTTGCGAATTTGTTTTTGTCTGAAGCAACGCTAAACGCGACAAGTAAAGAGTGCGTAAGTTTTGCGATCAGTTTCCGCGTTGGACGGTCAATGAGCGCCGCGGTTTCATGTAGAACGTGTCTTGAATGTCGGTGCGCGACAAAAAATCCGCGAATATCGGATCATAGCCAAATTCGATTTCTGTCATGATGGCGCCTTGAAATGGTGCAATCAGATCGTCGGGAAATTCAGCGTCAGAGACGACGGAATTTACGACCCTGGGTGTTGCGTTCATCGCATCGCTCCAGGCAACGCGTTTGGTGCCATCGGCATCCATAACAACCGAGGTTATCACAAAGGTGGCGTTTGAAGAACTCATTGGCGCCAGAATCACGTTAAGTGCACCCATGACGTCGTCCATTTCGTCGTCGCCGATGAAGGTATCCTGGGCGACGAGGTCGGCCGCCGTCGAGGCAACACTGGCGACACGCCGGGCGGCCATGACGTAGTTTGATACCTCGACAACACCCAGAAACATTACGACCATCACGGGCAGGATGAAGGCAAATTCGATCGCCGATACACCGTCTTCAGATTTGTGAAATCGCTGGAGGAATTTCATGACGCGGCCTCAATTTCCAATGACGAAGGGTTCGTTGCGAAATGCAGCCGAGGCCGACAATAAACGGCTGCCTGAGGACATGTCCGAAAAGCGGGTGGCTACCGGCGTCAACATGGGCCAGGAATAGTAAGCGCGCACAACAATGACGTCGCCCGCCGCTCCCATTTGAAACTGGGTGTTGCCGGCCAAGTTGCCATTGCCATCCAGCGCTGCCGGAAATGCAACCATGTTGAATCCGTCGAAGCGGCGGACGTCAACCATCAACCTTCCATCACAACTCAGGATTGGAAATATCCGGTCACAGATGAGCGTTTTGAACTGCGACGAGGTCAGTCCAGAAACTTGGGCTTGACCTGTGCGAATTTGGCGTGCCGCGGCGGAAACGCCATTTTCCAGCGCGGTCGTTGCAAAGTAGACCAGCGAGACTTCAAAAATTGCAAACATCAAAACGATAAATGGCAGGGCTACAATGGCGAACTCTATCGCGGAGGCGCCGGTGTTTGCCCGCTTGAAGCGGCCCAAGAAGAGCGTCAGCCGGAGCATTGGCCTCATTGGAGTCTCCTGAAATTTTCTGAGTAGTTCAGTCGCGTGTGGAACAACTGCAGACTATCTCAGCCAAGCCTTTGAATACTGTTACCGGAAAGAATCCCTTATGGTTGATTGATTTCAAGGTGAGTAAAGCGTTTCCACGGCATGTGTGGCGAGGGATTGCAAGGAATTAGAAACCATTCGAACAAATTTTCCGCGGAGATTGACACGGGTTGTTTCGCTTTGCGGGTCAAACTTCGTGGTCAGTCTGGAAGCAGGGCGTGTCCGGGCAAATTGGGGATCGTCAACATGTGGCCATTGCTGTTTCAGTTGCGCGAAAAAGTGTGTGTGTTTGCGCGCGCCAAGTCCGGCCAAGTCGCAATGACGTTTGGGCTTGCTTTGGTCCCGATGATTTTGGCGATCGGGTGCGCCGTCGATATGAGCCGGGCGGTGGTTGTGAAAATGCGGCTGGGTGAAGCACTTGACGCGGCGGCTTTGGCGGTTGGCGGCACTGTGGGGCTGAGCGATGCTGAAATGACGGCCATGGCGCACAAGTTTTTCTATGCGAATTACCCCGATGCAGAGCTTGGGACGGTGACTTCGCTTACGGTCTCGGGTGCGAGCGACAATTCCAACGTTGTCAATGTCAGAGGTGCGGCCAAGGTTGAGACCGCATTTATGGGCCTTGCCGGTATCGACTATATCGACGTTGCGGTCGATGTGCAGGTGACGCGCGAGTCCAAGGGACTTGAAATTGCGCTTGCACTAGATAACACCGGCTCGATGGCGTCCAACGGCAAGATCGGCGCGTTAAAGACCGCGACCACGACCTTGATTGATATTCTGTTCGGCAACCAAACCGCTCCTTCGGGCTTGAAGATGTCGCTGGTGCCATTTTCGCAAACGGTGAAAGTGGATAACAATATGTTTCTGAACAATGGCTGGATGGACATCAATGGTCTATCGAGTACGGCCCGGCTCAATTTCGACAACAACAAATACGCGTTTGCCGTTTGGGCGACGATGACCAATAAAAGCTGGGGTGGTTGCCTGGAGGCGCGGCCGGGTGGGTTAGAAGGAACCGACGATGCGCCGAGCGCCGGGTCGCCTGACACGCGATGGGTGCCATACTTCGAGCCCGATGGGCCGGATGGTTCGGCCTACAGCGGATACACTACCTATGTTTCAGACGGTGGTTCAGGCAATCAGGATACCCGTTTGAAGCGGTCGTCCAAGTATTCGGGAAAGAACCTGACCAATCCCAATGCAGACTGCAACATGCAGAAGATTTTGCCGCTGACAAACAACCGGAGTGCGTTGCAGGCCTATGTCAATGGCATGATCGCGACCGGCTACACGCATGTGGCGATCGGCGCGGGGTGGGGGTGGCGGACACTTTCACCAAGCGCGCCCTATACAGAGGGTGCGGCCTATGACAATCCTGATTGGCAGAAAGCGCTGGTGTTGTTGACTGACGGGTTGAACACGGTGCAGTCGAACAACACGTGGCACAAGTCCACGTACACTGCCTATAATTACCTCATCCGCAATCAACTTGGGACGACGAACGCGGCTGCAGCTGAAACACAGCAGGATGTTCGTACGGAAGCGGTTTGCGCGCGCATCAAAGATGAGGGAATCCGGGTCTATGCAATTCTGTTGCAGGAAAATGCGCAACGGGCAAAAAACCTGATGCAGGCGTGTGCGTCAGATCCTTCGCTTTATTTCGAGTCGCCGTCGTCAGCGGATCTCGAGAATGTGTTCACGGCGATTGCGCAGGATCTTTCGAACTTGCGGCTTAGCCAGTAGTCGAGGGATTGGAATCAAAAGGCCCGGCGATTGTCTGCCAGCCTTTTCCTTGGTCAGGTTTCCGACAGCTAGGGTTCCGTCACAAACATATGAATCCACGCGAAGACGCAGAAGTGCGCGCGCTGTCCCCCATCCCCTGCAGCCCGCCCTCGCCAAGGGGCTTCGGCGGGCGCAGGTGCTTCCCCCGCAAGCGGAGGAAGATGACAAACTCTTGTGTCTGCCCCCGCTTGCGGGGGAAGTGGCTGCGCCGCGTTTGCGGCTGCAGACGATGGGGGGAGTGACGCGAGGCCCCTGGGTTGCCGGGTCAAGTACCCGGCCATGACGAAGGCAACTGCATGCCCACACATGACATCGCTTATTGTATTGGTGTGGCTAGGGTTTTGTCGAAAGGTCGCTGCCGGCTTTGCCGACTTCCATTTTGCCGCTGCCGTTTTTAATTTGGACGTCAACATCGGCGTCACCCATCGTGACGGTGCGTTCACAACGTGGGGAGCAGGCAAGATTGTGTTGTTGATTGCCGCGATACAACGTGACCTGGGCCAGGTTGACGGTGCCTACGGTTATTTGGGTGTTCAGGATTTCGATCCCGTTTGCATCCAGAGCAATCACGTTGGTGTTGCCGAATAAACGGCCTTGCACATAAATCGTTTTGTCGTTGACCAGCAGCGCTTCTGCGATCGAGGCATTGCCAACCACGACGGTTTTCGCCGGCTGGTCGAGGTGAATAGCGGTGGCTTGATCGTAGGGGACTGTAAGATGGGCGGCAGTTGTAGGCTTCATGCCATCTGCGATGGCTGAAGTTGACACTGTTGCCGCGGCCAGTGCCGTAGCTGCAAACAAGGTGACGCGCAGGGCTTGCATAAAATTCTCCGCATTCGTTGGACTTAGGCCTGAAGGCAGGGTGCCTGAAAGCGATTAAAGATGTCTGAACCGTACTTCACCGGGTGAACCGGTTTTGGCGTCCGCTGTTCCACAATGAGTCATCTTATAGTAAAAAAATTTCATTTTGTTGTTTGTGGTTACACATGTTTAAACATGACTGTAGTATAACTTCAGCTATCGAGCGGTTTCAGGCTATCTCCTGCCGGTTTAATCATCTATTCATCGGTCTTGGGTAGCATCACTCATGTTTACAAGAGACGGGATCAACTCGTCTCGGTGAACTGGTGTAGTGGTGTCACTTGAAGGAGGCCTCAATGAGCCGCTTTATTTCTCGCTTTATGAATGACGAATCCGGTGCAACTGCCATTGAATACGGTTTGATCGCCGCGTTGATTGCCGTTGCAATTATCGGCGCCGTAACCGCCGTCGGTGGTAAACTCGATGCAACGTTCACGGCGGTTGATACCGCCCTGTAATGTTTGACAGGCGCCGCGAGGTGTCCGCTCAAAGTTGTGTCTTGCCAAGTGCCAGTGCACAGTTTCGTGCGCTGGCATTTGTTTTTTGGGATGGGATTAAGCCTGCAGTAACCGCGCGAACCTAGGTTGAATTTCCTAAATTTGCCGGGCTGGAGTTTGCTACTCATGTTTGTGCCAGTGCTGCTGACCGTGGTCGGCGCCATCATCATCGTTGCCGCTGTATATGACGCGGCTACTCTCACAATTCCCAATTGGCTGTCAGGCGTTCTGTTCGGACTATTTCCCGTCGTTGCGTTGGCGACCGGGCTGAGTCTGGGTGATGCGGGTGTACACGCCGCCGTCGGCCTGGGCGCGTTGATCGCGGGCATGGTGCTCTTTGCCTTTCAATGGATAGGCGGGGGCGATGCGAAGTTTTTTGCCGCGGTGTCACTTTATATTGGGATGTCGTCGGTTGGCGTTTATCTGGTGACTGTTGTTGTGGCCGGCGGAGTGTTGGCCTTTGTTCTTCTGGGTGCGCGCTGGGTCGCGAAATTCGGGGTGCCGATGGACTGGTTTCTCCGTTTTACCAGGGGCGGCTCTGTTATTCCATACGGCATTGCCATCGCCTTTGGCGGGCTTGCCGTGCTTCCTGAAACACAATTGTTCGCAACCTCATTCAGTTGAGGCTGCATTAACTATAGCTTGAGACTTCAAACGTAAAACCAATGGCAGCAAAACAAAGTTGGGCTGGGGCAGGAGGTACTGAGACATGAACTTGACGCGCATCCTCATTCTAGTTGGCGCCATTGGTGCGGCCGGCATCGCGGCGTTCCTGGCGCGCGGGTTGATCGGCGGTCAGACGCAGGCGTCAGCCGCGCCTAGCGTCGAGCTCACTGAAGTCCTGGTTGCCGCACGCGGCATCGAAGTCGGCACGAAAATGACGGCAGCAGACATGAAATGGATGGGATGGCCGAAGTCGGCCGTCGATTCCAGTTTCGTCATCAAGGACACCCAACCTCAAGCGCTGGAGCAATCTGCTGAAGGCTCAGTGGCGCGGGCGCCATTGACCGCAGGACAGCCCGTTACCGCTCAAAACGTAATCAAGTCAGACGGGGGCGGGTTTATGGCGGCGGTGCTGACGGCGGGCACGCGCGCTGTTGGTGTCAAGGTGTCGGCGGAGCGTGGCGCGGGTGGATTTATTTTGCCGAACGACCGGGTCGATGTGATCTTGACGCGCAATCTTGGAAGCAATGGCGCGGGCATTCCTTCGTACCATGCGACTACTGTGTTGCAGGACGTTCGCGTTCTTGCGGTCGATCAGATGTCGCAAGAAGAAGGTGAGTCGAAGACAATTGTAGGCAAGACGGCGACGCTCGAATTGAGTGCGCGTTCGGCTGAAATACTGGCTTTGGCAGAAGCGATGGGCGACCTGTCGTTGTCGCTGCGCGCGCTTACGAAAACCGATCCATCGGCGGCGGCAGAAGAGTCGACCGCAAGTCTGTTTGATTCCGAAGGTGAGGGCGAGATTTCCGTCCTGCGCTACGGAATGCCGGGAAAATCTGCCACGACATCCAGTGAATGATAGGTGAAGCCATGAAATTGTTACGTGTTGCGATTGTTTTGGCGTTGAGCGCCGCGCTTGCCCAGCCTGTGGCCGCCAATGGCGTGTCACCGGCAGCGTCAGGTGCAGAGCCAATTCAGAAGCTGCGCATTCGCCCGGGCGGGTCTGGCCCGCAGTCGCATCGCGTCACTCTGGCGATCAGCAAAGGCATGATTGTCGAACTGCCCGAAGACGCGCGCGATGTGCTGGTGTCCAATCCCGGCGTTGTCGATGCGGTGGTACGTTCGCCCCGCCAGATTTATCTGGTCGGGCTGAAGTCCGGTCCGACGAACGCCTTCTTTTTCTCGGCCAGCGGCAAACAGTTGCTTAACCTTGAGATTCGTGTCGAACGGGATATGGGCGAGCTCAAGACGATCATCGAGCGTAACGTCAAGGAATCGGACGTGCGCGTCGAGACGATCAACGACAGCGTGGTGATCAATGGCTCGGTGCGCAACGCCGGCGATGCGGAAGCGGCCCGGCAAATCGCCATGCGCTATGTCACCGACTCCGGCAAAGCGATGAACAATGACTCCGTCGTCAACCGGGTGGGTATTCGCGGCGGCGATCAAGTGATGCTGCGGGTGCGCGTCGCGGAAATGCAACGCAGTGTGTCCAAGCAGCTGGGCACCAACATAGGTGCTGCGTTCGATATCGGCAGATCGGTGCCCATAAGCCTTACGAGCGTCAATCCATTTTCATTGCTGGGGCAAGCGCTTTCGACATCGCAGGCCTTTCGCTTTGGCAGCCTTAGCGGTGGAAGCTCTGTTGAGGCTGTTGTCAGGGCGCTTGAGCGTACGGGCATGATCCGCACGTTGGCTGAGCCGAACTTGACTGCAGTCTCGGGAGAATCGGCGAAGTTCCTGGCGGGCGGCGAGTTTCCGGTGCCTGTCGGGCGGGATCGAGACGGCAATGTGACGATCGAGTTCAAGCCTTTTGGGGTGGGCCTTGGCTTTACGCCCATCGTGCTTTCGGAAGGGCGGATCAGTCTTCGTATTTCGACAGAAGTGTCGGAGATCACTTCTGAAAACGCATTCGTATCGACTGGCGGGGATGCCAACGGCATCACTATTCCGGGCCTGCGGGTGCGGCGGGCCGAGACGACCGTTGAGTTGCCTTCAGGTGGCAGCATGGTGATGGCTGGTTTGCTACAGCAATCCATGAAGCAGAACATTGACGGAATCCCAGGTTTGAAGAACATTCCCATCCTTGGAGCGCTGTTTCAAAGCCGAGACTTTCAATCGGGTGAGACGGAACTTGTTGTGATCGTGACGCCGTATCTGGTGGATCCAGCCTCGCTCAATGACTTTGCTTCACCAACCGACGGGTTTGTTCCCGCGAGTGACGCGGAATCCATTCTGCTGTCACGGCTTAACGCGGTCTACGGCAGGGGAAAACCGGTACACGGCTCGCTCAAAGGGCCAGTCGGATTCACCCTTCAGTAACGCTGTTTCAGAAGGTCGCGTGGAAATGTTCAAGGATTTGGCAACTACAAGAAGCTTAGGATCACTGTCATGAACCGTCTTTGCCGTTTGGCCAGTATTGGAATGATTGCAGCAACCGCTGCGGGTTGTGCGAGCCCGGCGGAGAATGGTTTCGCGAACCTGGTGAGCGCTGAAACGAGATTTCCGATCAGGGTTGAACCCCAGATTGCAACGCTGGTTGTTCAGGTCGACACTCAAGGCGTGCTGCGCGGGGAGGAAGACCGGGTGCGAGCTTTTGCGGAACACTGGAAGTCGCGGGGACATGGCGCTTTGAGCGCTTCAATGCCTGCAGGAACTGTCAATCATGGGGCTGCCAAAAGTGCGATGGCACGCATCAACCGGGTGTTGTCGGAGAGTGGCGTTGACCACAAGACTGTGCGGGTGACGACCTATCGCGGCGCCGGAAATGACGGGGATGCTTCGATCACCTTGAGTTTTATGACATACGCCGCCAGTGCGCCCGACTGTGGGATGGACTGGTCGGAGAATATGGGCTTCAACCCGCGTAATTTGCCGTGGCCGGAATTCGGATGTGCGACGCAACACAATTTTGCCGTTGCTGTCTCCGACCCGAGAGATCTGACGGAGCCGCGTCCACAAGACAGTGCCGATGCGATGCGCCGGGCCACCGTGTTGCAGAAGCATCGGGCAGGAACGAAGAGCCAGACGGAACAGTCGGAGCAAGACAGCGGCAAGATAGCCACTGTTGAGTGATGTGTAGAAATTTGTGAAAGAATTGGGGAGCTTCGATTTATGAGCAAGTCCAAAATACCGGATAAGCAGGACGCTCCGTTTGGCGCCGCGATGCAGGACCGTCCGGTTCCGCGCATTTCTATCCACGCGTTTTGCGAGTCGCCCGAGACGGGCAATGTCATTCAGCGCGCGGGCCAGGACCGTCGTCTCGCGAAGGCTCATCTTACCGTACACATGGGCGGCATGTTTGGCGCGGTCGAGTATTTCCAGGATTCCTCGACGCCTAATGTTATCATGGTCGAAACGCGCGAACGTGGACCCGCCATATTACCTGACCTTGAGAAGCTTGCGCATGTTTGCGATCCGGGGACGAAGGTCATCGTCATCGGTGGATCAAACGATATTTCATTGTACCGCGAAATGATCCGCGCGGGCATCAGCGAATATCTGGTGGCGCCACTCAATCCCTTGCAGGTTATTGAAGCGCTTGCGGCTCTGTATCACGGGCAGACGCATTCACCGATCGGAAAAGTATTCGCCTTTTTCGGATCGCGGGGCGGTACCGGGTCGTCAACGGTTGCGCATAATACGGCATGGGCTGTTGCGGAAGATCTGCAAATTGCTTCGACGATTGTCGATCTTGACGTCTCTTTCGGCACGACAGGGCTGGATTTCAATCAAGATGCCGCGCAAGGGGTGTCGGAAGCGCTGGCAAGCCCGGAGCGGCTTGACGATGTGCTGCTGGATCGCTTGCTGATCAAACACAGCAGCAGGCTCAATCTGTTCATTTCGGCGGCAGCCCTTGACCGCGAAGGTCAGTTTACCACGGAAGCGGTGGAAAGTGTACTCGACGCGGTTCGTCAAGTGGCGCCCTGCGTGATCGTCGATGTTCCCCATGTGTGGACACCTTGGGTGAAGCAAGTCCTGACGACGGCAGACGAGATTATTGTGACGGCAACGCCAGACCTGGCGAGCTTGCGCAATGGCAAGAATATCTATGATTTGCTCAACCAGGCACGGCCTAACGACAAGCCGCTGAAGTTTGTGCTCAATCAAGTGGGCATTCCACGACGGCCGGAAATTCCGGTCAAGGACTTTGCCGAAGCCATGGGGGCTGAGCCGGTGCTTATTCTGCCGTTCGATCCGCAGACCTTTGCAACGGCCAGCAACAACGGGCAAACGGTAGGTGAGCTCAATCCGCAATCGCGCGCGGCGCAAGGGTTTCGGGCATTGGCCCAACGTCTGACGGGGCGAGAACCCCGTGCGGACGCGAAGGCTTCTCACAAGCTGAGCTTCGACTTCCTAAGGCGGAAGAAGGCCTAACGCGAGATGTTCGGAAAGCGACCAACCGGGAACGACGCGGCGCCGCACGAGCGGGCCAAGTCGGCTGCGCCACCGCCGCCACCACCAGCCATGAAGCAGGCTGGTAAGGGGGCCGAAGCGCCACCGCCACCGATTGTGGTCGATTCCAGGTCTGACCAATACTACGAAATCAAAACGACGATCTTCAACGCGCTGATCGATACGATCGATCTGGCGCAGCTGGCGCAGCTCGATGCGGCGTCGGCGCGGGAAGAAATCCGCGACATCGTCAACGAAATCATTTCAATCAAAAACGTTGTGATGTCGATTGCCGAGCAGGAACAGCTGCTGCAGGACATTTGCAATGACGTTCTGGGCTACGGCCCGCTTGAGCCTTTGCTGGCGCGGGACGACATCGCCGATATCATGGTCAATGGGGCCGAGCGCGTGTTCATCGAGGTGGCCGGCAAGGTGCAGCTGACGAACATCCGGTTCCGCGACAATGCGCAGCTGATGAACATCTGTCAGCGCATTGTGAGCCAGATCGGCCGGCGCGTCGATGAATCTTCGCCAATATGCGACGCGCGCTTGCCCGACGGCAGCCGCGTTAACGTGATCGCGCCGCCGCTCGCCATCGATGGGCCGACACTGACAATTCGAAAGTTCAAGAAAGACAAGTTGAAGATGAGCGATCTTCAACGGTTTGGTTCGATCTCGCCCGAAGGGGCGATCGTGCTGGGTATTATCGGCAACGTGCGCTGCAATGTGCTGATTTCTGGCGGTACAGGTTCGGGCAAGACGACGCTGTTGAACTGCATGACCGGGTTCATCGATCTGGATGAGCGCGTGGTCACCTGCGAAGATGCGGCCGAGCTTCAGCTGCAGCAGCCGCATGTGGTGCGGCTGGAAACGCGCCCGCCCAATCTTGAGGGCACGGGCGAAATCACCATGCGCGATCTGGTGAAGAACTGTCTGCGTATGCGCCCGGAACGCATTATCGTTGGCGAGGTGCGCGGACCAGAAGCCTTCGATCTGCTGCAGGCCATGAATACGGGACATGATGGCTCGATGGGGACGCTGCACGCCAATAGCCCGCGCGAAGCCTTGCAGCGTATCGAATCGATGATCACCATGGGCGGATACAGCCTGCCGTCGAAGACCATCCGGGAAATGGTGGTGGGTTCCATCGACGTGATTGTGCAGGCGGCGCGCTTGCGCGACGGATCGCGGCGCATCACGCACATCACCGAGGTGATCGGGCTGGAAGGCGACGTCATCATTACGCAAGACCTGTTTGTCTATGAAATTACCGGAGAAGACGAAACCGGCCGCGTGAAAGGGCGTCACATGTCGACGGGTATTTCGCGGCCGGCTTTTTGGGAACGCGCCCGTTATTACAATCGTGAGACAGAGCTGCTCGATGCACTCGAAGCGGCCGCTGCCACATAAGGAGGTGGGGCCTAACGGCTCCTTTGCGCCGCTATGGATCAATCGTCCCTGATCGTCGTTGCTATTGCATTTACAGCGGCGCTTGCAGTTGCGGGCGTGGCCTGGGCCTTTGTTGCTGCAGGCGGCGATGCCGGCAAAGCGAACAAGCGCGTTGCCGCGGTGTCGCGGGGCACCACCGGAAGGGTTGCCGGAAAGATTGCCGATTCGGTTGGAGAGTCGACGGCAAAGCGGCGCCGTCAAGTTCAAGACACGTTAAAGGAAATTGAGCGCAAGAAAACTCAGGAGAACACGCGCCCGACATTGGCGGCGCTGCTTCAGCAGGCGGATTGGGGAATTGACGCCAAGAAGTTCCTGATCATCACTGCAGGCTTGGGCGTGGCGGCGGTTTTGCTGTTTTTTGTCATGGGTTACGAATGGTACGTCGCGTTGGGAATTGGTTTTGCGGCTGGCGCAGGCTTGCCACGCTGGTTTCTGGGGTTTTCGATCAATCGCCGCAAGAAGTCGTTCCTCAAAGAGTTTGCGAACGCGATTGACGTCATCGTGCGCGGCGTTAAATCAGGACTGCCGCTGAACGAATGCTTGAAGATCATTGCGCACGAATCTTCTGAACCTGTGGCGCCGGAATTCAAAAACATCGTCGAAGGGCTGAAAGTCGGTGTGACGCTGGAAGACGGCTTGAAGCGCATGTACGAGCGCATGCCTGTCGCGGAAGTCAACTTTTTCCAAATCGTTTTGACGATCCAACAGAAGACGGGCGGTAATTTGTCGGAGGCGCTGGGCAACCTCTCGGGTGTGTTGCGCGACCGCAAGCGGCTGCAAGGTAAAATTCAGGCGCTGTCGTCGGAAGCGAAGGCGTCGGCGGGGATTATCGGTTCGCTGCCTCTGATCGTGATGACGTTGGTTTATCTGACGACGCCGGACTATATCGCGTTGTTGTTCACGGAGCGGTTCGGCAATTTTCTTTTGCTGTGCTGCGTGACGTGGATGGGTGTCGGCATCTTCGTCATGAAGAAGATGATCAATTTCAAATTCTGAACGGGAGAGCGGCGCCATGATGAGTTATATCGATTTGCTGTTCAACCGTGAGCTGGTGATTACCGTGATGGCGGCGATCGCCACGTTTGCTACTATTGTGACCCTGACTTATCCGCTGCTGGCCGGGGACAGGTTGAATGCGCGGTTGAAGAGCGTGGCACTGCGGCGGGAAGAGTTGCGGCGGATGCAGCGCGAGGCGCTGGGGAAGAAAGGCCAGCTGCGCACGACGCCTGGCGGCTTTATGAAGTCAACGATTGAGAAGCTCAATCTTCGCAATATACTGGAGTCGGCCAACTCGAAAGCGAAGCTGGCACGTGCCGGGTTTCGCGGCCAGTCCGCAATCTATACGTTCATGTTCTTCCGGTTCGTGCTGCCGTTTATCGTGTTCTCGAGCACGATCGTCTATTTGTTCTGGATGTCGAAGTATAGTTTGCCACCGACGGGAAAAATCGGCATTGCATTTGGGGCTGGGGCGGTTGGGTTCTATTTGCCCGACCTTTATGTGCAGAACGTTATCGACAAGCGCATGAACTCGATCATGAAGGCGTTTCCTGATGCGCTGGACTTGTTGCTGATCTGTGTGGAGTCGGGCATGTCGGTCGAGGCCGGATTTAACAAAGTCGCGTCGGAGATCGGCAGCCAGTCGGTTGAATTGGCGGAAGAATTTGCGCTGACCACGGCCGAATTGTCATACTTGCCGGACCGGCGCCAGGCCTATGAAAATCTGGGTAAACGCTGTTCGCATCCCGGTGTCCGGGCGGTATGTACGTCGCTTATTCAAGCTGAACGCTATGGTACGCCTCTGGGCACGGCATTGCGGGTGATGGCGCTTGAAAACCGTGAAATGCGGATGATGGAAGCCGAAAAGAAGGCGGCGTCGTTGCCGGCGAAGTTGACCGTGCCGATGATTGTGTTCTTCCTGCCAGCCTTGTTTGCAATTATTCTGGGGCCGGCGGCGATCAAGATCATGAAGCTGTAACGGGCTTCACATTTGGATACAAAAAAGCCGCGTTCGCCAAGAACGCGGCTTTTTAATTTGAGGGATCAAGTCTTATTGAGCAGCGGTTGCGACCGCGATTGATGACGTGGCGCCGGTGCTTTCCAAAGATTGACGCAAAGGGGTGGGTGGGTTGGTTGCTTCCTTTGCAGAAGATGGTGGCGTCGTTATTTCATCATCGGGGATCGGCGCCATTGTTGCGGGCGCACGCGGCGCTTTTGCCTTAGCGGCCACAGGAACTAGGTTTGTCGGAGCGACTGATTGTTGTTGCGGTTTAGGTGTTTCGCTTGGCGCCACGTCATTGACCGGCTTTACGCCTTGATATTTAGGCGTCTGCGGCACAGGCAATGGCGGTGGCAGTTTCTTCCTGGCGACAGGGGCGGGCGCGTTTGACGGTGCGGAAATTGCCGGTGCCACTGGTGCCAATGTTGCGGGCGCACTGGCCGGCGGCTTGGTGTTGCCGGCGCTGAACTGGCGCAGAACTGCCAAGTTGTTGTTGGCGTCGGCAGGCGTCAGGTCTTCACGGGTCAGGGTTTCGGCTTCAGATTTGTTGCCCTTGAGGGTCGCCACCATCGCGAGATTTTGACGCATCTGTGCGGTGGCGTCGGCGCGGGCGACAAGTTTGCGCATGATCGCTTCGCCTTGAGCAATGTGGCCATCCAACACATAGGACATGGCTATGTTGCTTTCGATTGCCGGGTTATTGGGTGAGATCGTCAAAGCGGTCTGGTAAAGATCGCGAGCGGCGGCGTGATCGCCGGTCTGATCGAGGGCGACGCCATAAGCCGAATATGCTGTCCAATCCTTGCCACTTAACTGGACGGCGCGGGATAAAAATGGGAGGGCGTCTTTTGAGCGCCCCACAGCGGTCAAAGCTTTGCCATATTCCGACAGCACCCTTGGGTCGTCGGGAGCTTTCATCACGACGTCTTTGAGGAGGGTGACGGCTTGTTTGGCACCGCCCATCATTCGCAGGCTCTTGGCAAAACTTACAGCGGCGGCGATATCGTTGCGATTTGCGTCG
>Ga0163154_10006233_pt1 | contig 14700 bp, 15 predicted proteins | sample OliLakLV19MP9P1_FD_148649 | JGI IMG/M metagenome (GOLD analysis project Ga0163154, IMG submission 148649) | Freshwater microbial mat bacterial communities from Lake Vanda, McMurdo Dry Valleys, Antarctica - Oligotrophic Lake LV.19.MP9.P1 | ecosystem: Environmental > Aquatic > Freshwater > Lake >... | reverse complement strand
ATGCGGCCGTCGATTGCAGTTCGAGACGGTTGCTTTCGCGGCTTGCGGCTGCTTTCGAAGTGAGGACGCGGTTGGTGAGGACGGGGTGCATGCGAGAGTTTCGAGCCTCGGAATGGTGCATCAGCCTCTGCACGGCCGTGGTGGCTGTTTGGGCGTCAACGGCGGACGTTAAGGCTCAATCCCCAGCACCACTCGCGCCGTTGCCGCTTCCGGCGCTAAGCGCTGATCCCAAAGCCACCTCGGTTTCGGGTACATCGTCTGGTGCCTACATGGCCGGGCAATACCAGATCGCCCACTCGGCGAACGTCGTTGGCGCAGCAATCATCGCCGGTGGTCCCTACGGCTGCGCGGAGGCGCGCTACGGTGGCTTTATGCTGGGCCCAATGCGGCTTGCGATGAATGCGTCGCAGTCAATTTACGGCTGCATGCTCGACACGTTGCAACTCTACGGCATCCCCAACGTGCCGCGCCTTGCCGAGGAAGCGCGCGACCTTTCCGCCAGTGGCAAAATAGACCCGATCGAAGGGCTCGCCCGTCACCGGATGTATTTGTTCTCCGGTGGCAGAGACACGCTCGTCAAACAGCGCATCGTGGTGCTGACGGCTGAGCTCTATCTCCGGCTCGGCGTGCCGCGCGACAGCATTAAAACTGCCCAGATCGACGATGCCGGGCACGGTTTCGTGACGGTGCATCCCGGCGCCCAGGCGTGCGGGCTGTCGAAACCGCCCTACGTCGTCAGTTGCGGCGACTATGATCAGGCGCACAGTGTGCTTGGCCAGTTTTACGACCTGACCGGCGGGCGAACTGAAACGCCAGAGGGCGCGCTGATTGCTTTCGACCAGCGGCCGTTCACGCGCGATCTGCCAGCGGCACTGATGTCCGTCCTTGGCCGGGTGTTTATACCGAAGGCGTGCGCTGAGGCGGCCGGGTGCCGCATTCACGTGGCGTTCCACGGTGCAAGCAAAATTACGATGCGGTCAAGGACGCGTTCGTCATCGGGACCGGATATCGCAACTGGGCAGACCGCAACCGCATCATCCACCTGTTTCCCGATGTCGCGGTCGATCGGGCTGTTAATCCCCTCGGTTGTTGGGACTGGTGGGGGTATACGGGATTCGAGTTCATGACGCGCGATGCGCCGCAAATCACGGCCGTCCGGCGGATGGTTCAGCATCTTGCATCGCGCCGTTGAGCGAGATTGCGATCGCGCCGGAATGGCGAGCGGGGTTTTCGATGACATCGTCCATGGATCGTCGCGCGGCAACGCCCGAAACGTTCCCCCAGACACGTAACATCGCCGGGGCAACCCAAAACGGTACCGGCCGAAGGGCTGCCGGGGGCACCTTCGGAATATGGGGACATGGTCGACGGAGCCGTTTGACTGTTGCTTTCGATCGCGCGTCGGCGCTGCTGGCGTTGGCGGCACTGGCCATGGTCGCAGCCATCACGACCGTCGAGCAGCAGGCCGTGGACCGCGAGCAAGCGGCGGCGACGACGGGTGGCACTGGTGCTGGCGGGGCGGCACGCTCGTTCGACACGACGTCCGCGGAGACGTTCGTTGGCGCTTACGTTGGCGTGCCGTACACTTATCCGAGCGATGTCAGATTTACCGACCCGGTGCGCAAGAGCGATTACACGCTCAAAGATGTCGGCTGGGATGGCAAACCGTTCCGCCATCCGCTTTATTATGGGGCCCGCGTTGCCCGCTGGGCGCCCGGTAACCGCAGCGGCGTAATGGTCGACTTCCTGCACTCCAAGGCGATTTCGCGGCCCGGTGAGATGCTGCGTATCGAAGGCACGATCGACGGCCAGCCGGCGCCGAAAGAAGCCAAGGTCGAGAGCCTGTTCCGCACGCTCGAATTCAGCCACGGCCACAACATGGTGATGGTCACCGGGCTGTTCCGATTTGCGGCGTTGGCGCCGCGCATCGCGCCCTACGTTGGCATCGGTGGTGGCGTCAGCCTGCCGCATACCGAAATCAAACGGCACGTCGAGCCCAATCGCACCTATGAATATCAGTACGCTGGACCGGTCGGGCAGGGCCTCGTCGGGCTGGAATTCCGCCTACGCGGATCGAGCTTATTCATCGAGTACAAGTTCACGCTCGCCGACTATCGCGTGCCGGTGACGTTCCGCGACGGCGACCTGCTGGTGACTGATCTCTGGCGGCAAATGCGCGATTGGTGGACGGGGGTCGTGCCGCCAGGCGGACATGCCGCAACCCGCCTTACGAGCCACAACTTCGTGGTTGGCGCTGGTGCCCGGTTCAACAGTCCTTGACGCCGATTATTACTGTCTTGCTCTGCAGGAGATGGACATGACGAACGGGCCTAACCGCCGTAACGAAGGTGAGCAGCTGCCCAAGCTCGTTCGCTTTATGCTGTCTCACGCTCTTGTTGGTGCTCTGATTGGATTGGCGATGGCGGCAACGCTCGTATCGGCGAACGTCAGTGGCCTGCGTGACTTGTTGATGGCGTCCAATGAGCCGATCGTCCCGACCGTCTTGCTCGCAACTGGCTTTTCAACGTTTATCATCAGTGTATGGGTCAGCGCCGCCGTGATGCTCAATTGGTGGGACGATGACGCCTAGGGCGTGTCGTCAGTTATGGATTCGGGCTGGACGCTGGGGAATTTGATCGAGGGGCAGGCGCTTGGGGGACCTCATCCAGCTCCAAACCATAACTGACGACACGCCCTAGGCTAAACGACTGCACAGGAGTTGAAGGTCCCCTTCATGACGAGCCGCGCTGACATCTCACAGCCGACGCCATCGGTGCCGACGGAGTTGCCACCTGCGACCCAGCGCGCCGACCATTTGTTCATCGCCGAGATGGTTGCGCCGGGCTCGCGCGTGCTCGACGTCGGCTGTGGTGATGGGGCGCTGCTGGAACTGCTGGCGCAAACCAAGACGGTCGACGGCCGCGGGATCGAGATCTCGCGCGAGGGCGTCAACGCGTGCGTTGCGCGCGGACTGTCGGTGATCCAGGGCGATGCCGACAGCGACCTTGCCGATTATCCCACCAACGCCTTCGACTATGCGATCCTGTCGCTGACCATCCAGGCCACGCGCTATCCCCAAAAGGTGCTGGAGAACCTCCTGCGGATCGGCAAGTACGCGATCGTCTCGTTCCCCAACTTCGGCCATTGGCGTATCCGCTACGATCTGCTCGTCGACGGGCGGATGCCACAGACGCGCAACCTGCCCGAGCCGTGGTATCTTTCGCCCGACGCGCACCTGTGCACGATCAAGGATTTCGTCGACCTGACGCGGCAGACCAACGCCGATGTGGTCGAGGCCGTGGCGTTCAACTCGGTCGGCCGCCGCCTGCCGATCCGGTCGAACCTGACGATGCAAAACCTGTTCGGCGAGAAAGCGGTTTTCCTGCTCAAACGGCGAGGCGCGTGAGATGGCCGACGGCGGTCATGCGGCGGTACTGGCGGCTGGGCTGGCTGGCGGGAACAAGCGATCCGGCACGGTCGGCGTGGTCGTGCTGGCAAACCTCGCGGCGGATGCCCGATTGCGCGCGTTCGGACATCTTGCTGTCGGCTGGTATCGGCTTCAAGGCACGCCGGGACTGACGTTTGCCAAGGTGCTGGGCAGCGGCCGCGACGGCGGTTTTCGACCCTCGCCGAGCGCGACCCATCAGGGGCTGTTCCTCGCCTTCGACAACGAGGCCGCGGCTGACGCGTTTCTCGCACGCCGGTCCGGGCTGCTCGACAGCTTGGCCTCGAACACCCGCGAGTTCCTGACGGCCAAACTCCACGCCTATGCATCACGCGGCCAGTGGTCGGGACGGTCGCCGCTGCTTGTCACCGCGCCACGGCCGGCCCCCGACAGCGGCCCGATCGCCTCGTTGACCCGCGCGTCGATCCGGCCATCGAAGGCGGTCGAGTTCTGGCGCCACGCTCCGGCCTCGCAGGACTCGCTTCACGCCAGCGAGGGGTGTCTGGTGGCCGCAGGCCTCGGCGAAATGCCGTTGTTGCGACAGGCGACATTCACAGTGTGGGAAAGCGAGACCGCGATGGAGCGTTTTTCGCGCCAGGGTGCCCATCTCGCCGCGATCCGCAACGCCATGGCGAGCGACCATTTTTCGGAAAGCCTGTTTGCGCGGTTTACCGTTTCGGACCTGCGCGGAACGTGGCACGGACGACATTTCGATGGGACAACGGCGGTTGTCCCGGATCGACGGCATATCAGCTCGTAAACCGACGCTGGACGATGGACGATGGTGGAACGCATGAATACCTCGACAGTTGCGGCAGGTCGGCGAAAAGCCCTATCGTGGAAATCGCACCGCGACGGTGTCATCAGCAACGATGTGCGAGGCGAAGGTTTCGTGGCGGACAAAGCCAAGACTGGAAAAGCGAGCGGGAAGACTGCGGTCCGGGCAGCTCGTCTGGATGCGGGACTCGCGCCACCTCCACGCCATAACCCAGGCATCACCGGCATTGCCGGAGCTTCTGAAAGCGTAAGCCCTTTGACGGTCGGCACACCTGAGGTCTCGCTGATCGTCCGGATCGACCTCGGCCCCCATGGGCGGCTCGGCCCTGGTAAGGTCCTGCTGCTCCAGCGGATCGAACAAAGCGGTTCGATTTCGGCTGCCGCCCGCTCGATGAACATGAGCTACCGTCAGGCTTGGGATCTCGTCGACCAACTCAACTCCGCGTTCGACGAGCCCGTTGTCGCATCGCAGACCGGCGGCAAGGCGGGCGGGGGCGCTGTGTTGACGGCATTCGGTAAAGACTTGGTCGAGACCGTACGCTCGATCACGGCGCTTGCGGAAGTAGCCGCTGCGGTCAAAGTCGAAGCGCTGCGCGCCAAGCTGCGCCCGACCACCGTTGCTGATGGCACTCTTGCCGAGGAATGACACAGTTGCCGGTGTTGATAGCCTCACCTGCAACTTGCCGCGATGAGGTCTTAATCGTATCCCACGTCGCCGGTACGTCTGTGAGCCGTTCCACGCGATCGTTTCGATGGCCTGCGCCTGGACTTTTCGAGGCAGGTTGAAGCGGTTCGCGCGCGCATGGCAATCGTGATCGGACACTCTTGTTTCCACGACATCAACGCGACGACATGGGGCGCATTATGACACCGGTTTCCAGGCGACTGGCCACTGCCGCGGCACTCTTGGCCGGACTAGGACTTGCTTTTGATGCTTCGGCGCAGGACGCGGGCAAGAAGCCAGCGACAGCCCAGCCTGCTCCCGCCCAGCCTGCCCCCCCTCAGCCAGCTCCGGCCGCAGGAACGCCAGCGGTCACCGGATCGGGGTGGAATGCTGAGGTTGCCAGCGGATCGGACGGCATAACGCTCGATGACAAGCAGGTGGCAGTGGTGAAAAAGGTCACCGCCTATTTCTCCACCTTAGAAAACCTCAAAGGCTCGTTCGTCCAGACTGGGGCCGACAAGAAAAAGATGAGGGGCAAATTCTATGTCAAGCGCCCGGGCCGTTTCCGGTTTGACTATTCTCCCCCGTCTAAGCAGGTGATCGTGTCCGACGGCCAGAACCTTGCGGTTCAAGACCACGACATCAATACCGAGGACCGGGTGTCTCTCGACCAGACCGCGTTCCGGCTGTTGTTGCGCAAGGACGTCGATCTCCTCCGCGACGCCAAGATCACCGAACTTCAAAGCGACAATGACCTCGTCATCATCGCGCTCCGGGACAAAAGTCCAGATACGCCGGGGGCAATCCGTCTGTTCTTCACGGCCAAGCCCGACTTGGAACTGAAAGAATGGGAGACCCTCGACGCTCAGGGCCTCGTGACCCAAATCGAGGTGTCCAATCTCAACAAAACCGACCCGATCGATTTGGGTTTGTTCAAAATCCCGCAGATGGGGTCGAGCCTGAGCACGCCTCAATAAACACGGGATCCAATGCGTCAGCGGGACCAATGCAAGGCCAAGCGAATCGTTGCCAATTGGCCGCGCGCAAGCGCGGCCTGGGGATAACCCCGACATAATCGGTAACAAATGCGTGATCCCATGACGATGGGGTATTTAAATCGTCCGGGACTGCTCTATATTTATGTCAGCGTCGACGCCTTTGAGTGCTGGTTGGGTCCCCCGTCTCGCCAGCCGCGTCGGTCGCAGCGTCGGCTTCCCTCCCGACGCCTTGCGCTATGAAGCGCAGTGGCCCAACCCCTCCCCCCGGGGTTGGGCCTTTTCTTTGCCCCATCCATCACTTAGCGCCCGTCCGCCCAAACGCTGCGGAGACGATCAACGCGCTGTCTTTGCGTTGTCGTCTCGGGCTGTGTATAGACGCAGCGCAACTGGCTGACCGCTACGGCGTTGGCCTGCTACCCCCGGAGACCGTCCGCATGTCGCTTCGCGCCATCCCGCTGCTCGCACTGGCCTTCATTTTGTACAACGTGGTCGTGCTGGTCAGCTCAGCTGATCCCGTCACGGGCGCGCCTACCATTTTGACACAAGAGTTGCTATCGCCTCAAATGATCAGCGGTGGCCGGTGGAAGTTCACGGTCGCTGACCTTCTCATCCTGCTGACGATGATTTTGCTGTTCATCGAGTTGTTGAAGTCGACGCTGACATCGACCTCTTCGCTCGTCGACCATGCCCTATCTATGCTGGTCTTGATGGCGGTCCTGATCGAGTTTCTCGTGGTCAAGCAGGCTGCGACCTCGGTATTCTTTTTCATTCTCGTTGCATGCGTGATCGACGTGATCGCTGGCTTCACGATCGGAATTCGCGTTGCCAAACGCGACATCGGCTTCACGCCCGGCATGGGCGAATAAGCCCGTCCGGTTTACGGGCGGGGACGCGTTAGGACCGCCCACGGATGGTTTACCGCTCGTTTACGGCGCGCCCAACCAGCGTGCGCCTGTTAACTGTTTGTCGACGGACCGGGGCTAACCTTAAGGGTGATCACAGGATGATTTGCCGGGGTACCCCGTGTCCGAGCCCGTCGTGAAAGAATGGCCGCAAGACCGCATGGTGGGCCGGGCGATCCTGCGAAGCGTCAGCGATGGCTTGGCTGCCGCCGATGCCAGCACGATCATGGCTGGCGTCGGGGAAGTGGCTTTCACCTTCGAACCAGCACGCGATATCTTCTGTTTCGACCACCACGCCGTCGAACTGTTTGGCGTCGATAGCCTTGCGGATATCACCACAGGCACCGCGTTCTTGATGCGGATTGGCCGGGAGTTTCGCGACGCGCGCCGCTCGGCGGTCGTCCCCCCGTCTCACGCCAGCGACGGGTCGGACCGCAACTATACGGTCATCTACCGTTTCCAATCGCATGCTGGCGCCGCATCGGCTGCGGATCCCTTTATCGAAGAGCAGGCGGCGTGGACGCGTGACCATCAAGGCCGCACGGTTGCACGCGGCGTCATGCGCATCGTTACGGATCGTTATCACGCGGCGCAAAAGCTGCTCGACCGGGCCGAACGGGACCAGTTGACCGGTGTTTTTAATCGCACCACGCTCCACGAACGACTGGCGCATTCGATCGAACATTCACGCAAGGCACGCCGCCCGTGCGCGCTGCTCATTGCCGGCGTGAGCGGCCTTGGCACCACGAACGAAACATTCGGCCTCGAGATCGGTGATGAAATCCTCGTCGCAGTTGCACGGATCTTAAAGCGGCATATTCGCGGCATCGACCACATCGGCCGCTACAGCTCGAACAAGTTCGCGATCGTTCTCAACGATTGCGGCCCTGGCACGATGCGGATCGTTGCCGATCGCCTAATGGATGCCGTTGCCAAGACGGCGATCGAGACGTCGGTTTCAAAGCTCAATGCCTCGGTTCGCATCGGCGGCGTCAGCCTGCCAGAATATGCAACCACGCCCGAGGCCGCGATGATCGCCGCGACGAAGGCACTCGATCGTGCGCGTCGAAAGCGTCTCGATTCGTTCGTCGCTTACGAGCCGCGGCCTGAAGAAGACAACCTCCGCCGCCGCAACGCATCGCTCGCCGACGCCATGATGAGCGCGCTCGACGAAAACCGGATGTCGCTCGAACTTCAGCCGATGGTCGCTGCCCGCAGCGGCGCACCCGATCATTACGAGTGCCTGCTTCGCATGATCCGCCCCGACGGGACCATGATCACAGCTGGCGACTTCATGCCCGTCGCCGAGCAACTCGGCATCGTCCGGCTACTGGACTTTCGTGCGCAGGAATTGGCGATCGGGTTGCTCAAGAGTTATCCGACCGCCCACTTGTCACTCAACGTGTCGGGGCTGACCGCAGCGGACAACGAATGGCTGGTCTCTCTTCACCGCCTGACTCAGGGCAAGCGCCATGTGCTGGAACGTCTGACCGTCGAAATAACAGAAACGGCGGCGATCCACGATCTCCAGCAATCGATTTCGTTCGTCGAGACGATCAAGGAACTGGGCTGCAAAGTGGCCATCGACGACTTCGGCGTCGGGTACACGAACTTCCGCAACCTCAAGGCATTACAGGCCGATCTGGTCAAGATCGACGGCGCTTTCATTCAAAACGTTTGCCACGATGCAGGCGACCAGGCGTTCGTCCGCGCCATGGTTGAACTCGCACGTGCTTTCGGCATGCAGACGGTTGCGGAATTCGTCGGCGATGATGCGACTGCCGAATACCTTCGCATTGCCGGGATCGACTTCCTGCAGGGCTACCATTTTGGTGCGCCAGCCGACCCACGAAAGTTGCTCGGGCCGCCCGTCGGCGGTTGATCTGACGGCTGCAGCCGGTCACGCCGCAGGATTATGCCGCCAGGGCGAGTGGGCGGCGGCACAGCGCGCTCGCTATCAAGTCGACAGCGCGCGACCAATCGTTGGTGCCGATCCCGTCCACATCGACCTCGAATGCGGTCAACGCGTCGATGGCCGTGCCGCCATCGCGAAACACCCGTGCACACGACTGGCGGCTGAAACCGAGCGCCTGCTGCCACTGAACCGGATTGTGGGGGTTTGAAGACATCGGGTACCATCCTGCATGACTTTAGGAATAACGAACGCGCTCACCAACGCACAACCAGAGACCAAATTTACGCAACGACATTGCCTCATACTTAAGCCCGCTCCGGGCCTGGGCAACGTTGGGCCCGAACATTTTGCCCGCGATCGGCCCGCTAAGGGGCCGCGATTGAAGTGGCAGGCACCAATCAGAACGTTTGAGCCGCGCTACGCGAGACCTTGCTATGCGTGACCTGGGGAGGTGTGACCTCCGTTCTGGCTGGTACCTGCCGTCCGTCTGCGAGCCGCGCCGGCGATCGCCCTGGCGGCTCGAATTCTATGTTTGGCCTTACTGTTTGCGCGATCTGGAAAGGGCCGTGCTCTCGGCTTTCCGCTTGTCCAGCCCGCTCAGCAGGCCTGCTGCCACGTCTTTCAATTGGACCCAACCGTTGTCGCTATCGATCGACGTCACTAGATTGCTCACGCTCACCACCATGCTCGACGCTTCTTCGACGCTTCTACCGGGACCGACACCGACGCTATCACCGCTCCATCAGAGGTTGCGGTCGGCTCTCTTACTGAACGCAAACGCGGACGCACACTGACGCAAGAGCCGACCGCAAACTGCCGCCACCCTGCTGGGTGGCCGATCGACGGTAGGGAACGCAAACTCGTATGCTTGACTGGGACGCAAACTCGGCCTGGACGCTGCCGAAACTCACTCAACTGGACGCAACTGGTTCTGACAGGGTTGACGCAACCGACGCGACGCAACGAACAAACGCAGCAACCAACGCAACACGAACCAATGCAACTCTAACCAATGCAACTCTAACCAACTCTACCTTGGCTCACCCGCGCCCTGCGATACGCCACACGCTTGGCGGGTAAACCGACGCTACCAACTCAACCCAACTCGGACGCTCGGCGGATGATCGAACAGAACCCGCTTCGTCCCCGGCGCGACCCGTACTCTTTTGTCCGCCGCCGATGAGGGAGAATTAATCGTGACTTCAGGGCAACTCCAAGGCGCGAATTCGTCGGACTGGTGTTGTTTTCCTTGACCGCAGCTAAATCCGCTCAATCAAAAGCCCGGTGACGGATGGAAGCCGACATCAAGCCTCTGTTTTTCAATGATAAAATTTTACACACGTGGCTTGAGCGACTTATCCACCGCTCGCGCTAGAAACACCTGTTCCAAAAATGTTCTATAAATGGTCCGAGGAGGATATTCTGGGCGCGGGCGGCCAAGCGGGCCTGCGGTCGTGTTCATCCGCGCGCCGAGAACGCCGCTTTGAGTGCCAGCACGAACAAGCCGAACGACGTGACAACGTTCCAGCCTGCAAACGACAGGCCCGCGATGCGCAAGGGCGCCTCGTCGCACGCGATGACGCGAGCCTTGTCGAGTGCGCCGAGGAGGCCGCCGCCGCTGGATCCGATCGCTTGGATCGTTCCGCACGAGACGGGACCTGGCCAAAACTTCCATTCGGCACCGGCGTGATAGACACCGAGGCCCGCGTTGGCCAGAAAACCAAGCGCCACAACGAACATCACCACCGCCGAAACGGTCAAACGCCCGGTCGAGAACAGAACGAGGGAAAGAGCTGCCAGCGGGACGCCAGCGTAATAGGCGTAGCGTTGCTGCAGGCAGAGCGGGCAGGGGGCATAGCCACCAATGTGCTCGAACGCCAAAGCGGTCGCGATCACCACCAGCGCGATGATCAAAACGGATGCGCTGAGCCCGTAGGCGCCACGTGGCGACGGTGCGGCAGTCGTCGGCGCAGCAAGCAACATCGAGGCAACTCCTTACGTATCTGCAGCGTCCGCTGGGTGTACCGACGGCCATCGTCGGCATAGGCGATCACCGTCAGCACCGCCATATGGCGGAACGACCGCTAGGGGGATCACGTCCGCTCGCCCGTCTGCTCCAACGGTGGCTGGTCATTGTGGTCGATCTGCTGCCGGATGACGAGGAAGGCCAGTCCGGTCAACACGCCAGCAGCTGCGGTCAGGATCAGCGCGACGTGTCCGCCGCCATGGTCCAACGCCACGCTGACAACATAGGGGGCCGATGCCTGTGCGACACGGGCTGGCGCGCCGAGCAGGCCCAAACGGTAGCCGTAGTTCGCCGGCCCATAGATCGCGAGCGGAACGGTGCCGCGCGCGATGGTCAAGATGCCATTACCCAGGCCGTGCAGGATGCCAAAAAGCGGGGCTGCAACCGGGCCCGCTGTCAATAGCACGGCGGCGGCGAGCGGATGGCCGAGGCAGGCGAGCCGCGCCGACAAAAGCGGGTGGTAGCGCATCAGGACGCGCGCTTCGAACACGCGGGCTGCGACCTGCGCTGGCCCCATCAAGGAAGCGGCCAAAATTGCCGCAGATTGGCTCGCGCCAGACGCAACGAGGATTGCTGGCATGACCGCGGCCATCGCGCCGGCGACGAACCAGATCGCTGCGAATGCAAACGTCAGCAGCCACATGTTGCGGTCAAACGAGATGGCTGGCGGTGGCTTGGCTTCTCCAGTTTGCGCCTCAAGCGGGGCTGCCAGCGGCAGTAGAAACCAGTTCAGCGGCAAACCGATGAGAACATGGGCGGCGGCCCAGCTGAGGCACGTGCCGCGCCAACCGATCGTCTCCAGGCCGAGCGACGTGAGCGGCCAAGCGATGGTACTGGCGAAGCCCGCCATCAGCGAAATGCCGGTGATCGCCGATCGCGCGTCGTAGCCATAGAGGCGCCCGAGCGCGGCGAACGCGGAATCGTAGAGCCCGATGCCCATGCCGACACCCAGCAGCGCGAAGGCCAGGCCGAGCGTCACCCCGTCGGTTGCAGCGGCAAGCGCGGCAAGCCCTGCTGCCAGCACGACGTTCGAGGCGACCAGCACGCCGCGGCCGCCGAGGCGGTCGATGCGCCGCCCGACGCTTGGTCCGAGCAAGCCCGAGATCAGCAGCGCGACCGAGAAGAGCGCAAACACTGTGTTCGTGCTGACGCCCGTCGCACCTGCCATCGGGGCAGCGAGAATGGCTGGCAAATAGAAGCTGGAGCCCCACGCCAAGGTCTGCGTCGCGCCGAGCGCCAGAACGACCGTCCGGCGGCTCGGCGAAAGACTGGTCGTGCTTAGCATGGTCGGGCCTGCGGGCCCGCTGGGGGAGGGTCGATCCCGTGTGGTCTCGACAGGCCCAGTAGATCCGGGCGTTCGGCGTCAGCGCCCATTTTGGGTGCGCTTCCCAGGTTTCGAAGCCGTGGCCTTTCGGCCCGACGACTTCGACGACTTCGACCCTGCATCTGCGGCTGGGGGCACGCAATCGGCCTGCGTGCAAACGCTGTTACTCAAAACAGCAATCGGATGTTGCAGCAACTGGCCGACAAACTCGGGCTGGCCACGGCAACAATCCTCGGTCAGAAATGCCAACAGTTTGCGAACGTTTTCGACGTGGAGCGCGTAGCGAATATTGCGGCCCTGACGCGTCGCATGAATGAGGCCGGCGTGGTCGAGCTCTTTGAGATGGAACGACGCTGAGGTTGCGCCGATCCCGATCTCGCCAGCAATTTCGCCAGCCAGAGCACCTGACGGTCCGCGCACGACCAGCAGGCGGAAAATGCCGAGCCGATACCCGTGGGCCAAAGCGGCGAGCGATATGACGGCGGCATCCTGTTCCATGTTGCTTCATTACAAGAAACGTTGAACCATTCAACCAGCGTTGCTCACGATGCGGCGCGACGCATTGTCAGCGGATCAAGGCCGGCCAAGCGCCAGATATCTTGGGGCGATGCACCGGCTGCCCGCAACGAGGCGATCGACGCTGAGCCTTGGCTTTTCGACAGTTTGGCCCCGCTCGCGTCGAGGACGAGCCGGTGATGGTGATAGACCGGTTCGGGCAGGTCGAGCACAACTTGCAGCAACCGCTGCAACCCCGTCGCCGCATAAAGGTCCCGCCCGCGCGTCACGTGCGTCACGCCTTGGAACGCATCGTCGACCACGACCGCGATCGTGTAGCTTGCTGGCGTTTCTTTCCGCATGATGACGGCGTCGCCCCAGACTTCTGGCCGCGCCTCGATCGTCGCCGCACGTCCATCGTCGCTGATTTCGGTGAATGTCAGCGGCCGACCGCCGAGCTTGGTGCGCGCCACGGATAGAGCGCGCGCGAGATCGAGACGTAGCGCGTGCGGCTCGCCACGGGCGAGGCGTGCGGCGGCGGTGGCCTCGTCTAGCCGCCGCAATGCGACGGGGTAGAGCGGCGCGCCGTCGGGATCGCGCGGGTTTGGCGCATTGGCGACCACGGCGGCGATTTCCGACCGGCTCGAAAAACACGGATAGAGCAGTCCGGCCGCGCTCAAGCGGCGGGCGGCTTCGTCGTAGGCTGCAAACCGCGTCGATTGCATCAGGACCGGCTGCTCCCAGTCGAGGCCGAGCCATGCGAGGTCGCGGTAGATGCCCGCAAGATGCTCGGGCTTCGAGCGCGCCAGATCGATGTCTTCGATCCGAACGAGAAAGCGGCCGCCCGATGCTTGCGCCATGCGCCATCCGACCGCCGCCGACAGGGCATGACCGACGTGCAGCTCGCCATTGGGGCTCGGCGCGAACCGGAAGATGGGGACGGGGTGCGCCGGGTCGGGATGCATCGGGCTTGATGGGTCGTATGTTGGGCTGAGTCGAGCGGGGCGGCTGTTAGCGCGTGCCGTCGACCTGCGGGGCGGCGGACGATGGCCCGGCATCTGGCGCCGCGTCGCCGTCGTCATCCCTGTCTGCCGGGGCATTGGACTGGCTATCGGATGGCTGCTCGGGGATGACACAGTCGCCGCGCGGGCCGGCGCCTGCTGCATATGTCTTGTGCACGATGTCGACGACCCGATCGTAAAGTTTTTTCTGCGCGGTGGGGTAGATCATCGCCCAACTGTTGATCAGCTCTCCGCCGCAGGAGAACGTGACGCGCTCATAGAACGTAAATTCTCCGCGCTCGCCCGATAGAACAAACCACCGGTTGCGTTGTGGCGCGTAGTCGATCTTCGTTCCGGCGTAGTTGCCGTCGAGCAGGAACTGCCGATAGGCGTCGAGCGATAGTTTCTGCTCGTTGATGAACGTCGCAACCAGCAGCTTAGCCTTGCCGTCGGCCGACTGGAGAACGCGTCCTTCGGCACCCGATGGCGTATCGATGGGCATCAGCACGTCGGCTGGATAGGCGAGCTGGAAACCGTAGCGCTTGTCGTTGATCGAGCCCCAAGCGTCGAAGCGCGGCGACCGCTGGGCCGCCGCATCGCCGGGCACCGCTGTCAGCACAGCCGTGGCGAACGCTATGATTGCTGCCGTTCGCCCGCAGGCAGGCGGTCGTCTTTGCACGGGGATAGTCGGCATTTGCGGCAGCTCCGAAACTAACTGGGGCGTCGCCCGATCGAACAGAGAGTGGTGAGGCAAAAGCAGAGATGTACGGCGGGGCGGAGTACGTCATATTCGTAGATACGCGTTTCGCGCGCGAAGGTTGCGGCATCTGGAACTGGTAGATCGTCGAATGCCGAAGAAACTGCCTCACAACGTGCCTTCACAGCGGCCAGCCCCGAGCTTTCCGCAACCTTCGTTCGTGCGCGATGATACTTGAAACCAGCCGCGATATCGAGGCTGGAATCGCTGCGCTGACGCAGCTGTGTCCCCACTTGGCGCGGGCCGCAACGGCCGTCGGGACGGTGCCGCTGCGCCGCTGGAGCCCAGGCTTTGACGGCCTTGTGCGCATCATCATCGGACAGCAGCTGTCGGTCGCCAGTGCCAACGCGATTCTCAAACGTCTCTCGACGGCCGTCGATCCGCTCGATGCTCAGG
>Ga0163154_10006232_pt1 | contig 14701 bp, 11 predicted proteins | sample OliLakLV19MP9P1_FD_148649 | JGI IMG/M metagenome (GOLD analysis project Ga0163154, IMG submission 148649) | Freshwater microbial mat bacterial communities from Lake Vanda, McMurdo Dry Valleys, Antarctica - Oligotrophic Lake LV.19.MP9.P1 | ecosystem: Environmental > Aquatic > Freshwater > Lake >... | reverse complement strand
GCACCAAGCGGGCTCGTCCAGCATCGTGTAGAGCGCTGGCAACGCCGCGCGCTCGCGCTCGACGCGCTCGTGCGCGGACGCGATCGCGCGGCGTTGCCAGCGCTCTACACGATGCTGGACGAGCCCGCTTGGTGCGGCGATGCGTTGCGCGCATTGGCGGCGTTCCCGGGCGACGAGACCGCCGCCGCGATCCTCGCGCGTTGGAGCGCGCTGGACGGGCCCACACAGGCCGACGCCGTCGCGACGCTGTGCAGCCGCGCCGACTCGGCGCTGGCTCTGCTCGCAGCGGTGCGCACGGGCGACGTCGCGCCCGACAAGTTGTCCGCGACGCACTTGCGCAGCTTGCGCGCGCTCGACGACACGCGTGTCGTCGAGCGCTCGCCGCCACGTGGGGTCGGACCGCACGGCCGTGCGGTGTTCGCCAAGACATGCCAACGCTGCCACGTGCTCTTCGGCGCGGGCGCCAGCCTCGGCCCGGACATCACGGGCTCGAACCGCAAGGACCTCGATTACTTGCTGACCAACATGGTCGATCCGAGCGCCGAGGTGCCGCTCGCGTACCAGATGACGATCGCTCGCACCGACGACGAGCGCCTCGTGGCGGGGCTGCTCGTGCGCGAGGATGACGAGGTGATCGTCCTGCGCACGGAGAGCGAGGAAGTGACGCTCTTCAAGGACGAGCTCGCGGCGCGGCGGCCCGACACGAGCTCGATGATGCCCGACGGGCAGCTCGATGCGTTGACCGAGGACGAGGTCGTCGCCTTGGTCGCGTACTTGCGCAACGACGTTCAGGTGCCGGAGCGCATGGGCGCCGAGAACGTCGCGCGCTTCTTCGACGGCGCGACGCTCGCCGGCTGGAAGGGCGACCAGGCGCTCTGGTCCGTCGAGGACGGCGTGATCGTCGGGCGCTCGCAGGGCCTCGCGCGTAACGAGTTCTTGGTCAGTGACTACGAGCTGGGCGATTTCAGGCTGGTGCTGGACGTGCAGCTCGACCCCGATGCGGGCAATTCAGGTGTGCAGCTCCGCAGTCGGAGCGTCGGCGACGCGGACGTCGCTGGTTACCAGGCTGACATCGGGGCCGGGTACTGGGGCACGCTGTACGACGAGCACGGCCGCGGTACGCTGGTCGGCGGCGACTTCTCGGAGCATGTGAAGCCCGGCCAGAAGCCCGGCCAGTGGAATCGTTACGAAATCGTAGTAATCGGTGACACGGTTCAGCTGACGCTGAACGGAGTCCAGACGGTGCGCTTCGTCGATCCGAAGCCGACGCTGCGCGGGGTGACTGCGCTGCAACTGCATTCGGGCGGCGCGTTCACTTTGCGCGTGCGCGTCGTGTCGCTGGAGCTGGATCCAGTGGTGGAAGGTGGCGCACGATGAGTGCCCCGCTGGCTTCGACGCTCCTACTCGTCACCCTTGCCGCGCTCGGTCGCCCGGCCGCGCAGGAGTCGCCGCAGGCTGCCGCGGACCCGATCCCCGCGCTGCTCGCCCGCGCGGAGCCGGCGCGGCTGCTCGCCGACGTGGAACGCCTGGCCGGGTTCCACACGCGGCACACCCTCTCGGAGACCGAGTCCGACGAGCGTGGCATCGGCGCCGCGCGCAGGTGGCTGGCGTCGGAGCTCGCGCGGATCTCAACGACTACGGGCGGCCGGATGGAGGTGCGCGAACAGCGTTTCCAGGCCGAGGTGCTCGGCAAGAGCGCCGAGCTCGTGAACGTCTACGGCTTCCTGCCCGGGACGGGCGTCGAGCCGCTCGGCCGCACGTACGTCGTGTCGGGCCATTACGACTCGCGCGCGAAACGCGGCAACGATGCCGAGGGCTACGCGCCTGGCGCGAACGACGACGCCAGCGGCTGCGCGGTCGTATTGGAGGCCGCGCGGCTGCTCGCCGGCAGCGAGCTTCGCGCCAACGTCGTGTTCCTCCTGGTGCCGGGCGAGGAGCAGGGCCTCGTCGGCGCCAAGCACTTCGCGAAGGAGGCCAAGGCCGCGGGCTGGGAAATCGACGGCATGTTCACGAATGACATCGTCGGCGGTGTCGAGGGCGGGAACGGCGTGCGCGACGAGGTCACGCTGCGCTGTTACTCGGACGCGGAGGGGCTGCACTCGACGTCGCGCGAGCTCGCGCGCGCGCTCGCGGCCAGCGCTGCGCGCTACGTGCCCGACGCAAAGGTGCGCCTCGTGTTCCGCGCGGATCGCTTCGGACGCGGCGGTGACCACCAGGCGTTCCACGCGGAGGGCTTCCCCGCGCTGCGCCTCACCGAAGCGAACGAGCATTACGCGCGCCAGCACGAGGACGTGCGCGAGGAGGGTGGTGTGCAGTACGGCGACCTCGTGCAACACGTGTCCGCGGACTACATGGCGCGTGTCGCGCGCGTGGACACAGCCGCGCTGGCGGAGCTGGCGCTGGCTCCTGCCCCACCGCGAGAGCTCGCGCTGCGCGCCGCGCTGAGTTACGACACTCAGCTCGGTTGGGCGCCCCCGCTGGACGGGGCCGCGAACTACGAGATCGTCTGGCGCGACACGACGGCGCCGACGTGGACCGACTCGCTACCGGTCGAGGCGATCGTGCGCGAGCAGACAACGCGCCGCGGCACGCGCCAGGTCGTGCAGGGCACGGCCCCGGGAGTCACGGCCGACACACACTTCTTCGGCGTGCGCGCCGTGTCGGCGGCGGGTCACAGGAGCCGCGTCGTGCTGCCGGAGCGCCCCTGAAAACTCGAGCGCTTCTGGCCACAGGACTGGTGGTGGGCGGGCACGTTGAAACAGCTCGCCCGCGCGTCGGCAGTGCGAGGCAGAGGCTCAACGCGCGCCGCCCGACGCGTTCAACACCTCGCCGGTGACCCAACTGGAGCCCTCGGATGCGAGGAACGCCACGACCGGGGCGATGTCATCGGGTCGACCCAGTCGCTGCAGGGCGTCTCGGCCGCGACTCGCTTGGCCCAATCGCTAGCGGTGATGCCCTGCACGTGGGTCCCCTCGGTCTCGACCATGCCCGGGCTGACCGCGTTGACGCGGATCTTGCGCGGTCCGAGCTCCTTGGCGGGGGACCTGCACGCGGCCGAACGTCTTCGTCGCCTCGACGAACATCCGTCGGACGTCGTCCTCGCGCGAGACGTCCGCCTGGACCGAGAGGGCCCTACCGCCGGCCGCGGCGATCTCGGCCACGACTTTCTCGGCCCCTGCGCGGCTGGAGGCGTCCAAGGGGCCCTCGTGTGTGGGCCGTCGACGCGTTCCGTCCAGCGCGCGCTCGGCCGCCGCCGCGCAGCGGGCGAGGCGCGGCTCGCGGAGCGTTTCGCGCGCGCCGTCGCGGAGGGGGACCTGCCGGCCAGTGCCGATGCGGCGGCGCTCGCGCGCTGCGTCGCGGCCGTCACCTACGGCCTCGCCGTCCAGGCCACCGTCGGCGCCTCCGCGGACGAGTTCGCGCGCAGCGCACAGGCGGCGCTACGCATCGTGCCGGGCTCGCTGAGGCGTGACCGCCGACGTCGGGACGAGCTGTGAAGCGCAGGGGCTCGGGCTTGCGCTCCGCTGCGGTGAGATCAGTGCACATTCCGGTCTTCAACAGGACGAGGGTGTAGGTGTGCCCGCCCCCCCTCCAGTGTGGTCGGCGGCGGGCGACAGGAGCCACGTCGTGCTGCCGGAGCGAGCGTGAGCCACTGCAATGCGCCTGTGAGCGCGGAGTCCTCGGAACGGGGTGTCCGCCGGGGATCGATCCCCGCGCGCAGCGTACATTGGCTCCATGCAGTCCGAGGAACAGCTTGCTGCCTTCCGCCGAATGACGCCCGAGGAGCGCTGGGCGATCACGCGCGAGCTCATGGACTTCGCTTGGCGCTACCTGATGACATTGACGGCCGAGGACCGCGAGCGCCGGCTCGAAGCCGCCCGCCGCCAGCACAGGCTCTCCAACGAAGCCCTCGCGGAGGCATTGAAGTGAATGCGCATCCGATCTTCCAGGTTCTGGCGCGCACGCTGGATGTATTCGAGATGGTGAAGGTGCCCTGCGCGGTCATGGGGGGCTTCGCTGTGCGCCACTGGGGCCTACCGCGACCGACCTATGACGTCGACTTCGCGGTCGGTGTCGAGGGTGAGGCCCTGGTCCGGCTACTCAGTGCGTTCGACGAGGCCGGCTTCACGGTTCCTACGCAGTTCCTGACGGGATTCACGGACACCCTCGCCGGCATGCGCAAGGTGGCGGTCTCATGTTTCGAGAGCGGTACCGTGTGGAACGTGGACATCTTCCTGGCAAACACGGTCTTCGTCCGCTCGGCCCTCGAACGCCGCATTGCGAGCCGCATCGAGGGGCACGATGTCGCCGTCGTCTCGCCTGAGGACCTGCTGCACTTCAAGTTGCTCACCAACCGTGCAAAGGACCGGGCCGACGTAGAGGATCTGCTGTTCGTCGTCGGCCCGCTCGATCTTCTCTACCTGCTTGGCTGGGCTCCGAGACTGGGCGTGCAAGCCTTGCTCGAAGAGGTCCTGCGCGACGCGGGACGCGCCTGAACGAGTTCGAGATTGCCGTGAGCAGCGGTGTCCCTGGCGCCCACGAGAGGAGGAGCGTCACGAGCGCGCGCCACGCGTTTCATGCGCCGAACGTTGCGAGGTGCACGAGCTCGCCGGAGCTCCCGACGGCTTGGCGCCGGGTGGGCTCCGCGATGGGCTCGACTCAGTGCCGCATGAGGTCGTCCGTGAAGGCCTCCCACGTCGACGAGAGGGACTCATTGGCGCGTGGGCGCAACGCGTCGAGGCGCGCTGGCTCGGCGAGGAGCTCGGCGAGCAGGTTCCGGAAGCGCTGGGCGTCGTTGAGCGGGACTGGTCTCCGTGCGGGTGTGCTTCGTGTGGCACCCGGTGAGGCGCTCGACGTCGGCGAGCAGCCGCGCCGGCGATTCCGTGCTCTGCTGGATCAACCCGGGGCAACGCGTCTGCGCGCGGTTCCGCGAATGTTGCCGGGACTAGCGGTGTAGAACTCCGGACGAACATCCCCACCCGCGCTGAGATTCGTGTCGCGCTGGAGCGCCTATCAACGCCCGAGCTGCTCTCGACGCTCGGCCCGGTCGCCTCGGGCTCGTACACGTCTGACGCGCGGGCGGTCATACGCGAGATCCTCGGCGAGCGCGGCGTCGATCCGGATACGGCGCAGACCCCGGCGTGCCCGAGCTGCGGACATGTGCTGGACGTCGAGCAGGGGGAACTGGAATCGAAGACGGGGTGCCTCGGGTTCCTGCTCTTCGACCTTGGCTATCAGCCCACGTGGTTCACGTCGAAGACAGCGAGCACGCGCGATGTCGTGCTGCGGCCCAGGCTCCCTCGGGCAGCAGCCCGCTGCAAGCGCTGCGGGCTCGTCATGTTCGGGGGCTGCCTCTGAGGGGAGAGGCACGCCTGTCGATGATCATGTCGCTGCCGGCGGCGCGCTCGAAACTTCGACGTAGTGCCGCACGAGCTCGTCCGTGAACGTGTCCCACGTCGGCAACAGCGCCTCGTCTGCGCGCGGGCGCAGCGCGTCGAGGCGCGCGGGCTCGACGAGGAGCTCGGCGAGCAGGTCCCGCAAGCGCTGAGCGTCGTTGAACGGGAAACGATGTCCTTGCACGCCCTCCTGGACGAGTTCGCGCATCCCGCCGAGGTCCGTGCACAAGACCGGCACGCCCGCCGCCAGCGCCTCGAGGATCACGAGCGGGCGGTTCTCGTACCACTGGCTCGGCACGACGAGCACGTCGGTGCGCGCGAGCTCGAGCGCGACGCCTTCGCGGTCGAGGGGTGGCGCGAGGCGCGCGCCTGTGCGAACCGCGACGTCGCGCAGACCCTTGACGTATCCGTGATCGTGGTGGTCCGGCCCGAACAGCACGAGCTCGCCGCGCGCGCGGTCGTCGGCGGGTAGACGCTCCCACGCTTCCAACAACACGTGCGCGCCCTTGTGCGGCACGAGCGTCCCGAGGAATCGCACGCGGAGGCGGTCGCCGCGCGGCGCACGGGGCGCGGCGGTGAAACGCTCGCGGTCCACGCCCGTGGCCATGGTGAACACGCGGTCCGGTGGCAGTCCCCACGCGATCATCGTGCGCGCGAGCCAAGCGCTGGGCGAGAGGAAGCGCTGGACGCAGCGCTCGGCGCGTGCGCGCAACTCGTCGTTGCGCGCGCCGACGTGCTCCGCGTAGGCCTCGCGCACGGGCGCGGGCGGGATCGGTAGGCGTCCGCTGGGTGTGCGTGTGCGCGGCTTCGGCTGCAACGCACGCACCAACGGGAAGAGGTCGAGGTTTGTCAACGCGCGGATCGCCGCCAGCGTGTTGCCGACCTGGATCGCCGAGTCCGACTGCCGCCACGGATACGACGGCAGGCACGTCGCACAGCGCGCGGGGTCGACCCGCTCGCACAGCGTGCTGTCCGCGTGCCGCAGTTGGCCGAAGCGCGCACACCCGAGCCACGCGTCATGCAACGTGAACACGACCGGGATGCCGCGCCGACGCGCCTCCTCCAGCAACCCCGTCGAGAGGTACATGAGATGGTGCACGTGCACGAGGTCCGGACGGATGCGATCGAGCTCGGCGCCGAGGCGCGCGTCGAGCCTCGGCCGGTCCCAGGTCGCGCGGAAGTTGTCCTCGAAAAGGTTGTCGACGAACTCGACCACGGGGAGGCCTTCGAACGTGCGCTCGAGCCGCGCGCCGTGGCGCAGCGAGACCTCTTTCCACGCCGAGAGCACGTGCACGTCGTGCCCGCGCGCCGCGACCCCCCGCGCGGCCTCGAGCGCGTAGACCTCCGTGCCGGCGAAGCTGCGCGGCGGAAAACGGTGGGTGACGACGAGGATCCGCACGGGCTCGCGAGATTACGCGGGGGCGCGTTTGTTCGCCCCAGGGAAGTGGCTCAGACCACGAACCAACGGACGAGGCCCCACCACGCGCGCAGCGCGCCGTCGAGGGCCCGCGCGCCGAGCCCCTGACCGCCGGCGAGGCCCGGCGAGAGCGTCAGCGGGCCGCCCACGAAGAGCCCGCGGTCCCCCACCGTGCGCATGCGACGGACCTTGCGGCGCTTCTGCCACAGGCGCCGCGCGTGCCCGAAGAACGCGCGTTTGCCGCGCAGCCACGCGCCGGCGTGGCCCTGTTTTGCAGCGAATGAGAACCACGCCAGCTCGTATACGAACAGTGCGGGTGACGTCAGTACCAGCGTCCACAGGCGGTAGTTCTTCGCGAGATAGATCCAGCGGTTGCGCGAGTGCAGGAAGACGCGGCGCTCGGGGTACTTGCCGCCGCGGAAGCTGATGCCTGCCGTACCCGAGTCGTGCTGGACGATCGCATCCTCGACGACGGCGATTGCATGGCCCGCCGAGCGCAGTCGATAACACAGGTCGAGGTCCTCGAAGAGGATGAACATCTCCTCGTCGAAGCCGCCGACCTCGACGACGGCCTTCTTGTCGACGAGCAGCGCGAGCGAGATGACGACGTCGACATCGACGACGCCCCGACCCACGGCCTCCGAGAGGGGTACGCCGCTGTTGCGCAGCGTGATGAGGCCAGCATAGTGCAGCCCGCCGCCGTCGTAATGCACGCGGCTCGGGTCCGACTTGTACACCGCGCGCGGCTGCGCCATGACGAGGTCCGCGCGCGCGTCCATCGCCGCGCGCAGCTTCGTCAAAGTGTCGGGCGCGAGTATGACGTCGTTGTCCAGCAGCAGTACGAAGCGGTGCTTCGCCGCGCGCAGCCCGACGTTGCGCGCCGTCGCCGGGCCGACGTTCTCCCGCATCCGCAACAACTCGACCGAGCGGAAGTGCGTGTTGAGGATGTTCAGCGAGCCGTCGGTGCTGTCATTGTCGACGACGACGATCTCGTCGACCGGGTCTTCCAGGGCCTGGATCGAGCGCAGGCACGCCTCGAGGTAGGCCTCGCCCTGGTAGTTGATCACGACCGCTGAGACCGACGCGACTCGTCCCGTGCGCTCTGGATTGGCCTCGGCGGAGCTCGCCTTGTGGTGCGCGATACTCATCGGAGGGGCAGCTCGAAGTCCTGGTGCCGCACCGGCGCGCGGTGCTTCAGGCAGTACGGGACATTCCAGAGGATGCTAGCGCTCGCCTTGACGAGCACCCACCACGCGCCCTTGGTCTCGCGCACGGCACGGCCGATGCCGATCGTCCCGACTGCGTCGGTGACAGTGCCCGCGGCCTCGGTCTCCTTGCCGCGCAAGAGCACCTTCGACACGACGAGCCACGGCATGCGCACGAGGTCGCCGAGGGGCGCGTATTTCAGCATCGACAACCACGCGTTCCGCGCGTGGAAATAGAGGCTGCGCTTGCCCATCTTGACGCCGAACGGGGTCATGTGGAACGTCTCGGCGCCCGGGAACTGCAAGACGCGATAACCGAGGTTCAAAAGTCGGCAGGTCAGGTCACGTTCGTTGCCATAGAGAAACAGGCGCTCGTCGTAACCACCCGCCTCCTTCAGCGCCTTTGCGCGCGCGAGACTGGCGCAGCCCCGAAAGGTACTCATGAAACGCTCGGTGTTCACGGCCGGCGCGTTCTTGTAGCTGTCCGGCATGCCGGGCTCGATCACCGACGTCGAGACGATCGCCGTCGTCTCGGGCTCCTTCTGCATGCGCGCGAGCGTCGCCTCCAGCCACTCTGGCGTCAGCACCACGTCGTCGTCGAGGATCGCGATGCGCTCGCCGCGCGCGGTCGCGAAGCCGACGTTGAACGTCTCGCACGCGCCGTACGCGCTGTTCGGCATGATCACGAGGCGCACCTCGGGGAAGTCGCGGCGGATCATCTCCACCGTGCCGTCCGTCGAGGAGTTGTCGACGACCACGAGCTCATCGAAGGGCCGCGTCTGCGCGCGCAGCGCGATGAGGTTCGCGCGCACGTCCTTCAGCTTGTTCCACGCGGACACGACCGCGGAAACGGTCGGCTCGCCGACCGGCCGCGGCAGACCGCGCGCGTGCACGTGCGCCTCACCCGCCGGGACGACCAACTCGAGGCCCGCGCCGAGGAAACCCACCCACCGCGCGCCTCCGAACGGCGCCGCGGCCGCGCCCGCGACGCAGGTCGAGCGATGATCGGGATCGATGTCGGCCGGCGGCGGCAAGAGCACCGTCCGCGCGCCGACCGCTGCGATGTGCGCCGCGATCCGCTCGGCCAGCCGATGGGCGCGCCCGACCTCGCCTTCCGTCGCGCCGAGGCACGCCTCGCTCGTCTCTCCGACCGCGACGAGGACGCTCGGCGCTCGGCCCGCGCGGGTCAGGACCTCGATGGTCGCGGCGACGGCGGAGGCCTCGCGCGCCGTCGGCGCGACGAGCAGCACGGGGCCCTCGAGCGTGTCGAGGCGCGGCCTCGTGGTGGCGACTGTGGTGATGGTGTTCACGGGGACGGGGCCGGGGCTTCGAGGAGGCGCGCCTACGCCGCGTCCCGCGCCGCGGCGCGGGAGGACGCGAGCACGTCTTCGTACAGGTTCTCGAGCGAAGCCGCCGCCCGCGCCGCGGTCGGGACCTCCTCGGGGAGGGCCTCGAAGGCCCGCGCCGAGCGCCACGGCTCGCGCACGAGCGCCCGCAGCGCTTCGGCCCAGGCGCCCGGGGTCCTGGCGGGGAGGGTTTCGAACGCGTCGCGGTCGTAGCGCTCCGCTGCGACCGTGCCGTACGTCACCCACGCCGGGAGCCCGAGCGCAAAGACCTCGTCGAGCGCGAGAGCGTAGCTCTCCCGGCGCCGCGACGGGAGTGCGGCGAGATGGCATCTCGCCGCCAGCCGGGCCATCCGCCGGCCGCCGTCGCGCCCATGCAGTTCGATCCCGCGCAGCTCGATCCCGCGCCCCCGCGCCGCACCGGCGGGGTCGTGCTTGGGCCCGCAGGCGACGACTTCGACGAGGCCCGCGGGCAAAGACGCGACGGCCTCCGCCAAGTCGAGGCTGCCCTCGTCGACGCCCCAGGGCCCGGGATGGAACACCCGCAGCGGCCCGCTGCCCTTGTACGGCCTGGGCCGCACGCGGCTCTTGGGGAGGGTGAGGCCATGGCCGGCGGGCACGACCCGCACACGGCCCGCAGCGAGCGCGACGTGCTCACGCACTCGTACGACGTGGGCCACGGAGGGCAGCACGACCCGCTGCGCCGCCAAGATCTCGGCGGGGTCGACGTGCGGCGGCAGGCCGTCGTCGGCGAGCAGCGAGAGGATGACGGGGAAGCGCTCGGCCAGGCGCTGCATGAGCTTCGGTCCGCACCCCGTGTCGGCCGCCGCGAGGCACCCATAGACGTGCACGATGTCCACCTCGCGCGCAGCGAGCTCGGCGACGAGCGTGCTCGACTCCAGCGCGAGGTCCGCCAGCGCTGCTCGCGGCGCGACGACGACGAGCGCATGGCCGCGCGCAGCGAGGGCGCGCTGCGCAGCCGCCGCAACACGCGCGTGCTCCGCGCCCGACGGATCGGGCGCGCGCGAGGTGAGGATCGCGATTCTCAAAGTGCGACCGCGACGCTCGGGGCCGCGGGTTGTCGCGAGGGGAACGACATCGGGTCTCACGTTCCTCGACCAGCGCACCCGCGCGATCGGAGGCCGATCAGCGATCCCGGGCTCGCGTGTGCCGCGGCGAGACCGCGGCGTCGGCGCAGCGACACGAGGTCACTTCCCGAGCGCGAGCCGACGGGCCAGGAGCTCGTTCAGGACACCCGTGCGCATGATCTTGTCCATCGTCGCGCGATAGTCGTACGGCACCCGGTGCCACGTCACCCTGTCCTCCTCCAGCACGATGTAACATGCGCGGTTGTCTCCGTCGCGCGGCTGGCCGACGGACCCGACATTGACTATCGCGCGCGCGCCGTCGCGCAGCTCGACGGTGAACTCGTCGCGCCCATCGAGGCCCGTGAAGCGCAGGTCATCCGTGTGGACGCCGGGGTGGTGCGTGTGGCCACACAGCACCACGCCCTCGGAGGCGTCGAAGATGCTGCGCAGCTTGGCTGGGTTGAGGAATCCGTCCGTGGAGAGGACGTACTCGCGCACCGGGTCGCGCGGCGAGCCATGCACGAGGAGGTAGCGCCCGATCTGGTGTTTTGTCGGCAACGAGCCGAGCCAACGCCAGCGGCCCTTGGCCTCGGAGGAGCTCCACCAGCGCGGTTTCAGGCGCTCACGCGTCCATTCGATCGCGCGTCGCGCATGCGGGTTGAAGTCGGAGGCGTCCAGGAAGAGCGCCTCGTCGTGGTTCCCGAGCAAGCAGACCTCGGCGTGGCCCCGCACGAGGTCGACACAATGCTCTGGGTCGGGGCCGTAGCCGACGACATCACCGAGACAGAGCATGTCGGCGATGCCCTGCGCGCGGATGTGGGCAAAGACCGCATCGCTGGCCTCGCGGTTCGCGTGCAGATCGGAGATGACGGCGATCTTCACGCGCGTGGGCTCCCATCGCCTTCGGTGACCCCTCCGTACATCCGGAGCGCGGCCTCGACCACGGCGCGCCGCGCTTCGGCGAGGGGCAGCGCGAGCGTCGCGCCTGCGGCCTTCGCGTGGCCGCCACCGCCGAACGAGGCCGCGAGGAGGCGCACGTCACAGTCACCCTTCGCGCGCGCGGACAGCTTCGAGCGCGCAGCGTCGACGGCGCGCACGAAGAGCGCCACCTCGACGGTGTCGACGCTACGCAGCACGTCGAGCACGTCGTCACCATCGACTTGCGGAGCTCCAGCCGTCGCCAGCGGTGCGTCGACGACCGCGAGGCGCCCGCCGAGCAGGAGCTCGGTGCGCGCGAGCGCGGCGCCGAGCGCGACGGGATGGTGCAACGGCTGGCGTTGAAAGATCTCGCGGAAGACCTCGCTCGGGCGCACCCCTGCCGCGATGAGCTCCGATGCGACGGCGAGCGTCTCCGTGTTCGTGTTCGAATAACGAAACCAACCCGTGTCGGTCACGAGGCTCGTGAAGACGCCGCGCGCTGCGACCTCGTCGAGCTCGACGCCCAGCTCGCGAGCGAGGCGGAACACTAGGAGCCCCGTCGCAGACGCGCGCACGTCGACGTACGCCGCGTCCCACCACTCGTCGCCGTCGTGGACGTGGTGATCGATCACGAGCTTCTTCGCGGAGCTCGCGATGAGGCGCGCCGCGAGCCCGCCCGTGCGCTGGAGCTCGCCTCCATCGAGCATGACGATGAGGTCGTGCGGCGGCAGAGGGCCGCCGTTGTCGTGCTGGAAGTCGACCACCTCCAAGAGCTCGCGGAAGCGTGCCTCTGGAGGGTCGGGGTTCAGGATGAGCGCCTCCTTGCCGAGCGCATGGAGCACCCGCGCCAGCGCGGCTTCCGCGCCAATGCAATCGCCGTCGGGGCGCTCGTGCCCCGTCAGCAGGACACGCCGCGCGCCGCGGAGCAGGGCGAGCGCGGGACCGGCGTCGACCGCCTTGGCGAGCGTAGGAATGTCCATCTGTGCCAGCACCTTAGTCCGAAGCGACGCACTCCGCGAGTGTCGCGCCGATCCACACCGACTCGACATCGACGCCCCCTGCGGTGAACGCGTCGAAGAGCGCCGCCGCGGGCTGTTGACCACCGGGCGCGGCGCCGTCCAGAAGAGCATAGGCGACGAGGTCCGCCGACGCTCCGACGGTGATCTCGCCGACCCTTCCGCCGAGGCCCAGCGCGCGCGCGGCGCCCCGAGTCGCCGCGTCGTAGAGCTCGGCGGGCTCGACCTCGGGCAGGGCCTGGCGTGCGACCGCGAGCTCGCCGAGCGGGTCCAGCCGATCGTTGCTGGCGAGGGAGTCCGTGCCGAGCGCGAGGTTCACCCCGGCGCGCCTGTACTGGGCCCAAGGGAACGGATCGCGACCGAAGAAGCGGTGCGTGCCCGGGCAATGCACGATGCTCGCGCCGGCCCGCGCGACGAGCTCGGGCTCGCCGACCAGGGGGTGGTTCCCGTGCACGAGGCTCGCCCCGTCGAGCAGCCCCGCGGCGGCCAGCGCCTGGAGCCCGGTGATCCGGGGGCTGGGTCCCAGGAGCGGCGCGAACGGCCCTGTGCCCGCGGCGAGCCATTCGACCTCGTCGGGCGTCTCCGACCAATGCACCTGGACCGGGAGCGCGCGGCGGCGGGCGCCGAGCCCGCGTAGTAGCGCGCGCGAGACCGTGTGCGGCGCGTGGGGTGAGAGGCCACGCAGACGTTCACCGTACCCGACGGGCGTGCCCATGAGCGCTGCGTCGAGGGCCGCGAGCGCCGCCTGAGCGCGCTCGGGGCGCGCGCCGTCGAGGACCTCGCGGTACAGCACGACGCGCAGGGGCGAAGCCACGAGCGCCTCCTCCACGACGCCGAGTGAATCGATGTCCGCGAGGGTCGTGACGCCGCGCGCGACGAGGGTCTCCGCCGCGCGCCGGGCTGCCGTGACGAGCTCCGAGCGCGAAGCCCGCGCACGCTCGCTCAGGAGCGCGCCGATCCAAGGCACGAAGCCCCGAGCGCCCGGGACCCGCCCAGCGAGGTGCGCCAGCTCGAGGTGGCCGTGCGCGACGACGAGCCCGGGCGCAAGCGCGCCGTCGACGTCGATGACCGGCCCGCGGGCTGCGTGTACGAGTCGCGAAGCCTGACCACCGCTCGCGACGGCGAGCACGCCACGGGCGTCGGCGACGACGGCACCGTCGGCATGGACGGCGCCAGCGTGCTGGAGGAGCCAGCGGCAACGCCAGGTGGTCGGGGCGAGCGAGGGCAAGGCTTGGAACGGGGCGCCGCGCGGCGGACATGTGCCCCCGCGAAGCGAGTGATCGAGCCACCCGTCAACCGACGCGGTGAGTTCGAGCGCGCCCTGGCCAAAGCTCAAAGGAGCTTCGGCCAGAGCGCTGCTTCGATCACTCTTGGAACGCGGACCAGAGGCTCACTCGGGGTCGGCGACGATGAAGAGGTCATCTACGCCGATCACACCTTCGGCGATGAGGATCTGACCAGGCGTGTCATTGTTGGCCGGGTCGTTCGTCTGGTCGAAGAGGATGACGTACCGCACCATGTTCGGGCTGAGCGGGTTCATCTGTTGGTTGAGGATGCCGTTCAGCATCGAGGGGTGGGCGACCCAGCGCGTCAGCGACCCGGCATCGATCGGCCCGAGGAAGTCGTTCGGGTCGACGTCGCAGGGCGCCACCAAGGTCACCCCGGAGCGGGCACCCTGGAACCGGACCACGATCGGCGAGGCCACCTCGCCCACGCCGAGGTCATAACCAAGGAGGTTGCCGAACTCGACTTCCCAGCTCATCGGGAATTGAGGCGTGGTGCCTCGGAACGGGCGCTTGATGACCGTACCGCCCTGGTCGAGGACGACGTTCAGCGTCCATCCCTGTTCGGCGAGCGTGAGGCCCATGTCGGCGCGCAGGCCGAGCGAGTCGAAGCCGCCCGCTGGCTGCATCCAGCAGGACGAAGACGCAGTGACCGCGTCCGGCCGAAGGATAGGCCGCGTCGTGAAGTAGTTGCCCGCGACGCTGAGGTGCGCGAGCGACGCGTCGGGGTCCGCGATGTCGAACGGCTCGACGAGGGAGCGCAGACCCGCGAACGTCACCTGCGTGCCGCCCGAGAGGCCGTCCTCGATGCGCACGAGACCGCGGCTGCCATCGCCTCCGCGGGACATCGTCGGGTTGGGTGCCGCCACCGCCCAGAACGCGTTGCCCCCGAGGCCCCCGCGGACATCGATCCGCGTGCCGCCCGGCAGCACGTCGATCGTCGTGGCGCGCAGGCGCACCGCGCCGCCCGAGCCGCCGCCGCCGGACATGGCGTATTGACCGAAGTAGGTGACGAGCTGGACCCACTGGCACGACCAC
>Ga0163154_10006231_pt1 | contig 14702 bp, 13 predicted proteins | sample OliLakLV19MP9P1_FD_148649 | JGI IMG/M metagenome (GOLD analysis project Ga0163154, IMG submission 148649) | Freshwater microbial mat bacterial communities from Lake Vanda, McMurdo Dry Valleys, Antarctica - Oligotrophic Lake LV.19.MP9.P1 | ecosystem: Environmental > Aquatic > Freshwater > Lake >... | reverse complement strand
CCCGTCTTTACGAAATCTTGATGTCGTCTTGAGGAAATCTTGATGCGGGCTGCAAGGGCTTGACGACTTCCTTACGGCGATCCGCGGCAACATGTTTGCATGTGGAACCACCGTTCTGCGCCGACAGAGTTGGCGCGCCCGAGAGCACGCGAGGCGGGTTTCGTCGATCATTCTGTGCTCGTTCTCGCCCTGATCGTCGGCGGTGCTCGAGTCGCGCTGGGCTTTTGGCATCACGAGGTATTCGGCGCCGAAGCGACCGTCGCCCTGGTCGCGACGTTTTTCGCGGCGGCGGCGCTCTTGTCGGCAGGGCGAAACAACTCGATCCGCTGAGCTGCTACGCTCGCACATCGAGGTCTCGACCTGGGATCGACAACGCGCATGAGCTTGTTGGCTACCGCTGCCGTCATTGCGACGACGGTGATTGCGTACCCGCTCGCCGACATGCTCGGAGTCGAGGCAATCGCGATGCTCTATCTGCTCGCGATCATGGTGGTGGCGTTGCGACTTGCGCGAGGTCCGGCCTTCCTAGCGGCGGGCCTTTCGGTGGCGATGTTCGACTATTTTTTCGTGCCGCCGAGACTCACGTTCGCCGTCAAAGATCCCAGGCACTGGCTGAGCTTTGCCGCCATGATCGCTGTCGGCGTGGTCGTCAGCACGCTCGTGCTGCGCATGCGCACCCAGGCTGAAGAGGCCCAGCGCTCGCGTCTGATCGCCCGCACGGAGGAGCTTCGAAGCGCGCTCTTGAGCGCAGTGTCTCACGATCTACGCACGCCGCTGGCGACCATCACGGGCGCCGCAACTCGACTACGCGACGATGGCCGAGCACAGGTCGATGCCGAGGAGGCGCGCGCGTTGATCGGTTCGATCTGCGACGAGGCCGAGCATCTCGAGCTCTTGTTGACCAACCTACTGGACATGACCCGTGTCGAGTCGGGCATGCTCGATGTCCGGCGCGAGTGGGTGCCGGTTGAAGAGATCGTCGGCGCCGCGCTCACGCGGATGGAGCAGCGCTTGCGCGACCGGGTCGTCGAGGTCCGAGCGCCCGACGACGCGCGGCTTGCCGCCGTCGACCCGGTGCTCTTCGCGCAAGTGATCGTGAATCTGCTGGAGAACGCGCTCAAATACACGCCGCCCGAAAGCCCCATCGAGATCGAGGTCGTGGGCGACGAGAGCGGCTTCCGGGTCGTCGTTCAAGATCGCGGTCCCGGTTTCGAGGAGGGGCAGATCGAGCGCATCTTCGAGAAGTTTGTGCGCGGCTCGCACGTTGGCATTTCAGGCGCGGGGCTCGGCTTGGCGATTTGTCGCGGCATCGTGGAGGCTCACGGTGGGACCATCTCGGCGGCGAATCGTTCGGGGGGTGGCGCTCTGTTCACGATCCAAGTGCCACAGCGCGAGTCGCCGCCGTTGGTACCGAGCGAGGTGCTCGAATCGAACGCCAGTGAAGCGGCATGACTGACACGAGCTTGCTCGCGCTGGTGGTCGAGGACGACCCTTCGATGGCTCGATTTCTGCGAGCGACTTTGGAAGGCAACGGCTTCCGCGTGGTTTCGGCTTCGCTCGCGCGCGAGGCCCTCGCGCTGTTCACTTCTCACAATCCGGCGATCGTGCTGCTCGACATGGGGCTGCCGGACGGCGACGGTCTTTCAGTCACCAAACAGCTGCGAGCCTCGAGCGGTGTTCCTATCGTAATCTTGAGCGCGCGCGGGCGCGAGGCCGAGAAGGTCGAGGCGCTGGACGCAGGCGCCGACGATTACGTCACCAAGCCGTTTGGCACCAACGAGCTGGTTGCCCGCATTCGCGTGGCGCTTCGCCACGCGGCCCGGGAAGAGTCGGCTGCGCCCGAGCGAGTGGTCGTGGGGCCACTGGTGATCGACCGCGACAAGCGCCTTGTAACGCTCGACGGCAACGTGATCCGACTCACGCCCATCGAGTACAAGATGCTCGCGCTGCTGGCGAAACATCTGGGCAAAGTCGTGACACACAAGCAGATGCTGACGGAGGTCTGGGGCCCGAGCTACACCCAGCAGACCCATTACCTGCGCGTGCACATGGCAGAGCTGCGCAGAAAGCTGGAGACGCAGGCGGCGCGTCCTCGGTTCGTGACCACCGAGGCTGGCGTGGGCTATCGGCTGCGCGAGAGCTGAGGGCGCTCTTACACCGACGCTGCGGTCTTCTCGCTCGCCGCTCTGCCCGCCGACAGCGCGCGCACGGCAAGCTCGATCACCAGCAATCCCAAGAGGGCCAACGCCAAGTGCGCGGAGATGTCGAGCTTGCGAGCTTCGCCGCCCAAGCTCGCGTCTTTCGAGCGCGGCGCGAGCAGCCGCGGGCTCAGGTTGAGCTCGGACTCCGCGACATGTGCGAAACGCACGTCGGGCTCGCCTGCGATCACGAAACGATAGCGTCCGATGCGCGCAGCGTCGACGCGGACACTACCGGCCACCTTGTTGGGCAAGAGGCGTATCGGGTCCTTGGAGCCGATCGTCATCAGATCGCCTGCCACCTCCGGCGCACCGGGAAACGCGAAGGCTTGCCCAGCGGATACGTCGCGTGAGCTGCCTTTGCCGCGAGCCGCCTCGACGAAACGATCGAGCAGCGCGAGAAACGCAGGCCGAAGCGGGAGGTCGCTGGTCTCCAGATCGAAAGGCAAGAGCGAGACGAAAACGGCGCCGCGACCCATGGGGCGCTTGATCAAGAACGGACGATCGTCGCTGAAAAGGCACAAGGTCTCGGCACCCTCGAGGGCGTCGGGCTCGAGTGAAGTGCGACCGCGGGGCGCGAGCTCGGTCAGGGCCTCGGCGCTCTCGCCGAAGAAAGCGCACGCTTGCGGCTTCGCGCCCTTGGGACCCCCGCTCGTGAAACGCACCACGCCAGGAACCAGATCGCCGAAGCCAGCGCCGAGCGGCGCGGTCGAAGCTCTCGGGCCCAGCCCGATCAGCAAGAGGCCTCCGCGTTCGACCCACTTCTTGATCGCGCCGCGTTCTTCCGGCGTGAGGCCCGGCGGGTCGTCCAAGATCAGACCCGCGAGCGGCGTGAGATCGGCTTCGTGTTCCGGAGCGCTGGTGAGAGATCGCACTGTGGAACCGAGCTCCAGCGCAGTGAGCGCCTGCTCTACTGGTGGCCGGCCGCCGGTTTGGACGCGTGTCGCTGCGGCGTCGGATACGACCCCGATCGCCATGCCGCTCGCCGCGGGAACTACCGGCGCTGCGTCGTCTTCGGCGATGGCGTCGCCGCCTTCCAGAAATGCGTCGAGCTCGGATTCGAGGTCGGATGCGACGTCGAACGTCACGCTGGTTGCGCCGGGCAAGAGCTCGGCTGTGGCGATGGGCTCGGTCTTGCCGACGGCGATGAGCCGCACCTGCCGGGCCGCGGTCGCCTCTTGGCTGCATGCCACGCCCACCGTCACGCGGTCGGCGAGGCGATTTGCCGCGATGATGCCGCAGTTGGGAACCAGCTTCGATTCGAGGTCGGCGATTGGGTACCAGAGCGAGATCGACTCGGGGACATCGAGCACTGGCCCGGCTACGTTGGCGTCTGCGAGATCACTCAAGAGCACAGCGCGCTTGTCGATCTGCCGCGCGTCGCTCAAGAGGTCCGATGCAAGCGAGAGTGCAGCGTCGAGATCAGTGGAGCGATCGCTTGCTACCAGCGCGACGATCGCGCTCTCTGCGGCCTTGAGATCAGTCGTCGGCGCCAGCGCGATGCGCGCAGGGCTGCCTGCCAAGACGATCGCGAACGAGTCACCTGGCTCTGCGGCGCGTGCCAAATCGAGAGCGGCGCTCTTCGCACGGTCGAAGCGAGTCTTGCCGTCTGCGCCCCTGGCTCGCATGCTCATCGAGTCGTCGACCACGAGGACCATCGCCACCGAGGCGCCGTCTTTTCGCGCCAGGGCCAGGTGAGAGCACGACACGAACGGCGTCGCGCCGAGCAGCGCGAGAAGCAAGATCGAGAGCACGCGTACCGCGAGAAGAGCGCGATCTTCCAAGGCGCTGCGACGCCGCACCGTGGGCGGGGTCTTGACCAGCAAGCTGGCCGTCGGCAGCGTGATCACGTCGGCGCGTCGCCGGCGCAAGAGATGCGCCGCGAGTGGTGCGGCAGCGAGCAGCCCGACCAGCAACGCCAGCGACGTGAGAAAGCTCAAGCGCGGGCCCCACCGATGCCAAGTAGCAGCGCGCGCACGATTTTGACCGGATCGTTGCTCGTCGAAGCGGTGACCAACGCCCCACCGCGGCCAATCAGGTCGCTCGACCATTCTTCGCGAAGCGCAGCAAGTCGGCTTTGATAGTGAGCCCGCGCTGCGCTCGGATCGGCATCGACTACGACGCCACCTTCGAGTGACTGGAAGCGGGCGTGGTGTTCGAAAGGTAGCGTGATCTCTTCGGGCGACAGCACTTGCACGGCGAAGGTGCGTCGACCGCGCGTCGCGAGCGCGCCGAACTGCGAGCGAGTGCCCTCCGGTAGATCGATCAAGTCGGAGAACAGCACGATCGTAGAGCCCCGCCTGGCCCGCGCATGAATCGGCGCCAGCGAGTCGCCGATGTCGCTCTGCCGCGCTGTCCAGTCGCCCGAAGGATCGATCGCCGACAGCGTCCACACCATCCGCTCGAATGCTTCTCGCCCAGACGCTGCGGGTAGCGCACGCGCACCGTCGCCGCCGAGCACGACGAGCCCGACTGGGTCACCGGAGGCGAGCGCGACACGGCCGAGCGCCGCCGCGCACAGCGCTGCGAAGGGGTACTTCGAGCCAGGCCCCGAACCTTTGAAGGCCATCGAGGCCGTCGCGTCTACCACCAGCCAGAGCGCGCGATCGGTCTCGGTCTCGAACTCGCGGATCATGAGCCGGCCGTGCCGCAACAGCGAACGCTTGTCGACGAAGCGGAGATCGTCCCCCGAAACGTATGGGCGCTGCCCGCCGAACTCGACGCCTGCGCCCTTGCGGACACTGCGGTGCATCCCTGCGTACACGCCTTCGGCGATGGTCTGCGCCCGCAAACGCAGCGGCGCGAAGACCCCCCAATCCGAAAGGTACGGGGAAAACGGATCGGGGCGCTTCTTTGCGGCCACGTTGGCCTTGTAGCACGCGCGCTTCTTAGCGACAGAGCTCACCATGCCGGACAAATTCAACCGAAGGTTGATAATCAAACAATCTTGTTTGTCGATTCAACCTCCGGTTGAATTCCCATGCGGTGCTTCGCACTATTTTCTCAGAGGGCATGGTGAGCTCCTGTTTGTTGGTCCAACCTTCGGTTGAACGGCGTGGTACGCGACTTCTTCAGCGACGAAGTGCGGGTCTTGATTCGGCCTGTGAAGGGGTACGTCCGCCTGATGGAGGCCCCTCTGGCGTCACCAGAAAGGGCGGTGTTGTCCCGCGTTCTCCTGCTCCTCGCAGTGATTGGTGCCGCTGGCTCATTCAGCAGCGCGGGCCGACTGGTGCTTCACCACATGGTGTTCGTACCCGTGGGCTGGCTCGCGCTGCCGCTCTTGCAGGCGGCAGGGCTCTTCGTCAGCCTGCGCTTCACTGACAAGCCGCCGCCACAGCTACGTGCGCTCGAGCTGTATCTCGCCGGCAATGGTCCATTTTTCCTATTCGCGCTCGGTCTCTCTGCGGTGCTGCTGCTCGCGTCGGACGTGAGCGCCACGTTCGGATGGCTGCTCGCGTCTGGTCTCTTGGTCGCATTCGGCTTCTTCACGATGGGGTGGTCGTGGCTCACGAGCTACGGCTTCTACAAGAGCTGTGCAGGCTGCCGCCCCGGCAAAGCCGCGCGGTTGGTGGTGCTCGAGTGGGCCGTGAAGATCGGTCTCGCGCTCGTCTGGTACCAGACCATCAACAACCTGCTGCCGCAATTCGTGGGCACTCGATGAGGCTGGCCACGATGCTACGGCTCTGCTCGTTCTTGGCCGTGTTGGTCGGGCTCGTCGTGGGCACAGCCATCGACGAAGCGCCCGCGCGGCCGGTCGAGATGCGCGCTGGCTATCGCGTGCTGCAGGCCGATTTTCACGTGCACACGCGTTTTTCAGACGGCCTCCTGACGCCGTGCGATCTATCGGTACTGGCCCGCCGCCGCGGTCTCGACGTGATCGCCGTCACCGAGCACAACACGGTGTTCCCTGCGCTGCTTGCGCGCGCATGCGCAAAGCTCATCGACGCGGCTCCGCTGGTCATCATCGGCGAAGAGATCACCACCAAACGTGCGCACGTGCTCGGGCTCGGCATCCACAGCACGGTCGATGCGCGCATGCCGCTCGCCGACGCGGTTCTGGCGGTGCACCGTCAAGGAGGCGTCGTGATCGCGGCACACCCGACGGAGATGTTCTATGCAGGTCTCGATCCGATCTGCGAAGAGCTCGACGGCATCGAGATCATGCATCCTCTCGCGTTTCGCGGCGAGAGCCCGATCGGTTCGTACGCCGAGATCGAAGCCTTTGCGCGAGATCGCTGCCCGTCGGCGGGGGCGATGCTGGGCAACTCGGACTACCACGGCGGGTCCGTGCTCGGCCTGGTGCGCACATTCGTGTTCGCCACCGATCTCAGCGAGCCGGCGCTGATCGACGCGATTCGCGAAGGGCGCACGCTGACATTCGACCCAGACGGAAACGCGATCGGTCCCCCAGCGCTCGCCGAATCGTTGCGCGCAGAGCCGCTGGCAACGCGGGACGTTCACTACGACTACCGACCGCTTGGGGCGCTCGATCGCATCACGCGCCTGATCGGCTTCTTCGGCGTAGTCGGCCTCGTGATGTTCGGGCTCGGAGGGCGACGGCGAGCCACGTCGAGCGCTACTTGAGCGCGAGCAACACGCCGAGCACGATACACGTGGCAATCGCCACGCCCGCGACGACAGGCCAGAGCCAGCCTGGTCCGAACCCTTCACGCACGACTGGTGGAGGTGTCATCGCAGTCTCGGTGCGCGCCAGCGCTTTCTGTATGGCCAGTGCTTTCTGCTCGGCCAGTCGCTCCGCGTCCGCCAACATGCTGGCTGCCGACTGAATCTGCGAGCGTCGCAACATCAGCTCGGTATCGCGGGCGCCTACGTCGATGTCGTCTCGCGGGTGCACCGAAATCACACGTCGCTCGACGCTCGCGAGCAACGCGTGCTCCAGCTCCAGCGCGCTCGCGTAGCGACCGGCTGGCTCTTTCTCCAGCGTTCGCATGATGACCGCCTCGAGCGCCGCAGGAATATCTCGAGCGGGCGCCCGCGTCCGTGGTGGCTCGACCGTCTCGGTCAGCTGCGCCGTCATCGTCGCGAGCGGCGACTTGCCTTTCAGCGGTACGCCGCCGGTCAAGAGCTCGTACAGCATCACGCCGCAGGCATAGATGTCGCAACGCGCGTCTACGTCGTCTCCGCGGGCTTGCTCCGGCGCCATGTACTCCGGTGTTCCGAAGATCATGTCGCGCTCGGTCAGGCCCGTGACGAGGTGCTCGCCGTGCACGACTTTGGCCAGACCGAAGTCGAGGATGCGCGCGATGACTGCGCCGGCTTTGCGCTCGACCATGATGTTCGCCGGCTTCAGGTCTCGATGTACGACGCCGGCTCGATGCGCCACCTCGAGGCCGCGGCAGACTTGCGCCATGATCTCGACCGCCTCGTCTCTCGGGATTGGCTCTGCGATCAGCTCCTCGAGCGACTTTCCTGCGACACGTTCGAGCGCGATCGTGAGCAGCCCGTCGTGCTCGAAAAAATCGAGGAAGCGAACGATGTGATCGTCGCCGAGGCGTCGCAGAATGGATGCTTCTCGGCGGTAACGTCCGAAGATCTGCCGCGTGTGGCAGAGCTCGCGATGAATCACCTTGAGCGCCACCGGCAGCGCACTGTCACGCTTCGTTGCGGCGAACACCACGCCCGACGCGCCGCGCCCGAGCACGCCGTCGATCACGTACTGATCGCCGACGACGTCGCCGACATTGGCGGGGTCGTCCGACTCGGCGGGGACGAAGCCGGTGCTGGTCATGGCGCCCTCGAAGAAGGCATCGCGCTGCTGCTCGGGAAAACGCTGCCGACTGGGCCGACGCCGCGCTGCACGTCGGCTGACGCACAGGCGCGGATGATCTTGGGGCTCAGCTCGATCGGATCGAGGATCGCGTCGGGATCGTTGCGACGCCACTCTCGACAGGCGTCCGAGGCGAGCTCGTCAGCGTCGAGCGCGACCAGCGCTTCGAGCAGCTGGCGATGAATCGCAGCCAGATCAGGCTCGGTCAACGTGCCCGCGCCGACCAGCTGATTGCCGCGCGAGATCGCCTCGAGGTAGTGGCCTTCTTTGACATCCTTCTTCAGCACCGGAATCTCGCGAGAAGCTTGCTCTTGCGCATCGCGGTCGTCTCCGCCGGCCTCGCCTGCCACGACGGCCAAGCTCAGGCGCGCAGCTTCGCGGCCCTCGTCGGTGAGCACCAGATCAGTCACCGGCACGATCAGCACGTCCCCCGGCTCGACAGGTTCACCCTTCAACGCGTTGAAACGATCGACGACGTACGCCAGATCTCGTTTGCCGAGGAAGTGATAGGCGACGCTCAGCGTCGACTCGCCCTTTTTTACGACATAACGGAGTGGGTAGGGGACCACGATTTCGCGGCCGGTGACTGGAGGCACCCAGGGCATCGTGTCGTTGGAGAGCGCCAGCGCTTCGCCGCGGCGACCGTCGCCGAGCAGCGTCTCGGCCAAGCCGTTCCAGGTGTCGCCCGCGTTAACGTGGCGGTAGCTCACAGCGGGGACCTCGATGCGCATGCCGGCGAGCATCGGCACGTCGCCGTCGAAGCCGTTGGCGGCGACGAGCACCTTCTCCATCTCGACTCTGCCGTAGAAGCGCTCGGCCATCTCCGCGAGCGTGTCGCCTCGCTGCGCTGTGTATGGAAAGGCGCTCGCTTCGCTTTCGCCGAGGCCCAAGCAGGCGCAAACGGCCAGCGCGACCACTCGAAACCCGGAGCTTACTCGCACGCGCACGGTGCGAGCCTAGCGCTCCTCGAGCGTGCTCGCGAGATCGCGGTAACGGCGCATGTACGTTCGCGTCACCTGGGTCGGGTCGAACTCGAGAAACTTCGCGATTTCGCGCCGCTTGTGCGATCGAGCAGGTCTGCCTCAATCCGGCGGCAGCGGTTCACCGAGCGCGGCCAGCGGTAGTCGAGCGACGTTGAATTTCTTGATCGCGCGGTTGTGTACAGCGATGAATAGCTCGTCGCAAGTGAAGCCCAGCACCCGTTGCCAGCGCCAATCGTCGCTGCCCTGAAGCACCCAGCCCGCACCGTCCGACAGCCGCACGATCTCTGCGTCCTGACCATTGGCCAGCACCCTGCCTGCGTGCCCGCAGCCGACCGCAAATTGAAGCTCGTGCGTGCCGATGCCGAGGCTCAGATCGTTGCGCAGCCTGCGAGGCTCGAGCGCCGCTGGGTCCGTCGTGTAAGGGGCCGTCATGATCGATACTTCTGGGTAGAGGCCGAACGCGTTCTCTTCTTTGCCTTCACCCAGTGTCCAGACCAGATCCTCGCCATCGGTACCCAGATTGATGGCGCCACGCGTCGTATCCCCCGGATATGCAATGAGTGGATGAGTGCCGCGGACATCGTCGTACGCCCAAATGCTGGCGGTCACGTAGTTGCCCGTTTGAAACAGGACGTCCCTGCCAATGAACCATGGCTTGGGACTAAAGCCTGCGCCGTCCGGGTTCATGCCCGGATTGTACAATGGAACTTGCGACGAAAAATCATGCGGTAGCAAGAGCAGCTGAGAGCCATAGTCGAGCTTCACCACCCACTCTGACCCGGCGTACCATGCGCTCTGCCCTTCTGCCTGATTGTGGTACGGCATCTCAGGCGTCAGCGAGCCCACGCGGCCGATCAGCAGCGCGTCGATGTCATAGTCCTTGTTGGGCCCGTAGAGACTGAGAGCGAAGGTATCGTTGCTGAGGTTCCCTATGAAAGCGCCGCAATTGAACGGCCACGGATTTCTCAGTGCAAAGTCGAGCTCGCCGTCGACGTCGCCTACCACCCAGTCAAAATAGGACTGCGCATCGCCGTACCCGTTGATCGCCTTGCGTCCCAAAAGCAGTCGCGTCGTTCCAGCGCTGTCAGTCGCAAAGCCGATATCGGTGACGATCGGATCGCCATCACCGTCGCTCCAGTCTGCCCGCATCTCTTGGCAGTCCGGGTACGCAGCGAGCGGCGGACAGGCCTCCCACTCGATCGGGGGCGGCATCGACGCCAGATCCGGAGGCAGCCAGAAAGTGCACCCGGGGTCGCAGGTCCACTCGACCCAATTCTCGGGTATCGGCGCAGGGTGCGAGCCAGCGATATCGCCGCAGGTCGAGTAGACCCCCGTGCTGGAGCTCGACATCACGCCATACGATATGGACGAGCTCGAGTCCCAGGCCACAGCACCACCGACCGGCTCGAGCGCCAGTGGCTCCGGCTCCTTGGCACAGGCAGACAGGCATACTGCCAAGAGCCAATGCCAATTCACAGGAGCAGGTCCAGATCGCCGACAAAGTGCGGTGCGCTCTCGAGCTCGCTGAACCGATTTCCTCGAACCTTGTTCTGCGGCCGCTTGGTGTAGATCACGAAGCCGTTGGCATCGACTAGCACCGGCAAGGCCAATGCGTGGGGACCTTGGTGGAGCCGGGACACGGTGCCTGTATCGACGTCGAAGCGCACGATTGCATGATGTTTGGGCTGCTCGCGCGAGAAGCTGAACAGCACATGGCCCTCGAGATCGGAGCCGAGCCATACGTCCTCCGGTAAATCGTCGCCGGCCCAGGTCCGGGGCAACGTGGGTGCCCGTTCCCACATTGTTGCCTGGCGTACCGAGGGTGGTCGCTGCGTGCACCCAAAAACGACCATCCAGTCCGCTCCAGGTGCCTCCTTGGTGGATCGCGTTGTCCTCGGGCGGAGGAATCACCATAAGGCCCGTCGTCTGCCAGAAGCTGGCGTCACTCTGATAGAACCAGCGCCAGTTGTGTGGCGAATCGTCGTAGTCGAGCACCACATCGGCGCCCCGGTTGTTGCCGCCAGGCGCGAAAGACATCGAGACGCGGTGATATCGGAATGAGCTCATTTCGCTTAGAGCGTCCGGGACCTCCATGTGCAACTCAAACGTGTCGACGAGCGTGGGGGCGTCGCAGGGCGTGGCGCCCTCCTCATATTGGCAATAACGAAACCGCGTCGGAACGTCCTCGGGCACGAAATCAGCAGCCGTCATCGTGAATCGAGCGCTGCGCGAGCGAAGCGGCCTTATCTGCACCCTGTCTTGGCGGACGCGTTTGAACTCGGACGTGAAAAAGGATGAGGTTACCGACTGGCTCTCGAGCACTTCGAACGGGCGCGGCTCTCCAGCTGGCACCGGCACAGGCTCGCAGGCGTCGGCCATCACGACAGCCTCCCAAGCAGCCTCCGCGTGGCTGTTGGCGTTCGTGTGGCTGGTGTTGCTGGCGAACGGGCAATCATCGACGCCATTACAGGTGCCGTCACAGTCGAAGTCTCCGCCCGGGTCGCAGTCGGGGGAGCTGGCGAAGAAGCCGTCGCTGTCGCACGGGTCGGCGCAGTCCAGGATGCCGTCGTCGTCGCTGTCCAGACTGTTGTCAGTGAACGGGCAGGCGTCACAGACGTCGATGACGGCATCTCCATCCCCGTCGCTGTCGTTGCAGTCGCCCGCGTCACAGGTGTCGAGGTAGGCCGGGCATTCGCCGTCGAAGTTGCCTTCGTCGTCGATGATGCCGTGCCCGTCCGGTGTTTCTGCCGTTGTGAGCCACTCAATGGTCTCGATGCTGTCGACGCCAGCCATGCGGTGCTGGTGAGGTAAGGAGCAAACGGGTTCAATGGATCGGTTGGGCCGGGGCCTGAGTAGCTATTGATGATGCCGCATAGGTTGCCGGAGTCGTCAATCAGCGCGCCGCCTGAGTCGCCCCGCGCGATGCCCGAGTACTGGTCGCAGTACAACGGATAGAAGTTGGCAAAGGCTCGTTCATAGACGACCCCGTCTGGAAACGAGAATCGCAACCAGCCGTCATGGGTGGAGTAGCGCCTCCATGCCAGGATATCGAAGCATGGCGCTGGCTCGTGAAAATTGCTGCCGAAGCCGATGATTGTGCCCGTAAAGTCGGTGCCGCAGGTGTTGTCGGTCAGCGGCGGGTGGATCGGTCGCGCCACGCTGCTCGGCACCCGGTCATCCAAACGCATCAGGGCGAGGTCCTGCGCCGAGTCGTTCGAGTTCGAGTTGTTTGGATCCGGGATACGACGCAAAATGGGGCCGCTGACCTCGAAGGTGTGTGTCGCGAATACGCCAGAAAGATCATGGCTGAAGAAAATCTCGCGGTCCGACTCCGCATCGCCGAAGCAGTGGGCAGCGCTCAGGATCCAACGCGGTGTAATGAGCACGCCGGAACAGCTCGTTGCGTTTCCAGGGGAGTTGATGGCCACGATGTGCGAGTATTGATTGGCTGAGTCGACGGTGGTGCTCGACCCCGGCCACACGGGAGAAGCCGCTTGGCCTACCTTTTCGTCGCGCGCGTCTTGGCACGATTGCGCGAACAGCGCACTGATCACAAGACCAATAGCCTTTGTATTTCGCATCGCATTCCCTTTTGCGCTACTGCACACAGTCCGTCAGTCCCGGATTTTAAGCCTCACACGATGCGTCGATGAAGCGGAGTTGCACGACAGTGCAAGGGAGAACAGTAGGCCCGCTGTAGGTCACTTCGAGTTCGCCCGGCGATTTCGGGAACGACTCCCACCGGAAGGTGAAGCCGCTATGGTTCTCAAGTGTCCACGGCGTTCCCGACTCGCCGTCAATCGCCGCCGCCACCTCGCCGGGGGTGGGGTTGTCGCCGGTCTCGCCGCAGCCACCGAGAGCGAAGCTTATCGCCAGGTCTTTGCCCACAAGCGCAGACTCAAAGTCCGCGATGGGAATGGTCAGGATCTGATCTGGTACGAGATCGCAGCCACCAGGGTCGCAGTGTGCCCTCATGCCGTCGACCTCGCAGCGGTCATCGCCGCACCAGTCGTGCACCTCGAACGGCTCGGGGCAAGGCGAGTCGTGTTCTGGGCAAGGTTCTATCGTACAGGCAACGAACATCGTGACGACGAGCGCCTCGCACGCGAAGGCCAGGGCACTCCGCACAAAACGGTCCGTGATCGGCTTGCCGCTGCGGGTTGCGATCACGCTCGGAGCCCTCCACCGACAACGCCGAGGTGGGCGGGTCCCCAAGGGTTGGCTCCCTGATAAATGGGTCGGAGAAGCACCGACCGAGCCCACGCTGGACCACACTGACTTTTAGTTAGCGCTCCTCGAGCGTGCTCGCGAGATCGCGGTAGCGGCGCATGTACGTTCGCGTGACCTGCGTCGGGTCCAGCTTCAAGAACTTGGCGACTTCTTGGATGAAGCCCTGCACGTAAACGGCAGCCGGCAAGTCGATCGCGCGCTCTTCTTCGAGTGCGGCGAGGTGAAGAGAAGAGATTTTGGACCTCAAGGCGATGTCCGAAAGCTCGACACCCTGCGCTTCTCGAACCTTGCGAAGCAAGGCGCCGGTGAACTCGGTCTCGGCATGAATCTCGCGCCCGATCTCGGCTTGCAGCAGCAAGAGCTCGGCTTGCCGCGCCTCGTCGAAGTGGCGTTCGGCGCGCGCGTCACGCGGCGCGTCTGCGGGAAAGGTCGACAGATCGTAGGCGCGCCGCTTGTTCGAATCGAGCAGGGTGTCGTACGCCTCCTCGATGCGGGCCTGCTCGGCGTGCAGTGCGTCCGGTGTGACCACCGACACCACCGGGAAGCTGCCTTCGCGGAAGATCTCGCGTTGGCGCTTGTACGCCCGACGGATCTCGTCGTCAGCGGCCGTACGCGGCACCCCCAATACTTCGTACAGGTTTTTGGGTAGTGGGCGCGACCAGTCGGCGGGCGCGCGATCGAGATCGCGACGCTCGCCAGCGCGCGCGTCTTCTGCCATCAGCAAAGCCAAGATGCGCCGCGCGATGCGCTCGATGTTGCGCGCGCTCTTGGAGGTCGGGCTCTCGATCAAGAGCGGGCTGCGCTTGCGAACCGAGAGCCAGGCCGCATCGTCGTGCTCGACATGGCCAAGATAGTCCATGCGAATGCCCAAAAAACGATCGCTGATGCCCAGCATCGCAGGGCCGAGCTCGAGATCCGAGCGAAGGCGCGTGGGGCACACCACAAGGCGCGGCGCCAGGCGCGCGAGCTCGCGCGCAGCCATGTTGCCGAGCGCGTGATCGTAACGGTGCAACGCTTCGACGATGTCGAGCGGGCTCGCCATCGGTAACAGCTGTCCGAGGGCGCGCTCGACCAGCCGCAGCTTGTGCTTCTCTTTCATCAGCCGCCGTCTGAGCCCGCGCGCGAACAACGTGCGCAGAAAACCGTAGGTTGTCTCGATTGCGATGGGCTCCGGGGCGGTGACGCAGATCGCGATGTCTGCCGTGGCGAACAGATCCAGACAAGGTGACGCAGCGCTCGCCCCGATGTGAATCAGCACATAGTCGGCGGCGACGGCCGAGAGCCGCTTTTGCCATTCCCCGCGTCGTGCTGGTTTTGCCGGCGCCATCGCCAAGAGATCGAACGCCGACGGCAACATCGAGAGGCCTGGCACCGGGGTCGCCACCGGCACGGGCTGGCTCTCGTCATCCGGATCGAAGCGCACCAGCGGCGCCGCCGGCAACCCCAACATCGCGTGCAGGTTCGAGCCGCCTGGGTCGCCGTCGCAAACGACCACGCTGCGCC
>Ga0163154_10006230_pt1 | contig 14707 bp, 15 predicted proteins | sample OliLakLV19MP9P1_FD_148649 | JGI IMG/M metagenome (GOLD analysis project Ga0163154, IMG submission 148649) | Freshwater microbial mat bacterial communities from Lake Vanda, McMurdo Dry Valleys, Antarctica - Oligotrophic Lake LV.19.MP9.P1 | ecosystem: Environmental > Aquatic > Freshwater > Lake >... | reverse complement strand
AGGACAAGAACTTCGAGGACATCCAGAAGGACATCTACGGCCAGTTCGAGAACACCTTCATGATGTACCTGCCCCGCCTGTGCGAGCACTGCCTGAATCCGGCCTGCGTGGCGTCGTGCCCATCGGGCTCGATCTACAAGCGGGAAGAAGACGGCATCGTCCTGATCGACCAGGACAAGTGCCGCGGCTGGCGCATGTGCGTCAGCGGCTGCCCCTACAAGAAGATTTACTACAACTGGAAGAGTGGCAAGGCCGAGAAATGCATCTTCTGCTACCCGCGCATCGAGGCCGGCCAGCCCACGGTGTGCAGTGAAACCTGCGTGGGTCGCATCCGCTACCTGGGTGTGCTGCTGTACGACGCCGACCGCATCCAGGAAGCCGCCAGCGTCGAGCACGACAAGGATCTGTACCAGGCCCAGCTCGACATCTTTATGGACCCCCACGACCCGAAGGTTCAGGAACAGGCGCGGCTGGACGGAATCCCTGAAAACTGGATCGCCGCAGCCCAGAACAGTCCCGTCTACAAGATGGCGGTGGATTGGAAGGTGGCGCTGCCGCTGCACCCGGAGTACCGCACCTTGCCGATGGTCTGGTACGTGCCGCCGCTCTCACCCATCACGGCAGTGGCGAATGCAGGGCAGATGGGCACCAACGGCGAGATCCCCGACGTCAACCAGTTGCGCATTCCGGTGAAGTACCTCGCCAACCTGCTGACGGCGGGTGACACGGCGCCGGTGGTCAGATCGCTCGAACGTTTGCTCGCCATGCGCGCCTACCAGCGTGCCAAGCACGTCGACGGTGCGCCCAACCATGCCGCCATCGACCAGGTGGGCATCAGCGTGGCACAGGTCGAGGACATGTACCAGGTGATGGCCATCGCCAACTACGAAGACCGCTTCGTCATACCCACCACGCACCGCGAGTACGCCGAGAACGCCTTCAACATCCGCGGCGGCTGTGGTTTCAGTTTCGGCAACGGCTGCTCGGAGGGCACGACCGAGACCAGCCTCTTCGGCAGCGAGAAGAAACGCACCATCCCGATCAAGGCAGGAGTTTGAGATGAAGACGGCCTCCAAGACCCTGCGCGTGCTCGCGCACCTGCTCAGCTACCCCGATGCAGAATTGCGCGCGCACTTGCCTGAATTGCAAAGCGCGCTGCACGACGAGCAGGCGCTCAGCGCGTCACGCCTGGCCGAACTCGACGCGCTCATCAGCCGTCTTGCCAACCGGCGCGGGCTGGACGTGGAAGCCGATCACGTCGAACTCTTCGACCGCGGCCGCGGCACCGCGCTGCACCTGTTCGAGCACGTGCACGGCGACAGCCGTGACCGCGGACCGGCCATGGTGGACCTGTGCAAGACCTACGAAGCGGCCGGCCTCTTTATGGCCCCGGGTGAACTGCCCGATCACCTCACCGTCGTGCTGCAGTACGCGTCCACGCAGCCACTGGTGCAGGCCAAGGCCTTCCTGGGCGAGATCGCGCACATCCTGCAGGTGATCTTCAGTGCATTGCTGCGCAGGGAGGCGGTGCACGCCTGCGTGCTGGCCGCGCTGCTGGACCTGGCCGGCGAGAAGGCGCAGGCCGTCAACGTGCCACCCGAGCCCGAACTCGACGAGAGCTGGGCCGAGCCCATGGCCTTCGACGGTTGCTCCACCCAGGGCCAGGCCGCGCCCGGGCAGCCCCAGCCGATCCAGATCGTCAGGAACCCGGCGCTGGCCTCGCAACCGGTCCGCTCGACCGCCACACCTTCGCAAGGAGCCTCGGCATGAACACCCTGCACAACTTCATCTTCAACGTCTACCCGTACGTCTGCCTGGCGGTGTTTTTCATGGGCAGTCTCGCCCGCTTCGACCGCGACCAATACTCCTGGAAGAGCGACTCGTCACAGTTGCTGCGCGCCGGGCAGCTGCGCTGGGGCAGCAACCTGTTCCATGCCGGCATCCTGTTCCTGTTCTTCGGCCACTTGTTTGGTCAGCTGACACCGCACTGGATTTATGAGTACCTGGTCAGCGCATCGCAGAAGCAGATGGTGGCCGTGGTGGCCGGCGGCGTCGCCGGCCTGATCTGCTTCATCGGCCTGAGCCTGCTGCTGCACCGGCGCATCTTCGACCCACGCATCCGCCTGACGAGCCACCGCACCGATCTGGCGATCCTGGTGATCCTGTGGGTGCAACTGGTCATCGGCTTGTCGACCTTGCCAGCGTCGCTGAGCCACGTGTCCGATCCGCAGACCATGTTGAGGCTGGCCAACTACCTGCAGGGTCTCGTGCTCTTCAGCCCCGATGCCAGCCTGGTGTGGGGCGTGGAGTGGCACTTCCAGGCGCACATGCTGCTGGGCATGACCATCTTCCTGCTCTTCCCTTTCAGCCGGCTGGTGCACGTGTGGAGCGGCTTCGCCACGGTGGCCTACCTGTTCCGCCCTTACCAGCTGGTGCGTTCGCGCCGGCTCAATGTGCCGACCGACCAGAACCAGCCGCGGCGTGCGGGCTGAACGCTTCAAGGAATCCACCATGAACCTGAACCAGCTGTCCATCCCCCATGTCAACGGCGTCGCCCTGTGCGACGGCACGGAAGCCCTGTCGGTCGAAGAACTTCGCCAGCGTGCCTGCTCGGAACTGCTGCGCCAAGCCGCGATTCAAGCCGGGCTGCTGCCCCACGCTGACCCTGTGCCGTCGGGCGGCGCCATGAGCGAAGCCGCCAGCGCCGCCATCGAAGCCCTGCTCGACCGCGAACTGCTCATGCCCCAGCCGTCTGAGGAAGCCTGTCGCCGCCACCATGCCGCACAAATCGGCCGCTATGCCGTGGGCGAACGTGTGCAAGTGCGTCACGTGCTGTTTGCCGTCACCCCCGGGGTCGACGTCAATGCCCTGCGCCAGCGCGCCGAGGGCTGCCTGCTCGACGTGCGCTGCGCCACCCCGGACGGCGAAGACCGTTTTGCGGTGGCAGCGGCGGCAACTTCGAACTGCCCCAGCGGCGCCGAGGGCGGCGCACTGGGCTGGTTGACCAGCGATGACTGTGCGCCCGAGTTCGCACGCGAACTGTTCGGCAAGCCCGAGGTGGGCGTCTTGCCGCGCCTGGTGCACAGCCGCTTCGGTCTGCATGTGGTGGAGGTGCTTGCTCGAGAACCGGGCGTGGTGCCCGCATTCGAAACCGTGAAATCGGCCGTGGCGCAGGCGCTGCGGCAGCAGACCTTCACGACCGCGCTGCGCCAGTACCTGCAACTGCTGGCCGGGCAGGCGCAAGTGGGAGGCGTCGACCTGGAGGCTTCCGACACGCCGCTCGTGCAATGACAGTCGCCACCGCGCAGCCCCAGCTGACCGGTGTTCCAAGGATGCCAGACGAGAGCAACGCCATGCCGGACGAACTGCTGGAACGTTTGCAGCGTTTTCACACCGATGACTTTCCGCAGCGCCGGTCGCACTTTCGGCTGCTGGTGGACGACGGCCAACACCCGATGACGCTGTTCATCGGGTGCAGCGATTCACGCCTGGTGCCTTATCTGCTGACGGGCGCCGGGCCGGGCGAGTTGTTCCTGGTGCGCAACGTGGGTGCCTTTGTGCCGCCGTATGACCAGAGTCAGGGCTTCCACGGCACCGCGGCGGCGATCGAGTTTGCGGTGCTCAACCTGCAGGTGCGGCGCATCGTGGTCTGCGGCCACAGCCACTGCGGCGCCATCCTCGCGCTGTATGGCGAGGTGCCGGCCGCGGCCAAGAATCTGGCCCGGTGGCTCGAACTGGGGCGCGAGGCGGCATTGCCGGTGGCCGAGCCTGGCCCCGAGGTACTGCGTCGTACCGAACAGCGTGCGGTCGTGCTGCAACTAGAACGTCTGATGGACTACCCCATGGTGCGCGAACGTGTCGAGGACGGCACCTTGGCCTTGCATGGCTGGCACTACGTGATCGAAGACGGCGAAGTGCATGTCTTCGACGTCGAGCAGGGCGGCTTCGTGCCTGCTGCACAGGCCAACAATGCCGGCACCGGGCCCTATGTGGCGCATGTGCGGCAAGACACAGCCGACGAAGAATCGACACGACTCTGAAAGGCTCGACATGGCTCAAGCGCACGTTGCCTCTGGCGACATCATCGACGTTCGGCCCCTCGGCGCTGACCTGCTTGACCGTGTGACCACAGCGTTCATCAAGTCGACCCAGTTGGAATTGGTGCGCCTTGTCTTGCCTGCCGGCAAGGGGCTGCCGGAGCACCACGTGTCGGGGGAAATCACCGTTCAGTGCATCGAAGGCCTGATCGCTCTCACGACACCCACCCTCAGCCATCGCCTGGCACCCGGTCAGCTGGTTCACCTCGCCGCCGGCGAGCCGCACGCCTTGCTGGCTCTGGCGGATTCGACGGCCTTGCTGACGATTTGTCTCGTCCCGCAGTGAGACATTTGTCCAATGCGTCGAGCGGAATCGTCAGCCCAGTTGAACCGCCTCACCCTCGCGGTCGAAGGGTATCAGTCCCGACAGCTCGCCGGATTTGACGGCCTCCACCATGCGCTGCAGCGCGGCGTCGATCTGGCTGGCGCTCGGAGGGAGGCCACCCGTGCCGGACAGCGCAGCGGCAAACAGCAAGGCCCATTCCGCGCCCGCGGTGGCGGCTTCATCGAGCAACGCCGCAAAGTCGGCGACATCGCCCGGGTCCTTGTCCACGCACATCAAGGGCGCCAACTCCCCGGATTCACCCGCTTCGAACCGGGCCTTCTGTTCGGCTGTGGCGCCGGCCGGCAGGCTCGCACTGGCGAAAACGAGCAGCAGCCGCTGTCGCTCGGCTTGCCTGCGGGCGGCGACGAGAAGGTCGTTGAAGTGACTGATTTCCATGAGCCGTAGCTTATCCGCGTTCGTCTCTATTCCAAGCGATATGCCTTGTCCCAAGAGATGCGCCACATGAACCTTGCGACTTGGTACTTGCCAATCAAGAACCTTCACATTGGGCCCGTATCTGCGAGCGGTTTGCTGTTTTTCGTGCGCGGCGTGGCCGTGCTGACAGGTCAGCACTGGCCGATGCGCAAGCCCTGGCGCCGGCTGAGCTATGCCATCGATACCCTGCTGTTGAGTGCGGGTGTCACCCTGTGGGCCATCTTGTCTCTCGGACCTATTCAGAACCCCTGGCTGGGAACGAAGTTGCTTCTGCTGTTGCTGTACATCGTGCTCGGCTCGTTGGCGCTCAAGCGTGCCCCGACGCCTGCGACGCGACGAGCCAGTTTTGCAGGTGCGGTGGTGGTCTACCTGTTCATGTTGTCTGTCGCTGTGGCGCACCACCCGTCGGGACCATGGGATCTGTGGGTGTCGCATGTCGGCTGAAGTCCTTCGACCGCCTCGTCCGAGCCTCCAGTACATTGCGGGAACGCCGCGTTCGTGGAGCCTTTCTTCCAAGCTGGGGGCCATCGGCTGCACCCTGTTGCTGCTCGCACTCGCGTCGATCGGGCTGACCTTGTGGGTGACATGGCAACTGGAGGGCGGTGCTGCCGCAGTCAACGAGGCCGGCCGGATGCGCATGCAGACCTGGCGCCTGGCCCAGACACTGGAGCGTGTGGACAGCCCGCACGTCTCAAGCCTGATGGCGCAGTTCGACCAGACTGTGAACGTCCTGCGCCACGGCGACCCGGCGCGCCCCCTCTTCGTGCCGCGTGACGCGCTGTCGCAGCAGGCCTTTGCCGATGTGCAGCGTGACTGGCTGCTGCTCAAAGCCCGGTGGTCCACGCAGCCAGGGCCGACCGCAGAGGTGTCTGCCGAGCAGGCCGATGCCTTCGTGGCCCGTATTGACACGTTCGTCTCAGCCATCGAGCACCACCTATCGCGCCTGACGGGCATCCTGAACGCGGTGCAGTTTGCGATGGTCGCGCTGGCCATCGGCAGTGCAATCGCCATGCTGTACTCCGCCTACCTGTTCATCTTCAACCCGCTGGCTCGCTTGCAGGCAGGGCTGGCCGAGGTGGAAGCCGGCGACCTGGGCGTGCGGGTGGAGCCGGGTGCGGCAGACGAGTTCGGTGCACTCGCGGCCGGCTTCAACCGCATGGCGCACACGCTGCAGGGCCTGTACCAGAACCTGGAATCCAAGGTAAGGGAGAAGACCCTGCGCCTGGAGGCCCAGCACGCGCGCCTGGCCGCCTTGTACGAATCTGCAGCCTTCGTGGCGCGCGCCGACACGCTCGAGGCCTTGGCCCAGGGCATCGCGCGACAGGTTCGACAAGTGGCCCGGGCCGACGCCTCGGCGGTGCGCTGGTCCGACGAGTCCAACCGCAAGTACGTCCTGCTCGCCTCCGATTGCCTGCCGCAGGCGGTGGTCGAAGAGGAGCTGTGCATTCCCACCGGCGACTGCCTGTGCGGGCAGCCCCAGGCCACTGCCACGACCCGGGTGATCCCGATCCAGTCGGAGGGCGCCTCGCCGCGGCTGGGGCACTGCGCACGTGCCGGCTTCCAGACCATGATCAGTGTGCCTGTCAGACTGCATGAGCGCATGTTGGGCGAGCTGAATCTGTTCTATCGCGAACCCAAGGTATTGGCTGACGACGACCGCGCGCTGCTCGAAACCATCGCCAGCCACCTGGCCGGCGCCATCGAGGGGCTGCGCGCAGCGGCCTTGCAGCGCGAGACGGCCGTGGCGGAGGAACGCGGCTTCATCGCGCGCGAACTGCACGACTCCATCGCTCAGAGCCTGGCCTTCCTGAAGATCCAGATCGGCCTGCTGCGCACCGACATCAAGAGCGGCGAAGCCGCGCGCATCACCAAGACCCTCGGCGAACTGGACGCGGGCGTGCACGAGAGCCTGGGCGATGTGCGCGAGTTGCTGGTCCACTTCAGGACGCGCACCAACAGCGAAGACATTGCCCCGGCGCTGAAGTCCACGCTGCAGAAGTTCGAGCATCAGACCGGCCTGGAGACCCATCTCGACATTCAAGGCGACGGGCTGCCGCTGCCCGCCGACGTTCAGGTGCAGGTGCTGCACGTGGTGCAGGAAGCCTTGTCCAACGTGCGCAAGCACGCGCAGGCGCGCGCTGTGTGGGTGGAGGTGCAGCAGACGCCCCAGTGGCGCGTGGAGGTGCGCGACGATGGCTGCGGGTTCGACCCCGAGCGCGCCGGCCCCGACGAAACCCATGTCGGCCTGAAGATCATGCGCGAGCGGGCCCAGAACATCGGCGCCACGGTCGAAGTGGCTTCGGTGCCGGGTTCTGGCACCTGCGTCGTGCTCAAGCTGCCCGAGCGGCTGGGTCTAGCAGCATGACAATTCTTCAACCCATCCGCGTGCTGGTTGTCGATGACCACACCCTGTTCCGGCGCGGGCTGATTGCGCTGCTGGCCGGCGACACCCGCTTCGAGGTGGTCGCCGAGGCGGGCGATGCCAACGAGGCGCACCAGCGGGCGGCTGCGACGCAGCCCGATGTCATCCTTTTGGACAACCACATGCCGGGCGTCAACGGCGTGGATGCGCTGCCGGGCTTCAAGGCAGCGTCGCCGCAGGCCCGGGTACTGATGCTGACGGTCAGCGAAGACGAACGTGACTTGTCCGCCGCGCTGCGCGGCGGCGCGCGGGGCTACCTGCTCAAGACGATGGACAGCGAGATGCTGGCGTCGGCCATTCAGCGCACGATGATCGGCGAATCGGTGGTCAGCCCCGAGATGACCAGCAAGCTGGTCAATGCCTTCCAGGCCGGACAGGGCGCTGCGCCGCCACCGCCGCCAGCGGTCGACAACGATCCCATCCACAGCTTGTCGCCGCGCGAGCGCGAGATCCTGGCGCTTATCGCCCAAGGTGCCAGCAACAAGGAACTGGCGCGTGATCTGGGCATCGCCGAAGCTACGGTGAAGATCCACGTGCAGCACATCCTGCGCAAGCTGAACCTGAGTTCTCGGGTGCAGGCGGCGGTGTATCTCGCTGGGCGGACAGGATGAAGGCGGTCACGGCAGAACAGGCCGAGCAGGCAGACCCCTCGGCCAGCGCGGTCGCCGAGGCATTGGACCTGCTCTCGCTGCTCTACTCGGTGGGCCCGAAGTTCCTGGCGTCGCCGGGTCCGAGCGCGGCCCAGTGGGAGCGCGCGGCCGGCCTGGCCCTGCGAGCACCGGACCATGGCGGCCCGCGCCCCTTCCGTTTCGTCGTCGTCGCTGATAACCAGCGCCCCGCACTTTCCAAGTTGTTCGCGCTGGGTGCGGTTGAGCGCGGGCAGGATGCCGAACATGCAGAACGGGCCCGGGCCCGGGCCTTCAACGGTCCGGGGCTGGCCGCGCTCGTTGCCCGGGTGCGCGGCGATGTGCAGGATGTGCCGCCCATGAGCAGTGGCTGAGGGTCGGAGCCGCCCTGATGAACTTCCTCAACGCCCTGCACATGATGGGCTTCGGCGCCAACGCGCTCAGTGGTGCATCGGTGTCCGACCGGGCCGTGAGCACGGCGTTCTCGTGAAGTGTAGAAATGTTGTTTCAAACAAGTAGTAAAACTATGACTGTTGTCCGAATTGGCCCATCGCAGCCTGTCCAAGAAGGGTCTCTGACACCCGCCTGTCATAGGCAAACAGTAGGCGGCTTCAAGCCAGGAACGAAGGAAGATGCTGAGCTCTACAGCGCAGAACCTGATGAAGTAACTGTGGTCATGCCAGCAAGCCCCGTGGGTTTTGCACCCACACCCAGCGACGCGGCGTAGCCCCTCGCTAGATCGGAGCGCCAACGGCAGGAAGCCTCGCTTGCATGTTGAGCGACCGCTTTATGGCGATGAGTTGCTGGATCGCTACTTCAGCTCAGGGTCGCTATGGAGAGCTCTCCATAGCGACCCATCGGCGACACCCATCGTGCCAAACTCAACGCCCGGATGCGGTCGCGCCTCCTTCGAGCCCGTAGTGAGACCGCGGCAGAATGTCCCCGATGTTCTCAGGCCTCAATTGGCACTTGCATTGCGATTTGTGGGCAAGGCTTCGAGACGTCCTGCCGGCCATTGAAGAACCACTTCGCATATCAACAGCGGAACAATCCAGGACAGCCAGATGAATGCTGCGCCGCTTCCAAGCTCAGGAAAGGACGGGATCTTGGAAACCAGCCGGCACAGCACGAATGCCCACACGAGCACGTAGCTTCGGATCATCCAGGCGCGATGCGAGTCGAATCTCCGGTTTCGTGCCGCGCGGACAGCCATTGCTGCGGCGCCCAGCCAGGCCAGGCCCAGGGAGGCGAGCGCCCAACCCATGTCGTTCGCCTTCATTAGGGTGATTGCGAAGGATGCAGCCGGTGCCTTCGCGTGTCCGTTGCTCAATGCAAGAAGGATTGCCGAGACCGAGCCGATCACCCCTCCGACCAGGTACGCGTACCCCAGTGGCTTGTGCATGCGGAAGTGCTGCCGCGTGGCGCCTACGTAAAGATTGGCCGCGCCCACGAACAGCATGACGGTTCCACCGACTGTGTGGATGAAGACGTAGGGGAAGTGCGTCTTGTGGTTAGCTGCGGCGGACAGGTTGAAGACCGGCAGGGCAATCAGCCACCAGGCAATGCTGCCCGTGAGTACGGCGAACACGAGCACGAGGCCTGACGGCGAAAGCAGCCAATTTGGGTGGATACGGGAGGTGCGCATTGGACGGGGCCTAATTTTCGAGATTAGCGATTGACTACGGCCGGCCACCGAGCCCGGCGTTGGCGAAACTGTATCGTGCATCCAGCCCGTTAGGGCTATAGGCTTACGCCATGCGCCGAGACACGACTCGACCGGTAAACGGCCATTTCCACGCGGCCTGACTGGGTAGCATCTGGATTGGGGGTTCCAGAATCGAGGTGTTCAAAGATCTTCTTCACCACAGGTCGGTGCAGGGTGCCCGCGGTGCTCTTCAGTTCACCACGAAGCCGCCCGTCGTGGGCACCCGCTTGTGGCCGGGACGAGTCGAACGGATGGACACCAGAGCGGCTGGCAGGGCGGGCCGAGCTGATCCGTACTCGGAAGCAGTGGCAGCAGGTCCCCGGGCCGCGCACGCCTGACAGCCAGGCGAAGGCCAGCAGAAACGCCTACCAGGGCGGGTTGTGGCTGAGGCTGCGCGAGCTGTCGCGCCTGATAAACGCCGAGGCTCGAGAGGCGCGAGATCTGGAACGGTTACTTCTCAAACGCTGGTTCGAGGCCGGCACGCCGATACACTGACAGGCGTCACTGAATTCTGATCTGGCCGGCAGTCGTATCCCGGCGCGCGGAGCCATCACGAAGGAGTCTGCCCCTTGAACTGGGCCACGCTACAGCCACGATCTCTGAAGACGCGGGTGACGATGGGGATCCTGGTGATCTTCGCGCTGGGCCTGGGGGCAATGGCATGGTATGCCAGTCGGCTCTTGCGCCAGGACATGCAGGTGCTGGTGGGCGATCAACAGCTGTCTACCGTCACCGTGCTGGCCGACCAAGTGTCTGGCCAGGTGTCGGTCAGGCTGCAGAGCCTGGAAGAACTGGCCGCCAAAGCCGTCCCGGTGCTGGCCGATGCCGGCGCTACCCAGTCCCTGCTGGACCAGGACACGCTGACCGCACAACTGTTCAACCGTGGCAGCTTCGTCACCCGAATGGACGGTGTCGCCATCGCCTCGGCGCCGCGCGAGCTTCGTCGCGTCGGTATCGATTACCGCGACCGCGACTACATGATCGCCGCGCTGGAGAGCGGCCGCACGGTGGTCGGCAAGCCAGTGCGCGGCAAGGCCTTGGGGACGCCGGTGCTGGTGATGGCCGCGCCGGTGCGGGACGGTACGGGCCGGGTGATCGGCGCGGTCGCTGGCGTCACTGACCTGGGGCGGTCGAACTTCCTGGACACCATCACCAGCCACCGCTACGGCGAGACCGGCAGCTTCCACGTCGTATCCGCGCAGCACCGCCTGATCGTCACGTCCAGCGACCGCAGCCGCGTGATGCAGGCGCTGCCGCCACCCGGCGCGAACGCGGTCATCGACCGCCTGATGCAGGGCTACGAGGGCACGGTGGTGCTGAAGAACCAGCTCGGCACCGACGTGCTGAACTCCGGGCGGCGTGTGCCGGTGGCTGGCTGGGACATCGTCGCCTCCTTGCCCGTCGAGGAGGCCTTTGCCCCCATTGGGCACATGCAGCGCCGCATGCTGGCTGCCGCCGCGGCCCTGACCTTGCTGGTGGGCGGTCTGGTCTGGTGGCTGCTGCGGCAACAGCTGGCGCCGATGGTGGCGGCAGCACGAGCCCTGGCCCGGCAGGCGGCGCATCCTCAGCCGTCCCAGCCCCTGCCAGTGGCCCGCGACGATGAGGTCGGCACGCTGATCACCGGCTTCAATCGCCTGCTGCTGACGCTGGACGAGCGCGAGGCCAGCCTCCGCCTCAGCGACCAGGCGCTGCGCTCGATCTCCGAGGGCGTGGTCATCACCGGACCCGACCAGCTGGTACTGTCGATGAACGACGCGCACGTAGCGATCACCGGCTACTCCCACGAAGACATCCGAGGCTGCAACCTGCGACTTCTGCAGGGGCCGTTGACCGACCGCAACAGCGTGCAGTCGATTCGCACTGCCATTGCCGCGGGTGCGCCTTTCCATGGCGAGCTGCTGAACTATCGCAAGGACGGCACCACGTTCTGGAATGAGTTGACGATCTCGCCCGTGATTGGCGCCAACGGCAAGTTGACGCATTTCGTGGGCGTCACGCGCGACGTCACCCAGCGCCACCAGGCGCAAGAACAGATCAACCAGCTGGCCTTCTTCGACACCCTGACCGGTCTGCCCAACCGCCGCCTGCTGGGCGATCGGCTGGCGCAGGCGATGGCCGCCAGCCAACGCAGTGGGCTGTACGGCGCGGTGGTCTTCATCGACCTGGACCACTTCAAACCGCTGAACGACCAACACGGGCACGGCGTCGGAGACCAGTTGCTGGCGCAGGCAGCCGAACGCCTGCGCGCCAGCGTGCGCGAAGCCGATACGGTCGCCCGCTTCGGCGGCGACGAGTTCGTGGTCGTGCTGGCCGCGCTGGGCACCGACGCCGATGCCTCGGCGGAGCAGGCGCGCAACATCGCAGAGAAAATCCGCTTGGCTTTCGGGCAAGTCTTTGTCTTGGGGGCGCCGCCCGCAGCGTCGACATCGGCGAGCGCGATCGAGCACCGCTGCTCTGCCAGCATTGGCTTGGTCTTGTTCCGGGGCCATGGCGCACATGCCGATGACCTGATCCGTCAAGCGGACAACGCGATGTATGCAGCCAAGAGTAGCGGCCGTGATGCGATCCATCTGCATGCGATGGCTGATTGAGTTGGGGTGTAGCGCCTGCCTGACCCAAGCATCGCGCAGGCAGCGGCCGATCCGATCAGCGCCATGCGGCATATTGCCGCTATGTCACCGCCCACCCCGAGCGGCCTGGCACGTACCGAAGTCCAGGTCAGGACCGACCTGGCCGCCGCCTGCCGGCTGGGGGCACTGAACGGCTAAGACCCCACCGTCTACACCCACCAGTCGGCCAGTGTGCCCGACGAGCCCGACGGTGAGCCACCGTATAGCCGCCCTTCGGCAGCACCCGCTCCTGGCCGCTGCCGGTACCCACGAAGGGCCGCTTTAGCGATATCTATCGCTTGCACGGCTGGCTTTCGACTACGGGCGGTCCAGAGCCGTGTCGTCGATATGCTGTGCCAAATCATGCGACGGTCGCCACCGGCGGCCCTGAGCAACAAAACGCGATTCTGCGTCGAGGACCCGGTCGTCTTCGTAGGGAACTGTGAAGACACGATCCAGCGCGGACTCTGCAAGTGCCCATTGCTGTTTTTGGAACCGCGTTGTGTCCAAGCGGCCGGCCTCGTCAAAGCTCACGACGAAGTACACGCGTCGGACCACCTGGACCGGCCTGCGGTCGGCAAGCTGAACGAGGATCTCGGCCATCCGCAAGCGCTGGCCAGCCAACGCAGGCATGGTGTGATGCTCGGGATCGCGCAGCAGCCGCTCGAAGATGGCGTTCCTCAGCCGGACAAGCCTGCCTTTGTCGTCAACGATGAATCTGTGGCACCCGAAGCCCATGGGTTGCTCCCCCGACCTCAGCTTGCCGCGCCCGGCCGCTCACTGAGGTCCCAGAGCGTGCCTTGCCAGTTCGAGATGCGACCCTCGGCCTGGCAGCGCGGGCAGTGCCAGACGATGGCGTCGTCCTGGGCGAGCGCAGCCTCGACAGTGCCCTTCTTGCACTTGACGCATCGCGGCAGGGTCACGCCAGTTTCGTCAAATTTGGTGGCGCAGGCAATGACTCCCGCATGGAAGTCAGCCATTGCCTTGGCTCGGCCGCGCAGCGGGACAATGGCGCCCTTGTCGTCCAGGAAGTGACGTGCGTCGGTGATGTGCATGCGTGCGGTCTTTCCGCGCGACAGCCGCGCAACCGCCACGCGACAGCCGCGCAGTGTCGAAAAATCGTACAGGCTCTCGACTGACGGCAGTCCGCACGCCCGTCCGCATGCAACCGAGGTCCTGTTTCCAATCACCCGTGTCGGTACGGAATCGCGCGCACCATAGACTTGGGCCGGCCATGACCACACCTTCACCGCCTTCGCTGGAACAGCTCTCTGGCCTTGTCGAGCGAGTCACGTTCCACAACGCCGACAGCGGCTTCTGCGTGCTGCGCCTGAAAGTTCGCGGCGAACGTGACCTGATCACGCTCGTGGGTCACGCGCCGAGTGTCACGCCAGGCGAGTACGCCTCGGCTTCCGGCAGCTGGGTCACCGATCGCGAGCATGGCCGGCAGTTCAAGGCCGTGTTCGTCAAGATCGCTCCGCCGAACACCCTCAGCGGCATCGAGCGCTACCTCGGCTCCGGCATGGTCAAAGGCATCGGCCCGGTCTATGCCGGCCGGCTGGCAAGCGCCTTCGGCACGGCAGTCTTCGACGTCATCGAGCAAACACCCGAGCGCTTGCGCGAGATCGCCGGCATCGGCGAGAAACGGGCCAGGAAGATCACCTCCGGCTGGGCCGACCAGAAGGTCATCCGGGAGATCATGGTGTTCCTGCACGGCCACGGCGTGTCGACCTCGCGCGCGGTGCGGATCTTCAAGACCTATGGCCACGAAGCCATCGACGTCGTTCGGGAGAACCCGTATCGGCTCGCACGGGACATCCGGGGCATCGGTTTCCTCTCCGCCGACATGATTGCCCAGAAGGTCGGCATCGCTCTTGACTCGCCCATGCGGGCGCAGGCCGGCGTGTCGTACGCCTTGGCCGAAGCTTCATCCAAGGGGCACTGTGGGCTGCCGCACGCCGATCTGGTGCCGCTGGCGGTCGAACTCCTGAAGATCCCCAGCGAGGTCATCGAGCGCGCGATTGACCAGGAGATCGCTGACGAGATCCTGGTGGCCGATACGGTGGACCAGCAGCCGTGTGTCTTCCTGGCGCCGCTGTACCAGGCGGAACGCTCGATTGCCGACCAGATCAAGCGCCTGTCCACGGGCAGGCCCGCCTGGCCGCAGGGGGATGCCGACGAGGCCATCACCTGGGTGGAGCGCAAGCTGGGGATCGAGCTGGCTCCAAGTCAGAAGGACGCCGTTGCCTTGGCGCTGACCTCCAAGCTGCTCGTCATCACCGGGGGCCCGGGGGTGGGCAAGACGACGCTGGTCAATTCCATCCTGACGATCCTGCGCGCCAAGCAGGTCAAGGCCTTGCTCTGCGCACCCACCGGCCGTGCGGCCAAGCGGCTGTCGGAGTCGACGGGTCTGGAGGCCAAGACGATCCACCGGCTGCTGGAGGTGGATCCTGCGACAGGTCAGTTCAAGCGCAAGCCGGACTCGCCG
>Ga0163154_10006229_pt1 | contig 14708 bp, 14 predicted proteins | sample OliLakLV19MP9P1_FD_148649 | JGI IMG/M metagenome (GOLD analysis project Ga0163154, IMG submission 148649) | Freshwater microbial mat bacterial communities from Lake Vanda, McMurdo Dry Valleys, Antarctica - Oligotrophic Lake LV.19.MP9.P1 | ecosystem: Environmental > Aquatic > Freshwater > Lake >... | reverse complement strand
ATGGTACGCAAATTGCTAGAACGGCAACATGCGATTTATGTAGATGGTCACGGTGGGGCATTTAGCGCCTCATTTTGGCGGACATGGGCAGATATGCAGGGATAAACCCTATTCTGCGTCTGGCTGAGAAATTTGGCTCACCATTTCGCCAACCTTATCGTTATTATGGAGACGGGTGGCTACATCGGCTTGTGCGATGATACCAACAACATACCCATTTTCGTCAACACAGGGAATTCGTCTTATCTGGTGACTCGCCATAATTTCTAGTGTCGCATCGAGGTCATCGGTTGGATGGCAAAACAACGGATTGGGTGTCATGACATCGCCTACCTGTGTATCTGCCGAATCTCGACCTGCACCAACAACCCGAATAGCCAAATCGCGGTCGGTGATGATACCAATGAGTCTTTTGGTGGTGTGGTTTTCTACCACAGGCAACGCACCAACATCTTCATTTTGCATCTGTTGGGCAATTTTATACACTTTATCATCTGCCAAACAACATTCTGGGTTCACGGTCATAATTTCTTGACAATTTTTCATGATTTTTTCTCCCTAGCTTATATAAGCTGTAAAAATATGCGCTATAAATTTAGCATCTTGTGTGTCATTGTTATCTCTACCTTCAAATACCACACCCATCTGAGAAATACACCCTTCATCGGCAACCGGGACTTTAACTCTACAACCAATATGAATCATTTGGGCAGTGATTGTCGGAAAATCACTGGCTACCTCCATAGACTCACTTATGTCTGGCGTTCCTTCACCCAGATAGTTCATTGCAATGGGTGAATAATGCAGTTTCTCATTTATAGTGAGCATGGGTGAAAGGCTTTCTAATTAGAAATTGTGGTCCGTGTATCCCTCAGCAAGATGGTCTAATTCGGGAATGACGATAGGTTGTAGGAATGCGACAAAAACAAGTTCCTCATCCAACGCACGAACAGTATGGGGTTCATTTGTCTTAAATGTGATTAAGGTATTGGCACTAAATTCTTGCTCTGGTTCACCATTCGATGAAAACATACCACGCCCCTTTAGCATCACTATATAAAGGGTTGAATTGGGCAAGGTATGTTCGTCAATACCTTGACCGGGCTTGAACATCCAACGCAAAATGCGTGTATCTTTGTCTACTAAAAGGGGTTGAGCAAATGGCGCTAAATCGTGAAATTCAAGTTCTTCTAACAGGTGAGTTGATTTCATATTGCAAAGTCCTTTATCTGATTATTGCTTACTGTTTGCCCACAGCCGTGATGATTTTTATCTGTAATGGAATTATAGATTGCCACTATATTAAGTATAGAATTTGCGACAGCACAAAACATCCTTCTCTAAGTGGGTTAATATATCGTCCTTCAGGATGATTTGTTTTGCGGTATAATGATAAATTCGCCCTATAATGGTTAAATCTGTTTGTTATTTTACCTATTCGCTCGTGCGACCCAGTTGGCATAATACCGCAGGGCAGTTAATGGGATTTTTGGCGTATGATGTGATATTGATTATCCCGTTTTTGCAACGCCTGCCGACTATCAGCGATGAATTGCGAGTGAGCCTCATCATCTATCTGGCGGTGGTGACATATAGCGGGCTACTGGCTATTTATTATTTGTTTATCAACTCCAAAACCCGTATATGGGGCGATATTGCACAAATATCATCATCATAAAACCATTTTATAGCGGATTTTTATAAATGGATGTACAATTGCCATAAAGATAATTAAATAAAGGTTAGATTATATTATGGCGGATGAAACGGTAGATTTTGTAGTCGTAGGTTCTGGATTTGGTGGCAGTGTCTCTGCCATGCGCCTCACCGAAAAAGGGTATAAGGTGTTGGTATTGGAGCGTGGCAGACGGTATCGTGACCAAGATTTTCCTAAAAGTAATTGGAATTTGCCCAAATTTTTATGGTATCCCCTCTTTCGGTGTTTTGGGATTTTTGAAATTACCCTGATGAACAACGTCATGGCATTGCATGGCAGTGGGGTAGGCGGTGGAAGCCTTGTTTATGCCAATGTGCTGATGGAGCCAGACGATAAATTATTTGATGCTCCCGCATGGCGCGATTTTGGCGATTGGCGCACCCTGTTGCGTCCCCATTACGACACCGCCAAACGCATGTTGGGTGTGACAGCAAATCCACGCATGTCGCCTGCCGATGATATTCTACGTGAAATTGCGGTGGAACTCGGCAAAGAAGCCACATTTAAGCCCGCCAATGTCGCCGTTTTCTTTGGTGATGAGGGCAAAGAAGGGCAAACAGTCCCAGACCCCTATTTTGACGGTGAAGGTCCAGAACGGGCGGGTTGTATTCACTGTGGTGGGTGTATGGTCGGATGCCAGCATAACGCCAAGAATACCCTCACCAAGAATTATCTCTATTTTGCCGAAAAATGGGGTGCAGAAATCCGCGCAGAGGCACAAGTGATGGATATTCGTCCACTCCCCGCAGGACAATCGGATGGCGCACGCTATGAGGTGGTGTATCAAAAAGCTACCGCCGTATTCCCTAAATTTTCGCGCAAAACGGTGCGGACACGCAATGTTGTCGTCTCGGCACATGTCGCGGGTACACTGAAATTGTTGTTCAATTGCCGTGATATTAGCGGGTCGCTCAAAAATCTCTCCCCGCGCTTAGGCGAGATGGTGCGGACGAATAGTGAAACTATCCCAGGGAGTACATCCTACGATAAAGATGCCGATTTTTCGACTGGTATCGCCATCACATCCTTATTTAAGTTGGATGAAAACACCCACCTAGAGCCTGTGCGCTATCCCAAAGGGTCGGGATTTATCCGTATGTTGGCGATTCCTATGGTCGCTAGTAGCACAACCTATTGGGGACGCTTTGGCAAAACACTATGGCATACGATTACGCACCCCCGCGACTTTTTCTATACCAAAGTGTATGCGAAATGGGCGAAGAAAAGCACTATTTTGCTCTTTATGCAAACAGCCGATAGCACCATGCGTATACGCTTGGGACGCAATGTGTTCACAGGTGGACGGCGTGGTTTAATTTCACGCTTAAATCCGGGTGAACGTATCTCGCCACCATTTGAGGTATCGCAGGGCATCACCAGAAAATTCGCAGAAAAGACCAATGGTGTGCCACAAGATGCCATCCCAGAGGCGCTATTGGGGATTCCCACCACCGCCCATTTGTTGGGTGGGTGTCCGATGGGGGATACTGCCGAAAAAGGTGTCGTGAATAGCAAACTAGAAGTACATAATTATGAGGGGATGTATGTGATAGATGGGTCTATTATCCCAGGGAATCCGGGGATTAATCCTAGTTTGACGATTACGGCATTGGCGGAATATGCCATGAGCAATATCCCCGCCAAAGAGGGTGCAAAGGCACGTCCGCCGATGGGTGTTGGTACGCCGTATATCCCGAAAAAATTTGTAAACACGCCGTCCCCAGCGCCAGAATTGGTCACAGGGGATTAAGCATTTCATCAGGGCGCACATGGTTGCGCCCTTTTTATTTCATCGCGCTCAATGACCACATGGTCTGTACATCCATGCCAAAATCGCTGACCACTGCGCCCCGTCTGAGCGCCTCCCCATAACGATAATGGGCGACTGCCGCAATCATTGCAGCGTTATCGGTGCATAATACCAATGGCGGATAGCGTACAGGCAAATCCGACTCTTTTTTCATCAATATTCGCAGGCGCTGATTGGCGCTTACCCCACCCGACAAGAAAATTTCGGTGGCATCATATATTTTTGCCGCCCGCACCGTTTTGCTCACCAAAATATCTACCAATGCCTCCTGAAAACTTGCCGCCACGTCATTCACCGATATATCGGCGCGGAGTTGAGACTTTTTATCTGCCTTATCACCCGATTTACGGGCATCACCAGATGGTTTGACCATCACCTCGCGCATGACGGCAGTTTTGAGTCCAGAGAAGCTAAAATCGTAGCTATCATCGCGCTTTGCACGCGGAAAATTAAATGCCGATGGATTGCCTTTTTGTCCCGCTTGTTCAATGTGAGGTCCACCAGGGAAGGGCAGACCTAGCATACGTCCCACTTTGTCGAATGCCTCGCCTGCGGCATCATCGAGTGTGCCACCGAGCCGTTCATAATGTCCGTGACCGTGCATGAGGAGCAATTCGGTGTGCCCACCACTGACGATTAACACTAATACGGGAAATTCTACCTCACGAAACGGCTGTGTGAGCCATAACGAATAGACATGCCCCTCTAGGTGATTAATACCCATGAGTGGTTTATTGATAGAGAGCGCCAATCCTTTGGCAAAATTAATCCCCACCAACAAAGACCCCACCAGACCAGGACCTTGTGTGACTGCGATGCCATCTAATGTGGCATAGGGAATACCCGCATCGCGCATGGCTTGGTCAACAACGGCGCTGATGGCTTCGACATGGGCGCGTGATGCGACTTCTGGAAATACCCCGCCATATTGGGCGTGTAGGTCTATTTGTGAGGCAATCACACTAGAGGCAATCGTCTTGCCATCTATCACCACCGCCGCCGCTGTTTCATCGCATGAGGATTCAATTCCGAGAATATAGGTCATTGTATGTCTGCTCCAAATCAAATAAAATCCTTATATCGGTTATTTTACGGCAAAAATCCCTTATATTTAAGCGCCACTTGTGCGAAAATTGTCTGTTTACATTCTTAGGAATTGTCATGAGGGGTAAATATCCGTTACAATCATAATAGATTGATTATATTATCTTTGGAAAGCCAAAGCTATGGGTTGGCAAATCATATTTATTTTTGTGACACTCATTTCTACCAGTATTATTTTATGGTGGATTAATGACCGTTGGCGTAAGCGTACTCTCGCATTATTAGAAGATATTGCCAAGCGCAAAACGGAAGAAGACGACATGGCACAGCGCCTCAAGCAACTCAATGTGATGCGTCAGGTGGCGGATGAATTGAATGAGCGATTGAACCTGAATTCGCTCCCCGATATTGCCCTCGATGCGGCGTTGCGCTTGAGTGGTGCATCATCTGGATTTATCTATATCCAGCATAGTCCCACCAATGGGTTATTTAAGACACTCGGCAATTATCAAGATGACTTTTTGGTCAACTTAAAAAAGATTCTGCCCATCTATAACCTTGCCGATTTCCCCCCCATCCTGCTACAACCAATAGATGACTTGCACCCCATTCCCCATTTATCAGATACCAAAGCCCAGATGATTATCCCGCTACAATCACAAGACCAAATTATTGGTATATTGAATCTCGAAACACCGTATACTAATCGCTTTGTTGAAGAGATTTTTCAGTTTATGCAAATTTTGGCGGGTCAAATTGGTGTGGCGCTAGATAATGGTCGGCTGTATAACCAAGCCCAACGCCAAGTGGTGGAATTGCAAGCTCTCTATGCCAAACTGAGCGACCTTGAACATCTTAAAACGGATATGATACGCATTGCGGCGCACGATTTACGCAATCCGCTATCGGTATTGTTGGGGTATGTGCAGTTATTAGAGCAAGACAAAGCCAAGTTTGAGCGCCAATATCAAGATTATTTTGGGATGATGGCGCATGTGGTGAGGCGGATTTATAGCATTATCAACGAAATTTTGTCGTTGGAGCGTATTGAGCAAATTGCTACCGAACAACCACAAGAGCCGATTTCATTGGCGACACTGATTGAGTATGCCCTCACTGAGTATAAGCGCCAAATCGAAAGTAAGCGACTGCGTATTCAACTGGATATTCCATCGGTAGCACCTGTTTTGGGGGATAGAGCGCAAATCCATGAGGCGCTGATTAACCTGTTGGGCAATGCGGTGAAATATACCCCAAATGCGGGCAGAGTTTCGATTCGGCTATCCCAAGAAAAGGATGCAGTGATATTCACCGTCACCGATACGGGCATGGGGATTCCAGAAAATCAGCAGAAAAATTTATTTAAGCCATTTTTCCGCATCCAAAATCCCGAAACCAATCAGATAGATGGCACGGGCTTGGGTCTTAGCCTTGTGCGAAATATCATCGAAAGGCATCGGGGAGAGATTATTTTTAGTAGCAGTTATGGCGAGGGTAGTACATTCGGTTTCAAATTACCATGTGCTAAATCGTCTACGAATCATTCATCAGATACCATCACCGCCAATAGCGCCTAACGAAATTTGCGCCAATCTAACACGAATCGCGTAATATAGGGTAGTGCTTTCTAATTTGTGTAAGGATGTATCTTGATTATGACCAATACGTATCCCATTTGGGAGACCACCACGCGTGGCAAGGCGCAAGCGATGTATAACCAAATGCGCCAAGAATCGCCTGTGCATCGTGCCATTGGACCCATCAGCAAAAATCCATTTTGGTTCTTGACCCGATATGATGATGTGACTAATTTCCTCAAAGACCCGCGCTTTGGCAAAGAGATTCATAAATCGTTGCCAGAGGAACTCGCCAATCGTTATTTTCCCCCCGCCGACCCCGATGATATTTTTGCGGTGGTGAATTATCACTTGCTCAATATGGATGCGCCTAGTCATACCCGCCTGCGTTCCCTTGTTCACAAAGCCTTTACCCCCCGCATGGTCGAAAATTTACGTCCTCGCATTGCCGAAATCGCAGAAAATCTGCTGGATGGCATGAGCAATCTGCAAGTCGGTGAAGGTGACCTGATCGAAATTTTCTCTTTTCCGCTACCTGTGATTGTGATTGCCGAAATGCTCGGTGTGCCAGCCTCTGACCGCGATAAATTTCGTGAGTGGACACGAGCGTTGTTGTTTAGCAATGATGAAGAGTCCTCAATGATTTCTGCGATGGAATTTGCCGGTTATCTGAATATTCTCATTGATGAACGCAAGGTACGCCCGCAAGATGATTTGCTCACCAATCTCATCCAAGCCGAAGAAGTGGGCGATAAGATGAGCCACATGGAACTCACCAGCATGATTTTTCTGTTGTTGGTGGCGGGGCATGAGACGACTGTGAACCTCATCGCCAATGGCACACTGGCATTTTTGCGCTACCCCGGCCAATTGGCAAAATTGCGCCACAATCCCGCCCTCATCAAAAACGCCGTAGAAGAAATTTTACGTTATGACGGTCCCGTAGAGACCACCACCACCCGTTGGGCATTTGAGGATGTGACTTTTGGCGATGTGACCATCCCTAAAGGTGAAGCGGTATTGGCATCGTTGCTGGGTGCAAATCGTGACCCTGCCATCTTTGAAAATCCCGATGTATTTGATATTGAGCGCCCCAATGCCAGCAAAAATATTGGCTTTGGCGCGGGAATACATTATTGCTTAGGCGCACCGTTGGCACGGCTAGAGGGGACAATCGCGCTGGATATGTTGCTCAAACGGTTTGTGAGTTTGGAATTGGCGGTGAATCCCGATGAATTAGAGTGGAATCCGACCATTTTACTTCATGGGATGAAGGCATTGCCTGTGAAGTGGTAGCACAGCCCCAATTTGATTCGATACAGGAGATGCTATGCTGAAAAATAACCTAAAAACAGCATTTCCTGTATAAAAAATTAAGTAGGGCTTATTTTTCTGAGCGCCCGCAAACATCGCTTGAGGCTATCGGCAGAGTGTTCTGCTACCTCTGGTCGCCATGAATATTCGGGATGAGAGAGAAATTCTTGAATCCGTTGTATATATGCCCTCCCTTGTTTTGCCCCACTACCATCTATTGGGAGCATATCTTCTCTTAGCATTTTTTTCTTGCTCTTTCGGACAAGCCTCAGCAATGCGTCTTTAGGATCTGCAAGGTTTTCTGGATTAGCGGGAATCAATAACACATTAATGCCCAAATATTTGGCTAAAGAAGGCGCATCTGCCAAAATCCATGCCTCTATTTTTTTTATAGCAATTCTAAAAATCATTTTATCAGATACTATTGGTAATAATTTTTTGCGATATTCTGCGACACAAGTTGCATCATTATCCATATCAATCACAACCACCCAATAATCCCACTTTGCCGCCTCGTTCCATTTTTGCAAATTTGTAAGGATGGCTTCTTTTTCTCCGCCAGATGAACTTGAACGTTTTGAGCGGATTATTGGCGCTGGGAGATGTAGATACTGAAATAACGCTTGCATCATATATTCATCCGTTTTTCCTTCGATAACAAGGTTAATATCAGGCATGATTTTTATCCAATAATTTATTCAGCCCTTTTACAGTTGTGCGTGGTAAAGCAATCTCTGCGATACTGAGTCCTGCCTCTAATTCATGAATGATGCTATTATCATCTTTACCGACGATGATCATGGTTCTTTCGCCAGATGATTGCAATAATAAAACCTCATCTGCTCCAATGCCTTCATCAGATAGTAATTCATAGCTGTGGGTGCTGATGAAAACCTGCCGAATGGCTCTTTTACGCTCTCTAAAAATAGCCAATATCATCTGGGGTATATATTGCACAATTCCATAGTGCAGAGATAATTCAGGTTCTTCTAAAATTAACGGGGTTTCATCATCTTGTAATGCCCATAATAAGCCTATGAGACGTAATGTTCCATCAGAAAAATCTTCTTCATTTTGCCATGCCCCATTTTCACGCCAATGGCGATATTTAGCGCGTAAATGAGGTATTCCACTTTTATCTTGATGAAATTCTAGTTGAGAGAAATTAGCAACCGCAATTTTGAGAGCAGATTCGATGCGCTTTAGGCGGGCTGTGCGTGTTCTTTCGGGTGTTTCTGCCAATTGGGCTAAAAAATCACTACCAAAGGGGTCATTCCGTTTGCCCAAATAACGATCACTCTCACGAATCAGTTGTGGAACAACATGAGAGTAATGAATGGTCTTAAAAAAATCGGCAATCGGACGAAATTGCTGGTTGGCAAAAGTTTGCTCTAAATAGGTTTGCGATAGGCGTTCATCATCTTGTTTATCATTTTCATCTGGACGATTAAGTAATAATTCACCCCCATGCCAAACTTGCTCTTCTAGGATAATAGGCGATGATTTTTTGCTATTTTTATTGAAGACTAAGCGATACCGCCACTTGCTATCATCAATATTCACTGTTACATCTAACTCAACATCAGACGCATCACGAGCGAATAAACTACGAATTTTTTTCATACCACCGCGTTGTTGAATTGCCACCTGAAATCCGCCACCTGTAATGACTATATCGCGTAGAAAGCGGATAGCATCTAAAAAATTAGATTTTCCAGTGGCATTTGCGCCGACCAAAAACACGCGATTCGCCACTTCTACATCCACATCAACAAAATTACGCCAGTTTTTTAAGCGAATTTGAGTAAAACGCATAGGTCACACTCCTGTATATTTTATTGATTATAACATGAATTTTGGTAGGGGCATGAACGCTTCATGCCCCTGTTCGATGGTAAAAATCAATCGCCTATAGCAGGTATGGGGTGTGGCGTGGGGGATGCTTCTGTGAGGGGAAAATCTTGCAAAATTAAATCTTGGGCGATGATAGAGGACGATAACACACCAGGGAGTCCTGCACCCGGATGTGTTCCCGCGCCGACAAAATACAAATTGGGAATATCTTCACTGCGGTTATGTGGTCTAAACCACGCCGATTGCATCAGAATCGGTTGCACGCTAAATGCCGCACCCAGGTGACTATTGAGCGTATCACGGAAGTGAATCGGGTCTATATAATGCTCCGCAACGATATTTTCTTGTAAATCGGGCAAATATTCATCCTCTAAAAATTTCATAATGAGGTCACGGTAAGGTTTTGCTTGTTGTTCCCAATCTGTGCCAGACCCCAAATGTGGGATGGGCGAGAGGACATAGAACGATTCACCGCCTTCTGGTGCGAGTGATGGGTCGGTGAGGCTTGGCATGTGTAGATACAGCGAAAAATCATCAGTGACGATTTTGTTCTTAAAAATATCGCGCAACAATTCTTTGTAGCGTTCTCCCAAGATGATATTGTGATGCGCCAACCCCTGCTCACGATATTTGCGCTTTGTGCCAAAATAAATCACGAATAGCGACATGCTATATTTAAGGCTTTTGATATGCCTATCGGTGTTCTTTTTGCGATATTGAGGCGCAATCATATTGAGATAGGTATGGGCGACATCGGCATTGCTCACGACAATATCGGCATTTTCCACATGACCATCACTCATCCGCACACCAGTCGTATGCCGAGTTTTATTATCAATCACAATTTCGGCAACATCGGCATTGAGCGTAATTTTGCCACCCAATTCTTCAAATAATTTGCCCATGCCTTCAACCAATGCCCCTGTGCCACCCATCACATAATGCACACCCCATTGGCGCTCTAAATAGTGAATCATGGCATAAATAGACGGTGAATCGAATGGGTTGCCACCAATGAGCAGGGGATGAAATGAAAAACAACGGCGCAAAAAATCGTCTTTGATAAATTGCGATACATATTGATACACGCTTTTATACGACTGCATCTTGATGAGGTCTGGCGCGACTTTGAGCATATCTGTAATGTGTAAAAAGGGCTTATCTGCCAGTTCTACAAAGCCTTTTTCAAAAATGGCTTTGGTTTTGCCTATGAAGGTCTTATAGCCCTCAACATCATCAGGGTTACGCTTGGCGATTTGCTCATAGATGAATTCTGGCTGGTCGTTATAATCGAATGGGACTTTATTGTGGTCAAAAATCCGATAGAACGGGTCACATGGCACCAGTTGGACATAATCTTCACGCTTGCGCCCTGCCTCTGCCCAAATATCATCGAGCATAAATGGCGCGGTGATGATGGTCGGACCACCATCAAATTTGAACCCGTTGATTTCGTACACATACGCCCGTCCACCGAGTTTATCGCGCCGTTCCAAAATATGCACATCGTAGCCTCTGGTGGCGAGACGCACCGCCGCCCCTAATCCACCAAACCCACTACCAATGACAATTACTTTTTTACTCATAACACATGCTCCTTCTTGTCTGCTTGAATGACATGGCTTCATTATCTGCCTAAAAAGCATCTGCTACAAGGAAATGTTATGATGTTCTCAATAACATATTATGGTGTTCTCATTTAAGTCACAAATGCTTTGTTCTGCTGATGGGTTTGCCAGCTACCATCGGCTAAAATGGCTTTGATACTGTCCATGACGGCTATAATTTCATCATCGGTGTTATAAAAATGCGGTGCAACGCGGATGCCTGCGCCTTCACGATAATCTATGACAATATTTTGCGCGAGGAGTTCCCGCGAGACCTCATAGGCGTGGGGTGGATTGAGTGTGACTGTGCCAGCGCGTGTTTCTGCTTGGCGTGGGCTATTGATGGTGTAGCCAGCCTCATCTGCTAACCCGATGAGCATTTCGGTTTGGCGGAGAGAATTGGCACGAATGACATCTACGCCGATTTGGTTGATAATATCCACCCCTGGTTGAATGGCATACAACGCGGCAATGGCGGGTGTGCCGTTGGCAAGCCGATAGGCATCCTCGCGCAGGGTAAATTGGTCTATATCAAAGCCGAATGGTTGCTGATGTGCAAACCACCCTGTGATTTTTGGCTGTAGCCCTGTAAGTAAATCTGGGCGCACATACATAAATACCCCGCCAGACCCGCCACATATCCATTTGAGCGTCCCGCCGATATAAAAATCTACGCCGAGCGCCTTCACATCCACAGGGATAATTCCCACACTATGATAGCCATTGAGTAGCACTTGCGCCCCAACTGCATGAGCCTTGTGGATGATTGCCTCAATCGGCATGATATACGCACTTCTGAACAGCACATGACTAATGCTGACCAGCCGTGTGCGCTCATCTATGGCATCGAGCATGGCTTGGGTGTTGATGGTCATGCCGTCATCACTCCGTACCAGATGTAAATGGACATGCGCGGGGAGCATCGCACGCAGGCTATAGACATCCGATGGAAAATCTTGGTCGGTAGAGACGACTTTATCACGGCGGGTATCTGACCAATCCAACGCGCTCACGAGGATGCTATTGGCAATGCTGGCATTTTCATGCACCAACACACTGCCCGATGGCGCACCCATCAACGGGGCAATTTTATCGCCCACCGTGCCTTTCAGTTCCCACCATGTGGGTTGGCTGTCATACCGCGCTCCCCACGCCCGCACACCCAATGTTGCCCATGTATCGGCATAGGTGCGAAGCGCATCGTATACCCCTTTAGGCATTGCCCCCAGCGAATTGCTGATGAGGTAGGTGCAAGTGGTGAGGATGGGAAATTCATCACGCCATTTGAGTAAGTTATCCATTTATTCTCCTTATGCGCCTGCCATCGCTTTCATAATTTTCCATGTCATGATGCAATCTGCTACTGCCGTATGCGCGTTTTCGATGACGATATTTTGTTGCATACACGCCTTAGACAGGCTTTGCCAACTGCCACCGCCACGCCCACCCATATAATAACGGGCATAGGCACGCATGGCACATTCCCATGTTTTGATGCGTGGGACGGGCAAGCCTCGCCGTTTGCATACCCCGTTCAAAATGCCTTTATCAAAATCGGCGTTATAGGCGATGACAGTGCGCCCCGCCAATAACACGCTTAATTCGATATAAAGATTTTCAAAGGTGGGGGTATTTTCGACCATATCGTTGGTTATGCCATGCACGCGGGTTGCATCCGATGGAATTGACATCGCAGGCTTGACCAGTTTTTCATAGGTGGCGTTGCCATTCATATCCACAATGCCAATTTGCACAATATCCGCGCCATGAAGTCCTGTCGTCTCAAAATCGAGGATGAGGGCATTGCTAGTGAGCAAATTCCGCGCCCATTGGCTCATGGCTATTTTTTGTGATGCGGGGTCATGTGAGTTCATTTTGCCTCCTGCAATTGGTCACGCAGGGCGCGGATGGTGTGGATATAATTGGGTGTGGGTTCACCTGCCAACCGACAAGCCACCTCATCCACCGCCAATAAATCGTCACCCCATACCACTTGCCCAATGGGAATTACTTCGCCTGTGTCTGGACGTTCATCGGGGCTGACCAGCTTGTGGGTCAAATCTACCACACCGCCATGAAAATATCTGCCCACGCTAAAATAAATATCCTTTAAGACCTCTGGCACGCTAGGACGGTGTAATTGTCCGCGCAAATTGGGGCTTCTGCCATGATATTTTTCACGGGGGAATACGCCATATAAATTTTTAAGCGATGCCGATATGAGCGGGTGGTCTTTGAGGGTGGTACGCTTAAATGTGCCGACACTGATACAACAATCATATTCGCTGATATAAGCAGGGGCGGTCATGGTCATAAAACGCACAGGCTTTGGCGAAATATTGTCGTATTCTTGCATAATGAGCGATTCGGCATCTGCCACACGCATATTGTCGTCTAGCAAATCCATCACACCGAGTTGCTTAAAAATGCGCTCGGCAGATTGAGCATCTGCCACGCCTTCGATGATGACAATCCGCGCCATTGGGCTGGCACGACGCAATCCACGCAATACCGCCCCCAAAACAGGCATACTCACGGTGATAGGGGCGGGTTTGGGATAGCCCAAATTGGCTTTGACCAAAATACGGGTTGCCCCAAATGCTGATGACGGGGGCATATATACAAACGATTCGGTTTTGGCATTATTGATTGCAAGCAACGATTTTGACGACATAGCGCAATTCCTAAAAAATGGTTTCTGCCAAATGGCTTATTTTGCGTTATACTAGGTTAGCTCAATTGTACAAATTTATCTCATGGAAAAACAGAGACTATGACAACCAACACTCTCTATTATGGCGACAATTTAGAAATTTTGCGAAACCGCGCTTATTTTCCCGATGAATGTGTGGATTTAATTTATTTAGACCCACCGTTCAACAGCGCCCGCACCTATAATGTGCTTTTTAAGGATGAAAGTGGCAGTGAAAGCGAATCACAAATTGTCGCTTTCGATGATACGTGGCATTGGGGACATGAGGCACAAGAGGCATATTATCATCTTGTTACACATGGTAATGAACAGGTATCCCGTATTATTAGCGCACTCAAAGATATACTTGGCAATACGCCTATGAGTGCCTATATCATGATGATGAGTGTGCGCTTAGTCGAATTGCATCGTATTCTGAATCGCACAGGCAGTGTGTATTTACATTGTGACCCTACCGCAAGCCATTACCTCAAGATTGTGTTAGATGCGATTTTTGGGGTAGAAAATTACCAGAATGAAATATCTTGGCAACGCACAAATGCTAAGGGATTAGCCTCAAAACGTCTACCCAAAAATCGTGACATCATTTTCTTCTATACTAAATCAGATAAGTGGACATGGAACTCACCTTATAAACCGCATGACCCAGAATATGTTAAGAAGTTTTATCGTCATGTTGAGCCAGAAACAGGGCGTGTTTATAGTTTAGCTGATTTAACGAATCCGAATAAAAATCGCCCTAATCTGGATTATGAATTCTTAGGGATTAAGCGAGTATGGCGTTGGACAAAAGAACGGATGCAAAAAGCACTTGAGGATGGATTAATTGTTCAATTAGGTGAGGGTAGAGTACCTCGCTTCAAACGGTATTTGGATGAGCAAGAAGGCACACCTTTAAGTGATGAGTGGATAGATATCCCACCGCTATCGGCACAATCGGCAGAAAAATTAGGCTACCCCACCCAAAAGCCCGTAAAACTCTTAGAACGCATCATCGCTATGAGTAGCAACCCTGGTGATGTGGTGCTAGACCCGTTTTGTGGGTGTGGCACGACCATTGCCGCCTCACAGA
>Ga0163154_10006223_pt1 | contig 14720 bp, 17 predicted proteins | sample OliLakLV19MP9P1_FD_148649 | JGI IMG/M metagenome (GOLD analysis project Ga0163154, IMG submission 148649) | Freshwater microbial mat bacterial communities from Lake Vanda, McMurdo Dry Valleys, Antarctica - Oligotrophic Lake LV.19.MP9.P1 | ecosystem: Environmental > Aquatic > Freshwater > Lake >... | reverse complement strand
GCCGCCTATTGAGTGGCAGATTCAGAACAAGTTAGCTTGGCTTCTCGGATGAACATGATATTATCCTAGCATATCAGGGGATAAAGCCGTCCTGAAGGACGGGGCTTGCATCCCATATTTCCGGTCAGCGACTTGCCCGCCGGTAAATGTGCTTCTTTGAGGTAGCGCGCCCCTGCCCCTTTGGATTGCGGGCCTCGACGGTGAAGAAAAAGCTCTGGCGCGGTGGGTGCCAGCCACAGTAGGCGAGATAGTCGGGGTCATGGGTGTGGACTTGGTACTGACTCATGGGGACGGTTCTGTTGAATTGTTGTGACGGTGTGCTGGGGGCCGCGAACCCTGCCCCCAGCAATAGGCTAAGGGGCGGGGTTCGGCTCTGTCACCAGGGTAGCTGGGGGTGAAGCGGCAATAGAGCAAGAGGTAGTGGGCGGATGCTCTCGGGTGCGCAGCGGTGACGGCGGTCAAGCGTATTGGGCTGACCCATGGCTCTAACTTGCCTGAAACTATCATCTGCCTGCTCCGCTATCCTGATTAACTTGACCGTGCCTAGGCATAGGAGGCACTCTTACTACCCACCCATTTTTTCTAGATTGTTGTCCTTAAGACACGCGAAAACAGCAACTTGGGTGTACCGTGTCAGGTAATTACCAGGGCGAATGCCGTTAACCTCTACGTCATACCGCTAACCTACGGAGCTTACCATGCGCTCACTCAGCAGTTCATCATTTTTGAGTCAGCCAGTCCAGAATCCTGTTTCAACAATTGTAGGAAACACGCCTCGCTCAAGAATTGCTATTTTCCAATTGCTTGCCTTCGTACTTTTTCTGTTGAATCTGCCCGGGGGGAATTTAAATTCAGCTTCCGCTCAGACTCTCACCACCCTGGTTAGCTTGAACGGCATCAATGGCTCCCAGCCCCGGGCCGGATTAGTGCAGGGCCGGGACGGCAACTTCTACGGTACCACCACGGATGGTGGCGGTTCTACGGCTTGTTTCGGCTCGGGTTGTGGCACGATTTTTCGGATGACCCCCACGGGTATCCTCACCACCTTGGTTCGGTTTAATAGCATTAACGGAAACGGTCCTGAAGCTGAATTAGTTGAGGGCAGTGATGGCAACTTTTACGGCACTACTACCTATGGTGGCAGTTCTACGGTCTGTGGAACTGACCCAATGACCGGAATCCCGCTCGGCTGTGGCACCGTATTTCGGATGACTCCCAGTGGTACGCTCACGACCTTAGTTAACTTTGATAGAACTAATAATGGCTCCAATCCCTATGCCGGATTGGTGCAGAGCAAGGATGGCGACTTCTACGGTACAACCAACGCTGGGGGTCTTTTCACTTGTCTCAACTTCGGCTGTGGCGCCGTATTTCGGATGACCGCCAATGGCACTCTCACCACCCTAGTTTATTTTGATAGTACCAATAGTGGTGGCTATGGTCCATCTGCCGAATTGGTGGAGGGCAGTGATGGCAATTTCTACGGCACAACGGGTGATGGCGGCACTTTTGCTGACGGCACGGTGTTTCGGATGACCCCCAGTGGTACCTTGACGACCTTAGTTAATTTTGATCGCACCAAGGATGGCGGCTCGCCCATTGCCGCATTGGTGGAAGGTAGGGATGGTAATTTCTATAGCACGACCTTCAGCGGTGGCAGTTCTGGGGCTGGCACGGTGTATCGGATGACCCCGAGTGGTATCTTGACGACCTTGGTTAACTTTAACCGTACCAATGGTCGTTATCCCTATGCCGACTTGGTGACGGGCAGCGATGGTAACTTCTATGGCACTACCTCCCAAGGTGGCACGCCTGGTGACGGTACGGTGTATCGGATGACCCCCAGTGGCATCCTGGCTACTTTGGTTAACTTTGACCGCACCCATGGTGCTGGTCCCTATGGTCGCTTGATTCAAGGTAGTGATGGTAACTTCTACAGCACGACTAACGGCGGTGGCAATAGTCAACTGGGCACGGTATTTCAGCTCAGTGGCGTTATCACGACCCCTACCATCAGTAGCTTCAGTCCCACCAGTGGACCCGTCGGAACTATGGTCATCCTGACAGGAACAAGCTTCATTGGGACCACAGCGGTCCAGTTCAACGGCACTGGCGCGACTAGTTTCATGGTTGACTCAGATACCCAGCTCACAGCAACAGTACCCAGTGGTGCAACGACCGGAGCCATCACCGTCACCACTGCTGGCGGTACAGCGACGAGCCCTGGAACGTTTACGGTCAATTCGGGTTTACCTTTTATTGCCTTTTTCACCCCTAGCAGTGGCCCTGCCTTGACGGAAGTCAAAATCAGAGGTATTAACTTCACCGGAGCCATCCAAGTTAAGTTTGATACTACCACCGCACGGTTTGTGGTTAACTCCAGCACTCAGATCACTGCTACTGTACCTAGGAAAGCTACGAGTGGCAAAATTAGCGTGACTACCCCCAGTGGTATGACGATGAGTAACGGGAGCTTTACGGTGCTTCCATAGATTGATGTCCTAGCTGTATCACTCCTGACTACTAAGTAAGTGAGGAGCTTTCTTGTATAGCAAGGACCAGGAAACTTAAGCTGTTTTAGCTATACTAGATGTGTGTAGCGAACCCCGTTTTTGAGACAGCTAGTTAAGCAGTTTGTTGTTTCTGTTCAAACTCTGCTGGCGGTAGATACCCCAGCACCGAGTGCAATCGCTTCTGATTGTACACCTGCTCCAAAAAATGAGGGACTGTAAATTAGATTGTGTCAAAGGCCAAAATGCGATAAAACCCATCTCAGAACAAGGAGTGGAGCATGACCTTCCGACCAGAATTAATCGATGAATTACTCAAGGACTATCGCAACCCAGAAGACCTGATGGGCGAGGGTGGGATCTTCAAGCAACTCACCAAAGCCATGATTGAGCGTTGTCTAAACGCCGAGTTGCACACCCACCTTGAGGAACAACGTCAAGCCCCCGCTCCTGTAACCGCTAAGAATCGGCGCAAGGGTCATAGCCAAAAGACCCTCAAGGGGGATTTTGGTCAGGTGGATATCGCCATACCCCGCGACCGAAATGGGGCGTTTGAGCCGTGGATTGTCCCCAAGGGTCAGACGCGCTTTCAGGGCTTTGATGACAAGATCCTCGCGCTGTATGCCCGAGGGATGACGACGCGCGATATCCAGGCTCAATTACAGGAGCTGTATGGGGTTGAGGTCTCTGCCACCCTGATTTCCAATGTCACCGATGCGGTGGAAGCGGAGCGTAAAGCGTGGCAGAACCGGACACTAGACCCGGTTTACCCCATTGTTTACCTGGATGCGATTGTGGTCAAAGTGCGCCATGAAGGTCGAGTCATCAATAGAGCGATGCACCTGGCGTTAGGGGTGACTATGGCCGGTCAGAAAGAACTGCTGGGGCGATGGATGACCCAGAATGAATCCGCCAAGTTCTGGCTAACCGTGCTAACCGATTTGCAAAATCGGGGTGTCAAAGACATCTTCCTTGCCGGTGTCGATGGGTTAACCGGGTTTCCTGATGCCATCGAAACGGTGTTTCCCCAGACTCAGGTACAACTGTGCCTTGTGCATTGGGTGCGCAATAGTCTGAACGATGTCTCTTGGAAAGACCGTAAGGTCGTGGCTGCCGACCTCAAACAGGTCTACAGCGCTCCGACGGTAGAGGTAGCCGAGCAAGCCTTGCTCGCCTTTGCCCAACGCTGGGATAAGCAATACCCGACCATGAGTAAATCCTGGATGAACCACGGGCAGCGGGTTATTCCCTTCTTCGCGTTCCCTGGGGATATCCGTAAAGTGATCTACACCACCCATGCCATTGAGTCAGTAAATATGACCTTGCGTAAAGTCCTGCGCAAGCACCGGTCATGCCCCACCGATGAATCGGCGCTGAAAGTGATTTACTTGGCGATTCAGAACCAATCCAAGAAATGGACAATGCCAATGTGGCCTTCGGCCACGGAGGCCTATCGCGACTGGAAAGGAGCCTTAAATCGATTTGCTATTGAGTTTGAAGGGAGGTTTCCAATGTGAGATTTCCCCCATGAGACAAACTACTTGACATACCCAATTATTACTCAAGATCTCGCCACTTATTCCTGTTTTTGTTTTGATACTCAAGGAATGTATCCTGTCAATACTTGTTACGTATGGGCAATAGATGATCTCTATGTGCTTGTCTGGTTCTGTTCACCTGTAACGTGGTGGATTTGTCATCAGCTTCTTCAGCACGCAATCAATGACACGCTACGAATGTTTAAGGAGCAGGTTGAAACTCTCCCCATTGCTCAACCTACCCCCGAAATCCGCGCTGAAGTTGCATGCCTAGTAGCCCGTCTCATTGAACTCACCAAGACCAACCAGCAAGCCCAGCGAGAAGTCCTCGACTGGTTACGGATGGAGCAGGGACTAGAGAAGCCAGGGCAGAAGCTAGAGGAATTTGCTCGTCTGACCCCGGATGAGTGGGTAGCAGAGATAAAGAAGCGTCGTCCCAAGACAGCAGGCACCTTCAGACCCGCTCAACTCAAAGCTATCCGAGAGGTCTATGAAGACTATGCCCCAGCCATCCAGACCCGTAAAGCAGAAGCCCTCGCCCTAGAGAAACGCCTTTCCCACTTGGTCAACCAAGCCTACGGCCTGACCCCAGAAGAGGTAGAACTCATGCGGAAAACTGCCCCGCCCCGGATGCCCATCCCCAGCGAAATATAAGGAGGTTGTGTTTTCTTGCTGCCTGTCTATACCGGGTCTGATGGGGGGTACTCTCAAAGAGGGATAGAATCCGGGCATCAAGTAAGAGGCAGCAATGGTCAGGCAGCCATCTATCTACGAAGATCTCCAGCGTGTTTGTGGCATCCGGTTCGAGCCTGTAGTGACAGAGGTACCCACCGAAATCCTCCCTTGTCGTTACTGCGATTGCATTGATTTTGATATCCAGGACAAGACTCGTGACCAATGGCGGGTGTTCTGTGGGGATTGTACGAACCTCCTAGGCGAGGTGTCCGACCTAGAAGCTCTCATTTGGGTAGCCCGCATCCATGGCTATCAACGCGGCTGGGTCTACCATGAGTACCTGAACTTTAACGCTGAGCCAAATATCGAGGAACTACGCGAGGTGGAGTACGTATTAGGCTACCAGCGCGGCTGGGCAGAACACGCCTATCGGGAATTGTATGAAGGAGCGGAGGTGGACTGGCTAGCGCAGGTGACGCTGCCCCAGTTGAAACTTGGCGGAGCTAGCCTATTTTTCAGAGATACAAAAGTTTGACTATTGTTCATTATCTCGCGGATTGGATGCCAAGCTGCCAGGGCTTTCGACCTAATCTCTATGTTTGGGTGCTGCTTGACAGATCTCATGCGGGATTGCCGTAGGAGGTTATTATGAAGTTAAATTCTGGCTGCTCTAAGCGTTCTTGGAATTGTCGTTTGGAACTGATAGCCGGTTGCGGGTCAGACTGCCCTGATAAAGCTAGGGTCACCGTCAACTTCCACCCCTGGGCCAGACCCATCCTTACCCAGTTCCAACCAATTTTTAAATAGCTCATCCCGCGTTGCCAGCATCTTTGGTGAGATTGCGCTTGGGTCGCGCAAGTATGGACATAGACACCCCAGGCGGTCAGGGCAATAGAGCCGGAGGCAATCAGAGCGACGACTATCCACGCCAGGGTATTCAGATGACGGATATCGCAGCAAGCTACCTGTTGACGAAACAACTGCAAAAGGGGAGAGTAAAGACGGGAGGTGCTGGACATTGGTTAATTAGATTGGTGGTACAAAAAGATTACCTCATGTCGAGGCTACCTCCCACCCTAATCCTCATGCTTGAATTGGTATTATGTAAAGTTATGTTGCGAGATTCAACATTTCTGACAAAGAAGGATAGACAATAAGTTATGTGTCCAAGCATCAATCAAGCTTTAAAGACAATCATTCTGATAGTTGCACTTGCAAACGTCGCATTCTCGAACGTCGCATTCGCGCAAACACCGCAATTTAATCAAATCTTCCATTATTACACATCCGAAAAGAATTTCAGCGGAGTCGCGCTGGTGGCGACAGACGGCAAGATTGAATACCTGAACGGCGCGGGATTGGCTAATCGCCAGAACGGCACAACGCTCACCTCAAAATCAAAGTTCCGCATTTGCTCGATAACCAAGACATTCACCGCTGTTTTAATTATGCAATTTTACGAACAGGGCAAAATTGATTTGAATGCTCCTGTGAGTCGTTACTTTCCCGAATATAAAGGCGAGGGCAAAGACAAAATCACGATTGACCAGCTGTTGACTTACAGTTCGGGACTGGATGATCTTGACCAGCGCGAAGAAGCAATTTACAGGTCGCAGATGTCGCCCGACACCTTGATTGCTAAATACTTTAGCGGCAAATTAGTCAGCGAACCGGGAAAAAAATTCAGCTACAAAAACGCCGACTTTATTATCCTCGGCAAAATCATTGAAAAGATTGCAGGCAAGTCTTTTGCCGTTGTTTTAGATGAAAACATTTTGCAGCCGCTGCAAATGACGAACACAGGTTATTTGAGAAACGGCGATATTGTCGGAGGTCTGGCGAACGGTTATCTGTTTGATAAAACGACCAAAACTTTTCGCAACGACGATCCGTTTTGGATTGATAATTTTTATGCCGCCGGCGCGATGTATTCGACCGTCGAAGACCTTTTAAAGTTCGATTCGGCAATTTTTAATAACAAAATTCTCAGCAAGAAAACAATTGATTTAATGCTCGTCCCGCGTCCCGAACTTTACAGCGTCGGTTACGGCTTCTGGATTTCTCCAGTGCAGTTCGGCGCGATTAAAACTCGTGCGGCTGACCGTCAAGGCGAAATTTCGGGAAACAAAGCATCGTGGATTCATCTAATTGACCAAAAAAAGACGGTCATTATCTTTTCAAACTCAGACGCGACTGACATTAACGAGATGCGTGAGAAACTTGTGTCGGCATCGCTCGAACAGCCAATTAATTTACCGCAGTTTCAGAAAGTGCAAGTCGTTAATAACAAAAATTTTAACCAAATACAGGGAACATGGGAAATAGATTTGCGCCCGACACCCGCTGCTGAACCTTATTTGAAAGAGTTTGTTATTTCCAACATCATTGATAAAAATTTTTCAGGAATTTTCTATGGCTCGGAGTTTACAGGAGGTCAAATAAACGGGAGTTGGGAAAGAATTTATTTTGCATTTACCACAGGCGATAAGGATTCAAGCTATTTCCATTCGGGTTACGTTGAAGACGGCAAGATACACGGGATTAGTTACAGCCCCGATAGAAAATTCATTACTCCCTGGTCAGGTAAAAAAAAGGAGTGAATCTTAATTTGTCATCTATTCATTATGAAAATCCGTACTTTTGACCTTCTAACTGTGGATTGAGGAAGTTGTACAAGAAACAAACGTAGAAAACAGGTACAAAATAACGGGCAGGCTAACAAGTTATTGGACGTGAGGTAAAAACAGCTTCTCTTCAAAATCTTGCTTCTTCAATTCGGAGTTATGCGTATTCGGTTTTTGCCCACGTCAACTCTGCCGTCGGACCGGTTATTGGACGTGAGGCGGGAACATCGACTTTGTGATCAACATTTTCATACAAATTTAGGCGTTGCACATTTTTATGATGAATCAGGGTGATGTTTATAGCAAAACCGGCACTTTAGGCTGGTTTTAGATGAAAAAATCCTTTGGATATTGTGCAACGCCCAGCAATTAATGCTCCTGAACCCTTAACGTGCGTTAAATTCCGGTGCGATTCGTTCAGCAGAAATCATCCCCCAAAAGGAGTTTGACGGTTAGCTAGCATGGTTCCCCTTGGAACCATGACAACTTTACGTTGATGAAGGTGAGCATCTCCTCTTGGAGTGCAAGTCCTTCCCCAGAGAGTGTTCTGGTGCAAGCATATCCCCTCCGGTAGCGACTAGTCCTCAATCCGTAAAGCGGGGATAAAAGCCTTCAAACTGGCAGCCTAAACCAGTGGCAGGCAAGCAAGTGTCCACGCTGAGCCGCTAGGGTATAGGTAATTTAGGTCAAAGCCCAGTGGAGCGTACCTACCTCGTATAGCCAAGTAATCCTAGAGGTAAAACCATGACTGAAGTGCAAAGGGCTATCATTACATCATGCTACTGGCAGCGTTGATGGTACCACTGATGCTACCGTATTTGATGCGGCTTGTCGGCAGGGGATTACCTGAGTTGCCCGCCGGGGTGAATACCGGGTTGTTTGTGGTCTCGTTGCTGGTGTTGGAAGTGATGCTGGTGGTCCAACTCCAATGGCTAGGGCTGGTGTTGGGCTTGGTCTACGGGTTGGCTCTTTGGCTAAGTTATTACTTGGTTGTGCGTCCCGAATGATGTTCCGTGGCCCTGGGGTGTCCTCTTGCGGTCCAGAGAGGCAGGGGTCAGGCATGATAAGCCCGGTCCTCGCCTAATCCTCAGCGGCGGCGGGAACCTGAACAATTTAAGTACGCAAAAGGTTAAAAGTTCAGGTACGTAATCGTAGCCCGTTGGGTCCTCCCCGATGTTCTATACGCCAAAGTTACAGGCCATTTTATGTTTTCACGTACTTGCATATCTAAAACTCCAAAAGTCCAACAATGTAAATATTCAAGTATTTTGTTTTAACCACGCGCTGAGGAGGGCTTGGGTGAGTTCGCTAAACTCAGGGTTTTGGCCTTGTGCTAGGTGCGGGTTTGGTACCAACGCCCAAGTAAACCTGCTGTAGTTTGCCACGCAGCGAAAAGACAAAGTAGCGATAGGATTTTTGGCCTCGGGCACGGTGTTGATAGGAGCCCAAGCGCACCTCCCCAGTGGTCCAGTCCAGGACCTGACGAGAGGCATCATGGATGAAAAATGCCCCTTTGATGGTCCAGCCAGGGAGGTCGGTGGGGCAGCGTGCGCCTTTGGCTCGGACTTGGAGTAGGTCAAGGACGGGCACGGGGACTACCGATATGTATAACAATCATTATACACTTTCCCAGATAAGGGCCAGCGCGGGTTTGTCCGCTCAGGCCACGACCGCCCCAAGTCCCTTTCCCTAGGCTTGTCGGTCGGACTAAATCCGCTGTTTGCGCTTCAAGAACAACCAGGGGTCGCTTCAGCAAAGGGAATTTAAAGCCCGTTAAGCATTTATGGAAGCTGAAATCCATCGGAACCGGGCGAGTGGCTTAAGTTTGGTCACAGCCGCGATGGTGCTATGGCATACGGTCTACTTAGAATGGGCTGTACATACTCTGCGTGACCGTGGGCAAATAATTGATGATGCTTTATTGCAGCATTTATCGCCCCTTAGCTGGGAACACATCAACCTAACCGGAGATTATGTATGGCGTAGTCGCTCCAAGGTTGGGCTAGGGAAGTACAGACCACTCCGACCACTTGCTGGGTCTTAACGGGCTTTAAATTCCGTTTACTGAAGCGACCCCTACCAGGAGCAGAAGTACACGGTGCAGGAGATTTGCCGCATGATGCAGGGGGAGACCCCTATTTCCAAGCCGACTTTGTACAAGTACTTAGATGAGCAGTCCCAGGATATTGGTTAATACCTTTTGTCTTGAGGGCGAACAGCTCCCATTGAGGCAGCAGCACCTGTGGCTGAGTGATAGCCTATGCTGGACAATAAAAGCCTTCGAGACAGGAGCAATTAGGATGATCGCTCAAACCATGGTGCAACCTTCCTCTTGGATTGAAGGCGGTATTAGATTTGAAAAGATTCGCGGACTTAACCTGTTCAAATTTACCGATGAACTCCAAGAGCACCTTGAAACTCTCATTGATCGCCAAAAATCTAACCTGCTCACCCCAGAGGAAACGGCTGAACTCGCGGGTATCACTGAACTGGATCGCATCTTTACCCTGATGAACGCCCGGATCATTGCCGAGTTGTGACCATCAGCATTGCCAGTCGCCAACGCATTCGGCAGCGGGCCAACTTTCTATGTGAGTATTGCCATTCTTCCGAAGAAGCCAGTGCCTCATTGTTTACCTTCGACCACCTCCTCCCCCAATCTCTGGGTGGTCCAGATAGCGAAGCGAACCTTGCCCTAGCCTGCCATCGCTGTAATGGTCGCCGCTATAACTTCACAGACGGCCTTGACCCCGAAACCCAAACCACCGTTCCCCTCTTTAACCCCAGACAAAATAAGTGGCCGGAGCATTTCTACTGGTCAGCGGACGGACAAAAGATTCTAAGCAGGACTCCCATCGGACGCGCCACCATCGAACGATTGGATATGAATGACGATTGGCATGATGAGGGTTCAATTCAGCGTGCCCGTCGCCTCTGGCTACGCGGAGGCTGGCATCCTCCTATTGGCGATCCTTAGCTCTAGTAGCTAGCTTGGAACGGAGTTTGAACGGGCGATAGCGCACACGGAATGGCTTGAATGCTGGCGGCAAGGAATGGAGGGGGTCGCCGTCCCAAATTCAAGCCCCATCAGCAAAAAGAAATCATCAGCATCGTGGGTTAAGGGCAAAAGACAGCTGCGGATGCTGCCCGCCTGTTCAATGTGCATCCCGCTATGGTGTCCCGGTTGTTAGCAGGTAACAGGTAAGGGCTGAGGTGGATTTACTGAGCCGCTGCTCCCCAAACCTCTTTTAAAAACCTCATCACAAGCTAAGTTCTTACCTGTGAAGCATCTAATCTTCTATGTATCAATGAAACTAAAGAAAGTAAATCTTCTGCATCTTCTTTCGACATAACCCATGTCGTTTTGGGAGCGTGAGCTGTTGTATTACGAAACATACCAAAAGTTCCTTTAACTAAGTTTAGAAAACCTTTCTGCTCACTTTTTTCATTGTCGTTGCTTAATTTATTTATTGCAAGTAAAGGCTGTTCGCCTGATAAAGCTTTATCAAATAGTGCAACTCCATCTTCTGTTAACCCTGTTCGAGCTCGAATTTTATTTGATACACTTTTAACTGCTTCAAGAACTGCATGAAAATAGTTATCAACAAGTAATTCTTCCCGACAAAAGCTTAAAACATCTTGGTGAATATTTCGGCTATTTAAACCTACTCGTAGTTCTTGAGCCCGTCTTTGAGCTTCCCCAAGAGTTTGCGCTTTCTCAATAGATATTAGCGTTCCAGTCTCTTCTACTGCTAAACCAACGAAAGAGAGGGAAAGATTTAAATTCGCTCTCATTGACTCAAATCGTTTTGGGCATTGGATGAATCGCTCAGGCTTCATTGCTTTTCGGATAAAGGCTAGAATAGCACGACGATCTTGCTTGTCATTTTGATATTCAGTAAAGGAATTAGAAATTCGATGTCGCTTTGTAATAGTTGGCGCGGGATCTGGAAGCCTAGAACTTTCTAGCAAGGTAGTAATTTCTATCCCAGTTAACCCATTATTAGTATCGCCTAATGCACTAGCAATAGCCTCTAATTCAGTCTGTGTGAATTTCCTAGATTCTGTCACTTAGCCCCCTTTCGCACACGTCGTGGTGTTAAGTTCGTAATTCGCATTTCTTAGTAAACCAAGAACTTTTAAAGATAGGCTTTCTTCATCCTTGACGGGTTCATTTCGATTCTTCTTTTTAACTTCGCTCTCTGGTTCAGTCATTTCATCACCTCGTAAACTTTCAAAACTTCATCCCCGTAGTGGTTAATCACTTTGATGGCGATTTTACCAGAAGAGGGGACAGGGAAGGGGCGGCTGGTGGTGGAGTAGAGGGTACTCCAGGCAGATTCGTCTATCTCGGCTTTGAGGGCGCGTTTTAGTTTCTCATAGGGTTCGTCGGCTCCGGTGAAGTAGGCATGGCGGACGAAGAAGCTCTCTTCGTTGTAGTTGGTGTCTATGAACCAACAGGCGATGTCGTCGGTGGTGCTGCTGCGGATTTCTCCGGTGGTGGGGTCGTAAATATCTAGTCCGTGTAGTTTGACGATGAGTTGTCCGTCTGCTTGGGGGTCGATATCGAGGTCGGGTTCTCCAAAGACCATAAAGAGGTTTCCGGCTCCGGTTTTTTTCAGGAGGTCATCGCCCATGAGGAGGTCGGTGTTCATCCGGGCGATGAGGATGGGGAGGCTGCCGTAGCGTTTGGTTTCTTCGGAAACGTGGGGGTCGAAGGCGAAGCCGCAGATGATCAGGAGTTCGTAACCGAGTCCTTTGGAGGCTTCTTTGGCGGTTTCTTTTAGGTCGTCGGGGGTGATTGTTCCGTGTTCGGGGCCGATGTGGACGGCGACGCGGCGGGGGATGCCTTCTTTGTCGGTGTAGTCACCTGTGGCATGAATGTAGCGTCCGGCGTAGGGTTCAAGGCGGTCAAAACTGAGGCGTTCGTTGCGTTTGGTGTTTTGGACTCCGGCTTTGCGGAGGTTTTCGATGATGCGGGGAAGGTAGCGGTCGGTTTCTTGCTCCTGGGCCTGGGCTACGCTTGTGGGTTGGTCTTGGTCGTCGGGGGCGAGGACGCGGTGGGGGGAGAGGCTTTCGACGGTAAAGGGGCCACTGACGCGGATACGTTTGGAGTCTTCGTAGGGTTGGTCATAGAGAATTTCGATGTCAGCGTGGCGGGAGATGGCGTTGTCTATTTCCTTCTGGCGTTCGCGGCGTTTTTCCCACCATTGGGTAAGGAGGGTTTTGGCGAGGTCGGGCCATTTAGCTTCTGGTTCGCGGGGGATTTGCCAGTCTTCCCAAGTTTTGTTGAGGAGTTGATTCAGTTGGGTGCGAAGGGGTTCGAGGCGTTCTTGCCATTTGCTGTGGATGGTGTCTATTTCGGGGTTGTTGGCGATGGATTTGAGGGTGATATGGGGAACTCGTTTATAGACAAAGCCTTTTTTGATGTCGTGTTCGACTTGGGGAGTAGTGAGGTAGGCAATTTTACCTTCGGCGGCGATGGGTTTTGACTGGGGTGTGGGAAAGGGAATGACCTGGGCGGGGGTGCTGTCTTGGAGTTCTTGTTCTTTACGCTGTCCTTCGTTGCTGTCGGCAAGGAGGAAGTAAGGGAATTTCGCGCTCATGAGGCGGGTTCGGGCGAGGGCTAAGGCTACACGGCTGGTGTCAATGGTTATCCAACGCCGTCCCCATTGTTCAGCAACATAGGCAGTGGTGCCGCTTCCACAGGTCGGGTCTAGTACAAGGTCGCCGGGGTCAGTGGTCATGAGGATGCAGCGCTCGATGACTTTAGGATTTGTTTGGACAACATACCATTTTCCTTCTTTAGAGCCAGCGACAGAAGTATCAGCCCACATATTTGTAATAGGCAGAACAGGAAAATCATCTAAATATCTCACATAAGCCAGACTGCCTTCACGTCCAAAAATTCGATTAGATATACTCAACCTATTCATTCCTTCCGGCCAGTTTGCTTTCCAGTGGTTTCCCTGACGAGCATTATACTCTTTATTCTGAAATACAAGGGGCTGGTTTTGATTCGGTGAACCTTGGCTAGTTAAATTATCCATGCGGAAAATTCTTGCGTTATTTGCTTCTTGACCTTGTGGATCATTGCCAATTAGTTCAAACCTACCATCGGGTAAGCGCCAATAACGGTAATCAGAGCTTTTCAGAGTCTCGCTCGATTTTTCAAAGTATAGCTGGCGATATTTCAAATCTTTTTTTGATTTAGAATACTAGATAATGTAGTCACCAACTCGACTAATAGATGAAGTCTCAAATCCCCCAGTTGTTGTATAAAATATTAAACTAACAAAATTTTCTGAACCATATATTTCGTCAAGCAGGTTTCTTACCAGATGAATATTATCTTGACCAATTTGAACAAAAATACTCCCATTTTCCGTCAAAAGCTCCCGTGCTAAAATCAATCGGTCACGCATGTAGACGAGATACGAATGAATCCCCAATTTCCAGGTATCCCGGAAAGCTTTAATCTGCTCTGGTTGGCGGGTGACATCATCTAAGTTTCCATCTTTAACATCCCGTTTTCGAGTACTAACCTGCCAATTCGAGCCAAACTTAATCCCATAGGGCGGGTCAAAGTAGATGGTTTGAACTTTCCCTTTCAGCCCTTCTTTCTCCGCCAATGAAGTCATGACCAGCAGGGAATCCCCCAGAATCATACGGTTCACCCACTTCATTCCGTCCTTGTGGGTATAGAAATCAATGAGTTGTTCAAAGGTCAGACCGTTAAAGTCACTTTTGAAAAGGTTCATCTGCTCGGTGGGAGCCGTAGACCGGGCTTGGGTGCGGATATCCTCGACTAGGGCGAGGGGGTGAATCTTCTCCTGGATGTAGATGGGAACAGCAGGAGCTTCCAGGTCTTGGCTATCCTGTTCATCTTTGCCCTTCCATACAAGTTGCGGGTCCAGGGAGGTATCGCGGGGGTAACGGATGGTCTTAGGAGTTTTCTCCTCGGCGGCTACAAGGTCGCGGAGTTCTTCGGTGGGGATATTGGCGCGTTTATCTTTGTGTTTGGTCGCGTCAATGTGAGTTTCAGAGGGGGAATCACTGGATTTCTTGCGGGGGGCCATCAGATACCTTCGAGGTTGTTAATTCAAAGTAGTGCCAGTTGAGAAATACTAGGACGTTCATCCCAGGTTCGATCCTTGAGTTCTCGACCATTTTTTTTCTTGTGTACTCCTCCCCATTGTTTAAAGAAGAACTTCACATTGGTGGATTCACATTGCTGTTGAATGTGTAAGCTGACACGCATCTAACTTGCATTTATAGAATTACCTTTATTTTTAATCCTGCGACCCCAATCAATCTTGAGTTCTCCGCGATTAAGTAATCTATTAATCAGATCTTTCAACTCCTCTTTGTTC
>Ga0163154_10006219_pt1 | contig 14727 bp, 10 predicted proteins | sample OliLakLV19MP9P1_FD_148649 | JGI IMG/M metagenome (GOLD analysis project Ga0163154, IMG submission 148649) | Freshwater microbial mat bacterial communities from Lake Vanda, McMurdo Dry Valleys, Antarctica - Oligotrophic Lake LV.19.MP9.P1 | ecosystem: Environmental > Aquatic > Freshwater > Lake >... | reverse complement strand
AATTAATACACTTCGAGCTACAAAAGCCCCCTCTAAAGAGTTGTAAATTACTCTAATAAAACATTTTTTTTGTTATAATTACTTTTTTCTGCACCTATAGTTTAATGGATAAAACAAAGGTTTCCGGAACCTTAGTTCCAGGTTCGATTCCTGGTAGGTGCACAACCTACAAAAAATACTACTAATACAAGAATCTCTTTTTTAGATTTTTTTAGCTAATTATTCTTACATTTGTGTAGTTCCTACAGTTTCTGCTGTTTTGATCTAGTATTATATGGTGACACGTATTGCTTCTGTTTTCCCTGATCTTATATGATAAATGTATGCATTTGTCGCAAGACCAACTTCAAGAAATATTTGTGGGTGGTGGGGTCGTGAGTGAAAAAGACTTTAATGAGATTGTTGCTCAATCTAAAATTAAAGAAATTAGTTTACTGACAACCATCACAAAAATTAAAGGAATTGACGAGAAACAACTCGGCCAAGTTATTGCTAATCACTTTAACATTCCTTTAGTAGATTTAGCGACGATCAACATTCCTGACGATATCTTAAATATAATTCCCGAAACGATTGCCAAGAGACAACAAGCGGTTATTTTTGAAGAGAGTGACACGGATATTAAGATTGCCTTAGGGAACCCCAGTGACACCTTATTAGCAGAATTTATTGCATTAAAAACAAAAAAAAATGTTCAAATGTTTTATGCAGTAGAAAGTGATCTAGAACACGTTCTTTCTTACTATAATACAGACTTTCAAAAGTTGTTCGAAAAATTAGTTCACGCTGATGACACTAGTGTGTTGGGTAAAATTTCTCGTGATGTGCCGGTTAAAAAAATGGTGGATATGTTGATCAAAGTAGCACATCAAGAAAAATCCTCAGATATTCATATTGAGCCACACGGTGATAAATTTATTGTTCGATTTCGTATTGATGGCATCTTACACGATATTTTTACTTTACCACGACAATTGCATGATCGAATCGTATCCAGAATTAAGGTAGTGGCTGAGTTGCGGACAGATGAACATCTGTCCGCACAAGACGGTAAAATGCGGCTGATTCTGGATCGTAATTCCCACATTGATTTGCGTGTCTCAATTCTGCCCATTATTGATGGTGAAAAAATCGTTATGCGGTTATTATCTTCAGAAGCTCGAGGATCTTCACTCAAAGATCTTGGTTTTAGCGAAGAAGATTTAGCAAAAATTGAAAGAGCTCTGTCAAAAAGCTATGGCATGATTACGTGCACAGGTCCAACTGGTTCAGGAAAAACAACCTCAATTTATTCTGTTTTACAAAAGATTAATTCTCGAGAAATTAATATTTCCTCAATTGAAGATCCAGTTGAATATCGTTTGCCAGATGCTAACCAAGTCCAAGTTAATAACAAAACTAACCTTACATTTGCAAATGGCTTGCGCTCACTTCTGCGCCAAGATCCTGACTATATTTTTGTGGGTGAAATTCGTGATAGCGAGACAGCCTCAATTGCTATTAATGCTGCCTTGACTGGTCACATGGTGCTTTCAACTTTGCATACTAATACAGCTGCCGCGGCACTACCAAGACTTTTTGATATGAAAGTAGAGCCATTTTTGGCGGCTACCACAGTTAATCTGATTATAGGACAGCGTCTTGTACGTCGAATTTGTGATAATTGTCGAGTTGCTTACACCTTACCTTTAGATCAAATTAAGGAATCAATTTCTCGAGAGGTTCTTAAGAAATACTTTCCTGATGTTGAGCTAATTCAAGGAGTTCAGTGTTATAAAGGAGAAGGTTGTCGTATTTGTCATCACACAGGATATGCAGGTCGGATTGGTGTTTATGAATTATTGGAAGTTACCAGAGACATTCGCGAGCTTATTTATAAAAAAGCGTCCGCTCAAGATATTGAAGATAGAGCAAAAGAATTAGGCATGAAGAAAATGTTAGAAGATGGTCTACGAAAAATTAGCATGGGACTAACAACTTTTGAAGAAGTGTTAGCCGCTACTAAAGGTGATGAATAATAGGTTAATGTTATGGCTAGAGTTTCGCTGAGTACTAAAGAAAAAATGAATCTCATCTCCAACATTGGTACGATGTTGACTGCTGGTATTCCAATTTATGAAGCCACTCAAGTTTTACTTGATGAGGCTAAAGGAGGAACTAAATTAGTATTAGAGGAATTACAAAAAGACTTAGCTGCAGGAAAAAGTATTAACATGAGTTTTGCTAATTTTCCTGATGTCTTTGATGAGGTAACTGTTAATTTGATAAAAGCTGCAGAAGAGGCAGGTACTCTTGAACAAACGCTCAAAGACTTAGTCGTGACAATGCGTAAAGAGATGGAGTTTTCTGAAAGAGTTACTGCGGCTATGATGTATCCGATGATTATCATGGTTGTTTTTATTGGTGTAGTACTGATGATGTTAATGGTAGTTATTCCTAAAATATCAAAAGTTTTTGAGAGAATGAACGTTAATTTACCGTTGCCAACAAGAATTATGGTGGCTGCTTCTAAAGCATTACTAGAAAATACCTACTATGTTGTTGGTGGAATTATTTTGCTGATTGTCGTTGTTGTTTTCTTGTATAAAAGAAATAAAAAACTTATTTTTAATATTGTTTTTTCTATGCCTGGAATTCGCGGATTAGTTAGGCAAATTGATATTACACGGTTTTGTCGTAGTTTACATTTATTACTCTCTTCTGGGGTTCCCATTACTCACTCTTTAGCGCTGGCACAAAAAGTGGTGATGAAAAAGGAGGTAGAAAGAATTATTGAAAAAGCACGAGTTTTGGCAGAATCTGGGCATCAGTTTTCTGAGGGACTACGAACTAAGGATAAAATTTTCCCCCCAATGATGGTGAAGTTAATGGAAGTTGGCGAGAGAACTGGCCAATTAGAAAATTCAATGTTACATGTTTCTGAACAAATGGACTATGAGGTATCTAAAACTCTCAAATCATTAACTGCACTTATAGAACCAATTATGTTAGTTTTTATTGGTGTAGCTGTTGGTGGCATGATGATGGGTATTATTTCTCCAATCTATGGATTGATTGGAAATGTAGGTGCCTAATATGAACGATAAAATATTGAATTCAGGATTCACTTTAGTAGAAGTCATGGTATCAATGGCATTACTGACTACCATTTTTTTATTATCTACAATTACCTTAAGCAATATTATTCCCACGGCCAGTATTCGTGCCACGTTTGAAGTATTAGTGTCTGATATGCGTCTACAACAACTTAAAGCAATGTCGGGTAATACAGAAGGAAATGATTCTGTAGAAAGTTATGGTGTTTACTTTGAGCAAGATAAATACACTTTATTTAGGGGATTTAGTTATATAGCATCTTCATCCGCCAATTTTATCGTACATTTACCTAAAGGTGTTATTTTTGAAGATATAAATCTGCCAGCTTCTGCAATAGTTTTTAATCAAGCAAGTGGAGAAGTAAACGCGTACGATGGAAACTTAGATAAAGTAACTGTTAAAAGTACTGTCAATAATGATGAGATGACGTTAGAATTAAATAAACTAGGAACGATTACTACAACAGAATGAACAGAAAAAAAATAAAAAACTTCTTTTCCGCTGGCACAATTTTAGTCGAATTTTTAATTGTTTCCGCCTTACTCACATTAATTGTGCCAGCAGTCTATGGCTTATTTATTGCTGGTACCCAAGGTGACGCCAATCAACTTAAGCAAACAGAAGCGACTCGATTGATGAGAGAAATGGTTGAAGTAACACGAATTATTCGTGAACAAGGATGGAACACCTTTGCCAACAATGGGACTTATTATCCCATCCAAAATGGAAATAGTTGGAGCTTTCAGAGTGGTGAAGAAACAATTAATGAATATAAACGAAGTCTGATTATTGGAGATGTGTATCGAGATGTAAATGACCTAATTATTGAAAATGGTGGAGAGTTAGATTTATCTACAAAAAAAATCTTGTACAGAGTCAGTTGGGACACCCCATTTCCTGGCGGTGAAGTCATTAGTACTAAATACTTTACACGTTATATAGATACAATAGCATTTACCCATTCCACAAACACAGACTTTTCTAGTGGAATTTTGACAAATACCACAGTTACCGCGGTCTTAGATGGCGAGGTAACATTATCTTCAGGAACGACCGGGACATATGAATCTGCTCCGCTTGATGCAAATGGATCCAGCTCTTTTGCTTATTTGTCATTTACAACTTTTGTGCCTAATAACAGTTCAGTCAAAATGCAAGTTGCTGTTGCTGATCCTGTAAACAATAGTTGTGCAACTGCGTCATATAATTACGTTGGTCCAAACGGAACAGATCAAACATACTTTGATCCATCGGGAGCTATTCCTTTTGACGGTGATAATTCTGGTTATGAAAATCCAGGAAGATGTTTTAAATATAAAGCATTTTTTACCAATGTCGTACAAACAGAAAAACCTGAATTAAGAAGTGTGACAATTACTTATACGCCATAACTGCCCATGCAAATAACAAAAAGTAAGCAAGCTGGTATTACAATTTTAGAAATCCAAATGTATGGGGTTTTGTTTGCTATTTTTATAGTAATATTATCGCAGTTTTTTGCCAGTTCAATTGAATTACAAGTGAGAAATACTTCCACAGCAGCTGTTGATCAGGAAGCAAAATTTGTTATTCAAAGATTACAGTTTGATGGTCTGAGAGCTTCTGAAGTTACCAGCCCAGCAGATTTAGGTCAAACTGCCCAAAATATCACCTATACGATTGGTGGACTGGCAAATACGTATCAGTTGCAAAATGGTGTTCTGCAGTTAAATAATAATGAAGGAACTGTATCGGTTACTAGTCCACTTGTTACCGTTTCAAATTTGCAAGTAAAACGCAGTGGCAATCCAGGTGGAAAACACTTGCTGCAAATTTCTTTTGACGTTGATAGCTCCAATGATATAGCCGCAGATAGTGGTAAATATTCAAGATCATTTTCAACCGTAATTGGCTTGCGATAATTTTAGAATGAAATATCAGCAGGAATAGTAAAATCAGCCGAAGTAAATTGGACTGGTGCGCAAGTAAAATTTTGTTCTTGATTAAAAAATGCTAATTCAGGAGTTGCCTCAGCAAAAAGGGCAACTTTGTCCTTTGAAAAAGTAAATTTTTTACCGTCAACATCTCGTTGTGATTTTTCCTGCCACCAATACAAGGTTTCAGTTGTTCCAATAATATTTGTTCTTAATTGATCTGCTGCTTGTACACTAAGATAGGTAATAAAGAAATCATTAGTGGAAATCTTAATAGTGTACGTTGGTGGCGCAGTGTCCGTAGCGTCACTAGAATGACAAAGCACATTTTGTTGTGTTTGAATTAGCTGAGACAGAGTATTGGTTTGTTTAGTATTGTTTGAGGCTACAGGAGCTGGTTCTATGAGTGGTGGGAGCGGCTGCTTTTGTTGCCAAAAGCAGCCACTCAGTAACAAACTACAACTAACAAGTACACTGATAAGATTTTGCTTCTGATTCATATACCCAATATAAATCACTGACTTTCTACATACAAGTCCTGCCAGACTTCTCTCTATCCGTAGCTCACTTTTTTTTGTATCATGGAGATATGAAACAGTTTGGTAAAAAGAATTCTGATGGCAAATTAGTAGTTGCTTATCTTAAGGCGCAAGAGATTTGGTTTTATACAGAGAAACTCAATGAATTTGTTGTTTTTCCTTTTCCACCAGAATTAATGCATCATTTAGAAATTAGTCATGTTGATAAGTTGTATGCAGTTTTAAATGACTTTATTGTTAATGCAAAAATTAATCCGTCTGAGTTGTTTATTATTTTATCAGGTGAGGTTTATTTTTTAAGAGATATTGAGTCGCAAAAAGGTGAGAAAAGAGAAGATTACATTAGAAGGTTTACCGATAATTTACCATTTGAAATAGTGTTTGTTAAGGATTTAATTTTTGATCATAAAGAGAAAATAGTTGGTTTAAATCGTTATACATATCAGCCACTAGTATTGGCGTTGACTAAAATTGGTTTTAATGTGTCTACAATGATTCCTGATTTTGTTTTAAATCAAGAATTAGCTTCTGATCAATTCACTACTGAAAGTGCTCATACTTTAGTTTTGAGTGATAATACTCATTTAGAAAAGTATAACTTTTTAGCTATACAAGAACAAAGCGAATCAAGTGAGGTTTTGACAATCGAGAATACCATGCCAGATAAGAAAAAGGTATTACCTTTAGTAGCTGTTTTCATTTTATTACTGACAGTACTTGGCGTATTGATTTGGTATACTCAAAGTGGTGTTTCGATTCCATTTTTACCTGCCTACTCAGATCTCCCAGCTGAGGAAACAATTACACCTGCAGACGAGAGTACTGAGTCAGCTACCAATCAGTCAACAGAAGTTACAACAGAAGCTAGTTCCACAGCAGAAGTAATTACTCCAGTAGCTTTAGAGCAACTAACTGTTTTAGTAGCTGATAACTCTGCAGACAGTAGTCAATATCCACTGATTCGAGATACATTAAATCAACTGGGAATTCAACAAGTTAATTCAACTCAATCACTGGTGGTTGAAAGCGAGAACATAATTGTTGTTGCTAGTCCTCGTGTTTCACAAGATTCATTAGATAAAATCCTAGTTGCTTTGACTCAACCAGGAGTAGAAATTACTATAGAAAAAGATTCAGATCTTGAAGCAGATCTTATTATTACTTTGCCTGCTGGTATCTTAGAATCATAAATAAAATCAATTTTATATTTTCATTTAACATTAGCCTTGCACATGTCTGTTACATTTTGCTAAGATGATAGTCATACGGCTTGTATTGAGCCAATTTTTTCTATGTCTGAATATCTTAATAGCATTCGTGTGACCACTAAACGTGGAGGCTCTCCTGGTATTGTTTTAATTTCTCTCTTAGTATTTATGACTATGGCAATTATTGTTGCGGTAGCGAGTGTTAGTTTGATTATTAATAAACGACAAAGCTCTCAACAAATTGCAGGTAGCACTCAAGCACTCAATCTGGCAGAAAGTGGTATTGAAAATGCCATGCTCAAATTGATTCGCAACCCCAATTATGCGGGTGAAATTCTCCAACTTCCAGAAGGTGATGTGATCATACATGTCAGTGGTTCTGATCCGTACAACATAAGCGCTGAGGCTACAGTGGGTAATTTTATTAAAACAGTTGAGGCTGAAACAGCTTTTATTAATGGTACTTTAGAAGTTATTTCATATGGTGAAATTTATTATGACTGTTCCCCATTACCTTGGTATAACGATGAATGGGTGTATCGTATAAAAAACATTATTCGCAGCAATAAGGTTGAAGGAAATGATAACTTAACTGACTTTCCTGTTTTATTCAGTTTTAAAGAAAGTATGCTGGTTGGAAATACTCAGCAAAACGGTGAGGATATAGTTTTTGTTGACAAAGATAATAATAAACTTTCGCATGAAATCGAAAATTTTGATGCTGTTACTGGTGAAATTATTGCTTGGGTAAAGATGCCAACTTTATCACCAACTGTAGATACACCGATTTATATTTATTTTGGAAATCCTAGCGCTCCAAATCAAGCTAATCCAGAGGCAGTTTGGAGTAACGGATATGAAGCTGTTTATCACTTACATGATGATTTTCTTGACTCAACTAGCAAGAATCATGATGGCACTAATAATGGCACAATAGACATTAAAGGTATCACAGGTAATGGCCAAGATTGGGAGTTTTATCATGGCCAAGATTATATTGATATTGGTAACTGGAATTTGACCGGCCGTAAAGTAACACTAGAAGCTTGGGCATTGTATGAAAGTTTTGGTCATCCTTGGGCGCGTTTGATTTCTAAATCAAACGCGAATACCTACCCAGGTGTTAATTTTATGTTGGCTACTTGGGAAGTTGGCACTAATGTGGTTCCACGATCAATGTTTAGAACTACCAGTAACAGTAATGCAAGCATTCACTATCCAAATACTGGTTGGAATTTGAGTGCTAATAAATGGTATATGTTTTCGTCTTCCTTTGACGGGGATTTAAATAATAATCACGTCGTTTTACATCTGAATGGCGACACTGTACTAAGCGAAAGCCGAGCAAATGTTCCTCCTCGTGATTTATTCCAAAACAGTTGGCAAATTTATTTAGGTAATAATCCGGTGGTCTTTGATCGTAATATTGATGGTCGAATGGATGAAGTCCGGATCTCTAGTAGTGTCCGTTCTCCAGAATGGTTAAAGACTCAATACAACAATATGTCTTTACCTACTGCATTTACTAAATCTTGTGGACCAGAAACAGAAATGGCACCACCACCAACACCAACCATAACTCCAACTTTATACCCAACCGCACCAGCATGGTGTTCCGGAACAGTTTGGTACCATCCTCACTGGTCACACCGTAAGCAATTAACTATTCAAGAAACACAAGTTGCAGGAACGTCTAGTTATCTAGATTATCCAGCCTTTGTTTCATTCTCTGATGCAAATCTAGCAGCAACCGCAAAATCAGATGGCAGTGATATTAGATTTGTGGGGCTTAATGGTGTAGCTCTCGATTTTGAGCTTGAGTATTATGACCCTGCCACCGGAACAGTTCAAGCTTGGGTAAGAATTCCTACTGTTTCTGCCACAACTAATACAAATTTTTACATTTATTATGGAAATTCTATTGCGGGAAGTGTCAGTAATCCTGATGGCGTTTGGAATGAAAGTTATGAGGCTGTCTATCATATGCATACCAATCCAGTGGGCACACCACCGCAGATTTTAGATAGCACACTCGAATATTCTGGTGTTAGTAATGGTCTAATGACCAGTACTGATGTGGTCACAGGTAAAGTTGGATTAGCTACTGACTTTGATGGGAGTGATGATTACATTCAAACAGGTGGTATATTTGGAGGTAATCAGTCACACGCTGCCCTCAGTGGTTGGGCAAAAGTGGACAGTTACAGTACCAACCAAGCCATATTTAGTAAAGCATTTGGCCACGATACTCATCCAAGAATTTATTATCAGGCAAATACAAACCAGCTATGGTTGCAATATAGTGTTGATGGAAACAGCCAAGCTATTATTTTTAGTAATTTTTCAAATCTGATTCCAGCTGGTCAATGGTTTAATTACTCAGTAGTTTTTGATGCTGCCATCAACAGAGTTACCTTCAAAATTAATAACGGTCAATTAAGTGGCAGTAATACTCATGCTGGAATGGATTCATTTACTGGAGGTGGTTTCTTACCTAGAATTGGCTATGACTCAAACTTAGGGTACCGATTTGACGGTAATCTAGATGAAATTCGTTTTTATAGTGATTCAGTTGAAGACAATTTATTAACTACCGAATACAACAATCAAAGTAATCCAGGACAATTTATAACTGTCGGACAAAGTGTTATCAGAACTGCAATTTGTGTCTCACCAACACCAGCTCAAAGTCCAACTCCCACCCTTGCTCCGACAAAACCAGCTGGCTCAGTGCAATCTTTTAGAGTGACAACCTATGAAATAGAACCAGGAACTTTTAGTGGTACAACCTACAGTTTACCGTTACAACAAAATCTTTCTTCGCAGTATTTTGTGAGCATTAATGGAGCAAGTAGTTTATCTCCTGCTCATGGAGGCAGTTATGATGCTGTCCGAGTAACAGCTGACCCATTTGCACATTTCGGCAGCTCTACTGCTGCTAATCAGTTGCAACTAAGCAGAGGCACCAGCGGTGGTGACTCATGGCAAGGAAGTATTACTGTGGTGGAATGTGTGAGCGATTGTGATCGATCAGGATTTATCTTAAAAGAGGTTAAGCAAGTAGCTTTACCTCTAGGAACCATCAATGATGTGCAGACAATAAGCACAACGTTAAACAGTTCACATACTGCTCGTACTGTTCCTTTTGCCGGTAAATTAGGCGGTGGTATTACTACTACTGGTGCTAATCCAACTGAATACAGTACAACCTTAGCAACTCGAATTAAAAAAGCGGGAACAAATCAATTGCATATTAGTCGTCGATCAGCAGATGGGCAGTATGCGCGTGAAGCTACTGTTACTGTCTATGTAACTGAATGGGGCAGTGAGTGGAATGTCCAGTCAGTTGACGTTGCGGGAACTAACCAAGGTGATTCAATTGATGCAGAATCTGAATATAATGTTTCATTTATTGATAAAATTGAAAGAGAGGGAACTTGGGTGTGGGGTAGTGGTTATACTGCTAATTCTAATATGGAAAGTAGCGGTCTTGCGCAAGTCATAACACTCGGGAATGGTGTTACACAAAATTCTTCAGAAGAAGTTGTGGCTGTCGGTGGAGAAGGAGCTTTAAGCGATTCTGGCCGAAACTTCACCATTTTTGTAATGACGCATCCAAGACTTTCAACTGATTATAGATTTAAAGGTGACGGTGATGCTGGTACGGGAAGTTATCAGGAAATGACATCTCAAGTTGATTCACCAGTTGCTAGTGAAAGTCATAATAATTCTGGTGGTAGTGTTAAACATACAAGTGGTTATAGATTACCTTTGGTTTACACAACTTCATCTGGTAACTCAACTGATTTTCCAAAAACGGGAGCTTGGGCAAGTCGGTTAATTGGCACCGACCAATTACAATATTGGAGAATGTTATCCGGAGAAAACTTTGTTAGTTGGATGCAGGCAGTAGACTTTGGAAATGTAGTGGGTGTAGCTTCTGGCCTTCCAACTCCAACTAATGTTCCCACTCCAACCACCCCACCACTTACCACTCAATGTGTGACCATCAATGCAAACACAGATGATGCTGAACAAAATCTTAATAGTAATTCAGTTACTCTGGGGGGTAGTAGTATTGATTTGGGTTATGGCGATGGCAATCCACAAATGGTGGGATTAAGATTTAATGGTGTAAATGTATTTCAAGGTGCAAATATTTATGACGCAAAAATAACCTTTGCAGCTGCTGGTGCTTCATCGACTGCAACAAGTATAACTTTTTGGGGACAAGCAATAGATAATTCGCCCACATTTACATCTGGCCCAAATAATATCGCAGCTCGAACTAAGACAACCGCAAGTACAAATTGGTCTGCCATTCCATCTTGGTCTAATAATTCTCAATATGATTCACCAAGCTTAAAAACAATTGTCCAAGAAGTTGTTAATCGTGGCAGCTGGCAGCCAGGAAATAGTATGAGTTTCTTAATAACTGGGACAGGTCAAAGAGGCTCAGTCTCATACGAGAACATTCCATCAACAGCTCCTAAGTTGTGTGTCAGTTACATTACAGGCTCTGGTACTCAACCAACATCTACTCCGGTGCCAACAAATTCTCCAACTCCCTCACCAACTCCAGTCCCACAATGTGTTGTCTATACCAGTACAGACATTCCTAAAAATCTGCCAAATGGAACAAGTTCAGTTACTTCTACATTGAATATTCCCGACTACGGAACAATTACAGATGTCAACTTAACCGCCTCAATGACCCATCCATATGTTGGTGATTTAGGTATGACCTTGACAAAAGTATCCCCAGGATCAACGGTTACTGTCTTAGACAGACCAGGAGTTCCTGCTACTACCTATGGCTGCTCTGGTGATAATCTAGCTATGACACTTGATGATTCGGCAGCGTCATACGCAGAAGGTATTTGTAGTGGCAGTACGCCAACAATTAATGGTACATATAGACCAAATAATCCACTGAATACCTTTAATGGATTATCAAGTAATGGTCAATGGAATTTGCAAGTTACTGATTACTATCCAAGTAGTGATGCTGGTACTTTAACAAGTTGGTCTCTGAGAATTTGTCGTTATCCACAACCAAGTCCAACACCAACATCAACCCCTGTGCCAACTAACACACCAACAGCTACTCCAACTCCCTCACCAACTCCAGTAAATGCAGCGTATAGAGTTACTACCTATGAGTTAGAAGCTGGCGAATATACTGGTACTAATTACAATTTAACTATATCTAATAACTTAAGTTCAAATTACTTTGTGATGCTCAATGGAGCGAGTGTCAGAACTGATGCCAATCATCCACCACAAGAAGATGGCGTCAGAATTAGTGGTGATCCATTTGGGAACTTAGGATCAACAACTGCTGCTAATCAATTAGCACTAATACGTTCTAACGCTGCTCAAGATTGGACCGGTGCTGTGACTGTAGTTGAATGTTTAGCAAACTGTACAACCAGCGGTTTTCAGTTAAGACAAGTTTTAGAAGTAGCACTACCGCAAGGAACTGCAAATGCATTACAAACAGTAACAGCAAATTTAAGTGCAAATCATAACTCCAGAGTTGTGCCATTTGGAGGACTGTACGGAGGTGGTATGACTAATACTTCCAGTAGTGCAAATGAATGGGGAGTAACGTTTGGTACTAAGATTGAAAAAGTCGGCACTAATCAAATTGAATTGAGAAGATATGGTGGTGAAAGTCGTGTTCCTCGTTCAGGCACAATGACTGTCTATATTGTTGAATGGGGAACTCAGTGGACTGTGCAAACAGCCAATGTTACCGGTACAAATGTTGGAAATAGTATCAATGTAGCAGGTGAATATAACACTGCAGCTATTAGTAGTGTCGCTAGAGATCAATCGTGGGTATGGGGTACTGGATTTACTCGTGATGATGGTATTGGTGACGGTGCATTTGGACAAGTCATAACGCTCGGTAATGGTGTCACTCAAAATGCTAATGAAAGCACTGTAGCAGTTGGCGGAGAAGCAAGTTTAATTAGTCCTGGCCGTGATTTCCAAGTCTACATTATGCAACACCCATCCCTCCGGACAGATTATCGCTTTAAGGCTGATGGAGATATTGGTAGTATTGAGTATCAAGAATTAACGCTCGGAGTAGATGCAGCTTTAACACCTGAAATATATAATAATGGAAGTTCTTCTGTGAGAACGACTCAAGGTCGTCGGTTTGGGTTCTTGTATAGTAGTGCAAGCGGTACGGGACAACAATATCCAGTCAATGGGGGTTGGGCATTTAGAATGACCGGAAGTACCTCTATGCTTTACTGGAGACCATTTGCCGATGAAAATTTTGCAGCTTGGGCACAGTCAGTTGATTTTGGAAATATCAATTAATTTAAATGAGATAAAACCCATTAAGGTGTAGGTTTTTTTGAATTTATTTTAGATCTCATTAATGGTGATAACTTGTCCTTGGACGGCAATGATCAGGTCAACTTGAGTGGAATCTGGTAATCGGAGATTTGCTTCCCAACGAGTGCCAGCGTCATCAAGTTTTTTAACTGAAACAATCGTACTATTTTCAATATGTTGGAGCGCTACTTGTCTAACTTGTTCTTCATTTAAAGTAAATGCGGGCGTTGGTGTTGGATCATTATTAATAACGGTGGAAGTTCTAGTTGGAATTGGTGTTGGATCAGTAGATGCGGGCGTTGGTGTTGGATTAGTGACGGTTATAGAGTCAGATTCTATATATGTTAAATCGCCGTCTTTTACAATTTTTCCAGTTACAGAAATAGAATCACCAACTTGTAAGGTGTCATCAGCTTTTTGTTTTCTGACCACAATTGAAGCATTATTTTCAGTTAAAGCAAAAGAATTACCATCCGGAAAGGTAGAAATTTTACCAGTCACCGTAACTGATTGGCCAATTTGAGGATTTCTGACAATTTCAGCGATTGGTCCTTTGGCAGAAGGTTCCGCTGCACTCAAATCGGTCATTGTTGGCTCCTTTACTACGGGAGTAGGAGTTTCTGGTAGGCTTTGATACCAAAAACCAAAACATAAAACGCCAATGATGACTAAAATGACTACGAAACCTTTTTTCAATGAACTGATTTGAATTTGCATGACACAATTAGTGTAAGCTTTTTGTCCCTAAATGGGTATGACTATTTTAGAGTATAATTTGTACATACTAACTAGCAGCACACGATTTTGAGAGAATTATTTTATCAAGAGAATAACTAAAAGTATAATTGCTCCATTTTGAATATAAGTGATGTATTTATCGTATGTTGACGGTATATTGAAAAAAGTATTACCATGTATATATGAAAAACACTCTAACTCACCAAATTCGTACAAAATTAAATCAAGCAGGTTTTACACTTATTGAACTGCTCGTTGTTATTGGTATCTTAGCTGTCTTATTAGCTATCGTTTTGATTGCTATTAACCCTGCTCGCCAATTTTCTCAAGCAAACGACACCCAACGCCGAAGTGATGTTAACGCTATCTTAAATGCTATTCATCAATACTCAGTTGATAATGCTGGACAAGCTCCACCAGAAATCGGAACAACAGAAGAAGAAATTTCCTCAACTGAAGCTAACATTTGTGCTGACTTAGTTGATACGTATATCGCTGCATTACCAGTCGATCCAACAGTCCAATCTGGTCCAGTTGAACTCGCAGGATGTGGCGCCGCTTATGCTAGTGGTTACACAGTCATGAGAAGTGCTGCAAACAATCGTATCACTGTCTCAGCTGTCGGTGAATTAACTGCAAGTATTAGTGCTACTCGATAATTTGATTATCAGAACAGTGTAATAGAATGGGCCGCCTGCATATGCAGGCGGCCCATTTAGTTTATAATCAACTCTAACAGGAAAGCTTATTATGCAAACAGATACAAAAAGAATAATTACTATTTCTCTGATTGCAGTTGTGTGTTTAGCTATTTTGACTATTACTCAGGCAGCGACCAGTAATATAGAAAATCCAGCAACACTAGCTGATACGCAAAAT
>Ga0163154_10006218_pt1 | contig 14729 bp, 12 predicted proteins | sample OliLakLV19MP9P1_FD_148649 | JGI IMG/M metagenome (GOLD analysis project Ga0163154, IMG submission 148649) | Freshwater microbial mat bacterial communities from Lake Vanda, McMurdo Dry Valleys, Antarctica - Oligotrophic Lake LV.19.MP9.P1 | ecosystem: Environmental > Aquatic > Freshwater > Lake >... | reverse complement strand
TCCAAACGAGGGGACAATGCGTTGCGAGATGTCAGTAAAGCGCACAACGCACGCCGAGAATGCCCTGCCGATAAGTGGGGACATACCAATTCCGAAACGAGGGACGGAGAATTCGCGGGTTTGTCGCCCATGATCCGCCGCGACAAACCCAATGTTTACCGTCGAAATGGTCTTGCGAGTAACCACTATAGGGAAACGCGACAAAGCCGGGATAGGGCAAAAACGGCGAACTCGTCCATTCCCAAACGTGAGGATTCCCGTCCAACCCATTCCGTGCCGCAAACTCCCATTCCGCTTCTGTCAGCAGTCGTTTTCCTGCCCAGCGAGCGTAGGCGTCGGCTTCATACCAACTGAGGCTCGATGCAGGTTCGTCGGGAAGGACGGCACACAAACCCGCCGGACGCCAGCACGCATATTGTCCTGCGATCTTCTCGGCAAGCCAGTATTCCGGGCGTTCCGCGTGGGAGTGCTGCCGCCAATCCCAGCCGTCCGGTGTCCATAGTTCGCGCCGTGAATAGCCGCCGTCCGCCATAAAAAGCGACCAGTCGTACGCCGTCACTGGAGCCGTTTCCATTTCGAACGAGGCAACGGTCACATTATGCGCCCGTTTTTCATTGTCGTAGCCGCCGGGATCATCCGAACCCATAATAAACGTGCCGCCCGCATACCGCCGCGTCTCAGAGACGGTTCCGCGTTTCCACTCGACGGGTTCAATCGGCGCGAGTGTGCCTTCATCCTGCCGAATCAGCATCAGCATTTCGAGGATCGTCTCTTGGTGCTGGCACTCGTGCTGAAGCGCGAAATCCCACGCATAACCCTCACGGAGCAACGGATTATCGCTCTCGAAATCCGCTGTCTCCAATGCCTCCAAAACCCGTGCGCGAGTCGCCGATAGATAGCCCACAATCGCGGCACGTTCCGGCAAATAAATCCGCCCATCTTTGGGATTTTCGGGGAGATTGGCGAAGAGAAACCGCAGGGCTTCATCGCGGCACGGCTTGCCTAACGCCTGTTCGCAAACCCAAAACTCTTCGGTCATGGCGAGGTGTCCGAAGTGCCAGCCGATGGGGCTGTAAAAGTCGTGAACGCGCCGCTTGAGATACGTTTCGGGGACTTGCGCGAAGAGTTCCAGCGTGCGTTCGCGGACTTCGGTCATAGCATGGGCAAGTTCTGCCTTGAGTTGTGAGGAGGAAAGGGAAGTCATAGGTGGCGCAAGGTCTCCCAATAGCTGCGTTCCCAGTTATCCGCATTCTCTTTGCGAACGATCCACGGCGGCAGTTCGAGATACAGGCGTTCGGCGATTCCGTTGACATACCACTCATATTGGCGGCGCAGAGCCGCCAGAGTCTCCTGCGGTTCTTGGAGCGTACAGAGCTCGATGCCTGCGGCAGTAAGTTCGGCGCAAAGCCGGGCAAAATCTTCCGGCGGCAGACGATCTTTGTCTGGTTGCGCCGGTTCGATTCCTATCACAAGGGCAAGGTCAACAACAGCATGACGCGCCATCGCATAGGTCATGTGTGCCTGCCAATGCAGTCCGGATTCCCACTGCGGATCGTCGGCAAAGTCCAATTTGATCAGGGCGCAGGTGTCCAAGATCGTCGTCAATGCTGCAAGCCAAGACTGCCGATCATGCTGTGAGCGATAGAACATCAGGACGGGATAAGACAGATGACTCTCCAGCAATTCGGACGCCCAGCGTTCCCATTCGGCGAGCAATTGTTTGAGTTCCGGCATCTGTCCCGCTTCGCCGTGCCGCACCAAAAGTTCCGACGCGGTTGGAGGCGAACCGGCACGGGCATCGAGCAGAGAGATTCCGACTTCGCGCCGCGAAAACGCCTGATACATGATCGGCACATAGCCGATAATCATTGCCAAAATGCCGAAGCCAAGACCCGCCTCAAACACTACCAATGCGCGTCCCGTTGGAGTGATCGGGACAATATCGCCATAGCCCAACGTGAAAAATGTGACGCCACTGGCATAGAGAGACCCGCCGAAGGTCAGGCTATGCCCGTGATCGGTGAAGTTTTGGCGGATGCTCCACATCATACACCCAAACGCGAACACCAGCAGAAATGCCCACATCGCAAAAAGGAGAAGCAGCGAAAGGGGACCAAAACTGCTGAGAAGTGCTTCGCGCTTGCCGCCGCGCCGTGATCGCTTCGCCAGAAAAAAAAAGGCATAGCGGACTCCGGTATAGAACAGGCGCGTGAGGCGCAGACTGCGAGTGACGGTACGCGGCAGAACAATCGTCTCGAACGTATCCACCAAGACGATCAGCATTAGCAGGAATCCGAAACCAAAAATGGGGTAGCTCATGAGGAAGAGTGTATCCTGCTTGCCGTGTCAGGGCGAACCGGCAGGGCGGCAAATCTCTGCTCGCTGTCCATTAAACTGTCTTGGATTGCCAGTCCCGCCTGAGCGCACAATTCGGCGATACTTCGGCGTGTGTATTTGTGACTGTTCTCGGTATGGATCGACTCGCCCGCACGGAATGAAAATGTCTGCCGCAACGCTTTGATATGCACGGATTGGGCTTTTTTGCTGACAAGATGCATCTCGATTCGAGAGTGGTCTGCGACAAACGAAGCCAAATGCGTGAACTGCGCGGTATCGAAATCGGCGTCTAATTCGCGGTTGATTCGGTGGAGCAGATTTTTGTTGAATGCCGCCGTGATCCCTTGCTTATCATTGTAAGCGGCTTCGAGCGTTTGCTGATCTTTGACCAAATCCACGCCCAACAGCAGCCGGTCATGAGGCTGCATCGCGCCGCGCAACTGCTGCAAAAATCCAACGGCTTCCGTTGTCTCAAAGTTGCCGAGATTGCTGCCCAAAAAGAGAAATAGTCGCGGCATCTTCGACGGCGGCAGATATTTTATTGCCGCGTGATACTCTGCCGCGAGTGCCGTGACCTTGAGTTGAGGGTAATCGGAGAGCAGAGTTTGTGCAGATTCGCGTAAAAAGTCGCGGGAAATATCTATCGAAGTATAGTGCAGGGCGGTTTGCTGCTTGAGAAGCGCGTCGAGTAAAAATCGCGTTTTGCAGGAACTGCCGCTTCCAAATTCCACTATCGCGGTTTCATTCGGAAGTGAGGCAACAATATCAGGAGCATATTGGTACAGAATGCTCGCTTCGGTGCGTGTGACATAATACTCCGGCAAGTCACAAATCTTCTCGAACAGTGCCGAGCCGCGTGCGTCGTAAAAGTAGCGGCACGGGAGCGTTTTTTGGGGGCGGAATAACCCTTCGGCAACAGCACACGGAAAATCGTTGGTGACCGGCTGATGATGGGTGTCCACAAAACAGAGGCGTTCCGACATGACAAGCAAATCTCTTTTCGGTAAAGGTTATCCATAGATACGCCGATACCGTCCATAAATTCCGCAAGAGTTTTGTTCCGAACTCACAATTTGCATTTTATGTCAAAGAACGCACGATACGCACGCCATTATTCGCCATATTGTGCAAAAAGACGGCGTGCAGTATATCGGCGGGATGGGCGGCAATTCCGGCGGTTTTGGCGGCATTGATGGGGATGTCGTAAGTGTCTACGCAGTCGGCAGGCAAAATCACGGGATGGTGCTTGTTGACGGCGTTCGCGGACAGTTTGAGGTGCATCGCCAGTTGATAGGTGCAGAGGTCGGTGCAGTCGCCAACAACGATTCGGTGCGTGATTTGCGGGTTTGCAGCGAGCCATTCGTCCAACGTTGTTCCCATCGCCGACGAGATGGAATTCTTGGGAATTACCGTAAACTCACCGGCGAACGGCAGATTTTTGAGTTCCGGCACACTCTCCGATTCACGGGTTCCGCGCAGACAGTGGGGCGGATAGTTCTCGAACTCTGCCGCGTTGGGATCATGGGTATCCTGCGTCAGCACAAAATTCCGCACTCCTGCCAGATAAGCACGAGTCATCAAGCCCGTAATCGGGGCGATAATCCCCCGCACACGCGAGCTGCTCAAAACTCCTTCATGGCAAAATCCGTTGATTACATCCACGCAGAAAATTCCGACGTGTTCCGCGCCGCCCGCTTCGCCGATGATGCTCGTCAGCGTCGGCGACTCCAACCCCGCCATCCAACCTTCCAAATAATCCGCAAACTCCGCGCTTTGTTCTCGTAATGTCATCTGTTCCTCACATCCAAAGTATATTCACCTCACCCCCCAACCCCCTCTCCTGACCGTTCGTTCCTCACTATGAGAGGGGGAGTCAGAGAGTGTGGGTTCTTTCTCCCCTCTCCTAAGGAGCTTGCGACTGATCAGGAGAGGGGCGGGGGTGAGGTGAAAATTCTACTCAATCAAACTGTTGCCCATCTGCATCTGTACCTGAATCGCGACAGGCTGCGCCGAGGTCGGTTTGGCTTTGGTTCCAGTTTTCGCCGTTTTGGGAGCGGGCTTAGTCGGCGTCAGAACTTTGCCTGTCATATTGATCGAGCCTTTGACCGACGAGCGAATCAGTTTGCCCTCGTCAATCGCGAAGTTCGTATCGTAATTCATGGTGATTTTGCCCGTTAATTTGACAAGGGCTTTGGCGGCGTTCTGCGTGATTTGCCCTTGTCCGTCCGTCATTATTGCCATTGGAGCGGTCAACTGACTTCGCAGTCTGGCAGTGCGAAATCGCCCGATCTGTTCAATTCGCACAAAACTGGATTTGACCGTCGCAGTCGTTTTGCCGCCGCCGTTTGTTGGCATTGTAACCGTCGCCGTCCAACTCTCGCCGAATTTGACGGGCTTTATGGGCAAATACGCCCCATTGAGCTGCGAGTTTCTGCCAAACATTCCCCCTAAATTTTGGGCGTCTTTCGGCACATCCAGCAACGCCTTGACATTGCCCCGCTTGTCGAACACCATACGAATCGGCTTTTTATTGGTTTCCATCTCAATTGGTTTATCGTTGAGCGTGCCTTGCCCATTCAACGTCGTGAGAGTGATTTCCGCGCTCCCATCGGGCAGAACCTTGTCGGTTTTTTGCTCCTGTACCATGTTCAGGCTCATGGTGCTGGTTCCCATGGTCGGCAAAATGGTCTGTGTCAGCAGGGAGGTTTGATACCGCTGAATTTCGCCCGCCTTGTATTTCGCCTGTAAAGTATAGGTGATCTGTCCGCCCGGAGTTTGCGCCCATGCCGCCAACGGCACAATCGCGGCAATACCCAAGAGAATTTTTTTCATGATTTTTCCTCTATTTTTGTTCCTCTGTTTCCGCGTCGTCCATGACAACAAGAGGCAATTGATCCAACCCTGCTTCAATCTCGGCAATCGTTGGCAGATTTCCTTTGAGATGATCCGGCAGAGCATCGGCAAGTTGATATTCAGAAACGCCTATTGGGGTCGCCGTATTGTACAGCGCGTACTCTACAGTGAGGCGATCCCGTGATTTGCAGAGAATGAGACCGATGGAGGGTTCATCCCGCTGCGTATCCCGCAACTGATGATCGACAGCCGCGAGGTAAAAATTCATTTTGCCCGCGTACTCCGGTTGAAACTTGCCCATTTTGAGGTCAACGACAACGTAACAGTGGAGTTTCGTATGATAGAACAACAGATCGACATAATAATCTTCGTCGCTGACGGCAAAATGCACTTGACTGCCGACAAATGCAAAGCCCGCGCCCAATTCCAACAGAAAATCGCGAATATGATCGAGCAGTCCGCGCTCCAAGTCGCGCTCGACAGCTTTATCGTGGAGCGTCAAAAAGTCAAACACATAGGGGTCTTTCAAGAGTTGCTGCGCGAGATCGGACTGCGGCGAAGGCAAGACACGCTCGAAATTGCTAATCGCCTGTCCCTGCCGCTCATGAAGTCGGCTCTCAATCTGATGCACCAAAACGGCGCGGCTCCAACCGTGTTCTACCGTTTTTGCTGCATACCATCGGCGAGTTTCCGGGTCGTGAACTTTTTCTAAAAGCCAGACATTATGACTCCATGGAATTTGTGCCACAGCTTGTGGCACAAATTCCGATTCATTAGGATAGGCTTGATAAAACGCTCGCATCCTATAGAGATTGCGCCGCGAAAATCCTGCGATTGCAGGAAAAGCAGTTTTGAGATCGGCAGCAAGGCGGTCTATAACCTTTTCGCCCCAACCGTGCAAGCGCATCTTCTCGCTGAGTTCGCGTCCAAGGTTCCAGTATAGCAAAACCAGTTCGTGGTTGACTGCGAGCGCGGCACGAGTTTGTGCAGATTGAATCCGTACTTTGAGGTTCAGGACGAAGTCGTGATATTCGTTGTTATTGCCAGATAAATCTAAGTCCATGCGGGTTCCTCCAATTTTGCAAGGGACACTTGCAAAAGTATAGACCACATTTTAGAAATTTGCCGTGCGTATCAAAGAGAGTTGACCGTCTCCATCGGTTTCGGCGACAAGGGCGCGGTGTTCGGGGTGCTTTTGCGAGAGTTCGGAGAGCCACGCACTGCCAAGTGTCAGAAGTGCCGTCGAAAGCGCGTCGCCTTCGGTGGCGGTAGGGGTAACTAAGGCGGCAAGGAGAGTATTACCCGTCGGGTAGCCGGTGCGTGGATCGATCACATGACCGTAGCGTTTGCCTTCGCTCTCAAACCATTTGCCGTGCGGGGCGGAGACCGACAACGCTTCATTTCGCAAGGTCACTGCCGCAATCGGCGAATCGTTTGCCTCGCTGTAGGGTTTCTGAATGCCGATACTCCAGCCATCCGAATCGGGCGGCGAACCAAGTCCATAAATCGTACTGGTTCCGCCATGCAGCAACGCCGCTTCAATCTCATTTTCGCGCAGAATATCCATTGCGCGATCCACAGCATAGCCCTTGCCAATCGCTCCGAGATCGATCTGGACGCCCTCCTGCGCGAAATGAACCGTATAGTTTGCACCGTCCAGTATCAAATTCTGCATTCCGACTTTGGCACGCGCCGCCGCAATATCACTCTCGTTCGGCATCGAACCCGTTCCGCCGACAAAGCCCCAAACCTGCATTAATGGAGCAACAGTAATATCGAACGCGCCTTCCGACTCAGCAGAGAACTCCTGCGCCCTCTGAAGTAAGGCAAAAAAACGGGGATCAACCGGGACGACTTCCTGACCGCCGCGCAGATTTAGGTCGTTAATATCGCTGTCAGTACGATAATAACTGAGCTGCGCCTCGACGCGGGAAATCTCCTCCAACGCCTCTTCGCCGACGGCACGCAAATACGATTCGCGTTCGCCATAGAGGATCAATTCAAAGCGAGTCGCCATTGCCGCTCGCGCCATACGGAGTTCATTCATGGGGAAAGAAAGGGAGAAGAGGAGAAGAGGAGAGAGAGAACCACAGGGAACACGGGGAACACAGGGCAATTCAAGAATTCCATTTCTGGATTTTTGCATTGCTTTCGTGTCTTTTCCGTGTTCTTTCGTGGATCAGATTTTCTCCTTTTCTCCTCTTCTAAACTATGACCAGACCTTACGGGTCTTGGGATCAAAGTGGAAGGTTTTGCCCTTCTGGTACGACAGGTCGCCGAGCGTGATCATGACCTGAACGCGAGTCGCCAAGTCTACAGAACAGTTCGGTGTGCCGCCATTGCGGATACAGTCAATGAAATTCTTCTGATGAACCGGAACAGGTTCGCCAATTCCCACTTGTTTCGTAGAGGGATCAACTTCCTCTGACCAAACGCGCTCTGGTTTGACTTCTACGCTGGTTCCGCCAAAGTACACAGAACCCTTTGTACCGCGAATCACGTCCTGCAAGCCCTGCTCGTTGACAGTCGAGCCAAGAAGCATGATAGACGGACCGCCGGGGAAGTCCACCATCAATGTTGTCAGGTCGGGAACTTCGCGGTCAGGCTTCTTCGCATCGTCGGCACGCTGTTGCAAGCCGTAGATTCCGCCGAGCGAAGAGACGCGCATTGGGAAACCATCCATGCCTTCGAGCGGCAGGTTCAACGCGATCATCAGCGGATGCAAACGGTGCGGGAACAGGTCACCAACGATACCATTGCCATACGCATAGTATTTGCGCCATCGGAAGAAGCGGTGCGGATCCCATTCGACTGGCTTAGTTCCCTTACGGAAGGTCTCCCAGTCAATATAAGCGTCGCCTGTCGCGTCCGGTCCGGCGTCGGCATCAATTGGGTAGTAGTTCCATTCGCCGATTTTGGAATTGCGACAATAGGAACCCTGCGCTAAAACCACCTTGCCAATGGTTCCGGCTTTGACAATTCTGCCTGCTTCATGCCATTTCAAATCCGAACACCCCTGCGAACCGATCTGCATCAGTTTGCCGGTGCGTTTCGATGTATCAAGCAACTTGAATGCTTCTTCGACGGTTTTGCACATCGGCTTTTCAACGTAAACGTGCTTGCCCGCTTCCATGCTGGCGAGAGCAATCGGCGCGTGCCAGTTGTCGGAAGTAGCGATCCAGACAGCATCAAGGTCTTTGCCGATAGACGACTCCAAAAGTTTGCGGTAATCGTCGAACGCTTGGCTGTCGGACAGTCCGAGTTCGCCTTGCACTTTCTTTTTGCGACGAACATAGAGATCACAGACTGCTACGGACTCGGTGTTGTTCTTGAGTCCTTCTTTGGTGTTCTCTTTAAGGTGGTTGACGTGGGATTGTCCCTGTCCGCCAATGCCGATATGTCCGATCAGCATCTTCTCGTTCGCGCCTTTGACTCGCGCCATGCCTTCGGCAGTGGTCGGCATCACGCTGGCAGTCGTGGCGATGGCGGCTCCGACAGCAGCGGTTTTGATGAACTCACGCCGAGAGGTTCCGGGGTTGTTGTTCTCACTCATGCGATAATGGCTCCTTAATAATTTCCGGCACAACTGCCGGATTAGGTGAAAAACATAATCACGATTTCAAGTATCGGGTAGAGATCACGTACCCTGCTAAAAAACGCCTTCGGGTCAGGGTACAGGAACGTACCCTGCTAAAAAACAGGCGTCCTGCGGACGCACAAACTGTAAGGTTATCGCTCTACAAAAAACGCAGTTGAGAGCAGAGATTTTCGAGAGAGACGCAAATCTCCCAAGTGGTTCGTCCGCAGGACGTTTGTACTTCTGCCGGGTACGTGATCTCTACCCGGATGCCGATTCGAGGAGAATTAGCCCAATTCAAACCATGCCTTCTCGAAAGCAATCGGCTTGCCGGTTAAAACGGCTTCATTGCACTTTAGGGCAACGATGGTTGCTTGAAGCCCTTCCAATGCGCCCGCTTTGACCTTCTCGTTTTTGTTGATCGATTTGCCGAACCAGTCTACAGACTGATACAGTGCGGTTTTGGTGATGTCGGTTCCGACTTCGGACGGTGCTTTGCCTTGAGCAATCAATTGAGTTGCATCGGCAACCATCATGATGCCTGTGCCGAAATTCTCCTCGCCGATGCTGAGGGGTTGCTTTTTGGCATAGACTTCCCAGCCGAGCAGTTCCGAGTCGCCTTCCTTGAACATCCACGCACGCTGATCGCGCATCAGCACAGACAATCTATCGCCCATGAACATCTCGTATGCGCCGCTGTAAGAACTGACCAGAGTCGCATCATACATAAAACGAATGTTGCCGGGATATTCGATCATGCACTGAACGGTATCGGGAACCTGCATTCCGTCGCCGCCAAACGCATAAGTGCCACCAAAGGCAGTGACCGATACGGGCAATTTATTGAGGAACCACGAGGCAATATCGAGTTGGTGAATGCCGACTTCGCCCATGAGTCCGGGAGAAGTGTCGCGGCGAACGCGCCAATTCAGTTCGTTCTGCCGCTCGTCTGTCGGTGCGCCCCGCATCCAAGTTCCGCGCTTGTGCCATTGGGCGCGTCCACCGATGGCAGTTTTAAGGTCGCCCATAAAGTTGCGGACATGATTGTGCTGCTTGTTGGCGCGGTACTGCAAGCCCGTCGCGAAAACCGCTTTGCTGGCGGCTCCGGCTTTGGCAATGGCGATGGTCTCTTCAGCAGTATGGGCAAGCGGTGCTTCGCAGTAGACGTGCTTACCGGCGGCAATGGCATCGAGAACGATCTGCTTGTGCTTGTGCGACGGCGTGGCAACAAAAACCGCCTTGATGTTGGCATCATCTAAAATTTTGCGATAATCGTCGATCACAGCGGCGTTGGGTGCGCTCTCAGTCGCTTTTTTAAGCCACGCCTCGGATTTGTAGGTATCGCACGCGGCGACAACGGGCATATAGCCGGTTTTCGACAGTGATGCCATCAACTCTTTGCCCTGCGGACCTAAACCAATTACAGCACAGTTTATCGGTGCGCCTTTGTCCTTGTCCTCATCAACAGGAGCGGCAAACGCCGGGCTGTCAACGAGGGCGGTTCCGGCTCCGACGGCAACGGTTGCAAGTGCAGTGTTCTGTAAAAAATCTCTACGGTTCATATAATGTTTCTCTCGATTGTCCCGATAGTGTTACGTATTTCCTTCTCATTTGAGAAGAGCAAATTGTAAAAGCGGCTCAAAAAAATGCACCAAGTAGTAAGTCGAATCCTGCCGCTGTGAAGTTCCCATTTCCAATTATTTTACCCTGAAATCGCTGCGAATTTCAACGAATAATTCGCGACTTCTATCAAATGCTGTTGCATCTTGCCGCAAACGACGAGTCCCTAAGCGATTTCCCAAGCGGGGATTTAGAGTTTCGTCATGCCACTTGCCAAGCCGCCGCCCAAGTGTCCTGTAAGCGTAATAATGAGAAAAATCAATCCCGCAAGAATAAAATAGATGCGAAGCCATTTCGCCTGATGCTTCTGCTCGAATTTGACCCGCACCGCCCATAAGAGCCAAAATAATCCCGTCGTCATAAACGCCAGAACGAGATGATAGAGCATTACGCCTTGAAGCGGTATGCCTCCATATTTAATACGCCATGCCAGAATGCCTGTGACAAGAGTTGGAAGCGCGGCAATAGCGGCGGCAGCTTGATTATAGTAGCCGACTTGATTCAGGATCGGCATCTTCTTGCGATATCCGATCAAATCGAACAACAGACTGACCATAAACAAGGCAATCGGAAAATGGACGAGAATCGGATGTTGTGCGTGATCCGGCGTCAGCAGCACTTTGAGATCGAAGAGACCGGGTTCGTTCTCTAAACTTTGCGGCGCAGACCCTGCGGGCGGCGTTATGTCGGTCTGCACGCCAAGCGGCTGGACATTGGGGGTTCCCGTCGGTTTGCTCTTTGCCTCGCCGGGCAGAGTGTCCGCCAAAAGTTCTGCCTTGTTTGTAAACCCGTCGCTGTCTGAGTCGTCATTGTCTGTCGTGTGTGCAATTTCTGCCGTCAGCTCGTGCGTCCCGGCTTGCTTGAGCGCGTCTTTGAGCGTTTTGCCATAAATATTATTGGCGGGTGCTTGTGTATGACAGAGGCTGCACGCGGCTTGGGTGATCTTGCCCTCTTTGAGAGCATACGCGGCTTTGACCACGGCAGGAAAATTAGGTTTGGCGTCTGCATGGGAGGCAGTCAGCAGACAGGCAAACGCGAACATCAGGCGAATTGGGAAAAGTTTCATCGTCAGCGTCCGTCAGCGCACAAGGGGAAGCATCTCAAGGATTGGCGTCTCCTGTTAGACAGACGAGCAGGGCAAAGGTTACGGCAATCTCCTCGCATTTTGCAAAGAAACCGCATTTTGCGTTGCATAGAGGGCGACTTTTGGGGTATAATTCGTCGGTTTGCATACTCACAATACGCACCGATAGGGAGGCAAAATTTCGCTTGCCTATCGCAAAGCACCTCACACCGAACGGGACTCGGCGAACGGGTCGGGACAAACTTGTCCTGAAATCGTCGAGACAGAGCGTTCGGGAGGGGCGAGTCGCTTCTAAAGGGAGTAGGGGGTAGGGAGTAGGGAGTAAGAAAATTCACCGGATTGCCCAACGTCCCAATGACCTAATGACCTACAGAAGTGACGAAGCCAAAGAACCCTAAGGAGGTTTGGAACGTGGCATCACTTTCGATGAAGGAACTCCTCGAAGCAGGAGTACACTTCGGGCATCAGACGCGCCGATGGAACCCGAAGATGAAACGCTATATTTATGGCGCACGCAACGGCATCTATATCATTGATCTGCATCAGACGCTGAAACTTTTCGATGAGGCGCAGAAATTCGTTCAAGAAATCGTTGATAAAGGCGGCAAAGTCCTTTTCGTCGGTACCAAAAAACAGGCGCAGGATGCCATCGCCGAAGCCGCCATTCGCAGCCGCCAATACTATATCAATCAACGCTGGCTCGGCGGAATGCTGACCAATTTCCGTACCATTCGTGACCGTGTCAAACGTCTTGACGAACTCAACAAGATGGAAGCCGACGGCATTATGGCGCGTCTCACGAAAAAGGAAGCTCTGCTTCTAATCGAAGAGCGCGACAAATTGCAGCGCAATCTCGGCGGCATCAAAGACATGACCCGACTGCCCGATGTCATTGTCGTCGTTGACCTCAAAAAAGAGCATCTTGCCATTCAGGAAGCCCGCCGCTTGGAGATTCCTGTCGTGGCACTCGTGGATACCAACTGCGATCCCGACTTGGTGGATTATGTTGTTCCGGGCAACGATGACGCGATTCGCGCTATCAAACTGGTTTCCGGCAAAATCGCCGACGCGATTATTGAGATCAAGCAAGCTGAATGGGACTTGGACGAGGACACCACGCTTTCCGAACTGCCGCAACTGGAACTCGAAGCCCTCGACGCGCCCGATGTCGTACTTGTCGCTGAAACTCCAGAGGAAGCGGCTCCGGCGGCTGTCGAAACGCCTATTGTCTCGGCAACCATCGTTGATGAAACCGACTTTGTTGTCAGTGCTGGCAGTGATGACGAATATACGCAAATGGCGTCTACCGCAGTTGCAGAGTAGGTAATTGGGGTATTAGGGCGTTGGGCAATCCGGGTACAGAAACGTACCCGGCAGAAAAACAGATGTCCTACGGACGAAATTCTCGTTTGGAGGCGATGCCTTCTGTATTGGGATTGGCATCCGAAGGACGCACGGCGGAACGCCCCCAGCGGAGAAATTTATTCCGCCGTATCTCGGTGGCGGAATTTGGTTTTCAATGACCTAATAACCCACCGACCCAACATGAAACTTTCGGGACGCGCCCGTTGTCATTATGGCGGGCGCGTCGCGCTACGATTAAGAGAAGGATGACACTCATGGCAGAGATCACCGCAAAGATGGTTATGGAATTGCGAGAGCGCACCGGCGTTCCAATGATGAAGTGTAAAGCCGCATTGACAGAGACTGACGGCGATTTCGACGCCGCAGTGAAGAAATTGCGCGAGCAGGGCGAAAAAACCGGAGCCGAGCGGTCAGCCCGCACCGCCTCCGAAGGTGTTGTCGCCATTGTGCTTGTGGACAATCAGGACGCCGCGATTGTAGAACTCAACTCGGAAACCGACTTTGTAGCACGCAATGACGAATTCAGAGCGTTGGCGACGGAGTTGGCGAACCAAGTGATTCAGTCGAAAGGTCATAGCGTCGAGACGGTTCTGACGCAGGACTCGATGGCACAAGCCGGTCAGACTGTTCAGGGACGCATTACCGATGTTTATAACAAATTGCGCGAGAACATTGTTTTCCGACGCTTCGAGTTGATTTCGACGGATGCCAACGGCAGCCTTGCCGTGTATCTGCACAAGCCCGCGAACGACAAAATTGGCGTCTTGGTCGAGTTGGAAGCCAGTTCGCCGGAAGCCGCGAAAAGCGACGCGCTGAAAGCATTCGGCAAAGAGTTGGCGATGCAGATCGCCGGTTCGCGTCCCAAGTACCTGACGGAAGAGGACGTTCCCGCGTCGGTTCTGGAGCAGGAGCGCGAAATCTCCCTTAACAAAGCCAAGAACGAAATCGCGACGGAACTCGAAGAGGCTCTCGCGAAAGCCACTGATGATAAAGCGCGTGAGCAAGCAGAGAGTAAAGCGAAGAATAAAGAAGCCGCATTTCCGAAGATCGCTGACGGCGCGGTTCGCAAGTATAAAGAGGGTTATGTTCTTCTGAATCAGCCGTGGCTGCGCGAACCCAAAAAGTCTGTTGCCCAAGCCGTCAAAGAGGCGGGCGAAGGCATCAGCATCAAGCGGTTTGTGCGTTATGAAGTCGGCGAAGGCGTGACGGGAGTTGAGACTTCTGGCGCGATCAAGGAGACCGTCGAATAATGAATCCTGCCCATACAGTGGCATGACTCGAACACCGGAAACAGCGGGGCATCTCTTCACCGAGTGCTTCCGCTGTTTCTTTTTGGGTTATTGGGCAATTCGGTTACAAGAACGTACCCGACTGAAAAACAGGCGTCCTGCGGACGCGCAATTTTGAATGATGAAACCACATAGGGCAGATCATTTTTGAGGAGGACGGGCGATGCGATATCAACGAATACTGCTGAAGTTGTCGGGAGAGGCGTTTGCGGCAGAGTTTGGCATGGAGCGGGACGGGATGCCGCGAGTAGGATTGAATTATGCGACCATCAGTGCTATCGCGCAAGAAGTGATTGCCGCCTATCACGCCGGAACACAGATCGCGATTGTCATTGGAGCAGGTAATATCGTGCGTGGCGAGCGTGCCGCCGAAGCCGGAATGGAGCGAGCCGCCGCCGACTACATGGGAATGCTTGGAACCGTGATCAATGCGATGGCGTTGCAGGACGCGATTGAGAAATTGGGCGTGCCGACCCGCGTCATGAGTGCGATTGCTATGTCGGAAGTCGCGGAGCCATTTATTCGCCGCCGTGCTATTCGCCATCTCGAAAAGGGGCGCATTGTGGTTTTGGCGGGAGGAACCGGCAACCCATTTTTCACGACG
>Ga0163154_10006217_pt1 | contig 14729 bp, 12 predicted proteins | sample OliLakLV19MP9P1_FD_148649 | JGI IMG/M metagenome (GOLD analysis project Ga0163154, IMG submission 148649) | Freshwater microbial mat bacterial communities from Lake Vanda, McMurdo Dry Valleys, Antarctica - Oligotrophic Lake LV.19.MP9.P1 | ecosystem: Environmental > Aquatic > Freshwater > Lake >... | reverse complement strand
GGGTGGGAGTCGCGCGGGATGTTCACGGGGGCAACGCACACGGTACTTTATGTGACGGTGGCGCGGGGGCAGGTGACCGAGCTTCGTCACACCGTGACGCAGGCTGACCCCCATGTCTTTATGGTCATCGGGCATGGACACACTGCTTATGGGGAAGGTTTCCGACGGATGGGCAAGCGGGTGCCAGAGGTGTAAAAAATTGAGCTATTTTCGTTGAACAGGAGTGTCTCGATGACCTATCATCTTTCTATCGATACTATTCGTGCGGCGCGGGCACTGATCGCGCCGTATATTCGCCATACCCCCGTTGCGCCTATGCCCCATTTGACCCGCGACGTGTACGCGCCGCTGCGCTTCAAGCTGGAAAATTTGCAAGTGTCGGGGTCCTTTAAGGCGCGCGGGGTGTTCAATAACTTGCTGCTGGCGTCGGATGAGGTCTTGGCGCGCGGCGTCGTCACGGCATCGGGCGGCAATCATGGCTTGGCGTTGGCGTATGCCGCGCATCGCTTGGGGGTGAGCGCGACCGTGTACTTACCGGAAGCCGCCACCCAAGATCGCGTTGCCCGCGTGGAGTCATGGGGGGCGCACTGTATCCGTTTTGGCGCATCGTATGACGACGCGCACCGCGAGGCATTGCGCTTTGCCGAGTCGCAAGATCGTTTGTACGTCGAAGCGTTCGACTCGGAGGCGACGTTGGCGGGGCAGGGCACGCTGGGCTTAGAGTTGCTCGAAGACCTGCCGGAGATCGACGCCATCTTCATCGCCATTGGCGGGGGTGGACTGATCGCGGGGGTAGCAGCGGCGCTCAAGCAGATCAAGCCGGAGCTTAAGGTGATCGGCATCGAACCGGTCGGCGCGCCGTCGATGAAAGCGGCGGTCAATAGTGGGCATCCCGTCCAACTGGACGCCGCGACCACTATCGCCGATACCTTGTCGGCACGCCGCGCAGGAGACATGACGCATGCGCTAACGGCACAGTACGTCAATGATATCGTGCTGGTCACGGATGGGGACATGATCGACGGGATGCAATGGTTGTGGCGACACCTGAATCAATTGGTGGAGCCCTCGGCGGCGGCGGCGATTGCCGCCATCAACAACGGGCTGATCGATGTGTCGGGGTATCGGTGCCCGGTCGTTTTGGTGTGTGGGGGCAATGCCGCCGCCGAGGGCGTGTGGACGTATTATAGCGACTTGGCGCGGGCGAAGGGCACGCTGTAACGTGGGAGGGACGAGGCATTGGGACGCAGGGGGCGGGGAGGCGGTGATAAAGGGTAAAATGATCGTTGCTGATCAAACGGACGGCATCGGCGCGGGGACTTACCACCAATGATCATTTATTACTGACCATTTTCCAGCCTGAGCAGTTAGGTATTTGCACCACGCCTGTACACATGGCTATAATATGCTAATATCAGCGAATCACGAAAGTACATCCCCACCCCGTCTGATCTTCGGTCGGACGGGGTGGGGATGTGCATTCCGGTTATACCCCTACACGTACTCAATGCCGTCGTCGCGCTTCGGCTTGGGCGCGGGCGCATCCCCCTCGCTCCGTTTCGGTTTCTCGTCGTCGCTGGTGCCGCCGTTACCCCAATCGCCATGCTTGGCTTTCCAACCGTCGGGGTTGCCGTTACCGCTGTATTGCATCATCCGCCACATGCCCATCTTGGGGGCAAGGAAGAAAAGGGCGATCCCCAACAGCAGCAAAATCCCGAAGCCTTTGAAGCCGACGATCAGCAGAAACAACAGCCCTAGCCCCAACAGCCAACCGCCGCCCATGCCGCCCCGACCCCATCCGCGTCCCCAACTGTGCATGCGATTCATACCGTGCCAACCGTGCTGCATCCAGTGATTATGTCCGTGCTGGTGCTGTTGTTGTTGTCCATCCTGATGGGCACCCTGTTCCTGATGCCACTGGTGTTTCATGGCGTGCCACTGGTGTTTCATTTCGCGCTTCGCTTCGCGCCAGCCGTCTTTCATTTCACGTTTGGCGTCGTGCCAATCCGAATGTGGTCCCATGGTCGAATAGTCCTTTGATCGCTTGTCACGCTCGATGATCGCGTGTTCTTGATGAGGTATACGCGCCCCGGTGGGCAGGGTTGCGGGGACGCTCTTAAACCCCATCGAATGGCTAGGGAGTCCGCATTTTGGTCAGGGCAAATTGGGCGTAAAATCCGTAAGGTTAGCTCAATTGTGCGCGTCTAAAATGCGGTGAGGTCTTACGATTGGACCGATCCGTTTTTGGAATATCAAGAAGTTATTCCGTTCAAGTACGGCTTAAGGAAATGGATATGCAGCAGCGCAACGGCTATTTCGTGATCAGCGACATCAGCGGCTATACCGCCTTTATGGTCGGCACCGAGCTTGAACATGCGCATCACATCTTGCAAGAGTTGTTGAACGCCATCCTCGACAGCATTCAGCCGCCCCTTCTCATCTCCAACTATCAAGGCGACGCCATCCTGAGTTATGCACCCGACGACGCCGTCTTGCACGGGCAAACCCTGCACGAAATGGTGGACGCCATCTATATCAATTTCATCAAAGCGCGCGAACGGATGCGCGTCAACACCATCTGCACCTGTCGGGCGTGCAGCAATATCCCCGCGCTTGACCTCAAGCTCTTCATCCATTATGGTGCCTACATCACCTACATGATGCGCGGCAAGGAAGAACTGAGCGGTCCCGATGTCATCCTTGCCCACCGCATCATGAAAAACCGCGTGCGCGAAAACTTAGGGCTGCAAGCCTATGCCCTCTATACCGACGCGGCGCTCCAGTCGATGAACGTCCCCCTGCTCACGGAGTCGTGCCAAGTGTATAGCGATGAATATGAGCATTTTGGCGAAGTCCGCGGGCGCGCCTATGACCTGAGCGCTATGTGGGAAAGCCAACGCCACGAGCATCGGCTGGTCGTCCCGCCCGAAGAGGCATTTTTTGATGAGTCGATCACGGTACGTGCCACCCCCGCCCAAGTGTGGGATGTCATCAACGCGCCGGAGACCAAAGGCAAGATGCGCGCCGCCAAAATTTCGGGGATCAACCTCACTGCCGGCAAGATGGGGGCGGGCACCAGCTATCATTGCGATCACGGTGCGACGAAATCGACCCACAGCATCGTCTGTTGGGAACCATTTGCAGCGGTCAGCGAAACGATCACCATGCCCTTGCAAGGGGTGATGATGGGGTCTACCTTGATCGAGCCGATCAACGATTACGACACCCGCGTGACCTATCGGCTCAAGGTGTTGCCGACCGACCGCGCGATGACGGATCGGTTCTACAAAACTGCCCACAAACTGGTGACGACGATTGCCGCCGCGCAAGCACGGGGCGACCTCAACCGACTGCGCAAATTGGTCGAGGAACGGCGTGCGCGCGGCACCATTGCGGATCGCGTGTTTCTCGGCGGCGAGATCGACGAGTCGTTGTTCGCGCGGCTGGCACCGTCCGCCGCCCCTACGCATTCATAAATGGGGTGGGCGGATTTACACTGTCAACGCCTCGCTCGGCAATGGGCGCACGCACTCAAACGGGGCTGCGCCCGCGCCCCCATAAACCAAATAGCGGCGGGGGTAGACCTCCAAAGTGCTGCCCTCCGCTGGATTGAAAGACTTGGGCAGGTACATCTTCATCGTGAAGGCACTGCTGCCCGCCCCGACCTCCAAGATCGCCCGCCGATAATGCCCCAAGTCGCTGATCTGCTCGATCACCGCACTCCACGCTTCGGGATGGGCGGCAGGCAAGACCGCCAAATCTTCTGGGCGAATCGCCACCGTCACCGCCCCGCCCGGCGCACCCATGGGCACATCAAGGTGCAACCCGCCCACCGCCAGACGCCCATTCGTCACGGTGCCCGACAGCAAATTCATCGCCCCGATGAAGTCGGCAACGAACAGTGTGCGCGGGCTGGCGTAAATTTGCGCGGGAGCATCGATCTGCTCGATCCGTCCGGCGTTCATGACTGCAATACGATCCGCCAACGTCAGCGCCTCTTCTTGGTCATGGGTGACGAAAATCGCTGTGATCTGCAAACGGCGCTGGATGCGGCGCAATTCTTCCCGCAAGCGCACCCGCAAAATCGCGTCTAAACTGCTGAACGGTTCGTCCAACAACAAAATTTTCGGTTCCAGCACCAACGCCCGCGCCAACGCCACCCGCTGTTGTTGCCCACCGGAAAGCTGTGCCGGATAGCGGTCTTCATACCCCGCAAGGCTGACCAGTTCTAACGCCTCCTGCACCTTGCGGGCGATGTCGGCTTTCGACAAATGGCGCAGTTGCAACCCAAAGGCGATATTGTCGAATACCTTCATATGGGGCCACAAGGTGTATTTTTGGAACACCATCGCTGTCGGGCGACGGTTGGCGGGCAGCGCTGCCACCGAGTCGCCATCGATGGTGATATCGCCGGAAGTAGGCATCTCGAAACCGGCGATCATGCGCAAGAGAGTGCTTTTGCCACACCCCGACGGACCCAAGATGCACATGAATTCGCCATCATGGACGTTCATATCCACCGACTGCACGGCATTCACACTGCCGCTAAAACGTTTGCTCAGTTGAACGAGATCAAGTGTAGACATCAGGGATCAAACCGCCTTAAACACCAAAACCCGCCGTCAAATAGCCACCGCGCAGCAGCCGTTGAGCGACGATGAGCAGGATCAATGAGGGTGCCCATAACACTAGCGAGACAATCGCCCCATATTGAGTGACGAGCTGGCTGTTGATGAGCGAATACATCAGCACGGGCATGGTCACAACACGCGGTAGCCCGATCAAGAGTGCGCCTTGTGCCTCGTAAAACGTATTGACGAATGTCAACAGCAACGCCGCGCTCAGGGCGGGCATGACCATCGGCAAGGTGATACGGGTGAACACACGGAAGCGCGACGCCCCGACATCCAAGCCCGCTTCTTCGAGCGCGCGATCCACCCCCTGAAACGCCGCCGTCGGGATCCAAATCATCAACAGCAGCGTGTTGATCAGTTGGATCAAGATCACCCCTTGCACCGTGCCCACCAAATTGAGCCGGAAGAAGATCACGGCGATGCTGATGTACAAGCCGAAACGGGGGAAGGCGTTGGTCGCCAAAAACGAGAGCAACAGCAATTGCCGCCCCCGAAATTTGATGCGCGCGAAGGCATAAGCGGCGGGCAAGCAGATCACCGCCGATAGCAGCGTCACCGTCACCGACAGAAAAATACTAAAGGGCAACGCCTTCGCGATATCGGCACGGGCGAAAGTCTGCTCCCAAAAACGCAAGCCAAACTCGGTCGGGATCAGCGACGGGTACTGCCATCGTTCGGCGAATGCCCACAACACCACCGAATACAACGGACCGAGGATCATCAAGATCAAGACGACGAGCGCCAACCAACCGAACCCATCGCGGCGGACGGTGGCGGCAAAACTGCGCATCGTGGACGCCCAAAAACTCGTGCCTTCCGTGCGAATTGTCGTCATAAGTCCTCGCGTTCTGAACGTTGGCTGGCGACCGTGCGGACATACAAGAAACCGACGACCGAGGCGATCAAAAAGGTGATCACCGCTTGCGTCTCGGCATCATCAGGGCGGCGATACTGCCCAAAGGTCTGCGCCATGAACACCCCCATCATCTGGGGCGCGGCGGGACCGAGCAGGTACGGCAGGGTATAACTGCCGAAGATGCCCAAAAAATTAAGCGAAAACACGATCAGCACGGGGCGCGTGATCTGCGGCAAGATGATGCGCCAGAAGATTTGCCAGTTATTTGCCCCCACGTCGCGCGCGCTCTCGATCAACGAGTCGCCGATCTGCCGCAAGCCCGCCGTCAACACCAGCACCGTGAATGGGATCGACTCCCACAACAAAGCGAACACAATCGCTTGGGGTTTTAGATACGGGGTGCGATAGCCCGTGAAGCCGATCACGCTTAGGATCGTGTCGAGGGTGCCGCGCGTGCCCAAAAAGCGGATCAACGCATAGGCGAGGATGATCCCCGGCACGAACAGCGGGAAGAGCGCCAAGATTTGCACCGCTGCCGCCACCCGCCCCGTGTTGAAGCGCAGATAGATCGACAGCGGGAAACAAAACGCGAAGATCGCCGCCAGCGTCAGCAGCGTAATCTGAAAGGTGAACAACAAGTTGGAACGGCTGATCGGGTCTTCAAAAAACGCGGCATAACGCGCCAACGTCAAGCCAGCGGGGGCACCGTCAATATCGAGCGTCACCGTCCGCACGATGGATTGCAGCGCCGGCAGGAAGATGAGAAGGATCATCAACAAGAGCGGCGGTGCCACCAAGAGATAGGCGACCACATCATTACGCCATGCCGCGCGCGGCTTAAATTCGGGAGGAGGGGGTAGTGTCATTTTTTGTCACAACTTTACCGTCGAATGCGGAATATTAAGAAAAATTTTGTGCTCCAAGAGCAATAAGCATGGGTTGAACAAGGGCGGACGTGCGCCCACCCTTGTGTCGTTGGCTGTGCTTTAGCTGGCGGGGTCGATGTTGGTCGCCACGTTGTTATACCAGCCTTCGACCATCGCGGCACCGTAATCGCCACCGGGCCAAGTCGGCACGGTCGAGGTGATCACGTTGGTGTATTGGCTTTGCAGTTCGGCAGGCAGGTCGTCCCACGAAATCGCGGGGAAGCCGCCGATGGTTTCGACAACGAGTTGTTGGGTTTCGATGCCAAGGACGAAGTTGGCGAGGGCGAGCGCGCCTTCGACGTTCGCGGCGTTGGCGGGGATGGCGCTATACGAATAGCCACCGGTGAAGGGCAGGTCTTGCAACTGGGCAAAGGCGATGCTTTCGGGCAGCAAGCCATTGTTATACGCCTGTAGACCTTGATCCGACCATGCGGTGATCATGCTGACCGAACCATTGGCGAGCAGTTCCAACACGGGGGTATTGCCAGCGGGGTACGCGCCGCCTTCATAAATCGAGTCGTGAACGCTGGCGAGCAGTTCCCACGCGGCGGGGAATTGAGCGAGCAGTTCTTCGTTCGATTCGCCGGGGACGAACAGGGTCGGGTCTTGACCGGTGACTTCAAAAATCGCGCGCGTGACCATTGCCGCGCCGCTGCCGCCACGATCCGGGCGGTTGTAGACGAATTGACCGGGGTTGGCATTGATCCATTCGACCAGTTCGGCATAAGTGGTGGGGACATCTTCCGCCGCCACGACTTCGCTGTTGTACGCCAACAAGACCTGCGAACCGCGATAAGGCAGTTCTTGGGGCAAACGGTTGGTCGCTTCGACGACATTGGCGATGTTGGGGACATTTTCTTCGGTCAATTCGAGGAACAATTCCGAGTCAACCCATTCCTGTTGCGAGTCGACGCCGATGGTTTCAAAGTAATCGACTTGGGGATCGTCGCCCGTGGTCATCGCTGCCAACGCACGGTTGGCGATGTCGCCATTACCGCCGCCGACGCCGCGCACGATGGTGAGGATCACTTCATACTGAGGGAATTCCGCTTCAAATGCTGGGATGATGCTGTTGGTCCAAAAATCGCTGATGTTCGTATCCGAATCCGTGTACACATAGATGGGGGTACGATCTTGGGCTTGGGCAGAAAACACACCCGTAACCAACACGAACAATGCCAAAACAACTAAACGCAGTTTCATCGAAATGCCTCTCCTGAAAAATGGTCAAGCACCTTTCACTCTAGCAGATGAGATCAGCACCCTGATTAAATTTCGTTATCGATTTGTTTAACTTATCCCCGCGCGATTCTTAAAGCTAACCACTACAATGGGGGCATCATCCGAGCCGTGCGCATCCGCGCGTCTGCCCAACAAGGACTGTCAACCGATGGATTCTGAACTCTCCCTACCCCTGCGCCCTCCTGTGATCGTGCATCACAAAGGCGCATTGGATAACGGTTCCTATGCTTTTCCGCCCAACAGCCTCGAAACCCTCCACGCCTCGTTAAAGGCGGGCGCGTCGTTCATCGAGATCGATGTCATGGCGCTGGCGACCGACGATTACCTGTTGGTGCATGACGACACCCTGGACGCCGAGACGACCGGCAAAGGTGCTGTGGGCGACCTCACCCGCGATGCCGCACGCGATTTGTTCATCGTGGATCGGGGCGTCGTCACCGCCTACCGTCCCCCGCTGTTGAGCGAAGTCGTCTCCCTGTTTATGGAGTTTGGCGGGGCTGCCCGTCTGCAAATTGATTACAAAAATGTCTACCCGATGGCGAATGATGAACCGTTACGCCGCTTGGTCGAGATGATCGAACCTCTTGATGAGCGCGTGATCGTCAGCACGGGGGCGGATTGGCACCTGCGCCGGTTGCGTTCGATCAGTGGCTATCTCGATCTCGGCTTCGACATCGGTTTCTATCTCGACTATCGCCCCGAACCCGTCGATCCGCGTCTGCCCCCCTACCGCCTCGGCGATTATGGCTATCACGACGATCACTTGTTGTCGATCTTGCGCTCGTTGCCTACCGACATGTATCTGGCGGAGCGCTGCGAAATCCTGTTTAGCGCTGTGCCCAGCGTCAGCACATGGTACGTCAACCACCAACTCATCGCCCGCTGCTTGGACGATGGCTTCAATATGGCGGAGTGGCTGCACAAAGATGAGATCAAGCTGGATGCGTGGACGCTGGATGCGGACAACGCCAGCGCCGCTGCCAATGCGGTGCGCTTGCTGGAGGCGGGGGTGGATCAGTTCACGACCAACACGCCCCACGCGCTCGCCAAGTTGATCGGGGCATAAACGCGATGCGCCTGTATATCATCCGGCACGCCGACCCCGATTACCCGAACAAGACGATCACCGCCGCTGGACATCTGGAAGCGGCGGCGCTGGCACGGCGCATGGCGGGGCACGGACTTGACGCCATTTATGCCTCGCCCCTGCCGCGTGCGCATATCACCGCCAGCTATACGGCAAACCTACTCAAGTTGCCCGTCACGGTCGAAAACTGGGCAATCGAGGTGGGAGGCTTTGACACCGACATCCCTGACCCCATTGATGGCGGCACTATCCCCGCCTGGGACATCCCCGGTGAACAGTATCGCGCTGATGTCGGCTATCATGCCTGGGACACATGGCACACCACCACCCCATTGGATCGCCCAGTATTTCGCAAAACCGTCGAAGCCTTCACCCAAAATAGCGATGCGTTTTTGGCGCGACATGGCTGTGTGCGCGAAGGCACCAACTATCGCGTTGCCGCCGACAACCACCAGCAAATCGCGCTCTTTTGCCACAATGGGACAGCGCTCTTGTGGGTATCGCTCCTACTGCACATTCCCCCGCCGCTGGTGTGGGCGGGGTTTTGGCACGCGCCCAGTTCGGTCACGACGGTGGTGTTTGAACGCCGGAGCGAACACTTCGCCACGCCGCGCTGTTTGAGCGTGGGCGATACCAGCCACCTCTATGAAGCGCGCTTGCCCGTGCAGCCGCGCGGCATCCGAGGCAACTTTCGGTAAAGACATTCAAACGGAACCGGAAAACGAGATTTCGCGCGCAAGGGACGCGCCGTCGCACGTCCCTTGCGTTCCCTATTCCCCAACCGTGAAGCTCGTCGCTGCCATGACTGAATAGCCATCATCCAACAGCAACCGGACTACATAAGCGCCGGGGGGCAAGTCGCCCAACACGGCGGCATCTAACAACGCCGATCCTGCAACCGTCGCTTGGGTATAGAGATAGGCGTAATAGCCATTATAGAGATCGGGGTCGCCCGCCGCATACACGGCGATCCAATCCCATCGCAATGCCGGGGCATTTGCCCATGTCACGGTGATCGTTTCGCCGGGGGCATACGTGGTCTTGTCGGTGGCAATTGACGGGATCGCCCCCAGTGCCGTCACCCAAAAAGTCGCGCGTGACACTTCTACGTCTGCCGCATCGATCAAGATCGCCGCATATTCGCCCGGTTCCAGCGCGCCCGTCCCAAAAGTCGCCGCCCCAAAGAAGCTCGCTTCATAGGGCGGTTGCCACATCAACACGCTGTTGACATCTCCGTTTGCCGCCACAATGCCGATGCGGTCGGTGGCTTCACCCCCGCCCGTGTGATAGTTGACGACCACCCGCTCCCCCCGCACCACCGAGCGATCCCCAATGCCGACGAACAACGGCGGCACAACCGGCTTCACCCGCACACTAGACACCACCGCCCGATGGTCGGAACCATGCGGCACCAACTCGATATCGGCATCACGACCGGCATCGCCCACAATATCCGACGCCAAAATTTCATCGGCACCCAGCGCATACACAAAATCGATGCGATCCACGACTTCGTCGGGGTTCAAACGGGGGTAAGGGTAGCCATACGTCCATGTAATGCCGGGGTTGGCGCGGGCATCAGGATGGACGGTGCGATAGGTATCGACAAAACCCGCCGCTTCCACCGCCATACTGACGGGCCATTCCACCGGATACAACATCGCCTCGCGCTGTCCAACCGTCTCCGCCGTCCAATCGCGATGCGACGGCGCGTTAAAATCCCCCGTCAAAAACAGCGGAATGCCCGCCCCCTGCATAAACGCGGCGACTTCGAGCGCCGGTTGAATGAAGGGCAAGCGCGTTTCTGCCTCTAATGCCAAGACCGCCTCCAGGGGTTCGCCGTCGCGCACGGCATACGGACCATAGGGGTCGGACGGCAAATGAATATTGGCGACTGCCACCACTTGACCGGGCAAAATCTGGACGAACACATACAAGCCCTTTGACCCCGCCGGATCGATCAACGGATAGCGCGAGATGATCTGCGTGCGTTCGCTATAGTGTTGCCAACCGAGCGCCTCGGCAAGGCGGCGGATGTTGCCCTCGCCCTCTTGCACGCCGACGACATCGGCATCCGCCGCTTGAACCGCCGCCACGATCTGCCCAAAATCAACCAGCTCGCCGCCGCGCCAAATATTGAAGGTCATCACCTTCAATTCGACACTACCCGCCAACGCCATCAGTGGGGGCGTTTCTGTTTGGGCGGTGGCAACCGACGCCCCCACTAAAGCCATCATCAAGAATAATCCCCAAAGCACAAGCCGTTTACGCATCATTATTCCCTCAGTTGTCTGAACACCACCGAACACAATAACGCTTCGGTTTTAACATTCAGACAACCTTAGGTTAAATCCTGTATGGTTAAAGCCCGCCTGATACCAGCACGGGCGGCACCAAGGCGCGCGTGATCGCGATCACGCCGCTGTCGGCAGCCGCCGTCACGCTCACCGGCACCGTATACACGGCTTCATCGAAGAAGCACAGCGTTTCATTGACCGCCTCGCAATAGTAAGTCGTGACCGTCACCGTCACACTAGCCGCGCCTTCAGTCAATGTCAGCGGCAACCGTACTTCCGCCTCGCGGAAGGGCGTCTCGCTTTCGCCATCCAACGCTACCCCATCACCGTCCACAGTCACGACCACCTGTGACGGCGCATCGGGGTTGATTTTGTAGCCGTCTGGCAACGCAATCGTGATCGCGATCTCGCCCACGCCCACTGCCAATGCTTGCGCTTCCAGCGTCACCGCGTCGTCGGCAGTGCCACCGATCACCGTCACCTGATCGGCAATTTGCAAAGTGTCGGGGTTGGGAAAGACCACCGTGCTGACCGTCGCCGTCGCCAAATCGATCACGCGAATGGCGTGATTGTTGGTATCCGCCACGTACAAGCGCCCATCGGCATAGCTGATCCCGCCCGGCTCATCGAACGCCGCCTCTAGCCCCACGCCACCGCGGAAACCGCCGATGCCACCGGAACCAAATACACTGACGATCCCCATCGTCGTGGGGTCAAGCGCTTTGATGCGGCTGTTATAGGTATCAGCGACATAGACGATATCGTCCGTTTGCGCGCTGCCCGTCACACCGAGCGGGTGCTGCAAGCGCGAGACGCCCAACGCCCCATCGATATCGCCAAAATCAAACAAATTGTCGTCGGTCGTGCCCGCCACCGTGCTGACGGTATCCGCCGCGAAATCGGCAACGCGGATCGTGCTGGACTCGCTGTCGGCAAAATACAACTGCCCGTCGCGATAGAACAACCCGCTCGGTTGTGCCAATTGGCTGGTCGCCAAGCTCTGATTCAATGCCGCTTCCCGTCCATCACCCACAATCGGACCGACGGCATTGTCTTGATCCAAAGCGAGCGCCCACAACTGATGGGGTCCCGCCATCGCGATATACAGCAGGTTCGGGTCGTCGCCAAAAGCCACATCCCACGGGCTGCTCAGATCAAAATCAGCACCGGGCGTTTGTGCCCCGACTTGCAAACGCGGATACCCTTGTACCCCTGTGCCCGCCAGCGTGGTCACAGTTTGCGTCGTCAAATCGATGGCACGAATAGCATGATTTTCGGTGTCGGCAACATAGAGGGTATCCCCTTGAAGCGCCATCCCTTGCGGCTTGTTAAAGGTGGCGGTGCCAGTGCCATCGCTGAAACCAGACTCCCCCGTCCCGATCACGTTGAGGACGGCATAGGTGGTCAAATCGGCAATGATGATGCGGTGATGGTTGGTATCGGCGATGAACAGGCGATTGCCGGCGGCATCCGCCACCACTTTGCCGGGGAACGCCAAGACACCGGGCGGGGTGCCTGCACCTTCGAGTGCCAACGCCAACGGTTCGCGATTCAGTTCGCCCAAATCCTCCCAAAACGACACCATACCCGTAAACAGGCGATCAAAAGCAGCAAACGGGATTTCGCCCGCTTGCCGCGCCAACAAATTACCACGCGGATCGATCACCGCAAAGGTGGGCCACGCTTGAACCCCATAGCGACGCCAGACGAGGAAGTCGCTATCGTTGATGACCGGATGCGCCAGTTCATAGCGTTGGACGATCTGGCGAATGTTGGAGGTGGTGCCTTCGTTCTCAAACTTAGCGCTGTGGACGCCGATCACCACCAGTGCATCGCCGTATTTTTCTTCGAGCGCCTCGATCACCGGAATCATATGGATACAATTGATGCAGCCATACGTCCAAAAATCAAGCAAAACGATCTTGCCGCGCAACGATGCCAGCGCCAGCGGTTGCTCGACATTGATCCAGTCAAGTCCGTCAGGGAACTCCGGCGCGGGCAGTTCTGGGTCGCCCGCGAAGGGGCTATCGAGCGGTGGGTCACCCTCTTGGGCAGCGGCGGGCATGATAAAAACAGTGAGACACAGCACGAGCAATATCAAGAAGTAACGCATCGTTTCCCTTTCCAAGTATCGGATCCAATAAAGCAGAAGCGCCCGAAGTACGGTTCAGTGGGCACCCTCATGTTCACCCTTCACAGCAGATCGTGGTGAATAGCCCCGTATGCTGCTATTCTGGCACTCTAAAACTTTGCCCATTTAGGTTAGATTTAAGGGCAACTTTAGTTTGCCTTAGCCATCTTGCAAAACCATGAACGCACCATAAGCGTTTGTACTCTAAGAACCGAGCGTTCGCAAAGGATACCCACAACCACCATGCTGGCATTTCTCATTCAAGGGCTTTCATTGGGCTTCACCGCTGGGGCGACGCCGGGACCCTTGCAAACATTTATGATTCAATCGTCGGTCAAATATGGCTGGCATCGGGCGCTCATTTGTATCGTCTCGCCGTTGATCTCCGATATTCCGTTTGTTTTTCTGACCTTGTTCGTACTGCGCCAGTTTCCGTCTCAAATTATTCAGGGCGTGCAAATTTTCGGCGGTGCCTTCGTGCTGTTTTTGGCATATACCACCGCGCGCAGCCTGCGCGCCGGCGTCACCATCAACGCCGACGGGGTGCTGCCCGATATCAGCCTGCGGGCGCTGTTGGGGCGCACGATTTTGCTCAATTGGCTCAGTCCGGGACCGTATATTTTTTGGGCATCGGTCAATGGTCCGCTTCTCATTTCGGCGGTGAACCAATCGGTGCTGCACGGCGTCGCCTTTCTCGTTGGCTTTTACGGCGCGTTTTTGAGCATCTTGGCGGCGTGGGTCATCGCTTTCGACCGCTTGGGGCGCATTGATGCCCGCATCACGCAAGCCATTTTGTGGTTGACGGTAGGGGTATTGGTGATCTTTGGGCTAGGGTTAATCATCAGTGGCTTGGGGATCGGCGGCTGAGCAGGTGATGGCGACTCTTGCGAAAACGCTTATAATCGCAAAATAGAGTGTTGAGGAACAACTATCATGATCGACCCCGCGCGTTTAGAGATCGCGTTAATCGCTGTCGCCCGTCGTTATGCCCCCACTGCCGCTCCCCCAACATGGGCGCGACCGGGCGATTTTCAAACCGGATTGCCGGAACTCGCGCGGCGGTTAGCGTCCGAAGGCGCGCTCGTCCTGTCTGCCGAAGCCCAAGCGAGTGCCGTGCCCACCGATGCCTCCGCCTATACCGCCTGGGTGGACACCTATAAAAGCCTGTACACTATCCTGTGCCGGACGTTGTTCCCATCGTTTATGCGAATCGACGCCTTTTATGTCGATCAGTTGCAACCGCCCATCGCCATCGTGTATGGCGAATGTGCGCCGGTCATGACGGCGCTCGGCGGCTATGTCACGCCTTATGCCGCGATGCGTTCCGGCACGCGCCCCAGTGAGATCGAAATGCGCGGGATGCTTGATTTGTTGTTTGAGGCGCTCGAAGCGGGCGATCTGCCCCGTCCCGACTACGCCTACCTGCGCGATGAATGCCTTGCCGTGCTGCGCGGTTTGCTGGATTTGCCGCTCTATCACACGCCGATCATGCCGTCGCTAAATGCTATTTTTCACGCCCAACCCGCGCCAGCGACACCCCCGACCGCCCCACCAAG
>Ga0163154_10006214_pt1 | contig 14732 bp, 22 predicted proteins | sample OliLakLV19MP9P1_FD_148649 | JGI IMG/M metagenome (GOLD analysis project Ga0163154, IMG submission 148649) | Freshwater microbial mat bacterial communities from Lake Vanda, McMurdo Dry Valleys, Antarctica - Oligotrophic Lake LV.19.MP9.P1 | ecosystem: Environmental > Aquatic > Freshwater > Lake >... | reverse complement strand
AAAGTCCCAGCTTGAAAGCCATCGGTAAACGTAATCGTAGTTGCGTCCTCTGACAGTTTCCACCCTGAAGTCTTGTACTCAACTGAACGCGAGTGCTTCTTGAACTTGGGAAAACCTTTCTTGCTGTGAATCACAAACATGGTTTACTATGCCCAAACCCATTTGGGGCGACCTATATCATCCCTATCACAAGCACTTCCGATACGTTCTTTCGACCGGTCATAGAGCACAGGTCCCTGCTCCCTTGTGGGTGTCAGACTAGCGAAGCTTTGCCACTTCTGCCAGGGACTTTTGCCAAGGAAGCTAAGCCATCGTTCCCGATTGTAGTACGCCTGCCATTTTTGTAGTTACTCGGCTAAATCAGGTGCCTTGCTATCTACCAAGCTGTAGAACTCCTCAAGGTCAGTACGCTGCGTATGCTCAAGCTTGCCGTTGAGGCGAGGGGAACGCGGCTTCGTAGGACGAAATTTAATCCCCAAAGCCATCAAGCGGTACTGCACCTGACAAGCCATGAACTCCTCGCCACGGTCGGTTTGGCTGCGTTGGCTAGCAAAAGGAAATTCAGTGATTATCTACTCGATAAAGGCTAGGGTACAGTCGGCATTTTTATTGGGGTATCGCCGGATTACTTTGAGGCGAGGACAGTCATCGCTCTGAATGCGCCGAGAACCAAGTCGGCGTTTACCAAAAGCGGCGTAAAGCCCCTAGCTTTAGCTATGGGGATATAGCAAGCCTAAGAGAGACAGAAAAGCTTTTTATACCAATCTAGCTTTGGGGAATTGAACTTACCTACCGTGACACCTATCTCAAAGATGGACTTAACTACTTTAAATGACTTGCATCAATGCCAGCACTCGCGCAGTAAGTTTTTCGCGGCTAACCACACATACTCTAGGGGGTTTTTCCTCCGGTGCATAGGGCGCAAGACAGATACATTCTACCCGCCAATCTTTGCGCTCTAGCCCTTTATTTATCTCTTCTAAATACGTTCTAAATTCTGCTGATGTATGATATATCGCTCCATCCCAAATTAGCTTTATCTTTTTCCCTCTGTAAATCTTTAGTAGATGGTCAATAAAAGCAGTCGTTGCTTTTGTCTCACCTTTCTTAAACTCTTTAAGAACTACATTTCCTTGCATGCTATCCAAAGCACCATAATAGGTTTGCCGCTCACTCTCATTCTTCATCTCAACTACCACGCGTTGCTCTGAAGGACCCCAGACGTAACCTTGGGCATCCCGATGATGCAGAGGACATTTATCTTCCAGAAGTACTATGGTCTCTCCTTTTTTAACCTCTGCTGCCCATTGTTTACCTAGCTCTATAAGCTCTTTTTTTTTAAGCTCTACCGCTTGTGGAGCTTTTTTGGGATTCGACTGTTGCGCTTTTTTGTAGGACAGCCCCGCCTCATGCCTCAAGTCATAATAACTTTGCTTGGAAACATACTCTACATCAAACAGCGGTCTGGTACCAGACCGCTTGTGCAAGCAAGTAACACGCCAACTCGTTTAAGTTCCAATAATTCTTTTCTTTTAACCAAGCCAGGACTTGGCTTTTTTGCCCTGGGGATAAAAGTGGCTTTGGCCCCGCGTACCCTAAGTTAAGACCTGTGATGCCCTCGCGTAAGTAGACACCTTTCCACTTGCTGACCAAGGGGGCTGAGCTTTGTAAAATCTCGGTGATAATGGCTAAGGGGTAACAGTGCAGACTCATCTTGACGGCAAGGGCACGTTTAAGAACTCGCGGGTCAGGATTAGCCTTAATCAGGGCGGTTAGGTCTTCCCCAACATGCCTCAAGCTTCTATTCTAATTCTACACCTGTTTTACATCCAAGAAAGGCTTGCTATACAAGCATGTGGTTTTGGGTCTCATTTTTCTTAAGTACATCGCTGACTCTTTTGAGGAAATGTTTATCAACCTGGAAAAGGGCGCGGGTGAGTATGCCGGAGCCGACCCCGAGGATAAAGATGAATACAAGGCTGAGAATGTTTTCTTTGTGCCTACCGAGGCGCGTTGGTCTTATTTACTGGCTTAAGCTAAACAACCGACCATTGGTACTTTTGTGGATGCGGCGATGGATGCCATCGAACTAGAAAATCCGTCGCTCAAGGGGGTGTTCCTGAGGTTTTTGCGCGGCAAAATCTGGACCCGACGAGTCTGGACAGTTTGATTGATTTGGTGGGTAATATTGCCCTGGGGGATGCTAAATCCCGTAGTGCCGATGTATTGGGCCATGTCTTTGAGTATTTTTTGGGAGAGTTTGCGTTGGCGGAGGCAAGCAGGGCGGACAGTTTTATACCCCGCGCAGCATTATGGGGCTTTTGCTAATACGAGTGGCGGAAAACTCCTGATTGGGGTGGATGATCAGCGGCGCGTGGTGGGGATTGATGAAGATGAGCTTTTAGATTTGCAGGACCGGATTACGGCGATTGCTTTTGACCGGTTCAAGTCAACCAGTGCGCTTTGCTGATCCCCTAAACGCGCCCGAGCATCCCCACGCAGCGCATAGGTAGCGGGCAGGGGATTGAAGCGCAGAGCCTCACTAAACAGCCGTTCCACTTTTAAAAATTGCTCAGCCTGATAAGCCGCGAGACCCTGCTTCAGGAACTGTCCGCTTGTCTGCGCTTGCACACTGGGTGTACTCGCTCCCAACCATAAACACAACGCGAATCCCAGCCACAAAAAGCGCATCAATATCACCTTGGTTTACAACGGACAAGGCGTAACAGTGTTTCCCAAAGCGGCGCACTGAGCCTCATATTCCCGCAAGTAGGTCCTTTCGGATTCATCAAGCAAACCCAGGTCAATCAATTCCCAGTCCATTCCCACAAACGCCAAATTCTCAAAATAGAAGTGGTCAACCAGAGTGGGATGGGCACGGACCACCGCCACATTTTCGATACGGACCCCGCCTTGACCGGGTAGGTAAATCCCCGGCTCGATACTAACCACAGCATTCTCCGTGAAGCCGTAGGTAGAGACGGGCGAGAGCCGAATGCCAGACTCATGGACGTGAATACCCACGCCGTGCCCGGTGCCGTGGGCATAGTCGTAGCCGTACTGTTGGCACACCGCCCGGACTTGGCGGTCGAGTTCTTTGCAGGGTAGGTCACAGGGGAAGACAGCGGTCATGCCCCGGATACAAGCTTTGAGGGTGACGGTATAAATCTCCCGTTGCCAAGGCTGGGGTGTGGAGCCGCCCCGGTTACAAAAGGCTACCCGCGTACAGTCCGTGGCAAAACCCTCTCCGTAGTAGGCCCCACTATCGAGCAGGGTCAAATCCCCGTCCTGCAACAGGTTCTCTGGGCGGGGATTGCCGTAGTGGATAATCGCCCCGTTCGCGCCGGTGGCGGCAATCGTGCGGAAGGAGAGTTCCACCGCGCCTTGGGCCAAGTATTCACGGGCAATCTTTTCGCTCAGGTCCAGTTCACTGACTGGGGCCACAAACGTCGCATCCTCCGTCACCGTCCCAGCAGCGAGGGGAATGGAGCTTTTCACCCAGCGCAGGGTCCGCGCAATCGCCCGACTACTCTTGAGGAACGCTGCCCGGATCGCGGCGAGTTCCTCGGGGGTCTTCTGGGCACGGGCCATCTCCAGCCCAAAGAAGTCAGCGTGGAGGGCCGCCCCCGCCCATACCCCCAGGGCAAAAGTGGGCAAAAAGGCATTGCTCGCCCGTTCACTAAAACAAATATCGGTCACGGAATACGCACTGAGGACCTGGGTCAGTTCCACCAAACTTCCCCGGACCAGGATGACCCGGTAGTCCGTCGCCGTGGGGAGTTGGATGTCTGTGGTCTCAGTCCCCGGCGGCAAAAACAGAATAATATCGCGGCCCACCACGAAACCATCAGCGAGAAACGAAGAGGCATTGGGCATGTGAAACCCCCGTGCCCCGACCAGCCAAGCCACATCGTCACTCATGCAGGTGAGGATACAAGTGCGGTCGGGGTCAAGATCCGCTGGTAGGCAGCGGTGTAAGTCGTTGAGGTTGCCCGCCGTAGTTCGCCCCGTGGCGGTGGTAGGCAAGGCCGCCACCGGACGAGTCACCGACCAACCCGGTAGAGCCAACGCTGTTGAAATCTCCTCCTGCTGCCAGACCTGGAGGGTGAACCCCCGTTCTTTACAAATCTCCTGGAGTTGAATAAAGCGTTTCCAGGTCGTGCGGGCACCGTCAATCGCCACGGTCAACTCCGTGGCGGGGACCGCCTCCAGCCAACCTAAAAGCCCGGTTTCCATCGTCTGCGTAACATCGAGTTTAACGACTTGAACAAAATTGGGGTCTATTTCCTGGTCGGCTTGGAGATGATACCGACCGTCTACGAATAATAAAAATTGCGCCTGGTCTAACTGCTGACTCAAACGGGCTGAGAGAAAAATCCCGTCCCCTGTCGAGCCACTGAAGTTACTGAGGGCATAGCGATGGTTATTGGCAAGGACGTTGTATTCCGAGAGGAAAGCATCTTGAGCGGTAACGAACACACAATCTACCCCCCGTTCTACCCCCAGATTTTCGAGTGCAACCTGGGCTTGGGCAGGGCGGGCCACATAGTGGGGCAGGTCATGGGCTAGGGGTAGGGTTGCAGTCATTGTCCACTCAGGTTCAATACGCTTATTTTACCCGGTGGATGATTACCCCAGCCGGAAGTTGGCGCGAGTGTAACGGGCTTCACGCTCGGCATAGCGATGGAGGACTTCGCGTTGGGTCCCGTCTTGGATGCGGCTGTAAGCTTGGAGATAGTTCTCGTAGGCCGTGTCGCCTTCAATGACCGCACAGGTGAGACGAGCGTTTTCCTGGGCTTCAGCGAGCGGATGGTCCGCATTTAAGTAGACAGCTTCAGCAGCGATAAAGGCCGGGGTCAGACCCCCGGTCTCGTAGGCAACTAGAGCCGCTTCATAGGCAGCATCGTCGAGTTGGAGCATGGCGGTAACGAGTGTGAATGGCTTAGGTTTTAACACGTTTTCTCAATTCTGGATAGCTTTTGAGCTTAAGTTGCTGGGGATCAGCTAGTACGCTGGGCCTATGGCAACTATTTATACCATTCATCCCACGACCCCTCAAGTCCGGCTCCTCCAACAGATTGGCTCAGCCCTCCAAGCTGGCGCGGTCATGCTCTACCCCACGGATACGTCCTATGCCATCGGCTGTGACTTGAGAGCTAAGGACGCGCTCCAACGAGTCCGCCACCTCAAGCAACTCGCCACGGGCAAACCCCTGACCTTTCTGTGTCCCTCCCTAGCCGGGATCGCCCAGTATGCTCAGGTCTCCGATAGTAACTATCGTTTGATGCGGAGCCTCGTGCCGGGACCCTACACCTTCATCCTGCCCGCGACGAAACTGGTGCCCCAATTGGTCCTCAACCCCAAGCGCAAAACCACGGGTATCCGCGTCCCTGACCACCCGCTCTGTCAAGCCATCCTCGCCCTGCTCGCTAACCCGATCATCTCGACCTCCGCCCGCCTACCGGGGGAGGATGAGACCACCCTGACCCCCCTGGAGCGCGGCCTGTCGCGGGTCGAACTTTTCGACCGTCTGGACCGGATGGTGGACCTGATTGTGGACGATGGTTCCGAGGTCCTCGACCAAGTTTCCACGATCCTTGACCTGACCGAACCCCAACCCCAGGTTCTACGCCGGGGTCTAGGCTATGAGCGGGTAGCCCACTGGGAAGAGGACTCAGGTATTCTAGGGAGAACCTGACCCACCTACTGATGAAGACCCTCTGGTTATTGCCCCTGGTCCTGATGCCCGCCCTCTTAGCCCAAGAAGAGGAAGTGAAACCGCCCGTCCTGCGAATTCTCCTGCCCGAAGCCAACGCCGTGTACGGTAAGCATCTCCCCATTCAAGTGGAAGTCGAGCATTTCCGGCTGACGAATGATTGGAGCGTCCCTGGGGAAGAGGAGCGACTACCCGTAACCGGGGCGGGTCATCTCCAGTACGTGTTGGATAACCGTCCCCTGATGCACACCGACAGTACGCGCCTAGTCCTTGAAGACCTCCCCACTGCCGAACACATTCTGGTGGTTACGCTGGTCGGTCATGACCATATTCCCGTGGGACCAGAGCAGCGCGTCATCTTCAAAGTCGTCGCTCCCCGTAAGGGCCTCAGCCGTCCGCCCTTAATCGGACTTACCCCCGAATAACCCGCCAAAACCCTTGGTCAGGTCATCCAGTTGGTCCATTGCTCCTGCTCCTGCCAGCATCGTATCCAGGTGAGCCGCCATGGGCGCGGGTAGTTTTTGTTTAACAAAATTGAGAACAAGCTCAACCGCAATTCGGGCACCCTCTTGGGAAAGCCCCGTCCGCTCAGCCACCAGTTGAACCAAATCAGCCACGTTCCCTACCAATCACGCTGACAAGAGGATGACATACATCCCACCCTAAACGGCAAGTTGTTAGTATCTCTTTTGTAGTGAACCCCAGTATTGAGACAGGCAGTTAAGCAGTTTGTTGTTTCTGCATGGCCTTCGGCCACGGAGCCTATCAAACTCCGCTGGCGGTAGATACCCCAGCGCGGAATGGAACCGCTTTTGTTGTACACCTGCGCCAAGAAATGCCCGATAGCAACGTGCGCTCCCGCCAGATTTTCCTACTCATTCAGATTATGGTTGGCATCTGTTGTACTGACGAATCCTGGCTTGCGCAAACACAGCAGATTATCCTCGCGCCTCAAGCGCAACACCCGCTTGTGACTCACCCAATACCCCCTGCGTTTTAGCTCATGGGTCACGCGCCGATAGCCATAACTCGGCCACGCCAGGGCTACCTGCTGGAGCTGGTTATAAGATTTCCGGGTGTATAGTTGATATTTACCCAAACGAATTTCTCTGGAATTACCTCTGACCTCCGACCGACTCGAAACCCGATATCGTGAGGCATCAGCTCCGGTCGAACGCTCACAGTTTCAGCTCTTATGGCTTATTGGCATGGGTAAAACCACTCAGCAAGTGCGCGAGGTAACAGGCTACTGCTGCACTTGGATACGAGAGCTGGTTAGCCGTTATAACCGCGAAGGTCCCGATACCATCAAAATCCTGGTGCTTGTCCCCGATGGGATGATGAACGCCAAGCGCAGCTAGCCCAAGTTTTACAAGACCCACCAGCGGCTGGCGGGCTCTGGAATAGCCGTAAAGTCGCTGATGGGATGGAATTGCAATTGGGACACCCAGTCCATATCCGACGTGGTTGGGACTATCTCAAGAGTGCCGAATATAGCCTTCAGCGTCCTCGCCCCATGGTACTTGGGAGCTGGTTTTCCTACGGGTGGGAAAGTGGAGATACCCGAGGGTATGCATTTGACAAAACTACCTGCGTCCTCGCCAGAGTTTCAACCGGCAGAGCACTGATGGTCGTTTGAGGATGAGAGCCAGTCGTAAATCGGGTAATGAGCGATATTGCTCATTTAGAGGATGTGATTGAACAACGGTGTCAAGTGTGACGACCCTTGGTAGCTAAGGTCCGGGAAGTTACTTTTTTCCATGGGTGGTCTGGACAAGAGCCTTCCACTGTTTAATCAACCGGAAACCTTATTACCTATCCCTTGAAACATAACCACAGGTCTTCCTCCCCGGCCTGGACTAGCTCGACCTGGAGTAACTCGCTGGGAAAATGCGCTGAGTACGTGATCAGGAGCTGGCAATCGTTCACATTCACATCCTGCAACAATTGATAACACTTCTTTACCAGAAACCCCTTGGACTGGCAATCCTAATCCAGCTATCATTCCTTCAGCAATGATTCTTTTTGTTTGACTGCCCACCTTTGAGAATTGCCATGAATACCTTTCGCTGGTTACTGGGGTGTCTGTTAGCTTTTTGTCTTTGCCCGCTAGCCATGGCAGAGCCCATTGGTTACACGACTACCTGCCGGGACAACCCGGCCTTCCAAGAGATTAAGACCACCCGGCTCAATGGTTACGATGAGCAGATTGCCAAAGCGGGAGCCACGGCTTATACCGAGCAACTCCGTGCCCGTAAAGCTGACTGGGTGCGCCATTACGCCATGTTGGACCAAGCCCAATGTGACACCACCACGGGTCTGCCCCACTTGATTGCCGATGGTCGGCTCAGCAACGCTGGCGACTTCATCATTCCTTCCATCCTCTTCCTGTGGTTGGCGGGGGCTTTAGGCTGGGCTGGGCGTGATTACTTGATGAAGACCCAGAATCCCCAGGATGAGATCTTGATTGATTTCCCCAAAGCCATCCAATCCTTACTCCTCGGCCTGATTTGGCCCGCCTTTGCGATCCCTCAGATTGCCAGTGGTGCCATCCGCGACGACAAAGTTAAACCCTAAGGACCCACCATGAAGATCCCTTTCTTGAGTCTCGCGCCCATAAGTGGCCTGTTGTTTATCGTGGCTAGCTTGACGATTGTGAGCGTTGCGATTGTCTGGGCAAACTACCCCTTGTTTTATCCCTTGGTCTTTCCCTCCTAGGGATAGCTGAAATTCATGGACGGCAGGAAGTGATTCCTGTCGTTTTTTTGGCAATAACTCACCCCTAAGCTAGACACAATTGAGTTTCGAGATGAGACCTCAGCCATAAGTCAAACCTTAAAGGTCCGATTAACGTAGTAAATAACAAACAAGGAATCCAGGGCATGACCACCAACTACTTAGTCGCCGTGCTACCTGACCGCATTCAAGCAGAAGAAGCCTATATGTTTTTGGAGCGCGAGGGTCTGAGCAAAGAGCAGATTGCCATTCTTGGGCGTGGCTTCAAAAGTGCTGATGAGTATGGGCTGGCGGACCCGGTTCAAGAGTCTGAGCCCCAGATTAGGAATCTGGCTTTGTGGGTGCTCCCCTTTGGGTTTGGGGCGGGGTTTATTTTTAATTGGCTGACTGGCATCTATTTGGTCCCCGCCGCCGGAGATTTCATTAACCATGTCATCGGTGGGGGACTCGGTGCCCTTGCTGGACTGATGGGGAGTTTCTTCACCGGGGGTTGGGCGGGTTTCAGTCAAGCCGGGGATGCACTTACCTACCGCAACCGTCTGGAAGCGGGTAAATACTTGGTGATCGTCCGGGGAACTGCCGCGCTGACAGATTGGGCCAGGGAGGTCCTACGCCCCTTCAACCCCGAAAAGCTCCAGGGGTACATTGAACCCGGAACTTCTACGCTAGATGGAGCGTCTCAAGAACGGAGCCGCCCATAAAAACCCGCCTGCCGGGGTATAACTGAGACAACGCCTGGGAGTGGATATGAACGGTAATGGATTGGGTCAACTTACAGTTACCAAGACTTCCGAAATGAAACTCGCCATTGCTTTTCAGCAGACGCGGCTGGCAATGGTTACGGTTCTTGCGATTCAGGGCGGGCTGATACTAGGCGACCGATTGCTATTGACCGTACCTTATCTGTTGGGCGTCCTCTGGTTACTCCTACTTTTTCGTAAACAACTGGGGCAAAGTTTAGTCCGCGCCCGACTCCTCCAACTCCAGATCAATGCACCCCGACCCATGCCTACCCCAGCGATGCCCGTCCAGGCTAAGACGAAAAAACTAGACCTCAAAGCGCGTGCGAGTTAACTGAGGCAGAAGATGCTCCTCTACCCCACTAGTGGGGGACCATGGCTAAAAGGCACACATAAAAATATTCTTTCTGTGAGCAGCGTAGAGAGCAGCTTGAGATGAGATACCTAAGCCATTGCCATTTCTTGAAGTCGGTACAGGTTGGCGTAGACCCCATTTTGAGCCAGTAACTCTTGGTGGGTGCCGGCTTCGACGAGTTCGCCACGTTTGAGGACGAGGATACGGTCCACATCCCGGATGGTGGAGAGGCGGTGGGCGATGATAATGGCGGTCCGGTCCACCAAGAGTTTTTCGAGGGCCTGTTGGACCAAGGCTTCGGTGCCCACGTCTAGGCTGGCGGTGGCCTCGTCTAGGACTAGCACTCTGGGGTCTCTCAGGGCAATCCGGGCAAAGGCTAAAAGTTGCTTTTGGCCCGTGGAGAGGTTGCTGCCACGTTCGCGCACCTGAGTTTGATAGCCCTCGGGTAGGCTCTGGATAAAAGCGTCTACGTTCATCGCCCGCGCTGCCCGTTCCACTTCGGCGAGGGGATAGGTCTCGCCCAGAGAGAGGTTAGAAGCCACATCCCCAGAGAACATAAATCCCTCCTGCAAAACTACCCCAATCGCTCGCCGTAGGTCTTCCTGGGTCAGGTCCCGAATGTCAATCCCGTCCACGAGGATGCGGCCCGAGGTAGGTTCGTAGAGTCGTGACAACAGACGGATAATCGAGCTTTTCCCGGCTCCGGTGGGTCCGACGAGGGCGACTTTTTCACCCGGTTTGATCGTAAAACTGATCCGGTTGAGCACTCGGTCATTATCTTTATAAGCCAGTGACACATCTTCAAAGCGGATCTCACCGCGTAGGGGGTCCGGTAGACGTTTCGGTTGGGCGGGGTCGCGGATCTCAATCGGTTCATCCAGGACCATCCCGATGCGCTCTAGAGCCGTCAACCCCGATTGAACGACGGTGAATTTCTCGGTAATCTGACGGATTGGGTCAAAGAGCCGTTGGGCGTACTGGATAAAAGCGACGAGAGTTCCATAGGTGATCGCATCTTGCAAGACCGCCCCGCCCCCGAACCAGAGCAAAGTTGCAATTGCGACTAAACCAATCCATTCCATTACGGCTGAGATGGCGGATTCATAAAAAATTGTCTCGTCCAAGGCCCGACGGTACTGGGTATTGACCGCCTGGAACTGTTCACCATTGCGCTTTTCCCGGCGGAACATCTGGACGACCGTAATGCCGAGCATATTCTCTTGCAGGATACTATTGAGCGTCGAAAGCTCCTCGCGTACCCGGAAGTTAGCCCGTCGGTAGCCCTGTTGGAAAAAGAGGACAATTAGGGCAATCGGGATGAGGAGCGCGGCTAGGACCAAGGCCAAGTCCCAGCGCAGGACCAACATAAAACCCAGCACCACCACAATCGAAACCAAGTCACTCAAAATCCCCACCGCCCCTGTGGAGAATACATCCCCCAAGGCTTCGACATCGCTGGTCAACCGGGTGATGAGCTTACCCACAGGCGTGCGGGAGAAGTAGGCCGAGGAGAGCGACAGGACGTGGGTAAAAAGACTCTGGCGCAGGTCAGCGGTGATATTTTGCCCCGCCTTCTGGAGGATGAAGCCCTGGGTACCGGTCAGAACCAATTGGACGACCAGACAACTTACTAGCAGGATCACCGATTGTGGTAGTTGCGCCAAGTCTCCCTTCAGCGCACCGTCTAGGGCATCTTTGAGGATGAGCGGCTGGACCCCGGAGGACACGGCGAGGATAGGCAAGAGGACCAAGGCACTGACGAGGAGCTTATTTTGACGACGGATGTAGGGCCAGAGGTTGACAATTAGGTTCCGGTCCTTCGCTAAACCCAAATCCATGCATAATCCTCTACCGTCATGATCCCAGGATAGGCGACTTCACCAGCGGCCCGACGGCCTTATGTTAAGAGCTCGTAACACGTAACTCAAAGAAATGTAACGTTGCTGACAGTGATTAGGCCAAAGGATTGTACTTTTAGATAACTCGCCTTAGAGGTCCAGCATGTCCCTTTCCCCGAACGACGAAGATTTCATGGGTATTGACCGTTTCTTCCAAGAAGCGGTGTATCACGCCCATACGGACCTAAATGCCGCCTCCGCTATTGAAGTGGAGCTTTATGAACATGAGCATATGTACCCCACCTTTGCCCAAGTCGCCCGTACTGCCGGAAACCTGGAAGTCGCCGCGATGTTCGAGGCCATTGCCCGTGAAGAGCATGACCATGCCGTTTTGTTGCAGGAACTCTACCCCCTGCTCGAAGTGACCGATACCCCCGAGACCCTGGAAGCCAAGCGGTTGGTGGAGCAGATCCAGACCCAGATGGAAGTGGTCGCTAGTGACCCCCGTGGCCTGCGTCGTGCCCTAGAGACCGCCCTCGAAGTCGAATCCATTGAAGCAACCAAGACCTATCCCGCCTTCGCCGCCTTGGCTCGTCAGCAAGGTAAAGAAGATGTGGCCCACGCTTTTGACGAGATTACCGCCGCTGAAACCCGCCACATGAAGTGGGTCCAACGCGCCTTGGAGAATCTCTGCCCGGTCTAGCGTTCAACGTCTGAACATGAGCCGTCCGCCTGGGTGACTGGGCGGACTTTTTATACAGAGAATCATCAAAAGTATCGAGATGAACATTTTTTTGAGCCGGGGCGTCCTATGGTGCTTTTAGTGTGGGGATTGACTGATGTGGGCTAGATGTGGTGCGGGATTATTATTACTGGTATTGGCGAGTGTTCCGGTACAGGCGGGGCCGTTATGGGAGCAATTACAGGCCAAATTTAAGCAGCACCGCATCAACCCGGCCCTCCAAGGCGTTTTGATCCTGGATGCCGAGGGGAATATTATTGAGAGCCATCAAGCCACTGCTCCCTTACCCGCTGCCTCCATTACTAAGCTTGCTACTACTCTCGCGGTTCTTGATTACTGGGGTCCAGACCATCAATTCATGACCCGGCTTTATGCGGGGGGTCCGGTCGTGGCTGGTGTGCTCCAGGGCAATTTGTATGTGCAGGGCGGGGCGGACCCACTTTTTCTTTGGGAAGATGCGTTCCGGTTGGGGCAGCAGTTGCAGCAATTGGGTATCCAACGAGTCCAAGGGGACTTGGTGGTCATCGGGCCGTTTTGGATGAATTTCACCACCGATAGCCTAGTTAGTACCCGGAATCTACGACTAGCGCTAAACTCGCGTCAGTGGAGTGCGACCCTCCGCAAACGCTACCAAGGCCAAGCCACCGCTAGCCAACCGCCTACGGTGACCGTGGCGGGAGTACGCCGGATGGAGACTTTACCGCTTTTAGGTGAACCCACGGTGGTCTATCCATCCTTACCGCTCTGGAAGATTGCCAAACGAATGAACAGTTACAGTACGAACCCCTTGGCCCAGATGCTGGGCGCGGTAGCAGGGGGACCGGGCCTGATGAACCAACGTTTACAGGCGGCCTATCAACTCGCGCCCCAGGGTTTGCAGTTGCGCGTGGCCTCGGGGTTGGGTCGTGAAAATAAAATCTCACCCCAAGCGGTAGCGGCTCTCATCGGCGGTTTAACTAACCGGATGCAGCAATCGGGCCGGACCTTAGCTGACGTGATGGCGGTCAAGGGAGCGGACCCCGGCACCCTGGAACAACGGATGATGCCCCTGGGGGTGGTTGCCAAGACAGGTACGCTCAATGGAGTCAGTTGTCTGGCTGGGGTGATTGAGACGAACCAGGGACCGTTACGGTTTGTTCTGCTCAATCAAGGTCCGGTGAGTCTGTTACGCAAGATCCAAGACTGGTTCCTGCAGGGAGTCCAGCAGCGTTACGGCAAGCCAGAAAGTACACCCTTTATTAGTGATGGGTTTGTAGACCAGCGCGTCATGGTAGCCCCGGCCCAAACCGAAATCCTCTCTGGTAGTACCGGTTTGCTCGCGCCTTGAGCCTAGGATGGAACGGTGATAGGAAACGATTATGACCACGCTCGCGCTTGAACGCCTTGGGGAACAACGGATAGTTTTAACTGATGTGAGTTGGCAAACTTTTCAACAGTTGGTCAAGGAGTTGCCTCAGCAACGGAATACACGATTGGCCTATGCTCAGGGAGTTTTGGAGTTCATGAGTCCCCTCGATTTACATGAAAAGATTAAAGATTTATTAGTCATACTGGTTAGGTTTTGGGGACTGGAGCGGGATTTGGTGATAGAAGGTTTGGGTTCTTGGACGATGCGCCGTGAGGACCTGGAGCAGGGTGTCGAGCCGGACGGTTGTTTCTATATCCAGAATGCACCCCTAGTTATTGGACGCAGCCCCGACTTGAACCAAGTCCCGCCCCCTGATCTAGTTATCGAAGTAGACATCACTAGCCCTTCCACCATCCGGCTACCGATTTATCAAGCCCTCGGGGTCCCGGAGGTCTGGCAGTGGCAGGGTTCACCCGGCGAATTAATTGTTTTGCATCGGACGGATGAGGGTTATCAACGTCAGGATTACAGTCAAGTGCTGGTGGATTTTCCGGTTGCACAACTGACCGGACTGGTCCAGCAGAGTCTGCAACTGGGACAGTCGGCGGTCTTGCGTTCGTTTCGGGACAGTTTACGTCGTGGCGCGTTGCCAGCGTCTGAGGTAGCCACTAATCTGCTTGCGATGAACCAGGATGTGGAGCGTGATGAAAGCTAAGAACGTGTAGGCCAGCCAGCCATGAACATTTCCCGCAAGCTCAGCTAGGGGTTTGTTGGCGGCAAAGAGATCCGGTAGGGGAAGGCCAAAGAACGCCACCGAACGACCCGCTGTATTGGAGTAAAAATAGCCACTCAAAGGCACAAAGACCATAAATAGATACAGAGAGCCATGCAGCAGAGCCGTGGAGAGCCAGTTCTTGCCCTGGACCGGATTGGTACGCAGGACTGCCACAATCCGGGCCGTCAGCAAAAACATGACGAGGACTCCCATAGACTTGTGAAAAGCATAGTAACTACCCCGTTCCGTCGCCGCTGTGGGTAACCCAGTCATATAAATCCCAGTGATAAATAAAATCGTGAACGCCGCCGCCATCACCCAATGCATAACCCAGAGTTGTTGACGCGCCACAACCGGCTCTTCCATATAAGTGGTGAACAGCTAAATTTAATTCGAGAAAGCTGCTAACAGCCTATGGCGCATATTGGTAAATAATCTGAAACCATATGCTTGCCTCTTTAATAGTTTTATTCTTGTATTTA
>Ga0163154_10006212_pt1 | contig 14733 bp, 7 predicted proteins | sample OliLakLV19MP9P1_FD_148649 | JGI IMG/M metagenome (GOLD analysis project Ga0163154, IMG submission 148649) | Freshwater microbial mat bacterial communities from Lake Vanda, McMurdo Dry Valleys, Antarctica - Oligotrophic Lake LV.19.MP9.P1 | ecosystem: Environmental > Aquatic > Freshwater > Lake >... | reverse complement strand
ATGGTATCGGTTTAACGCACCGCGATTCAATTTTATCGGTATCGCCGTTTTGCTGAAAAACAGCCATTTATGGCACATTTGCTATGTATTTTTGACGACGAGCCATATCCCTACGCCCACAACCGCCAGTATAAACAGCAGCAATAGTACTATCAATACCGACAGCGTGACGCGAAATACGACCCAGTTGTATACACGCCGTGGCACACCAACGTCAGGACTATCCGATACACGCGACAAGTCTTCACGGCGAAACTCGACCGGCACACGCAGCGTTCCCATTACCGTATCGACTGCCACCGTCGCAGTCGAGTCGTCAACACGTGCCAAATCCACATAGTCGCGAGCACGCTGCAGCATTTGGAACTCGGAATCGATCGGGTAAACCGGAAAACCCAAATCACGAGCCTGAATCGCCTCGTCCGCGCTTAGTCTAACGTGGTTTGCAGTGCAATATTGTACATCCGGGGATATTTCTCGATTGCGAACGTCGGCAAACAACGCCCACGAGGCGGTGGGCGCACCGGTCGCGGCATTAGCATTGCTGGCTGCCACGATGCTACCCAGTGCGGACGTTGACGGCACAGCCGGACGATACGGCAGGTAGTATGCGTCAATCAGCAATCGCTCCATATATGTCGGCACGTTACGACACTCCTCGATAATATACGCAAAACTAACTCTGGTCACCACGAGGTGTCCGCGTCTGTCGAGTAACACCTCGCGCTCTTCCGGAAATCTCGAGCGTTTATCTATTACTATGAGTCCTTGAGACGAACGTGCCTTGATGCGAAACATACATCCTCGAAACTGGGAATCGTCTACGAAAAGCGACAATGCCTTGTTGCTGTTGGTATAACAAGTCGATACGAATATAGTATTCTCGATTATGGTACCCGGCGCCAGTGTGTACAGGTTTGGTGTGAGTGACGTGTCGTCGCCGACAATCGACAAGTCGACATACCCGGTGTGGCGGTATAGTATTAACGGATCATCGTATTCAACGGGCGGTAGCGCGTTCATGGCGTCAAAACAGTCGTCGAGTCGCTTAATCCGCTCCGGTATAGCGATGCGTTTTCCAAAGAACTGGCTCTGGAGTAGCGCACTATTGATGGGTCGATACCCGTCAAAGGTGTAATCGAGAATGGCGTCGAGCATGCGTCCCGTGAGTGCATCGTAGTCGCGTTGAATGTGGGCCTCGCTGATATTCACGGTGGGCACGAACCACGGCTGCCCTCGCGTAAAGTCGAAAGCCACCGCGTCTAGACACGCCTCGCGTGGCTGTACCGCACAATTCAGGTATTGATTCGCCTCGGCATCCTCGAGTATACGCAGTCGGTTTCGCGCCTTTTCCTTTTTCGGATACGTCGGCGTTGTAATCATGGTGCGGATGTTATCCTTAACGTATTTGTACGGCGACATGTACCGTTTGCCGTCCAGCAAGTGCATCTGCAGTTTAATGCACTGTTTACTGGCACGATAATAACTGCGGATAGTGTCGGCACTCTCGATCACGGCCCATGTTTCCATGAGTGTCACTATGTTAACGGGGGCACCCTCGACATCGACACACAGGCACACGTAGTCGACAGTACCACCTCCCGACCCGGCAGTACGGCGACCGTTGTAAGCACGGACACCGCAACTCGAGACGTCGAGGTCTCCAACTCGCGGATCGTTAAACCCGTTTAGCATCTTGCACGCCTGTATCGCCTTGTGGATCGCATATTTCACGGTGTACATATACGCTAGTTTGCGATTAATAATATCCGCCATTTCCTCGGCGGTCGCCTTCTGTATCGCGTCTATACGATCCGGCATAACCGTGTTTTCAATATATATTTTAACGTCCCAGTCGAAACTATCGGGACGATGCGCCTTCTCGACGTATTCCGAAAACGCCTTGCCACCATGTGCAAGTGCAATGTGTCGCGATGCGAGATCACGACTCGAGTTGTATATTTTGAGAGCGTTGCTGCATAGAAAGTCGGCGAGAGCCAACAAGTGCGTCTCCATCACCTCCTGAGCATCGCGCTTTACGGCGAGCGGATGGTGCGGATGTTGCGGTATGCCGAGCGACATTATATTTATAGTCGTCAAAAAATATAATGTCGCTCGGCCTTATATTTATAGTCGTCAAAAAATAAGTGGATATGTGCGGTTATACGAGTAGCACAGTCGAGTATCCATTGGTGCCGTTCGTACCCGAGACGCCGCCGTTGACACCCGAGGATGCGGCGCCTCCATTTGCACTCACGCTAACACCCGTGATCGAAGTCGTCACCACGTAGCACACGCCACCGCCACCACCGCCACTACCGCCGACGACACCCACGGTAAACGGCGCGCCAGCGTTGCCGCCATTCGCGGATATGGACCCGGCCCCCGAGATCGTCATTGCCGCAAATAGCACTACACCACCACCGCCGCCACCGCCTCCACTCGCTCGGGAATTGGTGTTGTCGGTACCGCCGCTGGCACCACCACCACCGCCACTAATGACGGTATCCTCGGTGATTATACGCAGGCGTGTAAACGGATTGGTACGACCTGTCACGAATTCGCGACCGCCGTTTGCGGCGGAAGGTGCACCGGCAGCGCCACCCGATGCACCCGAGTTACCGCCTGCACCGCCGTCGCCACCAGCCCCACCGACGGCGTTTGAGACGGCACTGCCGGCAGTGCCGCTACCGTTATTGCTGCGACCCGCGGCACCATTACCGCCACCGCCTAGGGTACCCGGTGGCGCACCGCCTCCGGCCGCACCCGCAGTGTTGCTAGCGGCGTTTCCACCGTTATTTCCATTCGACGACACGGCACCGTTTATAACTGCAGCACCCCTCACGTAAACCGCGTATCCTCGCGTGTTTAGGACGACGCCCACGTTAACCGTAAGCGTGTTGTAGTACATGTCGCGACCGAGTGTAGTATTGACGGCAATAACGACGTCGCCGTCGACACCACTGCCGAACGGCAACAAGTTGCCCACGTACGGCGGTGTTTGCCACGTGGCGGCAGTACCACTCGTTGCGACGAGCGTCTGACCAGCCGTCGGAGCGGCGCTTGCCGACACATCGACAATCGTAGTCGCCGAGTGTAACGACTTTGCGGCGACATTGTTACTAGTAGCGAGTACGGTTTTAGAGGTGAGCGTCGAAACTGAGGTGTCGCTCAATATGTTATCCGTGAGATTGGGCAGCGTCAAGACACGGTTTGCAGTTTGAGACGACGCGATGGTAGTCGTTGTACCCGTGGTGCCGGCTGCGTTGAATTGTATGCGAACGGTGTTGTCGACCGAGTCGACGATACTAGTCGTTGTATCCACGAGTTGTTTACTGGTTAGAGTAGCGGCCGTATTGACGCCGACAAGTGTATCTGTGGCGTCAGGTAGCGTCAAAACGCGGTTTGAAGTCTGACTCGACGCAATGGTAGTCGTCGTACCGGCGGTGCCGGCCGCATTAAACGCTATGCGAATTGTCGGATCTACGCTGTCGACGACGCGAGTCGTGGTGTCGACGAGATTCTTGTTGGCAAGCGTACTTGTGGAATTGTTGGACACGAGCGTGTCGGTTAGGTCGGGCAGTGTCAATACGCGGTTACCGGTCTGGGCTGCCGTGATGGTGGTCGACGTGCCGGTTGATCCACCCGCATCAAACAGTATCCGAATGGTCGAATCCGACGAGTCGACAATGCTAGTCGATGCGTCCACGAGACGCTTATTTGCGAGAGTTGCGGTTGCCGACACGGCAACGAGTGTATCCGACGTGTCGGGTAGCGTCAACACTCGGTCTGTGGTCTGACTCGACGTTACGGTAGTCGTCGTACCGGTGGTGCCGGCAGCATTAAATGCTATGCGAATTGTCGGGTCTACGCTGTCGACGACACGAGTCGTGGTGTCAACGAGATTCTTGTTGGCGAGCGTGCTGGTGGAATTGTTGGACACAATCGTGTCGGTCAGGTCGGGCAGTGTCAACACGCGGTTACCGGTCTGGGCTGCAGTGATGGTGGTGGATGTGCCGGTTGATCCACCGGCGTCGAATTGAATAACGCGAGTAGCGTCAACCGAGTCGACAATCGTGGTGGACGCGTCAACAAGGCGCTTGTTACTTAACGTGGATGTGGTCGCTAAGCCGACGAGTGTATCGGTTGCGTCGGGCAGCGTAATGACACGATTGCCGGTCTGAGCAGTCGTGATTGTGGTGGTTGTACCCGAAGAACCGCTCGCGTTAACACCGATGCGAACGGTCGCGTCAACAGCGTCGACCACGAATGTCGAGGTGTCGACCAGGTTCTTGTTGCTTAACGTGGCTGCAGTCGCCACGCCTACTAGTGTGTCGGTTGCGTTTGGAAGTGTCAATGTGCGGTCTGCAGTCTGGGAGGACGTGATCGTGGTCGTTGTACCCGTGGTTCCGGCTGCGTTGAATGCTACGCGAATGGTAGCGTCTACCGAGTCGACTATCAGCGTAGACGCGTCCACGAGACTCTTGTTACTGAGCGTGGCTGCGGTGGCCTGGCCGACGAGCGTATCGGTGGCGTCGGGTAGCGTTAGCGTCCGATTCGCGGTTTGAGCGGCAGCGATGGTCGTAGTCGTAGAGTTGCTGCCGCCTGCGTCGAAAGCGATGCGACGAGTAGCGTTAACCGAGTCGACTATCAGCGTAGACGCGTCTACTAGACTCTTGTTGCTGAGCGTGGCGGCGGCGGCCTGGCCTACGAGCGTGTCGGTGGCGTCGGGCAGAGTAAGCGCGCGGTCGGCGGTTTGAGAGGAAGTGATTGTGGTTGTCGTACCGGCAGTACCGGCGGCATCGAAACCAATGCGAACGGTGGGGGTCACCGAGTCGACTATATACGTCGATGTGTCGACTAAGTTTTTGTTGCTGAGTGTGGCGGTCGAATTGTCGGCGAGCAGAGTACCTGTCGTGTCGGGTAGCGTTAGCGTCCGATTCGCGGTTTGACTCGACACGATGGTAGTCGTCGTAGACGTGGTGCCGGCTGCATCGAATCGAATGCGAATGGTAGGGTCAACATCGTCGACTATACGCGTAGACGCGTCCACTAGACTCTTGCCACTAAGCGTGGCTGCAGTTGCCGCACCGACGAGAGTATCAGTGGCATCGGGTAGCGTCAGAGTACGGTTCGCGGTTTGAGAGGAAGTGAGTGTGGTCGTTGTACCGGCAGTACCGGCGGCATCGAACCCAATACGAATGGTGGGAGTCACCGAGTCGACTATATGCGTCGATGTGTCGACTAAGTTTTTGTTGCTGAGTGTGGCAGTCGAGTTGTCGGCGAGCAGAGTACCCGTCGTGTCGGGTAGCGTCAGAGTGCGGTCGACGGTCTGACTCGACACGATAGTAGTCGTTGTACCCGTGGTTCCTGCGGCGTCGAATCGAATGCGAATGGTAGGGTCGACATCGTCGACTATATGCGTAGACGCGTCCACGAGACTCTTGTTGCTTAACGTGGCTGATGCGGCCTGGCCGACGAGAGTATCCGTGGCATCGGGTAGCGTCAGCGTACGGTTCGCGGTTTGAGAGGATGCAATTGTGGTTGTCGTACCCGTGGTTCCCTCGACACTAAATGCTACGCGAATGGTAGGGTCGACCGAGTCGACAATACGCGTCGAAGTGTCGACGAGACTCTTGTTGCTGAGCGTGGCAGTCGAGTTGTCGGTGAGCAGAGTACCCGTAGTGTCGGGTAGCGTCAACGTACGGTCGACAGTCTGGGAGGATGCAATTGTGGTCGTTGTACCCGTGGTACCGGCTGCATCGAATTGTACGCGAATGGTCGGGTCGACATCGTCGACTATACGTGTGGACGCGTCCACGAGACTCTTGTTGCTTAACGTGGCTGCTGCGGCCGCGCCTACTAGCGTGTCGGTTATGCCCGGGAGCGTTAGTGTACAGTCGGCAGTCTGGGAGGATGCAATTGTGGTCGTTGTACCCGTGGTTCCGGCTGCGTTGAATGCTACGCGAATGGTAGGGTCGACCGAGTCGACTATCAGCGTAGACGCGTCCACAAGACTCTTGTTACTGAGCGTGGCTGCGGCGGCCTGACCGACGAGCGTGTCGGTGGCATCCGGTAGTGTCAATGTGCGGTTCGCGGTTTGAGCGGAAGTTATCGTAGTCGTCGTAGAGTTGCTGCCGCCTGCGTCGAAAGCGATGCGACGAGTCGCGTTACCCGAGTCGACTATATAAGTAGACGCATCGACGAGATTCTTGTTGCTGAGCGTGGCTGCGGCGGCCTGACCTACGAGCGTGTCGGTGGCGTCGGGCAGAGTAAGCGCGCGGTCGGCGGTTTGAGAGGAAGTGATTGTGGTTGTCGTACCGGCAGTACCGGCGGCATTAAAACCAATGCGAATGGTGGGGGTCACCGAGTCGACTATATGCGTCGATGTGTCGACTAAGTTTTTGTTGCTGAGTGTGGCGGTCGAATTGTCGGCGAGCAGAGTACCTGTCGTGTCGGGTAGCGTCAGCGTACGGTTCGCGGTTTGAGAGGAAGTGAGTGTGGTCGTTGTACCGGCAGTACCGGCGGCATTGAACCCAATACGAATGGTGGGAGTCACCGAGTCGACTATATGCGTCGATGTATCGACTAAGTTTTTGTTACTTAACGTGGCTGCGGTCGCCTGGCCTACTAGCGTGTCGGTGGCATCGGGTAGCGTCAGTGTGCAGTGGGCAGTCTGGGAGGAAGTTATCGTAGTCGTTGTACCGGTGGTGCCGGCTGCATTGAATTGTACGCGAATTGTCGGGTCAACCGAGTCGACAACACTGAAAGACGCATCCGAGACAGCCGTCAATGATGCGTTAAATGTAAAGTTGTTACTACCGTCATCCACAACAGTGGCATTCGTTCCGGAAACGAGGTTTACATTGCCAAATCGCAGAGTGCCTGCGTTCACACGCATGCCACCGACTCCCTGGTGCACATGGTCGCTACGGGCAAGTGTAGACGCGACTCCCGCTGCGTTATTGGCGCTTACCCCAACGGGAGCGGCTACTGAAACGGCATGCGAGTGGTCGCTACGGGCGAACGAATTTGCGGTACCCGCGGCATTAGCAGTGCCGGCCGATATGTTGGCGAGGGGAGCTGCGGTAGCGAGCGGGTCGAGACCGAGCGGCAAGTGCCGTGAAGCGTGGGCCGCAATCGTGACGCCGTTTACGAGACCCGCGTTCGCGATATCGAAGCCGCCCATGTCGAGTGGGGCCGCCATAGCGCGAGTACCGTCAACCGGCAGATATTGTGGATGGTCGTCCGCCAACAATCCCAGCAGATTGCCGTGCCCAACGCTGCTCGATATACTGTTGGATCGCGTCACGATGGTCGGTCGCTGGTCGAGTACGGTAACCGTTGGCGAGTCGCCCGCAATGATAGACGCACTCATGAATACGCCGTCCACGAAATAAGTGGGAGGTGTCGGGTTGTCGCCAGCAATAGCGCCTATAACGCTATCGTATAGCGTCTGTCCATACACCAAGAAGCGCCGTTCAGTCGAGTCGACAGACTGCCCGACTGCATACAGCGAGTGCCGTGTATATTTACCGGCGGGTATCGCGGATAGGTCGACACCGTCATCGTACATAGTGTTGTCGACAACAGTCTCGTTGGCAGCATATGCAAACACGCCACCGACGTGATAGTAAGGGCGGAACGGTGCCGGTGACGCACTGCCCGCAGTCACGTATCTGTTACCGCTGTAGAAGTGCACTCCCGCCGTGACCGCCAACTCACGTGACACGTTCGCAGACACGACGAGTCCGCTGGATACTATCACGCCAAACGCCTCGCGATGTAACGCGTCGTACAGATTACCCATATGTTGCGTTCCAATTGGGATCGGGTCGATAAACTCGATGGCGGTCGGGCCAGACCGCACCCGCCCAAGCAGAATATTGGTTCTTACGTTTGGGATCGCGGCATTTGCGGTCACGACCGAGTCTTCATCGACATACACATATACTGTAGTGTTGGCAGTTAGCACAATGGCGGTGGCGACCCACTCGACGTATTGAGTCGTGTGGAATGTATTCTCGAGATACCCACCTCCAGCCGCAACGTTGAGCGTCAATAGAGCCGCGGTCGACAGCGCACCCCCGCTGATTACACCCAGCGGTCCCGACTGTAACACCATTTTACGCGATTCGGTTGCGTTTGCGTTGTCGGGGCCGAGAAACAAGTCACCGACAACGGTTAGGCCATTTACCGTCGGGTCGATATATGTAAGCGACACGGTGCTGGATGGATCAACGTATGTTTTAGAGCGCTCCGCGACTACGCTAATTACACCACCAGTGCCGGGATGTTGTATATCGAGATCCATAGATAGCGAGTCACTAACTATTACACTAGATAGTCGCAGGCGCGGTGGGAGCCCCACTGCCGGCACCGATATACCCGTCGACGCATATCCAAAGCCAGCAGACGACATAAATACGTTTGCGCCATCCTGCACCAGCAGGCCAACAGCACCAGCCATCGACACACTGCTAGTGCTGCCGATAGCGACCAGCGCGTAAGGCCCCTCAAAATACATGATATGCCCGGCGCCGCCCGACGTTAGTATACCGCCGTTCATGTTGAGGTAACACAACGCGGACGATGTAGCGAGTGTACCGTCGACCCATATGCCTCGCGTGTATACGCCCAGGCACGCCAAGCCCGCAACAATACACGACGTCAATGACGCGCTTGCCGTTAATTTAACACAAGTATCACAGTCGGTTACCGTGAGATTTTCAATGAAAATATCCTCGCTATTGTCGAGCAGCATTCCAGTTGCACTGGTGGCACCGCGAATAGTAAGATTGCGAACGCTAATCGAGTCGCCGAGGTGCAACACGTCGTTTGACGGGTCCGCCGGCTCTAGGTATACGTTTGCGGTGCCCAGCAGAGACGCGTATGACGGCATAACTATCGTGTCTTCCGTGTACGTACCGGGGCCCACCTGCACTGCATAACGGTCGTTCACGTCTACGATTGTAACGGTAGCGGTGTACAGTCCGCTGGCGGTGGCGGGCTGCGACAGTGTCACGGTCGACTGGTCTACATATGTAAGCGTTGTGCCGGGTTGAATTCCGACGCCGCTTATAGCCTTACCATTCATTGTAATGTTGAAGTCGGTGTCACTAGTCGCGGTAATGCTGTTTAGCGTGAGCTGTACCGTCATCTGCGGCATCAGAAACCGAATGGCATCCGCAATTGACGTAAAGTCGGACTCGACACTCGCAACGTTTATAATATTGTAGTCGCGACCGGAAATTGCAAAAGGAGCCGCTGGGTGCACGTATATTTTACTGCGTGTTACGATGCTGTTAAAATTACCGATACAATCCGGGTGTTCAACCAGTAGATTGTATTTGCAGTTTGAAAATGTGCATCCCGACACGTATAGGCTCGGAGCGGCACCCCCACTCGCCACGAATATTCCGGTATGACACGACTCGATATTGCTGGCGATAACACGTACTACGGCACCATCGCCGACGCGCACTCCCACGGTGTCGACGCCATTAAGTTCCAGCAACATGCCGTTAATTATGGCTCGACTCGCGTCACCAGTCACCTCAACGACAGTGCCAGGGTATGGCGTGTCCTGGTCTTTAAGCGTCAGTCCATTAACCGAGAATAGTGTATTGACGCCGGGATTACAGTGAACGTACGCGAAGCGGCCCACATTCGACAAGTCGCCAATGATGACACCCACCACCGTCATTGCCGCCTCGTTCACACTGCCGTATAATTCGATACAGGTGGTGCAGTTTCCGAACCCGACCGTATTTACGATGCACCCATTGCCGCTCACGCTACCGCCGTAGTAAACAGCGGTGCCGCCACTCGCAACATTACCGATGCCGATATTTGCAAGTGATGTTGTCTCACCCATGGTAACGGCCCGACCGCTCGGCACCGCGCATACTATACCGCTTGCAATCGCCCCCCTTCCAACCACGGACACGAATGGCGGGATCACAAATGGCGCCTCAATATATCTACCGGCTTCCACGAAAACAACATACGGTTTTATGGCGGTCGCGTCCACGATCGTGGCGAGTGCAGCCGAGATGCTCGAGAACTCACCCGATCCCGGGGTCCCCTTCTTGACGCGTACCAACTGACCTGTCGTGAAACGCGCGTCGTCGCCGGCTGCAAGCGTGCCGGCCGCCACACCCACAATTGCGGATACGGTTGCCGTCGACACGCTATACGCTAGCGGGGCAGTGGCAGTCAGTGTCATGGGCGTCCACTGCGTGCCGTTATAGCGGTAGAAATCACCATCGCTGGGCGCAGTTGCCGCTACGCTCGTGCCCTGTATGCGAGATGCATTCCACTGTGCCGTTTGCGGCAGCGTACCGGTGATCGACGACAGGTCGTCAATGGTTACACCGTCAGCCGCCACGTCCCTGCCGTCTACGGTACCACCCGACAAGTCGCCCACATCACTAATCACGAACGCACTCTGTCTAATCGTCTTGCCGTCAATGCCACTATATCGCGGTATGCCGTTATTGACACTCGGCGCGACTCCAATTACATCACCATTACCGGCCGACGTCCACGAGACGCCCGCCGGGGCCGCCGAGTCACCGATAAGCGTATACCCATCCGAGCCTGCAGGTAGTCGCACGGTGCGAGTGCCGTCGTAAACCAGCAAGTCTCCACGCGTTGTCGCGGGAGTAAGCGTGTCGATGGTGTTAGTGAGCGGCGTCCAGTTGGTGCCGTCTAGGTAAAACTCGACGATGCGCTGGTCTCGTGTGTAAGTGGCAGTCGCACCCGAGTCGACAGTGCGACCCACCCCCGGCAGCACCGTGAGAGCATTTCCGGTGTCTGCGGGGTCGCTTACTATGAATGATACGACACGCGAGTCGCTCGGCAACACTACGACGACCGGGCCATCCGTTATGTCGACATTCACTATCGAGAACTGACCGACAGCATATGGCGAGTCATCGAAACTTACATTTATGCTAGCCAGCGAAAATGTCGTTATGACATTTTTAGTGTTGTTTAGATATATTAAATCGGTATTGTAGCTCATATCTATATTATTACGTATATAATGGTTATTTAAATAGACTCTAAAACGTATTTAAAATTGAAAATTGCGGGGGTGTAACGTCAAATCATGAACCCGGAGGTTGTCGAGCGTCTATTCGCCAAGTGGGCCGCGTACACCGCGGGCGACGACCCGATCGAGACGCATAAACGCATCATGGAGCATATAGTCGTTAACGCAGTGTCTCGAGGGCCGGTATCGGTCAAAGAGGCACCGTATCCGTCCACGGATCTAGTCGACCGATACTATATCGCATGCACCCGATCGGGACGATACACGGTCGTCAACGCGGGGCATGTCGTGGATGTAGTGGTATGGATACCCGAGTTACCGGGGCTGCGGTTTCGGGAATTGGAGCCGTCATGTCGTGATCGTCTACAGTACATGATCGAGATGTGGCTGCAGGACGAGTCGCGTCTCGGCAACAAACCGGTATCGGCATGTCTAGTATGTGAAACATACGGCGTGATATACGCGCATAACTCGACACATGAAGAGATACGGCACATGTTGGGATGGCGCACCAAGGTGGATCCCAATCGATACACTCAGTACACGATCCGAACGGTGTTGCAATTATACCATAAGAGAATATTTCCGAAACAGTCGATACGTGAGGATGCAGTTGCGGCGTCCAAATGCCTCGACTTTGGAAATCCGTATCCCAGTCGGCAAATGCGGACTTTTGCGATACGTATCGCACGGTCGTGTGCATTCGTAGACGAGGGTGTATTCGTAGTCAACACTAGCCGCCTATGTAAATTATACCCGGGGGTGGCGCGCCACATTAACGGTGAAACCGATGACTGGTCCGTGGATCTCGAGGCGTTGACACGTAAAATGCTGTCGAGCGTCGTTTAACTTTTTTAATTAGAATTTTGCGGATTATAGTGTATACAGGTTATCAGATGACAGATTGCATAGTCGATGCGGCACTATTGGCGCGCGTAACCAAATACCCTTGGCAACTCGACTCGGCGGGATTTCCGTGCTCAATAATACGCAAAAAACCGATTCGGCTCGGTGAATTTCTAACGAAAAAGTCGCAATTCGAATATCTAAACGGTAATCCACTCGATAATCGATTGTGTAATCTATACACGCCGAGCGACACTGCAACGCCGCAGAAACGCGGAGTCATGAGGGTTCGTGACGGCTACCAGCTGTGGATGGGTCGCGACACCGCCGTGAAACGCGGTGAGTACGCGAGTCGACCCGAGGCGGAAGCGGAACACGATCGCATTGCACGCGAGGTATACGGTGCCGATGCGCCGTGTCTCGTTGCGGCGGGCGCGTCCGTCTTTAGGCTAAAGTGGGCAGCGTCGATACCGTACGACTACCGCGACAAGCGGGTGCCGGCAACGTGTACGCTGCCGGTAGACCGCATAACCGGGGTGGTGGGTGAGTCGCGTGGACGGTACACGGACGCCGATACTGCCAGGATGCAGGTACTGGGCAGACCTGTAGACGATGCATACTTAGTAAAATTTTGGAACGAGTATGGCGGCATTTCGGTATAAGCGGATTATCATCTAGACAATAACGCGTTAACATTCATATGAATATGCTGGAGTGGAATAACCGCGCCGTTTACAAAAAATCGCGAGCAAGTGCTATGGCAAATGCCATCGAATCGGCACTATCGGGATGGACCCAAGAGCTCGATATTGCAATGATATCGCGTATTGCCGCTAAATATGGTGCGCCCGAGGATGCCGTCGTGTCGGCCATGCATATAGTAATCACGAAACGTGTTATTGAATCGGGAGTACGCTTGAAGCCGACTCTACGCGCCGAACACGAGCGGGACGGGTTGAGAGTGGTGTCGCAACGACACAATCTACCACCATGGCGTCTGCTGACATACATGTACCCAGAAGTGAAATACAGTGTCAGCGACGAATTGAAAGCGGATTACGACTGGGCGCGAGAAAACGATGCCGACTCGCCACTTAAATACGACGCCGTGAAACGTGCCGCCGACGACTTTGAAAACACGGTTGGACAGTGGCTAGACTCTGCCGGGATCGGATACCATACGCAAACCGACCTAGTGAAACACCAGACCGCGGTGCATGGGCGCGCGGTCGCGACACCCGATTTCCTGCTGAAGGAGCCTACACGCATGACCGTGACACAACACGGTAAACGCTACACTCGAGTCGTAAATTGGATCGACTGCAAAAACTATATGCTAATCGACGTGTCATTTATTGTCGAGTCGGCGCGTCGGCAGGCGGAAAAATACAACGCAGCATTTGGACCCGGTGCATTTCTGTATAGATGGGGGTTTTCCGAGGGTATTAGAATGCCTTGCGTGCTTATGGACTGGAGCGGGGCACCCGGCATTTAGAAATATGCATGTTATATGTGTACTCGACTTTGAGGCGAACCGTATAACGTTGCAGTAAACTCGCTAAGAGTAGTGCGTTATTCACGCACTTATGGGAAGTATCAAAATATAGCACGCATACTCGTCTATGACTGCACGCTTGCGGCTGTTGACGACATGAATACAATCGATGCCACGTCAGCAGGCGCATTTTGAAGATGGGGTTGGCGCCACACGCAACGTGGACACGGGTATCGGGGGCAAACCGGCGACACGTTCTGCGAGAATCTTCAGTAACGAGTCGACTCCATCTCCTGTTTTAGCGGACGTCCTCACGTATTCCATACCATTTTTGGTCGCAAATTGTGCCGCCTCGACACGTGCTTCCGGATCCGGCTCTGCAATGTCCGACTTATTCTCGATTAGTATGCAGAGGGGTGGAGCATCGCCCGTTATTGTTTTTTTCAACTCTTCGTACCACACGGTTGTCGCTTTCGTGTACGAGAAACGGTTTCCCGACTCATACACGAGTAAAACGACACTAGATCTGCGAAAATACATGGGGGTTAGCGACATGTATCGTTCCTGACCCGCGCAGTCCCACAATTCAAAGTACACGCGCGGCGACATTCTCGGGTATCCGACTCTCATAAATGCGGCTCCTATCGTGGGACTACGTTCACCCTCGTTAAAACGCCCGAGTACTATCCGGTCCACGAGTGACGATTTACCGACTGACGAGTCGCCGACAATTACAACTTTGTAGGCTGGGGTATACATATATTATTCTCGATATATTCTATATAAGCGGTTATATTCGGTATATTCGGTATAATCGGTTATATTCGGTATAAGCGGTATAATCGGTTATATTCTAAACGACCCACGTGAATACAATATACACGTGTGGATCAGATGTCGTCAGTATATACGGCGGCGTTACGGCCCCCGCTACGCCTCGTACTGATATGTCGCCACGGTAAACGGTTGCGGACCCCGTGTCGCGAAGCAATAGCGTCTTACCCACGTAAGCGGGATTACGCTGTGATACGTGAAACGACATTGCAGGTATGCCGTGTGCATTTCTGACGGCCGATAACTCGGCATATTTCGACATTGACGATTCACCGGTGAGAAGATCAACGGTGGTCGCCGTCTCGAGACGAAAAGCGGGGGTGTACGTCGGGTCGTCTACCGCCAGTATCGCCAGTATACTGCCGATGGTTGCCGTCTCGACAGTATATAGCATATTCATATTGCGAGATGTCATCATTTGTCGACTCAATAATACAAATAGATAAATATCTAATCGACTTTTTTGTATTTTTGGGGCGGGGGCATTTTCCGGTGGCAT
>Ga0163154_10006211_pt1 | contig 14735 bp, 9 predicted proteins | sample OliLakLV19MP9P1_FD_148649 | JGI IMG/M metagenome (GOLD analysis project Ga0163154, IMG submission 148649) | Freshwater microbial mat bacterial communities from Lake Vanda, McMurdo Dry Valleys, Antarctica - Oligotrophic Lake LV.19.MP9.P1 | ecosystem: Environmental > Aquatic > Freshwater > Lake >... | reverse complement strand
CCTCACAACCCCTCCCCCCGCGCCAAATACTCAGTCATCGCCTTCTTCACCTCGTCCATCAGTTGCGACACCTGGAAGGGCTTGAAGAGGAAGCAGTGCAGTCCCTCCTGGCTGGAGCGGACGATCGAGTGGTGCGGGTCGTAGCCGAAGCCGGTCATCAGAATGACGGGGGTGAGTGCGAAGGCTTCCTTGGCGGCGCGGAAGACCTCGTAGCCATTTCGATCGGGCATGCGCACGTCGGAGATGATCAGGTCGAAGGGCTTGCCTTCCTTCGCCGCAGCCGCAATCGCCTCGATGGCGGCGCCGCCGTCGCGGCAGATGGTCACCGCCGCACCGCGCTTCTCGAGGACCGCGAGCACCGTCTGCCGGATCACCGGTTCGTCGTCGGCGACCAGGATCCGGCGGTTGGCAATCAACGGATCGATCTGGCCATTCGCCAGAGCCTCCTCGACTCCGAGCAAGGTCTGGGGCCCGGTGCTGCATGCTTCGAGTCGACCGCGGACCGTCGCCACCGCCTCCACGATCCGGTCCATCTCCTGGAGCACGCCGCTGTCGCCCTTGTGACTCTCCCGCATGGCCTGCACCTGCCTGGAGATCTCTTCGAGTGGAGCGCTGATCTCCCCCGAGACCATCTTGCAGAACTGCTCGCGGGTGGCCACCCGCTCGCGCAGCAGGAGTTCGAAGGTATTGAGGCCCTGGGCGAGGTAACGCCCGTACAGCTCGGCCAGTTGTCGATCGCCTTCGTCGAAGCGCTGGGCGGAAGCGCTCTCGACGTTCATCACCCCGATCACCCGCTCCTGAAGAAGAAGCGGCACGGTGAGCGAGCTTCGCGCCGAGTCGAGTCCCTGGCGGTAGAGCGGATCGTGCGTCGTGTCCGGACAGATGTAGCTTCGGCCGCTGGTGGCGACGTGACCGGAGATGCCGTTGCCCGTGGGCGAGGCGAAGAGCGACTCGCCGACCGAGAGCGGTCTGATCCCGACGTTGATCACCAGTTCGAGCTTGCCGCTGCGGCGATCGAGCATGCGAACTTCGAACGCTTCGAACCCGAGCACCGCCTGCAGCCCGTGGATCACCAGTCGCTCGATCGATTGCAGCCGCTCGCCCATGTTCTGACGACTCACAGTGTCGGGATCGAGTCGCAGGAGCTCCTCGCCGGCGGCCTCGACCGCTTCGATGCGTTCCTGAAGGCGCCGCGAATGGGTGACGTCCCAGACCACGCCGACGGCGCAGTCGATGCGCGGCGATTCGCCGGACCCTGCTCCGCCCGCGTCGGCGGCGCTGTCGCGGGCGACCGGCGAGACCACCTGTTCGTACCAGGTGCCGCCACTTCGGAAAGCCACGCGCCGCGAGGGCGGGAACCCTCGCGAGGGCGGATGGGTGTTGAAGGCGCGGATGGCTTCGGCGCAGCCGTCGGCGAATCGCCGAAGGGTCTCGGGGTCGAGCCCTGCGAGCGCCGCGTTCATCCAGAGCACCTCGCGCGATTCGTGCACGAGACCGACGCCCTGACCGATCGATTCGACCACTCGATTGGCTCGCTGCAATCCGGCCATCGCCCCAATCAGTCGTCCCGAGGGGCCGAGGATCATCGAGCCCGGATGTTCGGCTGCGAGTCGACAGGCGGCGGGGAGATCGGCGGCCTCGACCACCTCGAAGGTGTCGTTGATCGCGGGCAATGAGACAACCAAGGGAGTTGCGTCCCCTTTGATCAACACCAGACGTGGACGGTTCGCCGACATCGCCTTGGCTCGCCAGAGTGGCCTCCGCCACCACTGACTTGGAGCCTGAGTCTACGACGTTGTGCGCAGCAACCGCAAGCGGAGGGAGGACCTTTGAAGCCGCGGAACGAGCGATCGGTATCATCCGAAGCACGCGCCCGCGGCCCGCAACCGGTCTCGTCGTCCCCAGCTCTGGTTCCCAGTTCTCAATTCCAGTTCGGGGCGACCCCCCGGCTTTGGTCGTCCTCGCTTTGGTCGCCCCCGCTTTGGTCGCCCCCGCTTTGGTCGCCCCCGCTTTGGTCGCCCCGGCTTTGGTCGCCCCGGCTTTGGTCGTCCCCGGCTTTGGTCGTCCCCGCTCCGGCAGTCCCCGCTCCGGCAGTCCCCGCTCCGGCAGTCTTAGAACGCAATGCTTGAAACGCACGGATTGACTCGCCGCTTCGGCGCCCTTGTCGCGGTCGACGATCTGAGCGTGAGCTTGCCGTCCGGCGGAGTGACCGGGTTTCTCGGACCGAACGGCGCCGGCAAGACCACCACGATCCGCATGATCGCCGGGGCGCTGCGGCCCACCTCGGGCCGAGTGGTGATCGAAGGCATTGACGCCGCCTCCGATCCGGCCGAGGCCCGGCGTCGGATCGGGTATCTGCCAGAGTCGACGCCGCTCCATCCGGAACTGCGAGTCGACGAGTTTCTGGCCTTTCGCGGGCGACTTCACGGACTTCACGGGCCAGGGCTGCGAAGGGCCCTCGACTCGGCCATCGCCCGCTGTTCCTTGACAGACGCCAGGCGCCGGCTGATCGGGGTGCTTTCCAAGGGCTTTCGCCAGCGGGTAGGCCTCGCGGCCGCTTTGCTGCACGACCCGCCGGTACTGATTCTCGACGAGCCGACCTCGGGCCTTGATCCCTCGCAGATCCAGGAGTTCCGAGCTCTCCTTCGACAACTGGCCGAGCGCCACACGGTGCTCCTCTCCAGTCACGTCCTCGCGGAGATCGAGGCGGTCTGCAATCAGATCGTGATGATCTCGGGCGGGCGACTCGTCGCCCGCGGCTCGCTCGACGAGTTGCGGGCTCGGGCGGGGACGGCGAACCGCATCACCCTCGAGATCGAGGGCGACCCGGTCGAGGTCCTCCGCGGACTCGTCGAGGTCGAAGCGATCCGGCCCCTCGGTCGAGTCGACTCCTGGCATCGCAGCGAGATCGCCGGAGGTGACGAAGGCCGGCTCCGCACCGCAATTGCCCAGCGCTGCCTCGAGCGGCGCGTTCCGCTTCGGGAGCTCTCCCCTCGACCGCTCTCGCTCGAAGAGCTGTTTCTCGCCCTCACCACCGAATCGGTCACGCGAGGCGGTGGCCGATGAGCGGAACCCCCGCAGCGGGCGCTCGACCGTCTGGATCGCCGCGTTCGGAAGGCGCACCAGCCACTGCCGCGATGAGAGGTGCCGCGACCAGGGGCCCGGCGCTGTGGGGCCCCGCACTGGCGATTGCCCGCCGCGAGCTGCTGAGTGCATTCGGGGTCGGCGCCGGCTGGGTGGTGGTTGCGCTCTTTCTGCTTCCCTGCGGCGTGGTCTTCACCGTCGGGACCTTTCGCAACGGCGAGCCCGCCTCGATGCGGGCGGTCTTCGAGGCCGCGGCGTGGATACTCCTCTTCGTCGCCCCGGCGATCTCGATGCGGACCCTCAGTGACGAACTCCGCCTGGGAACGTTCGAAACCCTCACCACGGCCCCGGTCGGCGATGGGTCGATTGTCCTTGGCAAGTTCATCGCCGCGCTCGTGACCCTTGCGGCGATGCTGGCCCCGACCCTGGTGCTCGCCGCGGGACTCGAGGCCCACGGTCGGCCCGACTGGGGCGAGCTCGCCTGCGGTTACTTCGGGCTCCTGCTCGCCGGCGCTCTGTATCTCGCGGCCGGAATTTTGGCCTCGACGTTCTCGGCCAGCCAGCTCGTCGCCTATCTGCTGGCCTTCTTCTTCTGGCTGACGGTGGCCCTCTGCTGCCGGTTGCTGCCGACGATTGCCTCGGCCGGATGGGCCGATTTCCTCTACGCCGCCGATCCGCTAAGACGGCTGCGCGACTTCACAATCGGACTGCTGGACACGGCCAACGTGGTCTACTTCGTGGTCCTGACCGCCTTCTTCCTGGCCGCGTCGACGGCGAGCCTTCGGGCTCGGAGGTCGGCATGAGCTTTCGCGGCGCCCGTGTGCATGCCACGATCCGCATCGTGGCCCTGGCGGCGATTGCCGTGGCCACGATTGGGCTCGTCGATCGATCGCCGCTTCACATCCAGCTCGATGCCACCAAGACCCGGGCCTACGCCCTCAGCGAGCAGACCATCCGGCTGCTGGGCGAACTCGAAGGCGACTGGCGCATCACGGTGGTGGCGGCGGAGGCGTCGAGTGATGCCCCCACGCGGCGGCAGGTCGACGAGGTGCTCCGCCGCTTCAGCGAGATCAACCCGCGGATCCGGACCCGCCGTCTCGACCCCACCGACCCGCGCACGCTCGGGGAGTGGGAAGCCCTTCTCGATGATCTCCAGCGCGACGCCGGATCGCGGCTGGTCGAGCTGCGCGAGATCCTCGACGCCGGCAGCGCCGACTTCGACGCTCTGGTCGAGTTCGCGCGGATCCAGTCGGGTGCCCTCGCGGCGCTTCCGCCGACGGGAAGCGAAGAACTCGACCGGGGTATGGCTGCGCTCCGCGACGGTCTGGCCCAGCTCGTCGCCCGCGCCGCCGAGTTCCGCGAGTCGATCCGCACGCTGCGGGAGACGACGGCGACGCGGCCACTCTCCGACGATGAGAGCACGCGGGCGGCGCTCCTCGCCAACCACGCTCTGTGGTCCGATCAACTGGCCGCCGGCGACTCGCTGCTGCGCCGTGCCTCTCGCCTGCCCGGGGCTCCGGAGGCGCTCACCCGCCCGACACGAGCCCTTGCGGGCGAGTTCGAGAGGCTGGCCGAGCAGTTGCGCCGGTCGCAGGATCGCTTGAGCCGAGCGCCTTCGCTGGAGTTGACGCGGATCGGTCGTGCGCTGGCCGAAGGCGAAGCCGCAATCGTGACCGGTCCCACTGGAAGCGCCGCCATTCCCGCGTGGCAGATCTTCCCGAGACTCACTCGAGGCGGCCCGGGCGCCGCCAGCGCGGTGCGCTTCGATCGCCGTTTCCGCGGCGAGCAGGTGATCACCGCGACCATTCGATCGCTCCTCACTCGCCCGCCGCTGGTGGTCCTCGTCCATGCCGAGGATCACTCGCTGCTGAAGCCGGCCGACGACCGAAACGACTTCGCCGCCGCTGCCGACGCACTTCAGGCGGCCCGCTTCGAGCTTCGCGAGTGGCTGCCGACCGACGCATCGCCACCGAGCGCAGGGCCGAATCAGGTTGCGGTCTGGATCGTCGTTCCTCCGCTCGCGCGGCGGGGTCTCGACATGTCGCCTGGAGAGCGCACGCTCCTCGAGCGGGCCCGGCGGCTGATCGAGGAGGGGCAGCCGGTCCTGCTGACGGTGGCTCGAAGCCTGCGACCGCTCTTCCGACAGGAGGACCCGTGGGCCCGACTCGCGGCGGCGTCGGGCATCACCGTCGAAACCGGAGTCGTGGTTCTTGCGCTCGATCGACTCGAGCGCGGGCGCGGAGCGACGCGTTCCTGGCACCGCGTCGAGCATGGCGACGCAGCCCACCCGATTGCCCGGGCGCTCACCGGCCAATCGAGCGTCTTCACCCATCCGACGCCGCTGATTCTCGAACCGGGTGATGGAGCCGCCTTCGCTCTGGTCACGATCGAACCCTCACCCGAAGTCTGGCTCGAGAACGATTGGCGCGGCGAGGGTCGCGAGCGGCCGGCGCCGCCTCCCGGACGGGCGCTTCAGGAGCCGGCGTGCGTGGTCGCCGCCGCCGAGCGGGCCATCGGCGAGCGCGGCGCGCGGCAGCGGATCATCGTGGTCGGTTCGGGTGGTTGGCTGCTGACGAGCGTGCTCGATGCCGCGGAGTCGCTGGGCGGAGATCGCGTCGTGCTCTCGAACCCCGGCAACCGCGAACTCCTGCTCAGCTCGACCAACTGGCTGGCCGGTCTGGACGAACAGATCGCCCCCGGGCCGACCGGGCGCGAGACCGCCCGACTCGGTGGAATCGACTCCTCGGTGCGCACGCTGTGGATGATCATCGCTCTGGTGATGCTCCCGGCGACGCCCCTGCTCTTCGGTGTGGTGATCATCTGGTCGAGGCGGCGCGGATGAAACCACTGAGCCATCGAGTCACCGCGCTCTTCCTGATCGTCGCGGTCGGTCTGGTGCTGGCGGCGCTGCGCTCCGGCGGAGGCGGTGGACCCCGGGTCGATGGGGCCGCGAAGCCCTTCCTGCCCGCGGCGTCGCTCGACCTCGAGGCCGTGCGCACCTTGCGCATCGAACGGTCGGGACGTCCGCCACTGGTCTTCGAGCGCCGCGGCGATGGCTGGGTCGAACTGCTGCCCTCCGGGCTTCCGGTCGATCCCTTTCTGGTGCGCGAAGCAATCGAGGCCGCGACGCTGCTGACCTCGAGCCGGGTGCTTCCCATTGCAACCCTCTCGGGCAGCGCGGGCGCCGATCTCTTCCAACTCGGGCTCGATCCACCCGAGGCCGTGGTCACGATCTCGACTCCGGAACGCGATCTCGTCCTCCGCCTGGGACGAGTGGGTGTTGCCGGGCGGGCCTTCGTGCAGCCCGACGGACCTGAGGAGGATGTCTTCGTGGTCGGCCAGGGGCTTCACGGCCTGGTGCTCGGGCGCGATCCGCGGCAGTGGCGGCTTCGTCTGCTCATGCCCGAGGCCGGCGCCGAAACCATCCGGGCCGGATTCGAAGCCGGGCCCACGCGAGTCGAGATCGTGCGTGAATCGGGTCGCTGGCGACTCGAGCAGCCGGTGCGAACCCGCGCCGATCGCGCCGCAATCGAGAGCTGGCTGCAGTCGGTGGCCCGCGCCGAATGCGACGCGTTTCTCGAGGACATCCCGAATCTCGACGACGCCGCGCTGGGCCGCTTCGGTCTGGAGCCCGCGGTTGCCCGGCTGTGGGTCCACAATCGCGCCGCTCCGCCCGCGGGCAGCGATCGAACGCTTCGCATCGGGGCTCCGGTTGCAGTCGGCGGACCAGACCGCTTCGGCTGGCTCGAGGGTCATCCCTCGATCATGCGGCTCGGTGCGGCTTCGCTCCAGTCGCTCTTCATCAACCCTGCGGCGCTCATCGAACCGACGGCAGTCGGTGCCGCCGCAGCCGACGTGCGCTCGATCTCGTTCCGCACCGCCGATTGCGAGTTCACCATCGAGCGCTCGCTCGACTCCTGGCGCTGCCCGCAGGCCGGCGACGCCATCGCCGACACCGCGCGGGTCGAGGAGCTTCTTGCCCGCCTCACGACCACGCGGGCCACCGCGGTCCTGCTGCAACCACCTGCCCCCCCCACCAACGCTCCGACGATCGTGCTGCGCGACTTCGCCGGCGACGTGATCGCCACGATTGCAGTCGGCGCCGATCGCAGTCGCACACAGATCACCCTCGATGCCGGCGACGGCGTCGCCCGCGTCTTCCCCGCGGCCCTCGAGCCGGCGACCGATCCGGCCGCCTACGGCCTCTCGCTGACGCCGCGGAGCGAAGAGCGGAACTCGGCCGCTCCGGATCGCACCCAACCCCAGTCCCCACACGCCCCGCCATGAACTCTCCGACTCCTCCACCAGCGACACCCGAGGTACCACGTGTCGACAAAGCAGGCCAGACCCCGCCGGGCGACGCCGAGCGTCTCTTCCTCGAAGGACCGCGCTCCCGCCTTGTGGAGTTCTCGCGTCTCGTCCGCATCAGTGTCGAGCTGCTGCAAGGGCTGCGCAAACTCCACTTCGTCGGCCCGTGCGTCACCGTCTTCGGCAGCGCCCGCTTTCCTGAACAGCATCCCTACTACGCGATGGCCCGGGAGGTCTCGCGGCTGCTCTCGCTGCGCGGCTTCACCATCATGACCGGCGGCGGTCCGGGCATCATGGAGGCGGCCAATCGCGGCGCCCGCGATGCCGGAGGGCTGTCGATTGGCTGCAACATCGAGCTCCCGATGGAGCAGCAGCCCAATCCCTACCTCGACCGCTTCATCGAGTTCCGCTATTTCTTCGTCCGCAAGATGATGCTGGTCAAGTACTCGGTGGCCTTCGTCACCATGCCGGGTGGATTCGGCACGCTTGACGAGATCTTCGAAACGCTCGTCCTCATGCAGACCGGGAAGATCCAGTCGTTTCCAATTGTGGTGATGGGACGGAGCTACTGGGAGCCGATGGTGGAGCTCTTCGAGCGCATGACCAAGGAACGGACCATCGATAGGGTCGATCTCAGGCTCCTTCATCTGACCGACGATCCGGAGGACGCGGCTGACCACATCGCCACCCGGATCACCCATGGCTTCGGCCAGGAGTGGGCCAGGCAGCGGCTGCGACCGAGTCGGTTGCTGGGCGAGAAGTGAGCCTCCTGAGCACCCGGTTCGACCCTCCGGGCCTCCTCATTCAGCGCACCCGCCGCCAGCGGGCCATCACGTCGCCACCGCGGCGGCGGAGGTCGGCGAGTGCGAATCGAGTTGCGTCGGCGAGATGGCTGATCCCCATCGCGTCGCCGCCCATGCCCTCGACGCACGCCCGGGCCTGCTGATCGCCGATCAGAATCGGTGCGATGAAGACCAGGGCTTCCTCGAGAAGGTCCTGCTCGATCAGCGTGCGGACCGTGCGCGGCCCGGCTTCGACCAGGATGGTCGAGACCGCGTGGGCGTCGACGAGATGTCGCCACAGGACTCGCAGATCGAGCGATGCACCCGATCCTCCGACGAACGGTGGCAGTGTCACGATCTCAATCGCCGCGCCGGCCGCGGCGGGAGGCATGATGCCGCAGACCTGTTCGAGAAACTCGCGGCGACGCGGCTCCGCGACCTGCTCGGCCGAGACCGCAATCGTCAGCGGCGCGGAATCGAGCGTGGCCAGAAGCGCCGAGGAGATTGGAAGCCGGAGCATCGGATCGATGACGACGCGCCGTGCGATGCGCCGACGGCGCACGCCGCGGGCGGTCAGCTTCGGGTCATCGGCGAGCGCTGTGCCGATACCGGTGACAATCGCATCCACACGACCGCGCTCGCGGTGCACGAAGGCCCGGCTCCGGGCACTCGAAATCCAGCGGCTCTCGCCACTTCGGGTGGCGATGCGTCCATCGATGGTCTGGGCCCATTTCGCGCAGCACCAGGGAAGCCCGGTCACCACCCGGTGCACGAAGGAGTCGCTGACCGCAACCGCCGCCGGTTCGGGCAGAAGCTCGACGGCGATGCCTGCCGCGAGCAGGCGGTCGGCGCCACCGCTTCCCTTCTCATGGGGATCGCGGCGAGCCATCACCACGCGAGCCACGCCGGAGGCGATGATCGCATCGCAGCAGGGCGGCGTTCGGCCGCTGCCGGCGCAGGGTTCGAGAGTGACGAAGAGCGTCGAGCCGCGCGCGGCAGCAGGTTCGAACCCGCGGCGGCGGAGATCATCGAGGGCTGCGCGTTCGGCGTGGGCTTCACCACAGCGGCGATGAAATCCCTCGCCGATCACTCGACCACGGTCGTCGGCGATTGCACAGCCGACCATCGGATTGGGCTCGGCCCCGCCATGGCCGCGCAGCGCCAGCCGGGCCGCGCGCTGCATGAGCTGCCGGTCACGAGGCGCCGCCTGCGCAGGATCGATCACCCTGAGCGTGGCTCCGGTCATGAGCGACCCAGGGCAGGAACCGTGGTCGCCACGGTGGTCGCCACCGAGGTTGGCGCGTGGGTCCGGCCCGAGGCCGCTCTGGCCTGCTCGAAGATGAGCGCGGCGATGAGCAGATCGTCCTGGGAGCGACCGCCGTGGTGACGCTCGACCAGCGCTCCGAGGAAGGAGGGCCAGGAGTTCGGCGCGGGATGGCGGGTCAGGGCCTCGAGGAACCGCGGCATGCCGAACTGCTCGCCACGGCGGTTGAAGGCCTCGAAGACACCATCGGTGTAGGCCAGGACGACGTCGCCCGGAGAGAGCTTGACGACCATCGGCTTGCACTCGAAACCGTCGTCGCCGACGGCCCCGAGGATCATGCCATCGACCTCGAGCGTCTCCACCGCGCCGCCGGCACGCCGCACGATGAGCGGCGGATGTCCTCCGTTGGCGAAGCGAAGCTCGCCGACATAGGGATCGACCTCGAAGCAGACCGCGGTGGCGAACACCCCGTGTCGAGCCAACGTCAGGCTGACGTAGCGATTGAGAAGACAAAGGAGCTCGGACGGTTCGATCCGCGGCCGCTCGGCGCGGATTCGCTCGAGTTCGCCGAAGAGCCGGTTGACGGTGAGGGCGGCGGCGATGCCGTGCCCGGTGACGTCGATGAGCGTGGCGGCGATCACTCCGGTGGGTCCGACCGAGAGATGGATGAAGTCGCCACCGACGTCCGCCGCCGGAACATAGCTGTACTCGAAGCGCACATGGCCATCGCTGTGGGGCTTGGGGAAGAGGGCTTCATGAAGCTCCCGGGCCTGCGACATCTCCCGCCTGAGCGAGCGGAAGTGACGACCGAGCATCTGCGTCTGGAACCGTCGACCGTGCATGCTCATGCGCACGGCGCAGATTGCCAGACCCGGCAGCAGGACGATCGGGGCGAAGGGCGCCGTTCCGGCGCGGGCCCAGAACTGGGCGCCGTGACTGAAGGCGAAGACCTCGATTGCCCAGAGGATCAGGAGCGGCACCATCGGCCGCAGCGACTCGCGGGGATGCCACGGGAGGATGATGCAGGCGGTCAGGTGCCAGAGGAAGAGCCGCCCAAGAACCGAGATCTGGTCGCGGCCGCCGAGCCAATGGATCACCAGAGCCTCGGCGAGGGCGAGGCCTCCCAGGGCGAGGATCAGCCAGGTGGTCGCTCGAAGCAGCGCCGGACGGCTCTCGACCCGCCGCATCCGGCGAACGAGGACGGCGCTGACCACCGCGAGGCCGGCGATTGAAAGGGTCAGCCCCACCCAGTCGGCGGCGGTGTCCGCCATCGGGTTCTGCACCCTCACCGTGAGCAGGAAGACGCTCCACGCGGCGAAGAGGAACTCGATCACCGCGAAGGTGATGCACAGATAGCCGAACCGACGCTGGAGCCAGTCATCGAGCTCCGCCTCGTACTCGCGCGAGAAGAGGACATTCTCCGCCGCATCGGCCATGGGAGCGGAGTGTAGTGGCGAACCGGGGTGCCGCGAGCAGGGAGCAGGGAGCAGGGGCAGGGGCAAGGAGCAGGGAGCAGGGAGCAGGGAGCAGGGAGCAGCAGCGGGTTGACAGTTTCCCCGCGTGCGCGGAGATCGACCACCGGCGCGCTGCGCGGTGTCGGCGCGGAAGGAACCACGCGATGACCCACGCGCCGCATTCACGAAAGCGAGTGTCGGCCCGGAGGGTCGTACGGATCGCTCTGAATACCACGGCCCGAGGTCGCTACCGAGCGCGCTCCATACATCGCCCGCACGAAAGCGAGTGTCGGCCCGGAGGGCCGTACGGAGCGCTCTGAATACCACGGCCCGGAGGGCCGTACGGAGCGCTCTGAATACCACGGCCCGAGGTCGCTACCGAGCGCGCTCCATACATCGCCCGCACGAAAGCGAGTGTCGGCCCGGAGGGCCGTACGGAGCGCTCTGAATACCGCGGCCCGGAGGGTCGTACGGAGCGCTCTGAATACCGCGGCCCGAGGTCGCTACCGAGCGCGCTCCATACATCGCCCGCACGAAAGCGAGTGTCGGCCCGGAGGGCCGTACGGAGCGCTCTGAATACCGCGGCCCGGAGGGCCGTACGGAGCGCTCTGAATACCGCGGCCCGGAGGGCCGTACGGAGCGCTCTGAATACCACGGCCCGAGGTCGCTACCGAGCGCGCTCCATACATCGCCCGCACGAAAGCGAGTGTCGGCCCGGAGGGCCGTACGGAGCGCTCTGAATACCGCGGCCCGGAGGGCCGTACGGAGCGCTCCGAATACCGCGGCCCGGAGGGCCGTACGGAGCGCTCTGAATACCACGGCCCGGAGGGCCGTACGGAGCGCTCCGAATACCGCGGCCCGGAGGGCCGTACGGAGCGCTCTGAATACCGCGGCCCGGAGGTCCGTACGGAGCGCTCAAACTAACCCGCCCGCTCCTCCGCGAGAACCTCGTCCTTGAGTCGATCGGGCATCATGCGGTACTCCGCCGGCTCCATCGAACTGGTGGCGCGACCCTGGGTCATCGAGCGCAGCGTGGTCGTGTAGCCGAAGAGTTCGGCCAGCGGAACCTCGCAGGTGATGAGTCGGACGACGCCGCGAAGCTCGCTGTCGATGATGTGACCACGACGGCTGGCGATGTCACCGCTGACGTTTCCGAAGAACTCGTCGGGGGTGGTCACCACCATCTTCATGATCGGCTCGAGCAGCGCCGGACGGGCTCGGGTGCACGCCTCGCGGAAGGCGAGACGACCCGCCTGCTCGAAGGCGACCTGGCTGGAGTCGACGTCGTGATACGAGCCGTAGACCAGTTCGACCTTGACGTTGATGACCGGGTAGTCGCCGAGGATGCCCGAGGAGGCCGCCTGGCGGATGCCGTACTCGACCGAGGAGATGAACTCGCGCGGGATCACGCCGCCGGCGATCTTGTCGACGAAGACGATGCCGTCGATCATCTCGTGACCTTGGGCCTCCGCCTGCTCCTTGGTCACCGGGCTGACGCTCACCACCGCATCACCGTACTGACCGCGACCGCCGGTCTGCTTCTTGAACAGACCGCGGACGTCCTTGGCGCTGGCGGCGATGGTCTCGCGATAGGCGACGCGCGGCTTGCCGACCTTGACGCCGATCTTCATGTCGCGGACGAGCTTGTTCTTGATGATCTCGAGGTGCAGCTCACCCATGCCCGAGATGATCGTCTCGCCGGTCTCGTCGTTGTAGTTCGAGCGGAACGAGGGATCCTCGCGACGGATGGTCTGGAGGGCTTCGCTGAGCTTCTTCTTGTCGTCGGCGGTGTTGGGCTCGATCGACATCGAGATCACCGGCTCCGGGAAGACCATGCGCTCGAGGACGATTGGATGATCCTGATCGCAGAGGGTGTCGCCGGTGTAGGAGTTCTTGAGTCCCACGATGGCCACGATCATGCCGCAGCCGACCTCGTCGAGGGCCTCGCGGTCCTTGGCGTGCATCTCGAAGATGCGGCTGACGATCTCGCGCTTGTTGTTGCCCGGATTGAGCACGCGCGTGCCCTTGACCAGCTTGCCCGAGTAGACGCGGACGTAGGTCAGATCGCCGTGGGTGTCGCTGACCACCTTGAAGACCAGCGCCGAGAAGGGCGCGTCCTCGGAGTGGGCGCGGGTGAGCTTGGCGGTCTTGTCGAGCGGATCGATGCCCTCGACCACCGGACGCTCGGTCGGATTCGGCAGGTAGTCGATGACGCCGTCGAGAAGGATCTGCACGCCGATGTACTTGAGCGCCGAACCGCAGAAGACCGGGAAGCAGGTCTGGGCGATGGTGCCCTTGCGGATTGCAGCCTTGATCTCGGCGGGGGTGATCGACTTCTCGTCGGTGAGGTACTTCTCGGTCAGATGGTCGTCGAGCTCCGCGGCCTTCTCGATCATCTCGTGCCGCCACAGCTCGGCCATGTCCATCATCTCCTCGGGGATCTCGCGCTCTTCGACGGTCGAGCCCAGGTCGCTCGACTCGAAGTAGTACGCCCGCATGTTCACGAGGTCGATGATGCCGGCGAAGTCGTCGCCGAAGCCGATTGGAATCTGCACCGGGATGCCGTTGGCACCCAGGCGGGTCTTGATGGAGTTGAAGCTGAACTCGAAATTGGCGCCGAGCTTGTCCATCTTGTTGATGAAGCAGAGCCGCGGGACGCCGTAGCGATCAGCCTGCCGCCAGACGGTCTCGGACTGGGCCTCGACGCCTTCCTTGCCGTCGAAGACCGCAACTGCGCCGTCGAGGACGCGAAGCGATCGCTCCACCTCGATGGTGAAGTCGACGTGGCCGGGGGTGTCGATCAGGTTGATCTTGTATTCGTTCCCGTTGACTTCCCAGGGGCAACTCGTCGCGGCCGACTGGATGGTGATGCCGCGCTCCTGCTCTTCCGGGAGGAAGTCCATGGTGGCGGTGCCTTCGTGCACCTCGCCCATCTTGTAGTTCTTGCCCGTGTAGTACAGCACGCGCTCGGTGAAGGTGGTCTTGCCGGCATCGATGTGAGCGCAGATGCCGATGTTGCGGACGCGCGTGAGGTCAGTGGCCATGGCTGTTCGTCGGATTCGCTGAAAGGAAAGAGCAGAAAGGTGAGAGCTGAAGGCAGAGAGCGGAAAAACGTGAGGCCGAAGTCGGAGCCCCAGCCGGTACGACAGATGTCGCCGGCGTGGACTCGGAATCGGGGCTGTCACCCGGCGATCTTCCAAAGCTTCCCCGCGGCGTCCGGGCGGCGCCGAGGCGGAAGTATGCGGTCTCTTTGAGTCGGTCCGTCGCCCACCGACGGAAATGGCCGCTCCCCACCCTGTCGCTCCGGCCGGGGGTGTCCCCCAACGGGCACTCGTGAGCGGCTTCGGACGGCGGAGCTTGTCAGCAGGCTCGCCTCGCTGGCCATCCCTTCGAGCAGGGCTTGTGCGTAAGTCGCGTCGGGACCGAAGCCGGACTGACCGCGCACGGGGTCAAAAACGAGAACGACGAGGATACGCGGGAACGGCCGGGAGTCAATGGAGAAGGCGGGAGGCAGACGTCGGCTCCGCCGACGGATTCATGAGGTGTGCCGCTGGCGGGGCACGGAGTCTCAGGCCGGCCACGCCGCCGCCGACAGGGGGCTTGGGAACTCCGAACGCCGGGGAGCGGCGACCTGTCCGGCAGGGCTGAGGGGGGAGGGCGAGTCGCGCGGGGGCGTTCGTGCGTGTCCAGAATCGCGTGTCCGGCCGGTGCGCGGGCCTCTGGCCCGCTTCCGTCCGACACGATCGTCAAGACCGCCGGCGAGTCCAGTAGGAGTGCCGCCGCCAACCGGGGGGCGATTCGTGCGGAGCGATTCGTGCGTGTCCAAGATCCCCTGCAAGATCC
>Ga0163154_10006207_pt1 | contig 14741 bp, 11 predicted proteins | sample OliLakLV19MP9P1_FD_148649 | JGI IMG/M metagenome (GOLD analysis project Ga0163154, IMG submission 148649) | Freshwater microbial mat bacterial communities from Lake Vanda, McMurdo Dry Valleys, Antarctica - Oligotrophic Lake LV.19.MP9.P1 | ecosystem: Environmental > Aquatic > Freshwater > Lake >... | reverse complement strand
ACATTTCTCAGAGATCGATCGAACTAATTCTGGTGGCGTAATCACCGCATCTGTGATTACGTAATCGATATATTCTGCTCCCAATGTGCTTGGATAACCAAGATAATTAATTTGAATGGGAGCGGCTCGGAGCGCGAAAATCTCTGGGATCGCGTGTTCGGTATAGCCTGCTAAGTCGATCGAAATATCAATCCGATCCGTTCGCATTTGGGTGACAATCGAAGCAGGAGTGAGTCCGTGCATTTCACGCCAGCAATCGCAATCTGTCATCAGTTTCTGCCGATATGCACTACCGTCATCGGGGCCGAGCGAGTAGGCAAATACTTCAAAGGAAGTTCGATCGTGCAACTCAAATAACCGCAGCATCAAATGGGCGACGGCGTGATTGCGGAAGTCTCCTGAAACATAGCCGAGCCGAATTTTTTCGTTCCTTCTAGCATTGGGTTCAAAGCTAAATCGATCTTGCAATTCGGTAACTTTACGCTCGATCGATTGGGCATGATTCACGGCGATCGACTGTTGTTGAGCGGCGGTAAATGGTAGATAAAGTGAATTGAGTGGGGAGACTTCACAATTGAGATTTTGTCCGATCCGACTTTCGATCGATTGCCATAACCTTTGTGTTAGAACATCCAATTCCGACCATTGCCCAGTCTGCCGTAACAAGCCAATCAAGCCATCAAGGGCTTTAGGATGATCGGGAGCGATCGCTAAAACCTGTCGGTAAGATTCGATCGACACATTCAGATCTCCCAGTCGTTGCTGGACATTGGCAAGATTCAGCCAAGCATGGATATGACTGGGATTGATTTCTAGTGCTTGTTTATAGCAGTCGATCGCTGCCTGTCCCTTGCCCTGAAGTTCCAAAATCGCACCGATGCCGTTGTGAGCTTCGACATAGCGAGGGTTCAGAGCGATCGCTTGTTCGTATGCCGCGATCGCTTGCCCGTAATCTGCTTGAGTTTGCCATGCCACACCGAGGTTGTACCAAGCTTCGGCATAGTTGGGTTGAATGGCGATCGATTTCTGGTAATGCTCGATCGCGGCTTGAAATTGATAATTTTGTTGGAGCGCGTTGCCGAGGCTGTAATGTGCCTGAGCATGGCGTGGTTGTTGGCTGATGATTTCTCGATATAGCTCGATCGCCCGATCCAGTCGATCGAGTTTTTGCATTCCCAGTGCCAGATTGTAACGAGCGTCGATCGATTGTGGCTGTAGCTCTAGGGCTTGTTGATAACGCTTAATCCCCGCCTCAAAGTTTCCCACACTGAAATTTGCCACGCCTGCATGATTGTGAAATTCGGCAATGTTTGGAGCTAAGTCGATCGCTCGATCGAGATGACTAATTGCGGCTTGGGGTTGTCCTTGTTGCAGTGCCGCTAATCCCAGAAAATGCCACGCTTGCGCCGAATCGGGATGATCCTGCAAAATCTGCCGACACAAATCCGCCGCCTCAGATAATCTCCCCGACTGTCCGAGTTGAGCCGCTTGATTTAACAGTCGATCGATCTCTGATTGACTGGGAGAATGATTTAATGATGGCATAGCAATCCAAACTGTTTGGTGTGATTATCTAAATGTCGATCGATTAGTTTTCTGTTAGCCATCGATCGAGCTTGGTAAGATTGGTGAAATCTAATAATGCTTCTCCTACAGCAAATTAATAACAAATGTAATACAAAAGGAATCCTGTAATTAACTTTCCAGCAAAACTTTTGTAAGGCTAAGGTAGCGATTTCGGCAAATTAGCCAATGCCTAAAACGCTAGGAGAACTTCCAACATTAAAGAACCTGCTAAAAACATCAGCACTATTAGTATCAATCACCACGCCAAGCACCTGCCCACCAAATAGAATAGCCGTATCATTAAGTCCAGCCGTACCACCAACCGCCACATTACTGAAAGTGATCTGACTTCTAGAGATACCATTGGCTAAGATGTAGTCAACTCCAGATGTGAAATCAAGAATGCGGTCAGCACCAGATGCATCAGCAGCTAGATCATCCGATCTCAAGAAAAATCCATCTGCACCCGCCCCACCAGTCAACTCATCCTTACCCAAGTCACCGATTAAAACATCGTCGCCATCATCGCCAAACAGCGCATCATCACCTCTACCACCTCGGACGATATCGTTCCCGCCACCGCCGCGCCCGACATCATTCCCAAAGTTACCATTGACAATATCATTGCCACTATTGCCAGTTATATTGTCGTTACCCTGACCTCCTCTGATGTAGTCATAACCACTCAACCCAGAGATCGCGTCATCACCTTGGTTCCCATTGATTACATCATTATCGCTAGAGCCATTAACCGTATCATTGCCATTGAGCGCACGCACTCCACCAGGCAAATTAGGCCCAGAATTAGACCAAGCTGAGATCGTCTGATTATCATTACCGCTCGTCAAATCAGAGAATTTACCTAAACTACCACCTCTGCCAGCCGCAGTTATAATTGAGTTGAAATAATTGAGTAGATTTAAACCTGTAAAATCTCCAGTTGCTTGATAGAGCGCAACTGGGAATGGAGTATTAGCAGGAATCGAACCAACACTAGGATGGATTGTCAGAGCAGGAAGTGAAATATTGCCTTGACCATCATCACTGATCGCATCACCTAACAGAATGATCGAAGCTGGATTCGGGTTGGGATTTGGATTTGGATTTGGGTTTGGATTAGGAGTCGTATCATTATCATTATTCGTCACAGAGACATCAGAGGGATTGAGTCCGTTGTAGGCGGAATCTGAACTAGTGGCTGCTGCTGTAATAATCGAATAAGCGATATTGCCATCGACAGTAGCATCATCAATGCCTGTAATTGTTACTTGTTGAGGTGTGTTGAAGTTCGCAGATGTAAATGTGAGAGATGTTAGCGCGACATTCCCTTCTGTTGTGTCGGAACTGCTCAATCCTAAAATCACATTGGATGTTGGTTGAGATGTGAGGTTAACTGTGAAACTTGCTGTACCTCCTGCTTCGGTTGTGACTAATCCACTCGTAGAACTAATCGTGAATCCTGCGGTAGGAGCGGAGTCGTCATCGGTAATTGTGGCGACAACTTGCTGATTCCCATTCTCAACTCCATTAGTTACACCTGTAATATCCACGATAATCGTTTCGTTTGGATCGACGATCGAATCGTTAAGTCCTGTGAGGCTAATCGAGCTAGATAGAGTGTTGGCGGGAATTGTGATGCTGTTAGCTGAGGGATTGTAATCAGTACCGTTGGTGGCTGTGCCAGAAAATCCGAGGTTAACTGTGATTGGTTGTGGATTGAGGTTGGAAGTAGTCGCGGTCACATTAGCCACGCCGCCATTTTCGTTGAGCGGACTGCCTGTCAAGCTGAGACTGATGATCGAATTGCCATATCGCTGGGCGAAAATGTTACCACCATCCTGAGAACTCAGCCAAGTAATCACACCGTTGCCACTAGGATCGATCGCGATCGCAGGTTGAACTTGAGCGTTAACAGTGGTTGTATTGACCAGAAACTCAGAGCCTTGACGATTGCCTGAGCTGTTAAATCTTTGAGCGAATACTCCTGTGCCACTTCCATCCTGACCAAGACCACTTTGCCAAGTGATGATAAAGTTGCCGCTGCTATCGGTCGCGATCGATGGGCTTTTTTGGTCATCCGTAGTATATGTATTGACCAAAAACTCACCGCCTTGACGGTTGCCTGAACTGTTATAGCTCTGGGCATAGATGCCGTCGCTTCTACCGTCATCCTGATTAACGCTATCCCAAGCGATCATAAAGTTGCCGCTGCCATCGATCGCGATCTGAGGGTTTCGTTGCTCACGAGTAGTGTATGTATTGACCAGAAACTCAGACCCTAGGCGGCTGCCATCATTGCTAAATCTCTGAGCGAAGATGTCATAACTAGTTTGCTGAATGAGACCCTGGTTGTTATCCCAAGTGATGATAAAGTTGCCATTACTGTCGATCGCGATCGAAGGCGCAGCCTGTTCGTTACTAGTGGAAGTGTTAACCCGAAACTCCGAGCCTACGGGATTTCCTGCATTATTGTAGCGTTGGGCGTAGATGCCGTCCCCATCCCCATCTTGACCACGACTTTGCCAAGTGATGATAAAGTTGCCATTACTGTTGATCGCGATCGCTTGTTCTCTCTGTTTGTTGGTTGTATAAGTATTGACCTTAAACTCAGCTCCTAGAGGTGTTCCTGCACTGTTATATCGCTGGGCGTAGATCCCATAGTCATCCCCATCTTGGTCTAGGCTAGTCCAAGTGACGACAAAATTGCCAGCACCATCGATCGCTACAGCAGAATTAAATTGATTGTTGGTCGTATAAGTATTGACTCGAAACTCAGAACCCAACTCCACACCTGCACTATTGTATCGCTGACCGTAGACCCCAAGCCTATCATCCCCTGCCTCTCCTCTATTTTCCCAAGTAATGACAAAGTTGCCATTTGGATCGATCGAGATCGCCTGATCGTCTGGTTTGAGCACAGGAGTGTTGAGGTTATTAACGCGAAACTCAGAGCCAACTGGAACAAATGTCATTGAGGGAAACTCCTGTAAACGTAAAATAATGTGGTTGCTAGACTACTGACCTAACAAGAATTGGAGATTGAGTAAAGCGATGAAAGCAGTGAAACAACATGATTAAATCTGGTTAAATATAATCAACTATTTGATTATTAACAAAATATCATAGTCAATCTACTTAGTAAGTTCCACAATGTCAAGCAATTTAGGTTCTTAATTTTTTGGCGGCACAGGCAAAACTCTGCTTTCTAAGCAAATCTCTCAGTGAAAGCTAGCGATTTCAGCAAATCAACCGATGCTTAAAACACTAGGAGAAGCCCCAACATTAAAGAATCTGCTAAAAACATCAGCACTATTGGTATCAATCACCACGCCAAGCACCTGCCCACCAAATAGAATCGCCGTATCATTAAGCCCCGCCGTACCGCCAACCGCAACATTACTAAAAGTGACCTGACTTCTAGAAATACCATTAGTTAAGATGTAATCAACTCCAGGCGTGAAGTCAAGAATTCGATCGGCACCAGATTCATCAGCAGCTAGATCATCAGCTCTCAAGAAGAATCCATCCGCACCCGCCCCACCAGTCAAATCATCTTTGCCGAAGTCACCGATTAAAACATCGTCACCATCATCGCCAAACAGAGAGTCATCACCTCTACCACCTCGGACGATATCGTTCCCGCCACCGCCGCGCCCGACATCATTCCCAAAGTTACCATTGACAATATCATTGCCACTATTGCCAGTTATATTGTCGTTACCCTGACCTCCTCTGATGTAGTCATAACCACTCAACCCAGAGATCGCGTCATCACCTTGGTTCCCATTGATTACGTCATTATCATTTGATCCGTTAACCGTATCATTGCCATTGAGAGCGCGCACTCCACCAGGCAAGTTAGGCCCAGAACTAGACCAAGCTGAGATCGTCTGATTATCATTACCGCTCGTCAAATCAGAGAACTTGCCTAAACTACCACCTCTGCCAGCCGCAGTTATAATTGAGTTGAAATAATTGAGCAGATTTAGACCAGTGAAATTAGATGGAGGTTGATAGAGCGCAACTGGGAATGGAGTATTAGCAGGAATCGAACCAACACTAGGATGGATAGTCAGAGCAGGAAGTGAGATATTGCCTTGACCATCATCAGCGATCGCATCGCCTAACAAAACGATCGAAGCTGGATTCGGATTAGGGTTTGGATTTGGGTTGGGATTGGGAGTCGTATCATTATCATTATTCGTGACGGAGACATCAGTGGGATTGAGTCCGTTGTAGGCAGAATCTGAACTAGTTGCTGCTGCCGTGATAATTGAATAAGCGATATTGCCATCAACTACAGCATCGTCAAAGCCTGCAATTGTGACTTGTTGAGGTGTATTGAAGTTAGCAGATGTAAATGTGAGAGATGTTGGCGCGACATTCCCTTCTGTCGTATCCGAACTGCTCAATCCTAAAATCACATCTGCCGTGGGTTGAGATGTGAGGTTGACCGTGAAACCTGCTGTCCCTCCTGCTTCAGTCGTGACTAATCCACTCGTAGACGAGATCGTAAATCCTGCGGTTGGGGCTACTGCATCGTCATCGGTAATTGTGGCGATTACTTGCTGATTCCCATTCTCGATTCCATTCGTTACACCTGTGATATCAACAATAATCGTCTCGTTTGGATCGACACTCGAATCGTTAAGTCCTGTGAGATTAATTGAAGCCGAGAGAGTGTTAGCAGGAATCGTGATGCTGGCTGCAGAGGGGGAATAGTCGGTGCCGTTGGTGGCTGTGCCAGAAAATCCGAGGTTGACCGTAATTGGTTGAGAGTTGAGCGAAGAAGTCGTAGCGATCACATTAGCCACGCCGCCATTTTCGTTGAGTGGGCTGCCTGTCAAACTCAGGGTGATATTGGAGGGAATTGGGGTATCGTCGCCGTAACGTTGAGCTTTGATATCCTGACCATTGTGCCAAGCTATTACCGTCTTGCCGTTATTATCGATCGCGATCGAAGGTTGATCTTGAGTGTTAGTAGTGAAGGTATTGACCACAAACTCATTACCTAGAGCAACACCTGAGCCGTTGTAACGTTGTGCCAAAATCCCAGAACCGCTACCATCTCTGCCAGTCCAAGTAATTATAAAGTTCCCACTGCCATCGAAATCGATCGCAGGATCTATTTGCTCACCATCAGTAGAGGTATTGACGAGAAACTCTGAACCCTGAGGATTTCCTGCTGCGTTGTAGCGTTGGGCGTAGATGCCATAGACATTACCATCCTGCCCGAAGCTTGCCCATGTGACGACAAAGTTACCACTACTATCAACCGCAATAGCAGGATTTCTTTGGTTGCTAGTTGTATAAGTATTGACCAGAAATTCAGAGCCTTGAGGGGTACCCGAATTGTTATAACGTTGGGCATAGATGCCAGTGCCACTACCGTCTTGTCCGTTGCTGGACCAAGTGACGACAAAATTACCACTCGGATCGATTGAGATCGCTGGATTTATCTGTTCGCTGGTAGTGCGGGTATTTACCCGAAACTCAGATCCTAGTGTTGCGCCTGAATTGTTGTAGCGTTGGGCGTAGATCCCTGTGTTACTGCCATCTTGTAAGTAGCTGTACCAAGTAACTACAAAGTTTCCACTCGGATCGGATGCGATCGATGGGAGTCTTTGGTTGTTAGTAGTATATGTATTGATCCGAAACTCATTGCCCTGAGGCGTACCTGAGCTATTGTAGCGTTGGGCATAAATATCAAATCCATAATCTTGTCCGTTGGTTGCCCAAGAAACCACAAAGTTGCCGCTAGCATCAAATGCAATCGCAGGTTCAGATTGGGTGGAAGTAGTGTAAGTATTGACCTGAAACTCCCCGCCTTGAGCAACGCCTGCACTATTGAACCGCTGACCTCTAACTCCAAATCCACTACCAAAGCCTTGTTCTTGGGCACTCCAAGTAACGGCATAGTTGCCATTAGGATCGATCGATACAGCAGGTTGATTTGAAGTAGAGAGAGTCGAGGTATTGACAAGAAACTCAGAGCCGATTGGAACAAATGTCATTGAGGGGAACTCCTGTAAAAGTTAAAAATTGTGATTGCTGGGCTATTGCTACTAACAAGAGTTAGGGGATCAAATGCTGATCGCGACTTTTCCTCGCACTTGCCTCAGTTCGACGTAACGAATTGCCGCAGGGACTTCGCTGAGGGGATAACAGAGATCGATGCGGGTGACGATCTTGCCAGCTTCAATTAGATCCTTCAACACGATCAGGTCAGCTTGATTCGGCTGCGAAGTTAGGAACTTTATATTTCGACCAGCGATCTTTGAAATCCAAGCACCGAAGATCATCACCTGAAAAAATCGAGCCGTGGAACCACCGACCATGACGTATGTACCTTGGGGCTTCAATGCTGGGAGGTATTTAAAAACCGAACGGTAGGCAGCAGCGTCGAGCACTAAGTCGTAATGCTGCCGATATTTGGTGATGTCATCTTTGGTGTAATCAATCACATGGTCAGCACCGATCGATCGAACCATATCGACTTTTTTGGTGCTACATACCCCTGTCACCTCCGCCCCAAACGCCTTGGCAATTTGCACGGCAAACGAACCCACGCCACCAGATGCCCCATTGATCAAAACCTTTTGCCCTGACTGAATTTGCCCAGCATCACGCAGACCTTGAAGAGCGGCAAGGGCAGAGACAGGAACGGTTGCAGCCTGCTCGAAAGTTATGTTTGTAGGTTTCAACACCAGAGCCTTTTCGGGGACACAGACATATTCGGCAAACGTGCCAAAACCACATTCAGATAGATCGCCAAACACTCGATCGCCTGGTTTAAACTGGGTGATATTTCTCCCAACGGCTTCCACCTGCCCTGCCATATCGGTGCCAAGGATCTGGAACTTGGGCTTTAATATCCCTCCGTAGATTAAGCGAAGCAGGAATGGCGTACCGCGCATCAGATGCCAGTCGCCAGCATGGACAGACGCAGCGTGAATCCTGACCAGTACACCATGATCTGACAGTTTGGGCTGGTCAACCTCCGCCAAGCTCAACACATCTGGGGAACCATACTCGGACTGGATGATCGCCTTCATCTTGCGGGTTCCTTGCGTAGGGGTGAGGGTGTGCATTGTTTCCATGACTTTTCTCCATTTGGGGAGGGACTAACTCAAAAGCCAGCCAGCCTCCATAGCTTCAACTTACACCGTAAGTTACACTTACGGTGTAAGTTTGTCAAGATCGAAAAAGCCTAGATTTCTGAAATAGGGATTGTTTTGTAGGGTAGGCTTTGTACGCGATCGATTTAATCGAAATTGATTAAGAATGAGCCTTTCACGCTAATCAATTCATCGAGTTAAGACCAAACATATTGCCCTCAGTGTCTACACATAGAGTTACCCAGCCAGATTCCCCAATCGAAAACTTTGACCTGATGATCTGACCTTTAGCAGCAATGACTCGGGATTCTTCTGCGGCGCAGTCTTCAACACTGAAGTAAACCATCGTGCCACCGACTCCTGGGCGCGAATGTTCCGATTTCACTAAAGCCCCAGATGCACCATACGCTTTCATATTTGCAGGAAAACTCATCATCTGAGTCTCGCCAGTCGGATCAACAATCTTCTCTAGTTTCTGTTTAAGCCGACATTCCGCTTGTAAAAGAGGTCAGAAATAATTACAACGAGGCAATAGGGATCGCAGCGATCAAAATTCACTCTGTTCTCAATAATGCTAATTTATTGAGAATCATATATTTTTAGGTAGATCCTTGAAACCATTGCTAAACGGTTGTTTTGAATTTTAATTATTTTCCTCTTCCATTACGAGCGGAATGTGGGTTTTAACGCCTATCAACCGCCATTTGCTTGTCAAAACTGTTTGGCAAATAGACATAGGCACAGATTTCCCGCGCCTGATTACATTAGTTCCTGATTAACGATTTTGGAGTGTGCAATGCGATTTCCCCTTTATTCAGATGTAATTCTATTAACTAATCTCCCTGAAGAAGGTGTCTACACAGGAGATATTGGAACAGTTGTAGAACAACATAATGTCACTGGACTAGAAACAGGCTATAGTGTTGAATTTTTTGATATGCTCGGAAATACAGTCGCAGTAATTACTTTGCCAATGAGTTGTTTCCGTTTGCCGACTCGTGCTGATAGACCCGCAATAAGACTTATGGCTAGCGCCGCGTGATTGGTCATCTAGAGGCGATCTCAATTCTACCCAGCAACAAATATTCTCAGATGATTTGATGTGTTTTAGATTTGCGATGGCTTAACCAATCCACTCCAAATCTCAATATGCAAAGGTTCAAGTTTGAGATTCAGCGTATGGACAATCAAGCTTTGAGTAGGAATGTTTCACCTTTGACCTAGCGCGATCGAGCTTTGGGCTAGAAACAAGGAATTTAGCAGAAGAAATTCTTAGCAAAAGACCATGAGTGAACAATGGATATAATTTTCGATAGCTCAAGATTCTATTGCTGAAAAAGGTTGTTAAAAGGTTCTGTATTTTTCCAGCGATAAGTATTGAAGTCTCGGTAATCGACAGAGAGAATACGACCTTGCCCCAGTTCTTCCGCTAAGATGACTAAGGAAGCATCGGCTAAATCCATTGGTAAGTCTCGATATTTTTCCATGAGTTGTTCGATACGCGGGCAATGAGTTTGCTCAAGATCGAATACCTTCACCATTCCAAGTGTAATTTTGCGGATAAATAATTTAGGTGCATCAATACCAACTCTTTTCTGCATAAGATAGCAAGTTTCTGTAACTACGCACCAAGTTGTAATAAATTCTTCGTTCTTTAATTGTAGGAATATCTCTGTGGCTGATTAATGAGATGTGTCTTTTTTATTAGCGAGAGCAAGCCAAAAGCCCGTATCAACGATTACCATACTTTTCATTAAGCTCGTTGCTAAGGTATGTTTTGTGATTTCTTGAGAGGTCTGGTTCTGCTTCCATACAGCCAATAAAGTCTGACCAGTCTTGCACTTTGTTTTCTGAAGGTACCTGCAAGTAACGTTTTTTGAGTACATCTACAAGATCGAAGACAATCTGCTGTGCTTCGGCGGGTAGCGCAGCGATATCTGTTTGGATGGTATCTAGTTTTAGCATGTGTATTTCCTCCTATTGCACTAGTTTATCTCATGCTCTAGGATTATTGATTTCCAAAAATACGTTCTCCAAACTAAATTGCTCGTAAGGTCATACGGCGATCGCTCTATAAATTTACTCCAACTATAAGCTTAATAAAGTTTAAGTTTTAGCTTCGAGGGCGATCGCATCAACAATCATCTTCTCAAGTTTGTTAAGGGGCGATCGCTATTCCATCCAACAACTAATGCTCTCAGATTATGTGATGTCTTTTAAGGGGCGATCGCCACGCTCTAGGACGCTATAAACCACTCTACCAAACCATCCCACGTTTAGGAATATTAATTACTTAAATGGGGTTGGCAGTCATGCAAATTATGGTTTAAATTCAAATTTAGTCTTTATCCATAAAACTCGAACTATCCCTATGGTTATTAGCAATTACAGAGGAGCGATCGCAATGGATTTGATATCACCTGCTAAAGTGGCAAAATAGCCCTCAACTTCTAAATCAGGATAGCGATCGTGAATTGCTTTAGCAGCATTGAGTACATAGGAAATATGCACTTGTTCCTCCCGATCCAGATTCTTACTTAAAAGGGGATCCAAAATTTCATAAGCTCCACAATCTTGATGGTCAAAAAGAATCACTTTCTGAATATGATGAAGTTTATAAGATACATCTAACTGATCCCAAAAGGCATTGCTATCTGCAAGGTGAGGGAAATTTGCTAAGGCGAGAGAAGCTCCTGCTAAGGCTGTCCAGTCATAGAGTCGATCCAAACCCCGATTAGTTAAAAAAGTTTCTATAGGATGAATAAACCGATAATCAATACAGGTTAGAACTAAAGCTTTTGGTGTTCTTGAATTAGCACCCCACGCTGGTAAAGTTGGTAGTAATATAACTCCTCCACTCACGAGTAAGCCTTTTAGAAACTTTCTTCTGGATTGACAAGAACAGATAGAATTATTTTGCATAATTTATGTAGTTAATATTGGCAAAACTGATGGGGTAAGATCGCGAATTGCGGCATCAGTGGTGAGATAACAATTATTCCTACCAATCTTATCTAGTAATCCTGTGCGATCGAGCAGGCTCTCTACTTCAGTTTGTAAACCTGTCAAAATTAAGTGACAATTATGCCGTTTCAAATCTCGATAAATATCTTCAAGGGCAACTAAACCCGTTGTATCCATATTCGGAACGAATCGCATCCGTAGGATTAAATGCTTTACTTCAGGCTCATCATGCAGGAAGTTGGCAAAGCGTTCAGCCGCACCGAAAAACACAGGTCCGTCTACCCGATATACAGCTATTTCCTTCGCCAATTCCAACGATATACCATCGGGAAATACTTCAGTCTCAGGAATCCTTGCTAGGTCTAATTCACTCATCCTTTTGATAAATAAAGCACCTGCAGCAATTAATCCGATTTCTACTGCAAGCACTAAATCAAAAAAGATTGTAATTGCCCAAGTTAAGATCATTACACCGAGATCGGAATAAGTAGATTTTAATAGCAATCCGATCGCATCCCATTCAATCATGCGAATACTAACAACAATCAAAATTCCTGCAAGGGCAGCAAGAGGAATCTGAGCAGCAAGTGGAGCAAATATTAGGATAATTGCGGCTAAAGCTAGACCATGAATAATTCCAGATAGCCTAGTTTTACCTCCCGATCGCACATTAACCGCAGTCCGAGCGATCGCCCCTGTGGCAGGAATTCCTCCAAAAAAAGGAACCACAAGGTTAGCTAGTCCCTGTCCGATCAATTCCCGATTACTATCATGCTTATCACTTACAGTCATGCCATCAGCAACCACAGCCGAAAGTAATGATTCAATACTTCCTAAAGCCGCTAAGGCTAAAGCAGGGTTAATCAGTTCCCTTAGTAGCTTTAGATCGTTCCAGTGGGGAATGCCATGGGGAAAAGGTAAAACCCGAGGAATTTCACCAATAGTCGGAATATCTAATTTAAAATAAGAAGCGATCGCAGTTGCTAAAATCAATCCTACTAATGAACCTGGCACCAGAGTTGTGATCCGAGGTAGTAATAATTTTGTCGCAATTACAATTATGGCAACACCGACCGCACTCCAATTTAGATTACTCACATGAGAAAGAGAATCCCAAAGCCCATCTAAAAAATGTTCACTGCGGGGGAGTTGCAGTCCCAAAAAGTTATTTAACTGTCCACATAAAATAATTACAGCAATGCCATTGGTAAAACCTGCGGTGACAGGATAGGGAATAAATTTTACTAATTGCCCCAATTTGGCAATCCCCAACGCAATTTGGATAATTCCTGCCATCACTCCCGCAATCCAAACTTTTTCAATTCCATACTTGGCAACAATACCAATAAGCACCACTGCCATCGCCCCCGTAGGACCAGTAATTTGCACAGCCGAACCACCAAATGTCGCTGCCACAATACCCGCCACGATCGCTGTATATATTCCAGCCTTTGGTTCAACTCCACTAGCTACGGCAAAGGCTAGAGCTAGGGGTAATGCTACTACTGCCGCCGTTAGTCCACCCGTGAGATCGCCTTTCAGATCGCGAAATGGTTGCCAAGCAAGTTTTAGGGCAGGTGCTTGGGTTAATTCGTTAGGATTCGTCATAATTTAATACATTTAATACATTTCATAAAATCAATTGGCTACTCCATGCCTTCTAATCTATGCCCTATCTATGCCCTCTAAAGTGTTGCGTGTTTCCACTAAATGATTGTTAAAGACAACTAAGGTCGCATCTAACACTTCAAAGATGGCAGAGTCACGAATTGTACAGAAAACTTGATTTCCTTGTTTACGGGCAATAACAAAATTGTGACTGCGGAGGATCGATAACTGCTGCGATACTGATGAAGACTCGATTTCTAGCCATGCGGCAATATCGTTAACACACATTTCTCCTTTTCTGAGGGAGTCAATAATTTGAATTCGTACAGGGTTTGCTAATACCTTAAAAAAATCAGCTTTGAAGTAACTTGCTTGAAAGAGCATCTCAATAAATTTTGATTCGATAAGATCAAGTATATCTTAATATACAAATATTTGCAGATAGATTAACATGACTGATATGCATCATCTTGTGTGAACATACTGGCAAACTGACTAGGAGCAAGAAAATGTAGTTATTTGCGATTTCGATCAAGACTAAACCCTCAGCACTCTGTGTTTTGGGTTTTTATTAAAATTATATTAGCAATCACTCAGTGATAATTTAGATGGATATTTATGCATTAAGAGAGGAATATAAAATAGGAGAACTTAGACGCAAAGATCTCCAAGATGATCCCTTTCAGCAATTTGAGACTTGGTTTCAGCAAGCTTGTAATGCTGAATTGCTAGAGCCAAATGCGATGACCTTAGCCACTGTCTCCGATCAAGGACAACCGTTTATGCGGACAGTCTTGCTGAAATATTTTGACAATAATGGATTTGTCTTCTTTACCAATTATGAAAGTCGCAAGGCTGATCAGATTGAAGTAAATCCTCGTGTTTCGATCTTATTTACTTGGTTGCCTCTACAGCGTCAAGTCCACATTACAGGCACTGCCGAAAAAGTAACTACAGAAGAATCTTGGCAATATTTTACTTCTCGTCCTAGAGGTAGCCAGATAGGAGCTTGGACTTCTCAACAAAGTTCTATAATTTCTTCACGCCAACTTTTATTGATGCAATTTGAAAAGATGAAGCACAAATTTTTGGATGGAGAGATACCTTTGCCAGATTTTTGGGGTGGATATCGGATCGTTCCTGATAGCTTTGAGTTTTGGCAAGGATGTACAAATCGCTTGCACGATCGCTTCCTATATACGCATCAAGAAGATAAAACATGGCAAATTCATAGACTTGCGCCTTAACCGACTGTAAATAGTTTCCAATCTTTTACTATGCAATGTTTCTGAATCCTATAAAAATGAGATTATCAAGGTAGCGATCGCATCAACAATCATCTTTTCAAGTTTGTAAGTGGCGATCGCTATTTCACTCAGCAATAAATATTCTCAAATGATTTTATATGTTTTAGAAAGCGATCGCCAATTGGATTCTCTCAAAATAAGAGTATGATTGTTAACAATGAAAAAATTACACTTTATT
>Ga0163154_10006204_pt1 | contig 14745 bp, 10 predicted proteins | sample OliLakLV19MP9P1_FD_148649 | JGI IMG/M metagenome (GOLD analysis project Ga0163154, IMG submission 148649) | Freshwater microbial mat bacterial communities from Lake Vanda, McMurdo Dry Valleys, Antarctica - Oligotrophic Lake LV.19.MP9.P1 | ecosystem: Environmental > Aquatic > Freshwater > Lake >... | reverse complement strand
GTGAGTTATAGCGATGCGCGTGCGGCGTATGCGGTGGCTGCGGCCATTCACGCCTGGATTGAGCTTCCGGTGCTGTTGTTGGCACTTGGCCAGGGGTTCAGGTCAGCGCGTAGATGAGTTCACCCGCGCCCCATGACGCGGCATTGACGAGCAGCGACAACAGCAGGGCGTCGTCCCAGCGCGGGGTTGCGATCAGGCGATAGGCCGGCGCTTCGGCGAGGATAACGACAGCCTCGAGAATGGGTGTGGTGAGGGCGCCGGTCACATTTTGCGCCGAGGCGAACACGGCCCACAAAACCGGGTGGGTCAAGGTTGTGCCGGCAATGGCTGCTCCCGCGCAGTTTAGGGGTGACAGTTGCAGTGTGCGGGCCAACGCGGCAGCGACGGCCGCTTCGATCACGAAGGTCAGCGCCATTGCTTCGAGTTGTGTCAAATTCACGGAACTCCGCAGCGGCAAAAGTCTTGGCCTTTGGACCTCAACGGGAACTTTCGGTAGTCTAGGAATTCTTGTTTACCATGCGAACGGCTTGAAAGCATCCAGCCGCAGGCTGATGGTCTGTGTATATACCAACGCATGCATACGTGCATATAAGCTCTTTTTAACCTCGTTTCGTGGCGGAAATGCTGGGCATTTGGCGACAAGCTATTTTCCGGTTTATCAACATGTATGCATGCAGTGTCATGAAACGGCTTCTGCTGATGTGACCGAACCGGTGGCGCAAGCGCTTGCGCCCGTGTTCCAGCGCCACCGCCAGAACAATTTCCAACTTCATATTCAAATCTCAAGTCGCAGCGGACAGACACGCAACGGGCGCGCCTGATCGAATGGAACGAATATAGAACTAATATTTCCGATTGCAAGCACGAATTCGGCAAAGTTCGACGCAACTCCTGCTTTTTCCCGGGAGCGCCGGCATCCTGCCGGCCCTGTTGTCTTCACTTGCGTCAAGTGCCGGCAGGATGCCGGCGCTCCCAGGGAAGTCACTCCCAGCGAGCTTCGCTAGAAAATGGAGTCAGCACCAAAAACCCCAAGGCTGCTGACTTGGGTTTCTGACAGCGTTTTGCGCGCTGGAGCCGTGTCTTCCGTGCGCGCCGGTGGCAGAGTTCCGGGGATGGTGGCTCGAGGGGAGATGGCATGGTTGCTCAAGTGGTCCCCGTTATTTGGTGTCTTACCCCATTTCTTCAAAACAGACCATTGTTCCTGAAGTAAAAGCTCCGATTACAAATGATTCAATGGGAGGTCACGTTGGAAATGCTGTCGGGTTTCTTATAAATGGAAAGTTCCACTCGGCGAAAAAAGCAAAGGAGATTTTGATTGAGGTCTTCGAGGCATTGACTCTGCTCTATCGCACATTTCCTGAGCGGTTCGCATCTGTCCCGTAGGGACGAACTCGGCGTTACCTCGCGAAAGAACGCGACCTACTTTACCCAGGGCGCCCCGATTTATGCAACGAGTACTCTATCCGACTGAAGTCAGGTTGGTGGTTGGGAACAAACCACAGCAGACGAACCATTTACGTCATATTGGGAATGGCGTGCAATGTTACGGGGTTGCGGATGGGCACAGATTTGAAGGTTCCACTTGGATGATGGTTTGATAGCTTTCACATCGTTTTGTCCCAGTTGCCAAATGGACTTCACCAATCAGAGCAAGGGTAGTCGAGACCCCGGCGAGTGGCTTCCGGCGAAAAAGGCCCGCGCGTGTTGGTATGTGAGGCAGTGGGCTAACGTGAAGCGGTGGTGGGGCTTGTCCATGGACAAATCTGAAGCCGACGCGGCCCGACTACTACATTCATCATGCCTATGAACGAGTAGCTTACCAAACGCGCATTGCTCGCCTTGAGGACAGCTAGTGGATCGAATCTAACACTTGGTGCCCGCGTCTGACAGCGACAATGATTCGGTCGGGGTCGGCGGTCCACACGAAGGGTTTGGGATTGTTGTTGGTTTCGGCGATGAATCGATTGATGGCGGCCTGGAGTTCGACGACCGAGCCGAACACGCCCCGCTTCAGGCGGCGCTTTGTGAGTTTTGCAAAGAACCCTTCGACCGCGTTGAGCCAGGAGGAAGATGTTGGCGTGAAGTGGATTGTCCAACGCGGATGGCGTGCCAGCCATGCGTTGACTTTGGGATGCTTGTGGGCAGCGTAGTTGTCCGCGATGGCGTGGATCACCTTTCCGGCCGGAAGTTGCCGCTCAATCGTGTTCAGAAACCTGATGAATTCCTGATGCCGATGACGCTGCATGTTCTGTCCGATGACTTTGCCGTCCAATACATCGAGGGCGGCGAACAGCGTGGTGGTGCCATGTCGCTTGTAATCATGGGTGGCAGTACCGCAGCGGCCAACCTTGAGCGGTAGTCCCGGCTGGCTTCGGTCGAGCGCCTGAATCTGGCTCTTCTCGTCGATCGACAGCACGATGGCATGGGCAGGTGGGTCGACATAAAGCCCGACGATGTCGTTGAGCTTCTCGACGAACTTTGGGTCCTTGGACAGCTTGAAGATGCGCGTACGATGCGGTTGAAGGCCGTGGGCACGCCAGATGCGCAGCACCGCGCTTTGCGAAATGCCGCTCGCCTCGGCCATTGTTGCCGAGGTCCAATGCGTCGTCTCGCCGGGTGCTGGTTTCTGCGTCAGCGCAACCACCTGCGCCACAGTTTCCTGCGGCAATCGCTTGATACGTGACGGCCGCGTCTTGTCTCGCAACAGGCCGGCTATCCCCTCGCGCATGAACCGTTCCTGCCACCGCCGAACGCTGCTTTGTTTCGATATTGAATAGCGAACATTGGAAGGCTGTGACCGGAGAAAAGTCACCAACACAACCGGTGACCGCTGCTGACTACAATAGTTGTGGTCTACCATGGTTTGATTACTATGCTGACAAGCCAACGGTCGAGGGCTCGGATGTGCTCGCAAAGATGAAGGGGGTCGCAGCGAAAGCACACGAGGTCGACAGAAGCCTGGTGGCCGAATTGTCCGAGTCAATTCCTGTCACCCGGGTGATAAAGCTAACTCCGGAAATCCCGGGCCCAGTTACGTAAGGAGAATTTTGATCGTCCCGCCGTTGCTCCTCTGGAATTAGGGGGACATCTTACTTGATTGACTTGCCCTCCCGGTCATTGACTGGCTGGAATGATTTTGTGGGGTCGCGTGTGGCCAACACGCACAGCCACACCGGAGCCCACAGGTTCGCTTTCGATGTTTGCAGGGAAAGTGCCGGCAGGATGCCGGCGCTCCCAGGGGTCCCCTTCGCCCGGCGGGCTTCGATTAGAACGCCATGCGGGCGGCGGCGGACACTTCGTGGTTTTCCTGGCCGTCACGGCCCAGATCGTGTTGATAGCGGAAATAGAAGCTGGCGCCCGCGCCGACACGGCCTGATACACCTACGCCAACTGTCGCCCAATCCGTACCGAGGTCTGGGCCGGGTGAGGTAAACGTCACCGCAGGTGCGCCGGAGAAAGCGGCAGTGGCCGCCAACGGATCGTCCATGAATTCGTGGTTCCAGACAACTCTCAGGATTGGCACGAGCGAGTCATTGTTTGCATTCATATGGAGGGCTACCTCACCGCCAAGCTGGCTGCGCAACGAGTCGAGCGAGCGCGCGGATAGGGCTGCACCGAAGGCGCCTGCTCCAGTTTCAGTATACGCATCGATGTCCATGCTGATGTAGTACATGCCGCCGACGGCGCCAGCCTTTAGCCAGGTGTTTTTGATGAGGCCATGTCCGATCGTGGCGCCAAGCTGCACCTGATTGGCGTTTGTTTCGCCCAGCGCTGTATCGAACGTCAATGGCCCGACCAGCAGTGTGCGCTCGGTTTCAAAGTCGTGCCATGCGCCCGAGGCATAGACGTCGAGGTGAAACAGATTGCGATCTAGGTTTGCGTAGCCTGACAACGCGACGCCGTTGCTGGACGTGTCACCGCCAAAGCCGTAGTCTTGGGCAACATTGGACTGCAGATAGCTCAACGCGACGCCCGCGACTAAGCCCCTGCCATCGCTGTGGTCCAGGCCTGCCGTCAGTGCAGCTATATCCGCAATGTCGGTACCGATCATGCCTGCCTGTTCGGTTTCGGTTGCGGCAACGTCGCCTGCGAAAAAGACACCATAACCGTTGGCGAGGTAAATATCGGCAGGTGCCGTTGCCGACATCGCAATGGCGGCCGTTGCAGCGGATGCCAATGCTTCGGCAGATGGGGTCGACGATGCCAATTGCGAGCGCGCTAGGTCACGTTGGCTCAATGACGAGCCGTCTGGTGAGCCCAACAGGTCATGTGACCGGCGGCCAAATTGATTGCGCAGCAGGTCGCCCACCGACAAGCCGACCACCGATTGCGCGTTGGCCATGGTCGGGTTCAATGCTTCCAGCGCTGCCGGTATCTGTGAGGGGTCCAATCTCTGGAGGTTGGAAATCGCTGGCACCATATCTGGATCAGACTGCACTCCTGGGGCACCTATGGCCTGGCAGACCGGGGTCTCAACGGGGCCAGAAGCAAAGAAGCAGAAGTCAGCCAGCGTGACGCGAGCGAAGTTCGTCCCGTAAGTAACGATGGGAAACAATGATCCTGGCAGCAAGTCCTGGACGGTGCCGAATTGGCCTATCCGTGTCCCCGTCGTTGTCAGGAAGTTGTAGCTTTGGCCAGGTGTGGGCGGTGTTCCAAAAGGCAGGAACTGGACTGTACCATCCAGGCTGGCGTTGCCGGTTATTGCCAGCACGTCGCTCGCTGCATTTGAGAGTTCAATCTCGAGGATGCCGGCCGGACCCTGGATGTAGGGTCCCACAACATTCATTGTTCCGATGGAATTGCCGGGGGCAACTGTGCCGCCCAGCGCCAAAAATCCTCCGCCAAGGCCTGCTGTCAGCGTGCCAGTGCCCTGGGTTCTGCCGCCAAGTTGCCAGATGTTCAATGCAGATGCCAGGTTGCCGTTGACCGTCAGAGTTCCGGCCCAGAGCTCCGGTGAAATCAACGACGTCAGCGTGTTGCCGGCATCGATTGTCAATCCGGCAGCGGCGCCGTTGATGGTCAGCCGGTCAATCGTTGGCGAGAGGCCGGATAGAGTGACTGTGCCTGCGTTGCGAAGCGTGACGTCAAAGTATCGGCCATTGATTGTGTTGGTGCCGCCGATATTGTCGGGATAGGTCACGACTGGCGTGAGCGCGAAAGTCCCAACCGCCCGTGGGGCTGCTGGTGTGTTGGGCGGGTTTGGTACGTTGGCTTCGACTGACGCTCCACCTTCACCAGGTGGTGGCAGTTCGATTGCCGGCGTGGAGGTTATTTCTGTACCGCCAGACACGGCGTTTACAGGGGATCGCGATGAAATTATTCCAACGTCTGCAATATTCAGCACGTCAGCCATCGGTTCGATCAGCAACGCGCTGATTTCATCGGCGGGGGCGACGGAACCGTCGTTGAAATTGCCGACGTTTGTCGTTCCGCCTCCGGCGCCCACGTCAACTGCAGGAAGACCGTTTACGAGAACACCGCCGGACAAGATGACGAAATTGGGGTCGAGAAATTCATCCCAGGTAGCGCCACTGGTCCAGCTAAAGCTTCCCGCCTTGGCCACGTAATAACGTTCAGGGTTCATTGCAGCGATCCAGTTTGCATACAGAAACGCAGGCTGGTGGAAACTCGCTGTTCCGTAAGAACTGAAAGGTTGTCCGCCAAAGAATCTTAGCCCGCCAGACAATGGTCCAAGTGAAACCTGGGTGCCATTGATGTTGACGAACAACGAGCCGCCCGAGTCGCCTGGTGCGGTAATGCCCTCGCTCGGGCGTGTGGCGCCTGGAACGAAATCGAAATCAAATGCGTTGGCGCGCACGCCCGGTGAGGTGGTGACGCTATCGAAATCATTCCAATAAAGATCTTGTGGCAAGGGGCCGAAGCAGCCGGGTGCAAGACCAAAGGTCTGGACGCAGATGTCGTCAAAGGAGCCCATAGCGCCGGCGTTGTTTTGAGCAATGCGGCGAACGCGGGAAGATGTGGTGTCGCCCAGTGTACCCGTACCGGTCCGGCCGAAGCCTGCAACGATGGAATCCCGGGCCATATCGAGTTCAGACATAAGAAGTGGCGTTGATCCGATTCCGGTTACGGGGGAAGCCAAAGTCACGACGGCGATATCGGCTTGCAGAAAATCGATATTGCCAGGCGCGTATCTTACACTGACAGCGTCAATGTAACCATTGCTGGACACCCCATTGAGCATTGGCGTTCCGAACAGCCAATTGACGAGGGCGTTGTTTGCCAATGGAAGGACTCTGAAGCTCACGGCGTGACGATGCAGCCCGCCTACGCCGTATTGCGTGTCGGCACGCGTGCCACCGTCGTTGTAGCAGTGCGCGGCTGTGAGGAAGAACCGCGGGTTGATGAGTGCGCCTGAACATTGCCCGATAAATCCGGGCAGCCCATAAGACGTCAGATCGGTCACGCTGTAGCCGACATAGGGCATGGTGTTGTTGGCATCGGCGATTGCGCCGGCGGGGACGGCAACTGTTGTAGGCGTGCCGGAAGGTGTGCTTGGGATAGATGGGATTGTTACATTGACTGTCGCCGCCTGCTCGTTGCGCGGAACCACAGCCTGTGCGTTGTCAATGGCAGCGGCGTTCAAACCAATCGCTACAACACCCGCAAGCAGCGCTGCGCGATAATCGCGGCGCGTGAGACATGTAAGCATGTGGTTCCCCCAAACCAAACACTCGCTCGGTCCCTTCCCCAAGGGACTTCCATCCATTATTACTGGACGGGCCGAGCACTATGCAACTTTTGATATCTATTTCCTTGGGTAGCAAGCGTAGGCAATGGTATCGGTCGCACAACCAGTGATTGTGCGGTTGCCTGAGATGGATGTGGCTGGGGCCGGATCTGGTTTTGCAAATCGAGAGGTTGATATGAATCGTTGGTTGTTGGGACTTGTTGCTGTGGCAGGGTTGTTGACTGCGACGAACCCGGCGCGGCCGGACTTTAATGCCTGGGCGCAAAAACTATGTCGCAAAGAAACTGCAAGAAGAGGCTGTCAAGCGTGGACAGAACCCCGATGACGGCAGCAGCAAGCTTGGTGGTGCGATCGCTGGTTTGGTGATCGCGAATATGCCGATTGAGCGGCAGAACTATCTTGCGTTTTCGATTTATACGATCGAGTTTCCTGGCGAAAACGGCGAGAAGAGTTGCAGCATCATTGGAATCGCCGGGCAATTCTTACCATTGGGAGCTTGTTGAATCGATGGATCGATTGACGATTAAGGGCAACCGGTTCGTGGATGGGGCCGGGCGCTCGGTGATGTTGCGCGGGGTCAATCTGGGCGGCGATTGCAAGGTGCCGTTTCCGAATGGGGGCACGAATTATCCCAGCGATTTTTCTGATCATCGCACGGTGAGTTTTGTCGGGCGGCCGTTTCCGCTTTCCGAGGCCGACGAGCATTTCACCCGGTTGAAATCTTGGGGGATGAATTGCTTGCGCTTGCTCACGACCTGGGAGGCGGTCGAGCATGAAGAGCCGGAGAAGTACGACACGGCCTATCTCGACTACTTCGCCGAGATCGCGCGGCGCGCCGGCGATCACGGGCTCTATGTCTTCATCGACTTTCACCAGGACGTGTGGAGCCGCATGTCGGGCGGCGACGGGGCGCCGGGGTGGACGTTCGAGGCGGTGGGTTTGGACTTTACGAAGTTCCACGCGTCGGGTGCGGCGCATGTGATGCAGCACAAATACGACTATGCGCGCGGTGGGCGACAGGAAGACCGCTATCCGATGATGACGTGGGCGAACAATTATCGGATGCCCGCAAACGCTATCATGTGGACGCTGTTTTTTGCCGGCGATCTGTTTGTGCCGGGCTTCAAGATCGAAGGGCGTAGCGCTCAGGATTATCTGCAGGGGCATTATTTAGGTGCGATGCGCGAAATCGCCAAGCGCGTCAAGAGTATGCCTCATGTGCTCGGCTTTGACACGCTGAACGAGCCGGGGACGGGATGGATCGGGCAAGCGCTGTCTTATCGCCATGTCGAGCGCAGCGCCGAGAACCCCGATCCGGTGCGGCCGGGGCCGGCGTGGTCGGTGCTTGACGGATTGCTGGTGGCGCAAGGGCAGCCGCGCACGATTCCCGAACTTGCCTTCGATCCGGCGAAGATGAAAGTCGGCAATGTTGGCGAGAAAGAGGTCAATGCGGGCCGTGTCTCGATTTGGCGTGAAGGCGTTTCATGTCCGTTCGAGGCGGCGGGTGCTTATCGTGTCACGGGTAATGGGCACGAGGTGTTGCGCGAGGATTTCTTTGAGGTCGTGAAGGGTAAGATGATCGATGTGGATGCCGACGGCATGGCGCCGTTCTTTCAGCGCGTGGCGCGCGAGATCAGGGAGATCAACAGCGATTGGCTGATCTTTGCCGAGCTTGATCCGTTTCGCGCCGGCGAAGGGTTCCCGCCGGGCACGCCGGAACGTACCGTCAATGCCAGCCACTGGTACGATATCGTTACACTGGTGACGAAGGCGTTCATGTTTCCGACGAGTTTGAACCCTTTCACCATGAAGACTTTGAGCGGGGCGCCCGAGATCGAGGGGCACTATGCGAACCAGCTTGGGCGGATCAAAGAGGCGTCGAAATCGATTCCAGGCGGTGCGCCGACCTTGATTGGCGAGTTCGGGATTCCGTTCGATCTCGATGGCGCGGCGGCGTATCAAGCGTGGGCGAAAGGCGACTGTTCGGCGGCGCCGTGGGAGAAACACGTGACCGCGCTCGATCTGATGTACAACGCCATGGACCGGCATCTGCTGAATTGCACGCTGTGGAACTACACGGCATCGAACCGAAACGATGTGTCGTGCGGCGACGGCTGGAACCAGGAAGATCTCAGCGTGTTCTCGCGCGATCAGCTAGCGAACAACCAGGACATCAATTCCGGCGGGCGCGCGGTCGAAGGCTTCGTGCGGCCGTTCGTCCGCGAGTGTCAGGGCGTGCTGAAAGTGATGAGTTTCGACCGCGCAAGTGGCGAGTTCACATTCACGTTCGACGCTGATCCCATGATCGACGCGGCGACAGAGATATATCTGCCGACAGTGCAATATCCGGAGGCCTTCGCAATTTCGGCGCCCGGATTGCAGGTCGAACCGTCGGAAACATCGCCCTGCGTCTCATTGCGCGCGACGAAGAGCGGCGAGCACAAGGTGACGATAAGGCGAGCGAGTTAGCCCTGGGAGCGCCTGCATCCTGCCGGCGCTCCCAGGTTTACTTCTCCAGCTTCAGCGCGTGGCCGTTCATGCAATAGCGCAGGCCTGTTGGTTTGGGGCCGTCGGGGAAGACGTGGCCGAGGTGGGCGTCGCAGCGGGCGCAGAGGACTTCGGTGCGGCGCGCGAATAGCGTGTTGTCGGCTTTTTCGGCGACGTTCTGCTTTGCGATGGGGGCGAAAAAGCTTGGCCAACCTGTCCCTGAGTCAAATTTTGTGGTCGAGGCGAAGAGCGGCAGGTTGCAACATTTGCAGGTGTAGGTGCCCTGATCCTTGGCGTCGTGATAGGGGCCGGTGAAGGCGCGCTCGGTGCCGTGCTTGCGGGTGACGTGGAATTCTTCCGGTGAAAGCTGGGCGCGCCATTCGGCTTCGGTTTTTGCAATCTTTTCCATGGCGCTCACGGATAGACCAGGCTGATCGTTTCGGCGACGCAGGCGGGGCGGTCCTGACCTTCGATTTCGATGGTGATTTCGTTCGTCATTTGCATGCCGGGGCCCTTGGGTTCGGCGGCGATGAGTTTCGAGCGGGCGCGCACGCGGGCGCCGACGGGCACCATGTTGGTGAAGCGCACCTTGTTCGAGCCGTAGTTGATGCCGCGGCTGACACCTTCGACGGACGATATCTTTGAGGCCAGCATCGGGATCAACGACAGTGTCAGATAGCCGTGCGCGATCGTGCCTTTGGTCGGCAGTTCGCGTTTGGCGCGTTCGACGTCGATGTGGATCCATTGATGGTCACCGGTGGCGTCGGCGAACTTGTTGACCCGTTCCTGGTCGATTTGCACCCACTCCGACACGCCCATTTCCTCGCCCACGTGTTTTGCGATCTCTGCGTATTTGATTACTTTCATGCTGGCGCTCCTTGTTGTGTTTCGATAATGTCGCGCACGCGCCCGTGAATGTCGTCGAGATAAAGGTCGCTGACGCCGGCGTTGGTCAGGGCCACGACGGTGCGGAAGAGGTAGTCGCGGTTGGTGCCGAGATGGCCTTCGGCCTTGGCGATGCGGACGGCCTTTTCGCCGGCGCTCAAACCCGGCATATAGCGCGGGTGGGCGGTGTTCATTACGAAGGTGACGCCGCGGACGTGTTGCGCTCCCAGGTGGATGTCGACCCAAGTTGGAATGTAGGCACCCGACAGCATCTCGCGCATCCAGAGGATTTTGCTTTCGCTCTCGACGTGTTCGGGTGCGATGCGGTGGGCGATGCCGGCGCAGGCGCCGCCAGGCACCAGGCACAGCATCAAGCCTGGATTGTCGGGCATCGCGCGGCCGAACATCAGGCGCATGCAGAAGCTGCGGCTAAAACCTTCGACGCGGGCGGGCAGACTTTCGGCGACATGGATCGCCGGGTTCCACATCAGCGAGCCATAACCGAAGACCCAGAGGGCGGCGCCGTGCACATGTTGCGCCATCACTTCGGCGCGCGAATTTTCGCGGTCCTCCTCGGAGAGGAATTGCGCGTCGCCGAATTGTTTGGCGAGTTGCGCATAGGCGGCGATGCGCTCGGGCGTGAAATCCTGGCGTGCGAGCATGCCGTCCGGGCCCGAAGGCTGGAGCGGCGGCGGCACTCGGTCAGACGATTTTTGAGTCACGGTTGCCCCAATAACGGTCGCGGACCAGACGCTTGTACAGCTTGCCGGTCGGGTGACGCGGCAACTCGCGGTCGAAATCGACGCTGCGCGGGCATTTGATCTGGGACAGGTGCTCGCGGCAATAGGCGATGAGCTCGGCCGCGAGTGCCGGTGTCGCGTCGGCCCAGTTCATGGGTTGGATTACGGCTTTGACTTCCTCACCGAAATCCTCGTTCGGCACGCCGAAGACGGCCACGTCGGCTACTTTCGGGTGGTTGATCAGGACGTTCTCGGCTTCCTGGGGATAGATGTTGACGCCGCCGGAAATGATCATGAAGGCCTTGCGGTCAGTCAAATAGAGGTAGCCGTCCCTGTCGATGTAGCCGACGTCGCCGAGCGTCGACCAACCTTTGTCGTTGCGCGCGTCGGCGGTTTTCTTCGGGTCGTTGTGATAATGAAATTCTGGTCCATTGGCGAAAAAGATCGTGCCGGGTTCGCCGGTGGGGGCGTCGGTGCCGTCTTCGCCGACGATATGCAGTTCGCCGAGCAGCGACTTTCCGACCGAGCCCGGATGGGCGAGCCATTCTTGCGAGGTGATAGCGCAGAAGCCATTGCCTTCGGTGCCGGCGTAATATTCGAAGATGACCGGGCCCCACCATTCGATCATTTGACGTTTGATCGGGATGGGGCAGGGGGCTGCGGCGTGGATAGCGACTTTCATCGAGCTGACGTTGTGTTTGATGCGCGCTTGTTCGGGCAGTTTGAGCATACGGACGAACATGGTGGGCACCCATTGGCTGTGGGTCGCTTTGTGCTTTTCAATTTGGCGCAGTGCTTCCTCGGGATCGAAGTGTTCCATGACGATGCAAGTGCCGCCCAAGCGTTGGACGGTCATGTTGTAGCGCAACGGCGCCGCGTGATAGAGTGGTGCTGGTGAAAGATAGGTTGTGTTTTCGTCGAAGCTGTAGAGCATTTTGGCGAGTAGCAGCAACGGATTGACATCGGTCAGGGCGCCACCGCTGAGTGTGCCTTTCACACCCTTTGGTCTGCCTGTGGTGCCGGACGAATAGAGCATGTCGGAGCCTGGGGTTTCATCCGCGACCGGTATTGCAGGCATTGCGCGGACGGCATCTTCTGCATTTTCATAGCCTGGGACTACGCCGCCAAGCATGAATTTGTGTACGCCGGGGAGACGGTCAACCAGTTCGGCGGGGACGCTGCCCATGGCCTTCGAGGTAATGAAGACTTTCGCGCCGCAATCCTTGACGATGTACTCGACCTCACCGGCGGTCAGGCGCGAGGAGATGCAGGTGTAATAGAGGCCCGAACGCTGCGCTGCCCAACAGATCGGCAGGTAGTGGATGTTGTTCTCCATGAAAATGGCGATGCCATCGCCTGTCTTGAGCCCCAATTTCCGGAACAGTTGGGCGCCGCGGTTCGAGCGTTCGTCGAGTTCACGATAGGTCACAGTTTCGCCAGTGCCGGCCATGATGAAGGCGGGCTTTTCGGGCTGGGTTTTGGCGTGGACTGAGGGGTGCATGAGAACTCAAAGTGTGAATGAGGTTAGGCTGAGGATGACATAAGCCCGAATGTTTCGCTATGGTGAGCGGATCTTGACATTATCAGGGACCATCCTTCCATGACATATTCGGAAATCAAATACGAAGTTGCCGGCAAAATCGCAACAATCACCTTGCACCGTCCAGAGAAGCTCAACGCGTTTACGGGCGTGATGATGGCCGAAATGATTGATGCATTTGACAAGGCGGATGCCGATGACGCAGTCCGGGTTGTCATTGTCACCGGCTCGGGGCGCGGGTTTTGCGCGGGCGCAGATTTGTCGGCTGGCGCAAAGACTTTCGACTATGACGCGCGGAGCGACCGGCCGGAAAAAGCGGGAGCTGGGCGTGGCCCCAATATCGACTGGAGCGCCGAAAGTGTTCGCGATGGCGGCGGCCGGCTGACATTGCGGATCTTTGAGAGCAAAAAGCCGGTGATTGGTGCCATCAATGGCGCGGCGGTGGGCATCGGTGTGACGATGCAGCTGCCGATGGATATTCGCGTTGCCAGCGATACGGCCCGCTTTGGTTTTGTGTTTGCGCGGCGTGGGATTGTGCCAGAAGCCTGTTCCAGCTGGTTTTTGCCGCGCTTGGTGGGCATTTCCAAAGCCATGGAGTGGTGTGCAACGGGGCGCGTGTTCGATGCGCAGGAAGCTCTGGCCGGCGGGTTGGTGTCGCGAGTTGTCAAGCCTGAAGACCTTTTGAAGGTGGCGCATGAGCTGGCGCGCGAGATTGCCGACAACACGTCGGCGGTGTCGGTGGCGTTGACGCGGCAGATGATGTGGCGGATGCTGGGTGCCGACCATCCTATGGAAGCGCACAAGATCGACAGCCGCAGCATTTACGCACGCGGTCAGCAGGCGGATGCCAAGGAAGGTGTGATGTCCTTCCTGGAGAAACGAGCTGCAAATTTTCCAGACAAAGTAACAAAAGACATGCCGGTGTTTTATCCCTGGTGGAATGAGCGGAAATATTCTTGAGCAGCATCTGATGGCACGAACCGAAACTGTCACCGTCATATTCACCGACATCGTTGGTTCAACCGAGCTCTCAAGCCGGTTGGGACACGATGCCTACGAGCGGCTGCGGCAGCATCATTTTGGGGCGTGCCGGACGGCGATTGCCGAACATGGCGGCAGCGAGGTCAAGAGTCTTGGCGACGGTTTGATGCTGTGTTTCCCCAGTGTTGCCGATGCTGTCGCCTGCGCCGTTGCCATGCAGCAGGCGTCGTGTCTTTCCGGTGAAGGGGCCGAGCATCTCCTCCAGATTCGCGTGGGGGTATCGTCGGGCGAAGCCACGCGCGAGGGACAGGATCTCTATGGGCCGCCGGTGGTCGAGGCTTCGCGTTTGTGTGCGGCGGCAGCCTCGGGGCAGATCCTGGTCTCGGACGTTGTGCGCCTGCTTGCGCGTGGCAAGGGTCAGATATTCACGCCGCTTGGAGAACTGAACCTCAAGGGCATCGCCGACCCGGTGGTTGCGTGTGAGGTGAAGTGGGAGCCCCCGCGCGATACCAGGCACGTGATGGCGCTGCCGCCGCGGCTGGCAGCTTTGCCGCCACAAGGATTGTTTGGACGCGGCATTCAGCAGGAACTCCTCGCCAAGGCGTGGGCCGCAGCGCAAACGGGAGAGCGGCGCGTTATCCTGCTCGCAGGCGAACCGGGCATTGGAAAGACGCGGCTCGCGGGCGAGATGGCGCGAAAGGCGCATGGTGAGGGCGCTACCGTCCTGTTTGGACTGTGCGATGAAGACGTGTCGTTGCCCTATCGACCGTTCGTTGAGGCCATCCGCCACTATGTATTTTACGCGCCCGATCATGTTCTGGCGGCGCATGTCAGGGTGCATCAGGCTGAGTTGACGCGGTTGATACCCGAGTTGCGCAATCGTATCGCGGGCTTGCCGGCGCCGCAGATGGCGGAAGCGGAGACAAAGCGGTTCCTGTTGTTTGAAGCGGTGCTGGGGTTGTTGTCGGCGGCGGCCCAGGATGCGCCTGTGGTTCTGGTGCTTGACGATCTGCAATGGGCAGGTGCGGCCGATTTGCTGTTGCTCAAGCATATCGTCAGCAATCCTTTGCCGATGCGCCTGTTGATTATCGGGACATTCAGGGACACGGATTTGTCCAAGGATCATCCGCTGACGCCGTTGCTGGCCGACTGGCGGCGCCAGCCCGGCGTGGAGAGACTGGCGCTGGGCGGGATCGACGAGGCAGCGGTTCAGGCGCTGATCGCCGCGAGTGCCGGGCACGAGCTGCATGAGCCGGGCCGGGCGCTGGCTCATGCGCTGCACAGGGACACGGAAGGCAGCCCGTTCTTTATTACCGAGATTCTCCGCAACTTTATCGAAGCAGGGACACTGTTCCGGGAGGAAGAGCGCTGGACCTATAAGGGCGACGTCGCCGGGCTTGGGA